>Ga0070730_10005766_pt1 | contig 10637 bp, 5 predicted proteins | sample Coa_R1_3_FD_66447 | JGI IMG/M metagenome (GOLD analysis project Ga0070730, IMG submission 66447) | Surface soil microbial communities from Centralia Pennsylvania, which are recovering from an underground coalmine fire - Coalmine... | ecosystem: Environmental > Terrestrial > Soil > Unclassified ... | reverse complement strand
TCATCGTGTACAACCGAAGTATACCTTCTTACGCTACAGCAAGGCAAATAGATAGCCATTGATGCAACCTGCTATTTTTGTGGCAGAGATAGACCGCCACAAAAATAGCATTACCACCAGCCGTTATTGCTCCCTGATGTTGTATCAGAAGGAGGAGTGGTAGCGAATGTATAGCTACCAGGGCAATATGGATGCTGATTCTGTGATCCCTGCTGATCCCCGTTATCACCCTGATTGTCAGTGGGCATGCCCGGAAAAGGCGTCGTGGTTAATGAATAGCTGGGCTCAGTCCCTGGCAGGAACCAGTCGGTCGTCTGCACGCCATCTGGAAAGGTCACAGTGGCGCGCTCAAGATCGCCTGGATTGGTAAAATCATGGATAGGATGATCCTCTTCCGCAGCCAGCATGGCGTCATGCCAGATGGGGGCGGCTCCCTGCACGCCTGTGACATTGATCATCGGCGAGTTATCGTTGTTGCCAGCCCACACACCCATAACATAGTCGGTTGTGTAGCCAACCGTCCAGTTATCACGAAAATCGGTGGTGGTGCCCGTCTTGGCGGCGGCAGGGCGAACCACGCCCCGGTTCCCGGCATAGCAATCGTACTGCGAATTTGAATAGAGTTGCAGCGGGTTGCAGTCATAGAACTCCGGGATGCGGGAGGCATTATCGCTGAGCACATTGGTCATCATATACGCGAGTTGGGGGCTGATCACCTGAGTACCGGGAGTGAAGGGGTGGCCGTAGGTCTGCCCGGTGCTGGCGAAGACCACCTTGTCAATACTGTAGTAGGGGACGTGAACCCCACCATTGGCGAAGGTGCCATAGGCCGAAGTGTGATCTATCAGGTGAATGCTCAAGCCACCCAGTACCAGCGAATACCCGGCGAACCCTTTGGTGTCGGTAATCCCCATCGAATGCGCCATATTCACCGCATTATCAATACCGACATGCTGCAATACTTTCACTGCCGGAATATTGAGCGAGTTCTGTAGGGCACAGCGCAGGGTCATATGCCCGTGATACTTCAGATCATAATTCTTTGGTGAGAAGGTCGGTGGATTCTCTCCTGGCAGATCAATCGTGAGCGGCTGATCGTCAATGGCCTGGGCTGGCGATATCCCCTGCTCAAAAGCGGCCACATAGACATAGGGTTTGAAGGAAGAGCCCGGCTGGCGATACCCCTGCGTGGCTACATCGAACTCACCATCGATGCTTTTATTATTGTAGTCGATACTACCGAGCAGCGAGCGGACCGCGCCGGTATGATAATCGATGAGCACCTCGGCGGCATTGGTCGCGTGATTGATATCGCGCAACTGCGCGATGTGGTCCTGGGCAATCTGCTGGATCTTATCCTGCAAACCCAGATCCAGCGTTGTATACACGCTCATATCTGACCGCGACAACTGCTGGCGTGTGAGATGGAAGCTATGCTGCAGTTGTAACAGGACAAAATTGAAGAAATGCGGTGCGAGATTCACCGGAAGCGCCGGGGTTTTGAAAAAGCCCTGACCCTGCGCCTCTTTAAGCGCATCCAGCGCATCCACGCGCTGAATACGCCCATCCTCAACCATACGATCCAGCACAAAATTCAAGCGCTGGAAAGCGGCCTGGGGATGCTGGAATGGATCATTGCCATCGGGCGAGTTAATAATGCCGGCCAGCATGGCTGCTTGCGCCAGGTCTAATTGTTTGGAGGCTGGTTGCCCCGGTTTATCCTGTATACCAAAGTAGACATTCGCGGCTGCATCAACGCCATAGGCCTGCTCGCCATAATAGACCGTATTTAAGTACATTTCCAGAATATCGGATTTTGTATACTGGCTATTGAGCATGGGTGTGAGCATAATCTCCTGCAGTTTGCGCTCCACGCTCACCTGGTCGCCCACCACCAGCTTTTTAATTAGTTGCTGCGTGATGGTACTTCCGCCCTCCACGACATGTCCGCTGCGCACATCATCGAGCGCAGCCTGGACCGTCCGCAGCAGGTCAACGCCTGGATTGGTCCAGAAATTTTTATCTTCAGTCGAGACGGTGGCATCGATCATCGCCTGCGAGACATCGGAGAGTTTGACGCTCGTGTGCAGGCCCTGATCCGTCAATTGGCCAATCGGAACACCCTTGCTATCATACATTTTCAGGTTATCGCGTGGCAGCAGCGCACGCAACCCTCCCACCTGCGCCCCATACCTGTCCTGAGTATCACGATAGACGCGATACGTCACATAGGCCCCGGTCCCGGTTATAGAGAAAAAGAGCAGGAAGAGAGAGAGAATACTACTACCGATGGTCAACCAGAAGCGGCTGGCATTGCGTCTGACCCTGAGTCGATCCTGGCGCATATGTTTACGAGCCAGGTGCCGCACCAGCAATTTCTGACGGTGCCCCCAGCGTTGAGCGGTCGGGGCATTATTTAGCGCGCGATAGGTGTTCAGAGAGGATGCTGCCGGCAAATCTGCGTGGACGATAGGTACAACCGCTTGAGAACTGGCACTATGCTGCTCTGCCGCTCGTCGTACAACGACAGTCGTTGGTGACGGCTGCGATACCAGGGGCGGCTGTGTCTTCAAAGGAAGGTCAGGCACAGCTAATCGAGGTTTCGTGGCTTTAGGATCTGTCGGGTCATCCCCCTGATCACTCAAGCATTCATAACGCAGACGTTTCCGTTCGAGGTAACGTAATGCTCGTTCTTGCGTGTTAGCGTTCTCAGACTCGCAATACCGATCTACATCTTCTGATTCTGGCTGGCCTGTGGTCATGAGACACCACCCTTCTAGTGACACAATCGACAAGCTTACGCATTACATTCAGACCTGTATACAAATCTCATTACAACACTAAATCTTATTACAGGGTCTTGTTCGTGTGCTTTCCGAGCCATGCCATCTGGAAAAAGGGCGTAAAGAGGAACTCTTCCTATTCTATTAGACGTTTTAGGGAGAAAATAGTTACGTAAAAAAATCCTTGCTTAGCTCTGCGCGGCTTCGATCAAAGCGGGCAGGATCTCGTTGGTGATCGTCTGGATCTGGTAGAGGCTCTCAACCCAGGGAATATCGTGCTCGCGTCCACCCCGAACTTCCGCGAGTTGCAGCACGCCTTCGTCGAGCAGGGTGCGGAAATAGAGGAACGCGCGTACGGCATCGGCCACGGGCACATGTGATTTATACGTAATCGAGCCGTATTCACTTCCCAGCAACACAGCCTCCTGGCGCAACATTGCCTGATCAGTATGGGGGACATCAGAGAGTGCACGCAGCATGAGATCCAGCACGCGCCGTCCTAGTTGGCGATAGGCATCGCGGGCTACGTCATCAAAGTGTTGATACCAGGGCAGGGTATTGAGCGTCCCATCCGTAAAAGCGAAGCGCACACGCCCCAGCACGCTCTGAATCAAGAGTTGCGCCGCCGGATTGGGCTTCGGGTCCGCTTCCTGGCGCAATCGAGCCTCAATATCCGCGCGCCGGAAACGCCGGTGTCCTCCGCTGGTACGACGTGAAGGCAATTCATTGCGATCAGCCCAGAGCCGCACAGTGGCGGGATGCATCCCCAGTATTTCGGCTGCTTCGCGCAAACTCAGCCACTCTTCCCCGCTTTGTGTTGTCAACCTCTACCTCCAGAGAATTAGAAGATCTGGAACTTTAATAAGGACTTAATAATGCAAGTTGATTGTAAGGAATCTGCCTTCTGTCGTCAAGGGTATAGTTTTTGCCAGAATTGATAAAGAGGGAATGTTCCCAGTGCCCGCGGGCACTGGGAACATTCCCTCTTTATCAATTCTGGCAAAAAGAGCTACCTTTTGAACAACGCCCCCAGCGCGGTCACCCCGGCCAGGCCCAGGCAGAACCAGCCCGGCTCAAACAGATGCACATTGGTCAGGAAGATTCCCCCGGCCAGCGACGCGACACACATCAATGCCAGCGCGAGGCTGCTCCCACCGTTGCCACCGCCCAGATCCAGCGTCTCCCCACCATTGCGTCTGCCCCGCCTGCGCCCGCGTCGGCCTCCTGGCAAATTGGCCAGTTTCACCTCTATCTGACCCGTCTCGATCTTGCTGATCATGCGCTCTAAGGAACGTGGCAGCGTTAAAAGTACGCGGCCAGAATCAAGCAGTTGCGTCGCGATTTGCTGGACCGTATCACCAATTCCTTCGGCATCCAGCCCCAGGAAACTGCGGGCATAGGGAGTCGCCACTTCGACAAAGTTGAAATCAGGCGCCAGGCCTGTTGACACGCCCACCAGAGTCCCGACGGCGCGCCCGGTAAATGCGAACTGCGCCGGGATCTGAAAGGGTTGCCCATACAGCAGGCTCTCGACGTCACGCGCCACTTCTGGCATATCTAATTGGCGCACCTCACCCAGCGTCATGCCGTAGTATTGCTCCATCATCAGTTCCATACCCCGTTCGATGGCAGCCAGATTCGCTCCATCTCCAATGAAGCCCAGCCGTACCAGCGCCTGCACCAGTGCATGTGAGTCGCGCATGATAAAGCCCGTAAACAGCCCTTTCAGCGCCTTCTTCATGCCACTGTTCAATGTGCCTACCATGCCAAAATCGACAAAGGCAATCACAGGTCCGCCAGCCGCCTCATCTCCCTTTTTGACAAAGATGTTGCCCGGATGAGGATCGGCATGAAAGAAGCCTTCCTCGAAAAACTGGTAGAAATAGGAGTTGACGGTGCGCTTGGCGACCTCAAGGCGATTGATCCCAGCTGCATCGAGGGTCGCGTAATCATTAATCTTAATTCCATCAATCCATTCCAGCACCAGCACGCGCCGCGACAGATAGGCATCGTAGATCTGTGGAATATAGATGGTGGGATCATGGACAAACATCTCGCGGAAGCGCTGGGCATTTTCAGCCTCCCTCATAAAGTCGATCTCTTCGAAGACCGTGCGCCTGAACTCGCGATAGACCCCCATCAGGTCGATAAACTCGCGCGTATCCACGAAGCGTGTGATCACCCAGATCACAAATCTGAGTGTACTCAAATCCATACGTACAAGTTGATCAATATTTGGCCGTTGAATTTTCACCGCGACCGTTTCGCCCGTGCTGGCTAGTACTGCCTTATGGACCTGCCCAAGTGATGCCGCGGCGGTACATTTGCGCTCCAGGTGGCTGAAGATCTGATCAACGGGCTTGCCCAATTCTGACTCGATGACATACACTACATGCTCAAAGGGCTCCGGAGGTACCTCGTCCTGTAGCGCGACCAGCACTTCCAGTGCCCGCTCCGGCAGCAGATCGGCGCGCGAACTGAGGAACTGCCCCAGTTTAATCATCAGCACGCCTAGCTTGATCGCGGTCTTACGAAACGCCACCAGTACGTCGATCAGTACATCGACATTGGGCTGTACCTCATAATTGCCGCGTGCGCGTGCATTCACTACCCGCTTCCGCTCACGATAAATAACCCAGATCGTCCACAGCAGTAAACGAGCGACTCTGAAGAAGCGGAGAAATTGCGATATTCTATTAATCCGAGGTGTTCTCTTCGGATACATATGCGAACCTTCTTTCCTTGCGAGATCTCCTCACGAGATCCTTCCACAAAATAGATACGCATGAGAATGGCAGAAGTTCAAGAAAATATATCGCAATATATCGCTAATTCGCCTTTGGTGGGGATGATTTCGCTGAAAAATCATCCTGAAACTTGTCTCAACATATGATACTATGATAATAGCAACTACTCTAGAGACTATTGTTATTTTGAACACGGGGAGAATTTCTCTTGACACACTGTAAACGTGGGGAGGCCACCATTGACGCTGGCCACAATTACAGCCTGCTCTTCTTTAACGGACAACATGCATTGCCTTCACCCCAGGCGCGCTCTTTTGCATTGCCCGGTGATCAGTTGCACTATGCGCCAGACCGCCCGGCTGATGTACGCCATGTGAAATTGGAGATCGCGCTCGACTTTGAGCAGGAGACCATTAGCGGCACCGCCTACACTACCTTTAAAACGCTCTACGATACCCTCACTACTATTTCGTTGGATGCCATTGAGCTGAATATCGAGCAGGTGGAGATTGCCGGCGGCGGTCCCAAACTTGATTACACGACCACTGATAAGAAGTTGATTATCACGCTGGACCGCCCCTACAACTACAAAGAGGTCTTCACGATCGCTGTGAAATATCATGCAAAGCCGCGCACCGGCCTGCACTTTATGAAGCCAGTGCCGGAAGATCCCACCCGCCCGGTACACGCCTGGACTTTTGGTCAGCCAACCTACCATCGCTACTGGTTCCCCTGCCACGATTCGCCCAATGATCGTGCCACAACCGAGATCATTGTGACCGTGCCCTCACAATTTCTGACCGTCTCCAATGGCAATCTGCTCGAAGTTACCGACCATGGCGCTACCAAAACGCACCACTGGCGCCACGATGTGCCACATGCCGCCTATCTCGTCTCGCTGGTCGTTGGCGATTTCGCGGTGATTGAGGATAGCTATAAAGGTAAGCCGGTCACCTACTATGTGCGCCCGGATCGCAAAGATGATGCTCCACTCTATATGGGGAAGACACCAGAGATGATGCGCTTTTTCTCCGAATTTACCGGGGTTGAGTATCCCTACGATAAGTATGCGCAGACCGTCGTTGAGGTCTACACGGGTGCAATGGAGCACACCACGGCCACTACCCACAGCTTCGCCCTGCTCCTTGACAAAAAGGCCTCTCTCGATGTCGATCTGGTGCCAGTCGTCGCGCATGAGCTGGCCCATCAGTGGTTCGGCGACCTCGTGACCTGTCGCGACTGGTCCAATGGCTGGCTCAACGAGGGCTTTGCCACCTACTTTGATCAACTCTTCCGCGAACATGACCGTGGTGAAGACGAGTTCAAATATGCCATGCTACTGGAGAAACGGGGCTACCTGGCCGAGGATAGCAAGTATCGCCGCCCTATCGTCTACTACGTCTACCATGACCAGGGCTTTGAGCTGTTCGATGCCCACCTCTATAATAAGGGCGCCTGGGTACTACATATGCTGCGCCACCTGCTGGGGAACGAGACCTTCAAACGCGGTATCCGCACCTACCTCGAACGCTTCCGCACCAAAGAGGTCGTGACCTCCGATCTGGAGCGCACCATTGAAGAGGTCAGCGGTCGCAGCCTGGCCCGCTTCTTCCAACAATGGGTCCACAGCGGCGGACACCCCGATCTCGCAGTCGACTATACCTGGGACAGCGAGCGTAAGCTGGCAAAGGTCAAAATCAAACAAACTCAGACGGTCGATGATCTGACGCCCTGTTTCTTTATGCCGCTCGATCTGGTCTTTACGGTGCCAATCTCCGACAGGGCCGCGAAAGACGAGCAGACGACCGAGACGCTCACCGTCCCGCTGCGCGTCACACTGGGCGAGGATGGGCAGGTCGAGCAGAGCTTCTACATCCCGCTTGAACGCGAGCCGCTGATGGTGCGGGTCGATCCCGATGGCTGGCTACTCAAGACGCTTAAGTTTGAGCGTTGCGCCCGCATGCTGCGCTATCAACTGGCGCAAGACCCCGATGTGCTGGGACGAGTCGAGGCTGCGGAGGCCCTGGGCGAGCAGAAAGATGATGCCAGCGTGGATGCTCTCACGAGCACGCTAAACAACGATGCCTTCTGGTACGTCCGCTCAGCCGCCGCAGGCGCCCTGGCGAAAATCGGCAGCGAGAAGGCACAGGCTGCGCTGATCCAGGCCTTACAGCAGCTTGATCCGACCGCATTCTCGCAGGTACGTGCAGCGGTCGCGCGCGCTCTCGGCACGTTCCAGGCTCCACAGCGTGCAGAGATGGCGCAGCGCTCTGCCCAGGCTCTGCGTTCAGCCCTTAAGAAGGGCGATGTCAGTTACCTGGTAGAATCAGCCAGCGCCGAGGCCCTGGGTCAGACGCGTACAGAAGGGAATGTAGATTTCCTGGTGAAACTGCTGGACCGTCCAAGCTGGACCAACTTTGTACAGGCGGGTATCTTCCGTGGCCTGGGCCAGAGCGGCGAAGATCGTGTGATTGATATCATGGCCAGCTACGCCGCGAATGCCGAGAACCATCCTACATTGCGTCGAGCTGCTATCGTGGGACTAAACACTGTTGGGCAGAATCTGCATCTCTATAGCGAAGAGGCACGCCAGCGAGCAGTGACCGCTCTCATCAACGCGGTGGAGCATGATAGTTGGGCGCCAGTGCGTCGAATGGCGGCAGTGGGATTGGCGGCGTTCGGCGAAAAGCGTGCTATTAGCGCTCTGGAGAGCACAGCTACGACGGAACTGGATGATGGCATCACGCGCAGCATGCGCTTCTCCGCTCATGCCCTGCGTACCGGCAGTAAAGGCGACGAACAGGTAAAGCAGTTGCGCAAAGACCTCGACGATGTGCGCGAGGAGAACCGCCAGTTGCGCGACAGGCTCGGCTCCCTCGAAGCTCGCTTGAAATAGTAGGGACCGATTCATCGTGTCCAGGGCGATCCCTTGCGATCGCCCTGGTCCATCTTGACCAGTTCCTCCTCTACCAATTGCCAGACCAGCAGATCAGCCTGCATGGCGCTCAAACGCAGAGGGCCATCGTCCGATTCTACGATCATTCCCAGCACCCGGCGCTGCAATGAAGCAAGATATTGTTGTTGAATGTGCGTTGGAGGCATAATCTGAAGAGCAACAGCATCGGCCTCATAAAACTCTTCCGGCTCGAAAGCCAGGGTTAAGAGGTTGGTGTATTGCTGCAAAAGGGTAAGACGTGCTTCGCCAAAGTAGTCCGCCTGCGTGCTACAAGCCAGTAAACAACCGGCTACCCGAGTTCCACGCATAATAGGACAGGCGGCTGCGCTCCGCTCGCATTGTTCCTCATGTGGGCATGCAAAATTCTTATCGGTCAGCATATTTATCACGACTGGGTGACCTTGCAGAACCGCCAATCCCGCCAGCGATTCCCCTCCTAGCAACCGGGTATTTCGCTCCTGAGGCCGCAGGTCATCCCTTGCGGACTCGCTATTCCAGGGAGGCGTTCCCATCCCCACCGCCTCGCGCAAGCTACGCACTTTCTCCACCCCGACATCTCCCGCAGGAGGCATGCACTGAATCACATTCACCGTCAGGCCCAGCCGCTGTGGATCAAGATGGCCCAGCGCCTGCTGCACGACCATGCTCGCCAGTGAATAGAAACGCAGCGAAGGAGACAATGTGATACTACCATTCAAAATACTCTCGTAAAATATTGCAGGGATCTGGGCTTCTTCTGTCTGCATTTCTTTGTTCCTTCCAGCTTAAATACTAGCAACAGATTATTACATTTAAGTATACCTACTCCCAGTTGGAGCGTCCATTAAAAATGCATTAAAGTAGCTTGTGTAATAGTACGTGATGTATGGGAGGGGATGGGAACGTTATCAATCCTTCCAAAGAGGTCGTATGTTTGACTGAAATGTCGCGTCATGAAATTGTCAGTGTCTCTCCTCATCAGCTACTATTAGTAGCGATAAGTCCATGAAATTATTTTCAATACATGCAGGGAATACAGTTTTCCCAGGCCTTTCCAGCCCCTTTCGTGAATCGATGGCAGATCTACCTATATTTCAGGAGGTTCGCAATGATGCCCAGTTCTTCTTCGCTCAAGGCAAAGACAAAAATCGCCATGTTGTCTCTTTCGCTGCTAGCCATCTTCGCTCTGTTGGCCACTGCCTGTGGTGGAGGTCCCACCACACAGCAGGGGAAGCAGCCGAGGAACACCGTTGTCTCCATCCCCTCCACCGGTCCTTTCACCGAGAACTTCAATCCCTGGGCTCCTAACAATCGACCTGGCACGCGCGGCATGATCTATGAGACTCTGCTGTACATGAACTCTTTACAAGGCGGTGAGGTGACTCCCTGGTTGGCTTCAGGCTACCAATTCTCAAGCGACGCGACCACACTGACATTTCAACTACGCCAGCATGTGCAATGGTCGGACGGTCAAGCGTTTAGCAGCGCTGATGTCGTGTTCACGCTGAACATGCTGAAGCAGTATCCGGCCACCGACTTGAATGCGCTCTGGAAATATCTCAAGACGGTCAGCGCTCCCGATGCAAACACCATCGTCGTAACGCTCAACAAGCCCTATTCACCCATTCTGTGGTATCTGGGCGGACAAAGCTGGATTATCCCGCAGCATATCTGGTCAAGCATTGGCAATCCTACAAAGTACACTAACCCGCATCCGGTGGGCACCGGGCCTTTTACGCTGAAAACCTGGAATTCTCAGATCGTCGACCTGGTCAAAAATCCCAACTTCTGGCAGCCAGGCAAGCCAGAGGTCACTGAGATCCACTACCTGGCTGTCAACTCGAATACCAGTTCGGAGCTGCTGCTGGAGCAAGGCAAAGTGGACTGGTCGGGGCAATTTCTTCCTGATGTCCAGAAGTCGTTTGTCAGTCGTGATCCAGCCCATAACCACTACTGGTTCCCGCCAGTCTCCACGAACCTGCTCTATCTCAACCTGACAAAATATCCCTTCAACATCTTAGCGGTTCGGCAGGCCATCAGCCTGGCCATCGATCGCCAGCAGATGAATACGGCGGGGGAAAGTGGCTATGAACCAGCTGCCCATCCAAGCGGACTGGTGTTGCCCGCGCAGCAGCAGTATCTGGCCCCGCAATATGCTCAGGCATCGTTTAC
>Ga0070730_10005765_pt1 | contig 10638 bp, 10 predicted proteins | sample Coa_R1_3_FD_66447 | JGI IMG/M metagenome (GOLD analysis project Ga0070730, IMG submission 66447) | Surface soil microbial communities from Centralia Pennsylvania, which are recovering from an underground coalmine fire - Coalmine... | ecosystem: Environmental > Terrestrial > Soil > Unclassified ... | reverse complement strand
GAGATCGATCTGTTGAACGAGGCCCGCAAACCCCTGTATGACTATGAACAGACTGGGAAGCGAGCCGAGAGCCACTACGTCTTTACCAGTCAACGTGCCAAGAGAACCCTCTCCGAAGGAGATCTCGATGGGTGGCGGTTCACCGAGGATGGCATTCATCAATGGTTTCAGGATGTGCGATCGCAGGCCTCGGTGGAGGAAGCCTCTTTGATCGATGATATCACTTTCCATGACCTGCGCCATGACTTTGGGCACCGTCTCCGCGAGCAGGGATGGAATCTGGAGGAAATCGCCTACTACCTGGGCCATATCACCGCAACTGGGACTCCAGCGATCCAGACGACGGTGCGCTATACTCAGGTCGGACGCGATCAGGTGCGGGAGAAACTGCGTCAGATCAGGAGCATCTAGTTATAGTTTCTCTCAGATAGTTCTGCAAAAACTTTTTTATTGGGGGAATCTAGCGTTGCTAGCGTTGCAGTATCCCTCAGTCGGCTTGGAGAGCGCAGGCAGCTGACAACGCTAGGCGGAATGTCTAGCGTTGCAGCAGTGTTGTCAGCGTTGCATTCTTGCGGATCTAGCGTTGCAGTATCGAAACGAGTTCCCTCAGATGGCTGATCTGGTGAGCACAACCGATGCAACAGAGGCACCTCACTGAGTTCTCTCTGGAATATCTGCAGCCAACAGAGTTTTCTGCACCGCAACTGTTCAGTTGTACATACCTCGTCCGAGTCAGTTGGCGCTACACCAACAAGTGAGGGAAGGAAGCTCATGTTTCTCCCAACAGACAGGTTGTAGGACCTCCAACAGTTGAGAGACCCCCTGTTTGATTTTTGAAGAGGAAAGAAGCTTTTGCTGTGGTACAATACAGTACTCTGGGAGAACACTTTTGTGCTGTTCCTCTTGTGCGTGAATGGACCTGTGAAGGATACCTATGTCACCGCGCCTTACGGACTGGAGCTTGGCGCTCACAGTCATTCTTGCCTTCCTAACCGGTCTTGGGAGCCTCCTCAGTGGCTATCCGCAGGAGTGGTTCGTTTTTGTCCTGCATAGTGTAGCAGGCTTCTGGTTGTTGTTGCTGCTCTGGGGGAAACTGAGACGTGTTTGGCCCAGGTTGATCTATCCTAGACGCTGGGATCGCCATTCGGTCTATGGACTCCTCGCGCTCCTCTTTGTTGGGTGTACGTTGGGATCAGGCATCTGGTGGGTCGCAGGAGGCTCGTGGGACCTTGCAGGATTCAATGTGTTGAACTGGCATATTCTCCTGGGCTTTGTATTGACACTGGCGGTTCTCGTTCATCTCTTCGCCCGTGCTAAACGCCTCCGCAAACGCGATATGACCGGAAGGCGGCGAGCACTGCATTGGGGCGCCTTGCTCCTGGGGAGTGTGGGTCTCTGGCCGCTTCAACAGGTTGGGGAACGTGCTCTCAAGATGCCAGGTGCAAGTGAGCGTTTTACCGGATCGCGCGAGAGCCAAAGCTATGAAGGCAATGTGTTCCCCACCTCAAGCTGGGTTGCCGACCAGCCGCATATGCTTGATGCGCACACCTGGCGCCTCTCGCTCAGGGGATCGATCGTGAGTCCTCGTGATTTCTCCTATGATGAAGTGGTTGTGGCTGGCGATGAATTGGAAGCGACATTGGATTGTACTGGCGGCTTCTACAGTACCCAGCGCTGGCGAGGGATACGCGTTGGCACCTTGCTCAACCAGGTCACGCTTCATCCTGATGCGCGATTTGTGAGCTTCATCTCTGTCACCAGTTATCGGTGGAGTCTCCCTCTAGAGGAAGCCCGAGCAGCCTTGCTGGCCACACATATCAATGATGACCCCCTCTCTCACGATCATGGTTTCCCTCTTCGTCTGGTTGCGCCTGGCCGTCGTGGTTTGGAATGGGTCAAATGGATTACTCGCGTCGAAGTGCTCACTGCCCCCGATCCAAATCAGATACTAAGCATTTTTATGAGCAGTTTTACTGACGCGGGTCGTGGAAAATGAGAGAGCTATGAACGGATGGGACCGATGTGGGACAGATTGTCTCTCCGCATAATGTCTTAGCAGAGGTCGTACACCCTTGATAGGTTCGCCAAAAAAGGTAAGTAAGAGGCAAGCCGGTAGGTTTCTCTGAACTTGTGGGCAGACCGCTCTGGGAAGGCGCCTGCGTACACAAACTTACGCACAGTGATTGGACTCATCTGCAGTTCTTTGGCAATGGCAGCAATACTCGTGGCCCGCGTCGGTAGAGCTCAACCACTTCTTCATACCAGGCCAACCTGCGCAGGTGAACCACCGAAGACGCTGCAAGTTCGCTACTACTGCGTTTTTTCTTGTACCGAGGGCGCACCACCACCCCGGTGTCTTTTTGCCGTTGCTTGAGCGTGGCATGACTCCGGCTTACAGTGCGTTGAACCACTTCGCGCATATTTTTGAGCACATGGTAACGATCAAGCACGAGGCTCGGCCTCTGGAGCCCCTTCGGTTGCTCCACGCATATACTCACTCGAACGGTCTCGGCTTATGAAGTTCACACCTGGATGTCCAGCCAGAAAGTCGGGCCAGGACATTTGCAGTGCGTTCCTCAAACAAGTCAACTGGACGGTTCGTTGTGAGATCGACGACTATCGTGCTATAGGTTTTCCCCGAGCGCCGTGCAAAATCATCTACTCCAGCCGCTTTGGGAGCTACCATGTGAGGCAAAAGGCTATGTTTGACCAGTCGCAAGAGCGTATCGCCGGAAGTTTTCATCGCAAGCTGTTCAAGCAAACGAGAAGCTCCTTGTGCACTCAAAGCGATGGCAAAAGTTGAGAGAATCTTTGTGAGTCGCATAGTTCGTTGTGCAGAGACTGCAACAATCTCAGGCAGCCTCGAGGCGAAGGTTTGACGCGCACAGTCTTCATTCTGACAGCGAAATCGCCGGACGCGCAGTTTCAGTCGGACAGCTTGACCACTGCTCGGTAAATCACGGGGTGAACGCATGGAATAGCTATGAATACACCTGCTCCTTTGGCTGCAGGAGGGGCACAGGGCAGTTTCACCGGTTGCAACAGCCAGAATGGTCACTGTTCTCTCAACAAGAGTGACTTGTTGGATCTTAAAACCAGGAAGTGAAAAGGGAATATCGGACAAGATAACCACCTTGAAACAAAACTGAATGAAAAATGTTCCTCACCTTTATCTACGAATCAGGGTTGTAACCTGAGCACGAGAGTTGCGGAAGAGCCTTCAAATGGGGGGAAGGTCAAATATTGAATTTTCCAAAAAATGTACTATTGTACTCATATCTTCAAATGCTGTATTTGACAGAGAGGTGAGGCAACGAGGTATTTCTGCCAGAGCTTCTTGGACCTGTTTACATTGCTGCGTTAAAAACGAATAGCAATATTCCTGAGCCTGTGTTCGTGTGAAGATAGCAAGGACCTGTTCGACCTGCTCCTCTGTAAGAGACTCTTTTTGCTGGTAGATCGCACGTAGACGCTCTTGATCTGAGATATTGGCATGATGGAGTGCGTGCAAAACAGGAAGACTCTTTTTGCGTCGGTAGAGATCTCCAGCTGGAGTCTTGCCTAGCTCTTGAGAAGAAGCCCAGACACCAAGAATGTCGTCACGCACCTGGAAGGCGATCCCTAATGCTTGTCCAAAACGACGAAAACCATCAATCATCTTTTGATCGTCAGTCCCAAGTAGCGCTCCCATTTCGGCTGCGCATCCCATCAGCGCCGCCGTTTTCCTCTCAATCATATCCAGATACATGGAGACAGATATGTTGAGCCGATCTTCAAAGCTTATATCTAGATACTGCCCTTCTATCATCCTCAGGCAGGCCTGGTCAAATAGAGTGCTAAGGCGGGCAATAGTAACTGTATCTACTCCCGCTTCGAGCACTTTCCACAGCGCCAAACGCGCAAGCGAGAACATTCCGCTGCCCGTATTAATGGCCTGTGGAATACCCCATATTTTCCAGACTGTTGGACGATGGCGGCGTTCATCGTCTCCATCTTCTATATCATCGTGGATCAAACTAAAATTGTGTGTCAGTTCGATAGCAGCAGCAGCAGGCAACGCTCGCCGCAGATGCCTGGTACCTGCTGGTTCTCCCATGGAATGACCATCTGCTCCTACTGCTTCAAAGGCCAGAAGCAGCAAGGTCGGACGAAGTAGTTTCCCTGTGTTATTCGCTCCTGGTGAGAAGTGTGCATCTACCCACCCGAGCTGGTATTGGAATTGTCCATAAAACGGATCAAGTTGAACTCCTGAGCGTCTGGCCGCTTCATTTGCTTCGTAGAGAGTATGGCACAATTCATCGGTAATTTCAGGCTGAAAACGCGAAAACACAGTCTGCAGCGTTTTTGATACTATCATCGTATTAGTTTCCATTCCAGTTGTAGATTGTTTCCGGTATCATATGCGGACTCCTGTATCCCATAGTGATCAGCAAATGTGCTCGAAACACGATGCTCTGAAAATCGCCATGATAGGGCTTTCCGTCCACGTATACTTGCCATGTGCTTCCATCTTCTAACTGCGCAGGCATGCCCGTTCCCAGGTGAGAAAAACGCGCCCTCCAGAGATGGAAAAAGTTTCCCAGCGTCACTGGACGATCGACAGGTGCTTCTATATGGATGATTCCACTAGTATCATGGACATGCAGCCAGTAGTAACAGCCGGAACCAATACCTACCTTTGGAATGGATACCACTTGCTCATTGATGTAGATGCTGAGATGAACGTGATAATGGATGGAAAATTGTTCACTCCTCTGGCAAGGGAGATTATCTACAGAGGGATAGGTAGTATCAAAGACCGTCTTCTGGCTTTGATACTGCCCGAAAGAATAGAAGCCAGTCAATGCCATTGTCGCTATTCCAAGTAAGAGAGCACTGGCTAGAATAGTACGCTTATTTAAGCGTATACGCTGAAATGTTGCCTGGGATTGTCGTTGAGAATTGGGCGTCTTCTGTGTGCCTGCCACTAGTTGTAAAAAAAATGGTCGGCTGATGAAAATCAGAGCCATGCCCCAAAGCACTAGTAGAAGACTATTTCCCCCCAATGTCTGTATATCTGCAAGCAGGTTCTCCAGCGAACCACTTTGCCAATGGTGCAGGCTGCTGGTGAGCAACGCTGGATAATTGAGTATAGCTCGCCATAAGAACGGAGACATGGCTGTAATAAAATAGATCATGATCCCGCTTCTTAGCAGGCCATAGGTCGCAATGATAGAGGTGGTTACAGGAGAATAGGGAAGTGCTTTGTGCGGCCTATGGCGAATAACATTGTACCAATAGATCATCAGTTCATAGGGTCGATGAGATAAATTGGTGATCCCAAGCGTATCAGATATGATCCAGTATCCATCAAACCGTGCGAAAGGGTTCAGAGAAATGGCGCAACTACTTAGAATGGCGAGAAAGGCTAGTTGGAAGGCTGAGAGACCGAAGAGAAGATAGAGCAAAAGATAAATGACGCCAACGCAGACTTGGAGATAGATCCCTCCAACATCGACACGCACTTTTTTCCATCGGCTCAGTTGCCACGAGGCACTGACATTGCTGTAGAAGGCAGGAAAGACCAGGTAGATAGTAAAGCCAATCTCACTTGGTTTGACTCCACCAAGCAGACAGGCGCTGGCATGGCCAAACTCGTGTGCCATCAAGGAAAGCAAGAAAAGGAAATAGAAAAGTATGGCACCTGTGATCGTCTGTGGAGCATGAATAGTTAGCAATCCCCGCTCAAAAGCAGAGACGGATAGAAGGACAAAACTGCTCAAAAAGATCAGGGCCGCGACTGGATGAAAAAGAAAAGTCAGGCGAGAGGAGATGGCCATCACCTGTTTGGCTGGCAGGAGTGGTATTTTGATCCAGAAATTTTTCTGTCTGATCGGTGCTCCATCGTCTATAGCATGAATTTTAGCAAGTACATGCTCATACGCCAGCCGGATCTCACCTTCTTTGATGTTAGCATCCCTTTCTCTGCTCATTGTTTGCGCTATAGCAGCAAAAGAATGGCCAGCACGTACTTTTTCCAGAATGCCATATGCCATAGCTGAGATCTGGATATATTTTTGGTTGCGACTTACCACAATGTAGCGAGGTGTCTGCCAGGATGTATCGATGACTACCTGATCGATGAGGTCAGGCGCGGTTTCTCTCTGATGCATACTCTTCCTTCATCTGAAATACCCCTTGTACGTTGATCGTCTCTATGAAGTCATCTTTAGCTGAGCTTCCAACCTGTGGCAGGCTGCTGCCGCTTTGAGGACGAAGGCCGTTGTAATAGTCTGGCTACCATATGAATAAGGCTGGTCTTCAATAACAGTGTTCGTGAGCCTTCCATGGATAAATTCACAGCGAGGCCATGCCTGTTCATCCTTATCATAGCTGTACTGCAAGTACTTAAAAGCCTTCTCATAAGCGAAAATGTGCTGAGGCTCTCCTGGGTGATCATGTTCTAATAGGCTCAATAACGCTAAGGCTGTACTCAGTGGATCGCCCTTGTGCGTATTCATCGCCCAACTCCCATCAGCTAATTGACTCTTGAGGAGAAATGCCCGTGCGAGGTCCAGGCAGGGTGAGCCAGGTTTCACTTTTGCCAGGAGTCGGACACACACAAAAGTGCCGTAGTAAGGACCATGATACCAGGTACTCTCCCAACTTCCGTCAGGTTGTTGGTGGCCTTCAATGTAAGCGGTGCCCAGGCAGATAACCTTATCAAAGCGTGCGTGGTCGTACAAGGCTAGTGCGTAGAGCAGATTTGCCATGGCATCAACATCAGCGCCCATTCCCCAGATAGTTTGAGTATAGACCCATTGCCGTTCTTGCTTGGGCGTGCGATGTTCTTTGGGAACAATCCAGGTCTCGAAAGAGCCATCATCATGCCAATGATCTGCAAGCAGCGTTGAGAGCGCCTGCTCACAGTATTGTGTGATTTCAGTATCCCGACCAGTGTGGTGTAATAGCTGAATCATTTGAGCTAAATCGTCAATATCAGGTGGTATCTCTGGTAAATCTGGATAATAACTCCATCCCCCAATGCCATCGTGGCACCGTTTTTCTAATAGGTAGTTTGTCTCATAATCAAGGATAGGCTGCAAATCAAGCTGAAAAATATGGGACACCTCCGACAGAATATCGGCAATGACAGCTCGCTGAAAGATATCTCCATGTTGGACTTCGCTTTCGCCAGTAAATCCCTGGGCATGGAAGAAACGCGAGAGATCGCGTGCTTCTCCAAAACCAAGCTGCCATTGTCGAAGCAGAAACTGCAACCCTTGCCAGGCGAGCCGCTCAAAGCATGTTTGAGGAGGTGAAAGTTCCAATGAGAATGTCACGCGTTGTTTTATGCGGCTGCGGTTTGCTTGCGTAATCCGTATAATATCATTGAGTAAACTTTCACAGTGGTCGTGTAAATTAGTCAGCACGATATGCCAGGCCAGATCTGGAAGATCCGACAACAGAATCCGTGCCCGCTCTGTAGCGTCGATGGCTAACTGGAGTACAGTACAGGCATGACCAGCATAGTACAGTTCTCGCGCCATCAGTTCTAAATCCTGCTGCTTGGGCTCAGGTGGGCGTTCTGGTAACCAGCGACAGAGCAAGAGTGAAGGCGATTGGCGCAGGTAATCCTCTTTCCAGTCGCAGAGATCATCAAACATTTGATAAGCAAAATTATACAGATTTATTGACTCACCAAGGGTATTGTGCAAACGTTCATCCCCGCTTAAAGCTGCCAGACCGGCAGTCACAAGGCGACTGAGACTGGCTTTCCCAACAGCAAGATCCAGAGCCGTTTTTTCATCGTACTCTTTCCATGCAACTTTACCGCTGGCAAACTCTTTCTCTCGCAAAGAGGCATGAAAGAAGTGAGCAAAACAGGTACGTGAGTACTGCCAGAAGAATGAATCTGGTTGGAAGAGCTGCTGAAAGAGCATAGACGCTTCTAGTTGAAATGCAAAAATATGAGACATCGTTGCAGTCGCATCGTATGACGTAGGATTGAGGTCCATAATTTTATCGGCATGGAATACAGATGAAGCAAGAAGTCTCAGTGCAAGACTGAAATTGCTCATATCAATAGAAGAGATAGCAGGAAAAGCTTCAAGAAAGAGATATGGATAACAATCGTAAATGCTAACAGTCGTATTTTCACTTAAGACGAGTTCTACCCATTGCTGATTCAAAAGGCTGAGGCGTTCTCTCGTCTGTAAGGCTCCCTGCCAGACACGTGGGGGGAAGACCCCTTCGCTCACAGAAAGAGCGGAGATTTTCCTGGCCGTCTTGCCCATCGTTCTCCATCCTTCAGAAATATCTATTGAACATTTCGTTGATAATATATGCAAACTGGATTATTGCAATCCAGTTTGCACAGCGGTGAAGAGCTACCTATCTCACCTTCTCAGGATGTGGTTAGCAACAATGGCTGGCACACCCATCGGAAAAACAATTGGAAGCACAATTCCCATTACAATTGGTGTCACAATTTGCGCCATTGACATAACAAGCGACGTGCAGCGTCGTGGCCAATTCAAGGCGCTGTTCCAACTCTTCGATATCCAGATCGAAGCTCGCCAGCATCTGTATCTCGTGAATGCCAGGTTCCATAAGAGCCTCTCCTCACCTTCTCAGGATGCGATTAGCAACAATGGCTGGCACACCCATCGGAAAAACAATTGGAAGCACAATTCCCATTACAATTGGTGCCGCAATTTGCGCCACAATTGTTCGAGTAGCAAGCGGCGTGTAGCGTCGTGGCCAGCTCCAGGCGCTGCTCCAGTTCTTCGACGTCCAGATCGAAGCTCGCCAGCATCTGCATTTCGTGAACGCCAGGTTTTATTGAATGTTTCTGATCAGAGAACATTGTTTACCTCCTTTGATAATGAACAATGAATGAGATAGCATTGAGCAAGCTGCGATAGCAGCCAACCCTCCGATTTTTGCGTTTACCGCATTTAATTTGTGTGTAGTGTGAAATCACCTCTTTCTTTTTTATTGGCCTCTACTATCAGAGATCACAGACGCTTTCGACAAGCTTTGCTGGTTGTGTGCCAGCAATATGATCAAGATAGGCCTCGGCAACACTGGCGCGAAAACGGGCAGCATAGCCATCACAGTGATTGGTGAAGATCGTGCCCTCATCCCCCCTTCCTTCAGCAAGCACAGCGCAGCCACCTCCACAATTGAGGGCATAGCGGCATTGTCGGCAAATCTTGTTAGTAGTGACATTGCGGCTGCGCCACATCTGGCTCAACTGGGAAGCGACCTCATATTTCCCCTCACGGGTAATCTGGCCGATACGAATGTTTTCATCGCCGGTCCGTTCCCAGCATGCATACACGTTGGCAAAAGGATCAATCACGTACATGCTGGAGTGGGCTCCACAAAACTGGGAATGTAAAGAAGGAGAGCCCTGGTTGTCGATGAGACGGCGAGCAATATCCTTCAAGGGATCATCAGGACGACGTATGACACGCATAACCGGGTTCTGGAGATACATTTCGTTCAAGGCTTTGTCAAGCGTCCATGAGTTGAAGGTCGTTCTGACATCGACATTTTCATTAGCCGCATGGATGGGGGCTGTATAGGCCGAAAAGTGAGGATATCTGTCCCAGCCTCTGGCGATGATCTCTTCGGCAAACTGGGGCAGGAACTGAATATTGGTACGGTCAATATTCATGCGTGTGTGGATTTCCACTCCCTGCTCAAGCGCCATACTGACATTACGAGCGATGCGCTCGAATGAAGCGCTCCCATCAGCGTAGATACGGCGTTTGTCGTGTTCGGCGGCGGGTCCATCTATGGTCACCTGGACCATGCGAATATACTCCGGGTTGAGCAGATCCTGGTATGCGTCAAGTTCAGTCGCATTGGAAACTGCCCAGAAGCTGGCTTTTCCGATACGGTGAGCCTTCTCAATAATGTAATCAATGACGTGACGATTGCGTGCCAGAAGAGGCTCACCCCCGAAAAATCCAATGCCCCGTACATATTGGTCCGGCGGTGGAACATCATGATTCGCCTCGATGTCGAGCATACCTTTGAAGATGCGATCAATGATCGGTTTCGACATGGCATGAAGGAGATGGCTATACTTTGGATTGGTCCGCATATGATCCTGGAAACAGTACGCACAACGGAGATTGCAATCATAGGTTGGCATGAAAACATAGCCTGGGAGGGCGCGTAACGATCTGGCATGGAGCGAGTTCGCAATCTTGATAAAGAGGGCTTCCTCTTCCTCAAGCGTTTTTTCAGTGAGATAGCCTCGGCGTTTGAGTAAGGCAATGGTTTGCTCTGAGGGACGCTCAACTTCTCCCTGAAGAGGAAGCGCAGGTGTCCAGGCACCATATAATGGCCGTGGTGTCTTGCCAACTTCGAGCGAACGGATAAATGTCGCCACCTTCTGTGAAACGAGGTCATAGGCTCCGCTATATCCATGCACGAGCAACATTTCTTCGCCATTCTCAGGAAGATCCACAAAAATAGTGTAACTGCTGGCTCGCAGTTTGCGCATCTCTGGACTACCCGCCTTCGGAGCTTTCACTACCTCTTGCAAAGTGATCATAGGGCCTTGCATTGTTACTCCTTTTGATGTCAAGTAAAAACGAGATTGAGAGCGTGTCCGATCTCATTTGGGATTTTGATTGAGCC
>Ga0070730_10005764_pt1 | contig 10640 bp, 9 predicted proteins | sample Coa_R1_3_FD_66447 | JGI IMG/M metagenome (GOLD analysis project Ga0070730, IMG submission 66447) | Surface soil microbial communities from Centralia Pennsylvania, which are recovering from an underground coalmine fire - Coalmine... | ecosystem: Environmental > Terrestrial > Soil > Unclassified ... | reverse complement strand
CATATAGCATGATTGGCTTGCCATGGCTCGGAGCTTCGGCAAGGCGGACGTTGCGCGGAATAAAAGTGGAAAAGACCTGGTCACCGAAGAAATCTTTCAAGTCATCTCGCACCTGGTGGGACAGGTTTGTGCGCTCATCAAACATGGTCAGAAGAATCCCCTCGACAGCGAGCTTGGGGTTGTGAGTCCGGCGGATGCGGATCAGCGTGTCGAGTAATTCTGAAACACCTTCCAGGGCAAAATACTCACACTGGATGGGCACCAGGACAGAGTCGGCCGCCACCAGGGCATTGAGAGTAAGCAAATCAAGAGTAGGAGGGCAGTCCAGAATGATGAAATTGAACTGGTCGCGCAGCGGTTCAATTTTTTTGCGCAGCACATACTCACGCTCCGGATCGTCCGCCAACTCAATCGTTGCCCCAACAAGATTCCTGTCAGCGGGCAGCAAGTGCAGCCCATCAACAGCGCATTTGTGGATCAAATCTTTAAGAGTAACATCCTGCATCAGTCCGTTGTAAAGAGACCGGCGGCTCGGATCCTTGGCGAATCCAAGCCCGCTTGTTGTGTTGGATTGGGGGTCGCAATCAATCACCAGCGTCCACATATCATGGGCGGCGAGCGAGGCGCTCAGGTTGATGGCTGTGGTGGTCTTTCCCACGCCACCTTTTTGATTTGCGATCGCTATGACTCGGCCCACTATGCACCAACCCCTTAAAAATGTGGTGAATCTAACAGAGGCTGCACGCACTGGCAAGTGAAAACATAACTTTTAATAATGAGTTGCGTCAAGGAATGATTGTTTCACGTGAAACATTGTTGCAGTTACGCCAAAAGAACTTAACTTGGATGAACAAGCGGCGATGCCCTGAGTTCAATCAGGCTTGCGCGTTCCCACCCAAATCTCGCGCTCCCGGCCAATGGGCATGGCGATTTGTGGGCCCCACTGTACCAGCGCCGAGGATTCGAGAAGAGACTGGCCTTGGTTCTGGCCAATCCAAAGGCATATTCTACCCTCTGGTTTGATGAGATTTAGGGCCTGCGGCACCAAGGAATCGAAATGGCCGACAGCCCGCGCGGTTATAGTGTCATATATAGCGACGGAGCTCTGGCATGCATAATCCTCAAGACGCTCGGGCCGGACATCCACCTTGGATACACCACACACGCGCGCAGCCTCTTTCAAGAATGCTCTCTTCTTCGCGACCGGCTCAAGCAAAGTCGTCGCGAGATCTGGGAAGGCTATTCGTAACGCCAGGCCTGGGAAGCCTGCCCCGCTGCCGATGTCGAGTAAGTTCCCTTGGAGCTTGATCCAGCGCGCCAAGTATAAGCTTTCCCCAAAATGTCGGGTTACACATTCTTCATCCGTACGAATCGATGTTAGGTTGATCTTGCGGTTCCAGCGAAGAAGCAAGTCAAGGTAGGCGAGCAACTTGCCGATCTGGCTTGAACTTAATTCAAGCTGGAATGGTTTAAGAAGTGCCCGGACGCCGGATTCGTCAAGCATAACGTTTATTATTGTAAGGTTTTCGTCAAAAATAATGAAGCTTTAGTATTTAAAATCCGAGCTAGAGGGGCTATCGTCCCATAGTTTCACGTGAAACAATCGGGCGACTCAAGATCCGTTTACTATTAATTTTCAGCAGTTAAATTCCATCTGAATATCTGCATAAATTATTGATTATAATGCTTTTACTAATTTTTATTAAAACCAAGTAATATGAATTTTAATCACATCTTAACCTAGTCCTTGTTTCCATTGGAGGTGCTGAAATGTCCTTGGCACGGTGTGCCAATCTGCTGAAGCTCAATCCTAATTTGGCGCGAGATACCAAATTTTAGAATGTCGCTTGAAACTTTGATGCAAGACCGTGTAGGATGTTTCCGCCCCTCTCCGAAACAAAGGATGTACGAAGGTAGAGGTAAGACGCATGGGTATGGCAGGAATTGGGAATAATTTAATCAACGGCTCCGTCGCGGTGGTTCTTCTTCAACTCGGCGGGCCTGATTCCCTTGCCGCGGTCGAGCCTTTTCTTTACAACCTATTTTCCGATCCCGATATCATCGACTTTCCTTTCGCGCGACTGGCGCGCCCCACATTAGCCCGCATGATCTCCTCGAGGCGCGCCAAACATGTCCAACACCATTACGCGAGCATTGGAGGGAAGTCGCCTATTCTGGAGCGAACCGACCAGCAGGCCAGAGCTCTGGAAGGCGAGCTTCGCAAAACCCTGGACGCCCGGGTTTTTGTTGCGATGCGCTATTGGCATCCATTAACGCAAGAGACGATTGCGCAAATTGCCGCCCAAAATTTCCGCGAAATCGTCCTGCTTCCACTGTACCCGCAGTACTCCAAAACGACGACCGGCAGCAGCCTCAACGAATGGCGCCGGAGAAGCGCCACGGCCGGAAAAAATGGGCATTCAACTAAGATTGTGAAAGAATTCTTTGAGCACCCAGCTTATATTGACGCTGTGGTTGAAAAAATTAACCAGGGTTTGGAAAAGTTTTCCGGTGCGAAAACATCTGATACATCACGCATTGAGCTTAGTGGATTACGAGAAGCAACGGAGGAGGCGCCGGACGTTCACTTGGTTTTTAGCGCGCACGGCGTCCCGATGAGCGTTATTGAAGCCGGCGATCCGTATCAGGCTCAGATCGAAGCCACAGTGAAGCTGACGATGGAGCGTGGCGGCTGGCGCAATAGCCATCGCCTATGTTACCAAAGCCGCGTCGGCCCCGGACGATGGCTGCGACCATCGCTTGATGAGGAACTCAAGGATCTGGCCGCCCAGGGCGTGGAAAAAGTTCTCGCCATCCCCATCGCATTTGTCTCGGACCATGTGGAAACGCTCAGCGAAATCGACATCGAAGCGCGCGATCTAGCTGGGCGTCTTGGAATCAATCAGTTTGAGGTGATGCCGGCGCTGAATGACTCACCAAAATTCATCCAGGCGCTGACTGAATTAGTTCTTCAGGCAATTAGTTGTCCACAACCTATTGAAAATATTGAGTAATGGGAAGCAGAAATCAGAAACTTGAAATTGGAAATTAAAAGCAGATGATTCCGTCCCCGTGAAATATTTCCCTTTTTAACTCTCAGATATAAAACTTCGCCATTAAGTTTCCGGCATAATTACCATTTCACTCTGTTCCTCCACTGTCGGCGCGTCGACAACCGCGTAAGCCCATGATTGATTAAGTGCTTACCGGCATTAATTTTTATGGTCCGCTTTTCAACTAAATAAAACCGTCTCAACATCATCTTACAAAATCGTTGTTATTTATTGATTCTAAATGACATTAATGCTTCGTTACTCCTGCCAAGATTTCTTCTATTCGACATCTTCTCAGGCGATATTAAATATCCATCGCAAAAACTGCAACACTCCATGCTGCATAACAGATTGCGGGTAAGTCAGTTGGCCGTCTAAAGAATGGCCAGCGTTCCAGTTAAAAAAATCTTGAAAAACCCCGGGCTTGCCGATTGGATAGGAACTGGTTAACTGCTACGGAATTTGTCCCGCTGCGAAAGTCGGCGAGCGAGAGGAGAGATATACTACTATAATAGTAATTGCAATTTTGACCCATCGCGAGTTCTGAGCCCGGTTATCCGGTGCCGGGCAAGGTCAAAAGCGACTCACCCTTTTCTCCTCCGATGGAGCAAAAGTTTTTATGGTATAATATTCACCATGAAAACTACCATGGGTTTTGCCGGGCGGCTCGTGATTCCGAAAAAGATCCGCCAGGAAGCAAACCTGAAAGCCGGCCTTCCTCTGGAAATTGAATGGAGGGAAGGGCGCATAGAAATTGAGCCTGTGCCCCTTGCCGTCCGGCTGGTGCGCAAGGGGCGGTTGCTGATTGCGGTTCCGACAGAGAATCCCGAACCACTTACTTCTGAGACCGTTGAATGGACGCGCGAATCCCTGGGCGCAGAGCGATCGAAAAAACCAGGGAAATAATGGAACGCTTTCTTCTTGATACAAGTTGCATGGTGGCCGCGGTTTGCGCCTGGCATGAGGATCATTCTCCCACCGCCAAGGAGATTTCTCGCCGGCTCGCCGAGGGACAGCGGATGGTCTCCGCCGCGCCCGCCCTGGTTGAGGCCTACGCAGTTTTAACCCGGCTGCCTTCGCCGCACCGCCTCGCGCCCGGAGACGCACTATCCCTAGTCGAAATAAATTTCATCCACAACGCCCAAGTGGTCTCCTTGGATAGCCGGACTTACGCCAACCTATTGCACCAAGCTCCATCGGCCGGGATCTTTGGCGGACGCACCTATGACGCCGTCATCGCGCAGTGCGCAACGCAAGCGCAAGTTGCCACTTTGCTTACTCTAAATGGAGCGCATTTTAAAGGGTGGGAAAGCGAACACCTGAAAATTGTGGTGCCCGTGCTGTAAGGACTGCCCCGATCATTTTAAAGTTGGCTCAGCAGCGCCTCGCGGACTTTCTGTTGTTCCGTGGAATCGAGTTTGGCGCCGTGCGACGTGAGGTAAAAGACGTCGATCACTTTCTGCCCTTCGGTGTCGATCAGCGCGACCTCGATATTGAATCCCAGCTCCGCCAAGGTGGAACTGACCTGATAGAGCAATCCCGGACGGTCTTGAGTGATGAGCTCCAGAAGCGAACTGCGGGTTGAGCCAGTGGATACCGCCGGCTGATCTTCAAACCGGATTTGCGTGGGAATTTCAATTTTGGCGGCCGGCGATGTTCTGGAATTAATGCGGCCGCTCATCAGTGTTTGGAGGCTGACGCTCCCGCTGAGTACGTCCACGACACTTTGCTCGAAACGCTTCAACTCCGATGGATTCAATTCCAAGGTTCGGTGGAGATCCACGAACCGGAACGTATCGAGCACGGTGGCGGCGGCATTGGCGAACGCATCCGCTTTGATAATGTTCATACCCCACGCCGCGAGCGTTCCGGTAAGCAAGGCAAACAGAAACGGGCGGTCGTGGGTAAGGACGGTGAGCTCATGGGAATGCCCACGATTACGCAGGCTCACCTGGACGGGATTTTCCACAAGGCGGCGCGACATCTGAACATGGGAGGCAATTTCTTCCGCAGTATGAGTGCGAAGGTAGCGCGTGGGAAAACCTTCGAGAAAAGCGCTGAGCCCGGCCCGGGGTGTGGACTTGGGAAGATGCTTGAAGATGCGTTCAGCCTGCTCGAGTTGGCCGGCTGCGGCGTGAACGCGCTCTTCATCCAGGCTTCGAGTGAGGTAGTTGGAAGTGCCCGCATAAAGTTGCCAAAGCTTCTCTGCTTTCCACGGCGTGAGGGCTTCAGGGTTAACGGATTTAATATCCGTGTAGGTGAGCAGGCAGAGCATTTTCAGGCGCTCCATGGTGCCCACTTTTTCTGCGAGCGCGCGCACCGTATCAGGGTCAAAGATATCACGGCGCTGCATGGTGGCGGACATTTCCAGATGAGACGAGATCAGGAAAAAAACAGTTTCGCGGTCTTCGGGCTCAAGCGCAAGGCGTTCAAATACTTGCGCGACGGCTTGCAGACTGCCCCGAACATGGTCACCGGGCAGCGTGCCTTTGCCCACATCGTGGAATAGCAACGACAGGAAAAGTAATTCGGGCTGCTCAAGCTCCGAAAGTATTTCAGAAAATTTTTCTTCCCAGGGGCCGCGGGAACCCGATGGGGGCGGAGCGGCTCCGGCCTGGTTCTCATTCACCAAATTGTTCAGGTTCTGGATGGTCATCAGCGAATGTTCATCCACGGTATACCGGTGGTAAAAATCGCGGATGACAAGAGAATCGATGGCGCGAAATTCCGGGAAGAGGGCGTCCAGAACTCCCAGGCGGTGCATGGCGCGGAGGGCAAAGGCGGAGTAAGGCCCCACCAGAACGGGGCGAAACTCCTGCCAAAGGCCGGGCCAGTGCGCCGCGCGATCACCCAGACGGGCGCAAGCTTCCTCAACCCAACGCTCAGCCTCGCGGCTGAGGTCAACCGCGTGGCAGGCCATCAACTCAAACACCTCGAGGAGAATAAACAGATCGTCGACGGTGGCCGCGGGGCGGCGGGGAAAAATCCGGCCGCGTTCGACGCGAAAATCCGGGGTGGAAAGGCGCGACCTCCAATCCCTGAACAAAGTGGAGAGCGAAGTTCGGGCGGGCATCGCATCATCCAGAAGTTGGTCGCAGCGGCGGTCAATGGAACGGGCGCGGCGAAAATAAATTCGCATCCACTCCGCGGGAGGCATACTCTCTCCTGTCCCATCCCCGATGCCGAGCCCCGCCGCCTCATCCTGAAGCTCGTAGGTCAAGTGATTGTCATCGCGGTCCTGGCGATAATGAAGAAACGCGCGAGTGGCGGCCAGGAAATTAAATGCGAGCCGGCCCTCATCGCTCGTGGCTAGAACCCAGGATTCCTGCGGCTCCACCCAACGTGAGGCCTTTTTGAGATGTTGAATGTGCACCAGCCAGCGGGAGACATGGTAATCGCGAAGGCCGCCCGGCGCCTCTTTGATATTGGGCTCCAGGTGGAAAATCGTGTGACCGTATTTCTCATGCCGGCGGCGCGTCACCTCCACCAGGTCGCGCGTCAGGTCCCGGTGCTCGCGGGCAATCAGCCGTGGGATTGACTCGCTTTGCAGTCGTGCGAAAAGCTGCTGATCGCCAGTGACGAAACGGCAGTCGAGAAGCGAGATGCTGAATTCCAAATTGTCACGGTGGAGCTCGCCGCATTCCGCCATTGCCCGCGCCGTTGAGCCGACCCGAAGGCGCAGGTCCCAGAGAGACCTCGAAATGCCGGCGATAACTTCCCGGCGGGCATCCCGGGAGGCTTCATCGGGGGCGAGGAAAAGGAGATCAATATCCGAGTGGGGAAAAAGCTCGCCGCGCCCATAACCGCCGAGCGCCACCAGACAAAAACTCTGCACGGCGGCGGGTTCACCGGCAAGATGGTCCGCATAAAGCTGGATAAGGATCGCATCCACCAATCGGGCCCGTTCGAGCGCAACAGCGCGCCCGTCGCCGGTGGTTTCAAAATGCTTCCTAATCTTTGAAGACTCGGCACCGTAGAAGTCCGCCAGGGAAGTAGCAGCGGAAGGGATGGACATGCGGCTTTCTTGATCCAATGGAGATTTGAGCGACGGCCAACGTTTCCCGGGTCGGTTAAGCGCCAAGCCCAAGCGGTTGGCACGCGGCGCCACCTTGGCCAAAGTATTTCTGGCCGACGCGGCGCCCGGTTCGCGCCTCGCGTCCCGTTGTCCGGCGACCAACCTCCTTACAGGGCGTTGTCGCCCTTGTCTTCGTTGCGAATCCGGATGGCCTCGTCAACCCGGGACAGGAAAATTTTTCCGTCGCCTATTTTTCCGGACTTCGCCGTCCTCAAGATGGCTTGTACAGCCAGGTCGGCCAGCTTATCCGGCACCACCATTTCAATCTTGATTTTGGGCAGCAGGTCCACCGTGTATTCATTGCCGCGATACACTTCAGTATGCCCTCTTTGCCGGCCAGTGCCCCGCACTTCCGAGACAGTCATGCCATCCACTCCGACTTCCCGGAGGGCGTCCTTTACCGAATCGAACCGCGAAGGTTGAATGACCGCTTCAAGTTTTGTCATGGCCCACTTTTCCTTACACGCTGGTTAGGAAACACCGCCCTGTTCCCAGAAATACCTTTCATCGGCCGCCCGGGATTTTTTAATCACCTTGCTGATCGGCGGCAAGGAATCACTCGGACGTCGAGTCAGGCGATTGACCCGGCGAACTCGCAGGAGGATTATAGTTGCACACGGCACATGGAGGCAATCAAATCGAATTATGCCCCGCATAAGAAATACTTGCCTCCGGAGCGGGGGGCGAAACGAACAACAATGGGGGGCTGGGCGCTAGGGACTAGGACGATTTTGGGTTTCAGATTTGAGATGTAGAGGGCCTCACCTCAGGCTGAGGATTTTGGGAGCGGGGATCAAAGAGGTGCTTGGCGGCTGGTCAGGCGGTGATTAGGACGCGAGGATTTTGAACTTGAGAGCCGCGGACCCCAGAACCGGGGGTTCGCGCTACACTCGCTTTTCGCGACAGTCTGCGCGATATCAAAACCTGTTTGCGCGATCATCAGCCCAAACTTTATCACATGGGCTTTCGCGGCCGCATCTCGCGCAACACCCTGGCGCACGCCAACATGCGGCGCGACTGGCGCATCTACGCCGACTTCGCGCGGGACGCGGACAGGTGAGGGGTCACTCCGCGCCCGCCCCACCATTCTTCTCAGAGCGCTTTCAGGACGGCTTTGTTGCAACGTTGGCAAGACCATGAGATCACGTGGATTTGAACCTGAGAGCTGCGGACTTGTCAATTGATGGATTCGCGCTATCCGTTTTCTTCGAATCATTCGCGAGCTCCGGCTCGCCTCAACAACTGGACAACTTCAGTGGGGCAAAAAGGGTTCTGCGCGTAAGACAGAGCTGTTTCGCCGTATTTGTTCCGCGGGCTCACGTCCGCCCCTGCCGCCAGCAGGACTTGGACCGTCTGAGCGTCGCGGGTTAACACTGCCTCTATCAACGGGGTTTCCCCATCCGCATCTTTCGCATTGACGTTGGCATGCGCAGCTATCAGTTCATGGATTATGGCATGTTGGGACATGATTCCTGGCGAATCCACAGTCGCCAATAAGGCAGTGTCGCCAGTTTTGTCAGCCGCGTTGACATCCGCTCCGCTAGCTAGGAGGGCTTTTACCACGCCGAGATCGCCCGTTCGAACCGCCCACATTAATGCGGTTCGCCCCAAATAGTCCTTCGCTTCCAAATCCGCCCCTGAAGCCAGGAGAGTTGCGACCACATCTTCGCTACGTATGGCATGCATGCTGGCATAAATCAAAGCAGTGCGGTATGACTGATCCTTGGCATTAACATTGGCTCCGGAAGCGAGGAGTTTCTTTACCTCCGTATCGTCTCCCTTCTCTGCCGCGTGCATTAGAGGCGTCACCTCCGGGTCAATAACTTCCCCAGGACTTTCCCAAGAGGGGCCCAAAATCAATGACAGAAATGGAACGAGCCGAAACTCGTCATATCCTTTGGCTTCTTTCCAGCCCGACTTTCTAAACTCATGTCCAATAAATGGTCTGGCTTCGAAAGCAATCATGTAACCTAAAAGCCGTTCCAGGGGGTTTACCCGTGCGTCGGAAGGAAACACATAAATACTCTTGAATCCGGTCTTCGCATTCCAATCAAAGTAGACTTTACCCAAATAATGACTTGGGTACGCTATCCTGACGCCGTTATAGGTAAAGATTACGAGGAGACCGAGACAACCGAGTAAAAGGAAGAACCTGGAAAGGAATCGCCGCATGACCGGATTATGACATGTTTTGGGATCTAGAAAGTTAGGTTTCCTGGGTGGCTTTTAGTGACCTGCCCCCGGTAATGATGAAACAATCCGCGCTGTTTTGAGGCTCACGCGAACAACCTGGCCTACTAATCGCACGATATATTCCCGGTCGTCGGGGCGGTTGTGGTCGGAGCGGGTGCCGCTGTGCTTGTCCTCCGTCACCTGGTATTGGTCAATCACCCAATCACTCAACCCGTCCTCCACAGCGGCGAAGCTACGGAGGGTGGATCACCCGATCTCTCAACGGCTCAATCCAATTCATTCGCTGTGGATTCGGTAGCCGGCTTGTTTGATGTCTTTGCGGAAGTCGGTGGACTGAATTTCTATCAGCCGGCACATTTCATAAAGCCGCGAGCGCAACGTGACGCCAAACTGGTTGAGCGTCCGTTCAATGTCAGGCACCGCCTCGCCCGAGGGCATGCGGAGCACTTCACCTTCGCCTTTCCCCGCGCGCCGCGCGCCGCGCCCCAAACTTTCTCCAAAAGGAAGCGTGGTGGTAATCAGCGTCACTTTTTTCTGGTTGTAGCGCGAGTTGATGACATGCGACAAAGTCTCTTTAACCCAGTCGCTCGGATTGGCGGAAGCCATCTCATCCAGGAGCAACACCTCAACGTCCAGCAACGGTTGTACCACGCGGTATTCGGTGCTCTGCGAAATTGCGTTGTAACTGTCCTGGATTTTTTTCAGGAGGTCGCGGAAATCGTAGAACAGGCACTCAATGCCCTTGCGCAGAATCAACTCCCGAATCACCGCCACCGCCAAATGCGTTTTGCCCACGCCCGTGGGCCCCACAAACAGCAGGCCGAAATCCACCGGGTATTCGTGAACAAATCCTTCTGCCGTCACTTTGGCCGCGCGCAGGTTGGGGCTGGCCAGGCCGGTGTCTTTGTCTTTACGGATGTTGAAATTTTCAAAGGCGCAGTGCTCGTAGCGTTTGGGGATGCGGGAAAGTTCCAGCAGTCGATCGGCGCGCTCCTCCACGCGGCAGTCGCAGCGGGCGACGCGCCGGATTCCACCCGCCTCAACCGGCTTCCACCCCGTTCCCGCGCACTCAGGACAATCTGTTTTGGGCATGGAGAAGCTCCGCCAGAGATTCTAGCAGGAAAATGAGGAGAGGATGAATGGGGAAGAAGAAAAGTTGAGAACCCAGAGTTAAGCGCATTTTACTTTCAACTCTTAACTCGTTACGTTCAACGTTACTGTTTCTTCATCGGCCGAGTCATGCGCGATGGAGCGACGCGCACCAGGGCGTTCTGAATGTGTTCCCGGTCCTCAACCGAGCGCTCGAGCAACTCCCGGCT
>Ga0070730_10005763_pt1 | contig 10641 bp, 9 predicted proteins | sample Coa_R1_3_FD_66447 | JGI IMG/M metagenome (GOLD analysis project Ga0070730, IMG submission 66447) | Surface soil microbial communities from Centralia Pennsylvania, which are recovering from an underground coalmine fire - Coalmine... | ecosystem: Environmental > Terrestrial > Soil > Unclassified ... | reverse complement strand
CGCAGCCGCTTGCCATTGGCTGTCTGGTGACGCACAAAAAGACGATATCCCGTGAGAAAAAAGGATTGCCCGAAGGCTTTGGGAAATCCTGCCGGTCGCAGTTCCCGTGTTTGGACCATAGCGATAGCCAGGAAGCCAGACCCCTGATAGGTATCCAGGGAAAGACCTGGAGGCAAAAGAGGTTGCAACACCTCTTGAGGAAAGGCATAGGTGAGCACCAGAGAAAAATCAAAAAAAGCGTCAATGGCAAAGGGATGTCTTTTCAACCAGAGAGGCAGGGCACTTACGTTTGTAGCTATTCCTGTATCCATTATTTTTTCCTCGCATTCCTTGTACACTTCATAAAGTGAACACGTTCACTTTATGAAGTGTACAAGGAATGGCCGAGATTGTCAAGTGAAATGATGCGGGCTTTGTTGCTACGGTCCAGGCGGTATTTCTTCTCTCTCTTGTACCCCTGACAGCGGATCTTCGACCTCCAACAGATGAGTGAGGAGCTTTTGTGTCGCGATAGTACTAGAGTGCATATCTCCCAGGACCCTCACGCGGATGGTGAGGGCGCGTTCAGCGTGAAGCCTTGATTGCTGGAGATGGCCTTGCTTCTGATACAAGCAGGCCAGATCATGGAGTATTTCCGCCGTTTCAGGAAGATACAGATCCGGATACTCGCCTCGAATCGCCAGGGCCCGCTGGTACAATGTTTCGGCCTGAAGGTCCTTTCCTTGAGCCAGGAAGAGATGTGCCAGCCCGGCAAGGGTCATGGCTACCGCAGGATGCATCTCTCCCAGTGTCTGTTCCCAAATCTGTAAGGCTCGCCTATACAGCGGCTCGGCCTGCTCGTATTTCCCCTGCTTGCAGTAGAGGGAACCAAGCGTGTCAAGTGGATAGCCGACATTTGGATGCATTGGTCCCAACGCCTGCTCCACAATCTGGAGCACTCGCTTCAACAAGGATTCCGCCTGTTCCAATTGCCCTCGCCTCTCCGAGACAACAGCCAGATTGTGGAGCGAACCGGCGAAGAGTTCGTGGTCTGATCCCCCTACCGGTTCCCACAGAGCCATTGCCCGGAGCGAGAGCGACTCCGCCTGCTCGTTCTTCTCTTGTTCGAGGCGCAGTTCTGCCAGCGCATTGAGAGGGTAGGCAAGCGAAGGATGCTCCGATCCCCAGGCTTGCTCTCCTATCTGCACCGCTCGCTCAAGCAACCGTTCGGCCAGCTCACCTCTTCTCTGGGAGAGGCGCAGGCGGGCCAGATTGTAGAGGGGACGGATCAGTTGGGGATGGTCCGGGCCCAGAGCGCGCGTTTGGATGTCGAGGGCCCGCTCATAAAGTCGAGCGGCCTCTTCTCCTTTCCCTTGATTTTTCAACAAGATGGCGAGATTATTGAGGATGGTCGCGACCTGAGGATGATCTGGTCCTAAAGCCTGTTCTCGGAGTTGCAACCCTCGCTGGTAGAATCGCTCAGCCAGCTCAGTATTTCCTCGCAGCGAATAGAGAATCGCCAGACCCACCAGTGGATATGTCAGCAGCAGATGATCTGGTCCCAGAGCTTGTTCTCCCAGATGAAGCGCTCGCTTGTAGAGTGCTTCGACCTGCTCGTCGTGGCCTCGTTCCCGCAGATAATCCGCCACTTTCCAGAGTAACTGAGCCAGAGTTCCTCCTCCTTGCTGGTCGGAAAGGGTTGCCACAACGGTCAGGATGTGAGGCACCAGGCGTTCATAGCGCTGCCAGGCCTCTAGAGGACTTTCGAGCGTTAGTACAGGAAGCAGCTCGTTGAGCGCAAGAGCCAAACGCTGCTGCCACAGGGTTCGTTCTTGCTGACTCATCTGCTCGCGCACCACGACCTGAACCAAGCGGTGAAGAGAGAGGGTGCGCATCGTTGCATGGCGTTGTACCAGGGAAAAACGCCTCAAATGTGCTAATATCTGATCAAACTGAGAGGGAGAAGTTTCTAGAGGCTCAAGCTCTGGTCCCAAATACTTTGCTCCCATAGTAAAGACCTCTTCAGGGATAGCCTCGGCAGAGAAAAAGGCACAGACGCACAAGAGAGTCGCCGCTAGAGGCTGCTCCCGGTGTAAGCGCTCCATCGAGAGAAGCAAAGTGGTTGCTACGGACTGAGGGTGATCTTGTGTAGGCTCGCCGCGTCGAGAGAGCAGCACTATACCCTGCTGCTCATAGTGTTGGAAGTATGCCGACAGACTGCAACCTGTCTCATCAATGTATGCTCCGGCTTGATCTAACGCCAGAGGAAGTGCTCCGGTGACCTCCACCAACCTTCTTGCAGCGGCATATTCCTCTGGCAGCGATCCCGCAAACTGTTGGATCTGCACCTCGTTCGCATCTGGGGCAAGCACCTTGCTGCGACGTAACAGAAACACGGCTCCCTCGTCATGCGCCATAGGCAAGAGTTCTATTCCCTGCGCCAAAGTTCCCAATGGCTGGCAGCGGGTCGTGACCAAGATTGATCCTTGTCGAACTGTCGGGAGAAAGCGGGAGAGCATTTCGGGCTCTTCCAGGTTATCCCAGACAAGGAGCCATCCTTTGTGCGTCGAGAGCCATCGCCCCACCGCTGCCACCACCTGAGAAACGTCTTTCTCGCTGCACTCTGGCAACTGGAGTGTCGAGGCAATGTGTCCCAGGTCGGAGATAAGCTGCTCCTGAGTTTCTGCCCCAATCCAGAGGACGGCACCATAGTCGAGCGCATAGCGGTGGGCATATTCGAGGGCGATCTGTGTTTTGCCAACCCCACCCAGCCCACAGAGACCAATTGTTTGGGTAAGGGCAACCGTGTGCTCAGTACAGAGCCGGGCGTGTAGCGCCTTCAAAATCTCCTCACGTCCAGTAAAATACGGGTTGCGCGGCAAGGGAACCGACCAGTATGGAGAGAGCGCGGTCAGACTGGCTTCGAGGAGCTGACGCGTCTCCTGTTCGTTCAAAGCCAGGTGCCGGGCCAGTTCGAGCACCAGTCCACGCGTAGCGGGTAAATAGCTGCCGAGTTCCCAGGCGGAAAGTGTGTTCATATGCATGCCGAGTTGGTGTGCCAGTTGCCGTTGTGTCAGACGTTGACGCTTACGAAAAGTTTTGAGCAGTTCACCAAAACCACAGGGGACGAGGTGTTGATGGTCCATGAAAGATCCTCTCATTGTTGGTGTGAAGTGATCAGAGGAGAAGAGAAAGGCTTCCTCCTCGTATCGTTCAACTGGTTTTCTGCAAAATATTCAGAGAGAACAGATAGGTGAAGATTCACAGCTCAATTAGGAATCCAACATGCTATATTCTTTTTGAGAGCATCAGAAGCCTCTGACAGCCATGCGATGGATGCGCGTGATTGGGCAAGCGCGCAGTATGAGGTGCCAATCCATTGCCAGATCTTGAGAGGTACTCCAGAGGTGAAGTCATTATGCTCATGCTTGGACTCCTTTTTTGTACTGGTCGGGAACCAGCTTGTTATTCTCAATGAAGCATTCATTGCTCCATCTTTTCATCTCTATTATATACGGAGGTTAAGAGAAGAAAAGCACATGTTTGCACGCTTACTAGGTAAGAAGAGGAGAACGAGAGGAAAAAGCACCTGTCCTTCGAGGCTTTCTCACCAGAGAGGATGACTTCTCTGGTGGAGGCGATACCTATTTTAAGGATGACCAGGGATGAATTTCGCAGCCATGCCGCTTGTGGTACATGTCTTTTTGCGTCTCTTCCTCGGAAGCCTGATGCTCTGTTCGGGCATCACGAAGGTTTATCATCCGCAGCGCGCTGCACAGGCTGTCCGCGAGTACCAGATCTTGCCTGCTGCCCTCCAGGTCCGTTCATCGGCCATCACGACTATTGCGGGAGGACTATGGGTGTCCGAGATTCTGGCTGGGGTGGGGTTAATCAGTGGGATCTTGTTGCTTCCAGCTTCGCTGCTCACTCTCTGCCAGCTGATTGTCTTCAGCGGCGCGATGGGGATCAATCTGGCACGTGGACGCCGCGACCTCTCCTGTCATTGTGGGGGTGCGCTGGGTGATCACCGTATCTCCTGGTGGCTGGTTGGCCGCAATGCGCTGCTCCTGGCTGCAACAGTACTGCTCATCAGTCTTCCCGCTGATCCTTTTGCCCTGGATCACTGGCCTCTGCCGGCCATGACGGCATGGCTCACGGTGGTTCTGCCGCTGCTGCTCATTGTTGGGGTTGTCTTGCTTCTTGTTGTTCTTTCCCAGGCTCTGCGTTCGCTTCTGCGAACATGAGATCGGGCGAAAACGTGAGAAGTTCTTTTTCAGAGGGAAAGTTCTCTATGGAAAACTTGCTGTTGGTGAGTTCGATCCTGGTCTGGATCGTGGTGATTGCGAATCTTGTCTTGACGCTGGCGTTGATTCGTCGCATCAATGCTTCACCCGACCCAATGGCCGGGATAGAAACTGGTCTTCCCGTTGGCACGCCTGCACCAGACTTTTCCGCGAAGACCCTTGAAGGTCAGACCGTCACCCTGGCCGACTCTATTGGTCATCCAATCACCTTTGTCTTTGTTGCCACTCACTGTGAGCCGTGCCATGCGCTCCTTCCTACCTTGAAAACGCTGGCTCCTCAAGCTCGCGCTGCTGGCACTACTCTGGTATTGGTCAGCGATGGTTCTCAGCAAGAAACGGAGAAGATGATGCAGGAAGTAGCTGGTCAGGTGGTGATAGTGGTAGCGCCACGGCATGAGCATTCCTTGTTCAATGACTACCAGATCAATATGACGCCTTCGTACTGTGCGCTTGATGAGAAGGGGGTTGTTGTGGCGGCGGGGCATCCTGACCGCACGAACCAGGAGTGGCAAAAATTGCTGACTTCCTGGAGCAAGCAGGCAGCTACAGCGGATACACGCCGCTGAGTCTGGGCTGCCCTGCTGCTCCATTTTTGTTTGTGAGAGGTCTGCTCTCACAAAGTAGTTGCTTCCATATATCACAGGAGGATTGCTACTATGCAACGATGTATTGAGTTGACTGACCAACTCGTGCGTGCGTTTCGTCCACTTAACGCCGTCATTGAAGAACTCGTGAGTTACATCGTGCCGCAAAAAGATGCAGCTGCGTGCGGCAATGTTTGCAGTTGCAGGCGCGTTATCTGCGGAAGTGGTCGTATGGTACTTGTTTGCATCACCCGTATTGGTGGCAGATGCCGCGGTACCTGCGTTATTGGTTCATGTTAGAAAGAAAGCAATGAGGTTAGTATGATGCAAGAGATGCTTGTTACTGTTGATCGCCTGTTGAGCCGCTACCGTCCTCTCAATCATGCTATTGAGACCCTGGTCTCACGTATCGTTCCCACCAAGACGGCAGCCGCTTGTTTCACAAACGGATGTCGCAAATCCCGTCCCTGCAAGTCTCAGGGATGTGTAATGTTCTCATACTATAGTGACAGGAGGTGTACCCGTTTTGTCTGCAACACCCAGTGTTTCTGTTAAGAGGAGCATTACAAGTAGAAGAGGAGAGGTTCTTGTAATACTCTCTTCTAAGACGCTGAGACTGGGAAGACAGACATGATAACTCTCGTCTTGTCATTGCAAAGGAGGTTTCTCACCATGCGGAACATACTCACACAGACGAACAGATTGCTTACGAAACTGGGTCCGCTCAATCAGGTGATTGATACTTTAGCAGAGCATCTTGTCCCCAAAGTAAGTGCTCAGGCTTGCGTTATTACTTGTGGGCCACCTTTTTGTACTGATATCAGATGTGGACATTTCATGGCCGCTCAAAAGAATTGCTACAACAGTTGCACTAGACGGTGGTACTTTGCCCCTGCTGGATGCTACTGCTAAGTCCATGGCCTTTCCAATAGCCGCTGGAAATAGTGCTACGATCAGTAGAGCCACGTCCATTGATCGCTGATACATTTTGAAAAATGAGAGGGGTGTCCTGAGCAAAGACGCCCCTCCTATCTGAAGTGAAGAAATATCATGCTTGCTACAACGTTGATGGTACTTTTCTTGCTCTGTACACTCCTTTTCGGCTTTGTGCTCTTGATACGCATGTCACTACTGGTAGTCACGGTTCACGGCGAGAGTATGGCTCCGACACTGCAGCATGGGGATCGCATCCTGATGCTACGACGCTTTCTGGCTGGTCGCCTACGCAAAGGGCAGATTGTACTGCTCATTCAGCCAGGCAGTGACAGCCGGGAGCACGCAACCTCTGATGAGTTGGTAGCCACTCCCCTTGTGAAAAGGGTCGTCGCGCTGGCTCATGAGTCCTTTGAAGCGTCCGTGAATCACGATATTGTGGCAATGGGGAGATGGGAACAGGACCCCGAGCCGATGGTTCCTCAGCAGCAACGCTGGCAGATTCCTGAAAATCACGTGTTCGTCTGCGGCGACAATTATGAGGCAAGTTTCGATTCGCGCAGCTTTGGTCCACTCCCTGTGCAGCAGATACAGGGCATCATGCTCAAGCGACTCACGCCTGCTGCCGATGTCGCTTCCCTTCAGCCTCTTGTGCCATTCGAGTTGTTGCACCCATCTATGCCAATATACGCTGAGTATGATGAGACTCAAGCGAGAAGAAAATGAGATGACTATGAAGCAACTCCACGGGTACTGGCTACGCTTTTGCCGCCCGCTTTCGCAGTTTCGGCAACTGTTTCTGCTGGCATGGCGGGCCCAGCCGCGCTGTTTGATCTTGCTTCTCGTTATTCAGGTCGTTCAGGGCGCTGTGCCCGTAGCAACTGGCTATGTCAGCAAAGAGCTTTTTGATGCGCTCGCGCATGTTTTTCAGGGGGCGCCTTTTTCACAGGTGGCACAAGGGCTTTTTGTGCTGCTGGTGGCGCAAGCGACTCTCACTCTGATCAGCCAGTTGACTTCACCAGCACAGGAGTATCTTCAGGCCGAACTTGGGCGACACCTGACCCTCTCGCTTCGCGGCTCCCTGTATCAAAAGCTCAATAGTTTGGGCGGACTGGCGCACTTTGAAGATCCGCGTTTGCAGAATACGCTCCAGATAACCTCCAGCCATGTGCAATTCGCGCCCTTACAGGCTATCCAATTCTTGAGTAATGGTGTGCAAAATAGCATCACGCTCGTCTCCTTTTTTGCTCTTTTACTGGCCCTCTCTCCGTGGCTTGCGCTGGTGCTCAGTATCGCCGTTCTGCCACATCTCATCGTGAACATCAAGCTCAATCAGCAGCAGTTCAGCCTCTTCATGCACACCAGTCCACAAGAGCGCCGCGCCTCTTATTATGGACAGGTGCTTTCCTGGGTGAGTTTTGCCAAAGAAGTGCGTCTCTTTCAGCTTGGCGACTATTTCTTACGTCGTTTCAGCGACACCACCCGACAGATCAATACGGCACAACGGGCCTTCCAGTTGCGTGAGTTGCGCTGGCAAGGGCTGCTCTCGCTCCTCAGTAGTGGTGTGGCCATTGGGGCTTTTGTCGTGGTGGTGCTTCAAGCCTTCGCCAGGCATATCAGCATTGGTGACATGGCGCTGTATGTGCAGGCCGTTGAAAGCGTACAGAACACCCTGATGATGCTGGTCCTCGCCCTCAAACATATGAACCAGGATCTCCTCTTCTTCCAGCAGTACGAAGAAGTGCTCTCTCTTAGTGACTGCATTGCTCGCCCCTGCTCACCGCGTCCCATCCCACCTCTCAGGGAAGGCATCACCTTTCGCAATGTCTCGTTTCGTTACAGCGAACACCATCCCTGGATTGTGCGCCATCTCAATCTCTTTCTGCCTGCTGGAAGCACGCTGGCGCTGGTTGGCCTCAATGGGGCGGGCAAAACCACACTGGCCAAACTCCTCACCCGCCTCTACGATCCTGACGAGGGCGAGCTTCTCTGGGATGGGATCGATATTCGCGAGTTCGAGCCAGAAGCCTATCGACGACAACTAGGAATTATCTTTCAGGATTTTGTGCACTATGAGTTAAGCGCTCAGGAAAATATCGGCCTGGGACAGACAGAGCAGATCGAGAACCTGGCTGCTATTGAGGAGGCTGCTAAGAAGGCTGGTGTGCATGAGCGTATCAAAGCCCTGCCTCATGGCTATCAAAGTCTCTTGAGTCGCTGGATGGCGGAAGTCGGAGAAGAAGGAGAAGATGAGAACGGGGTGGATTTGTCGGGCGGCGAGTGGCAAAAGCTGGCACTGGCGCGCATGTTTCTGCGTGATTGCCCGGTGCTTATTCTCGATGAGCCAACCGCCTCCCTGGATGCTCAGACGGAATACGAACTGTTCCACCGTTTTCAGGCGCTCATGCGCAATCATACCAGCCTGCTCATCACGCATCGCTTCAACACCGTGCGCATGGCAGATGTCATTGTTGTACTTGAGCAAGGAAAGGTTTCCGAGCTTGGAAGTCACGCAGAACTGATGGCGTGTGAAGGAACGTATGCCAGGCTCTATAAGATGCAGGCTGAAAGCTACCAGCAGGAAGTATTGACAGCCTATCCGGCAAACTCTTACTTTTGGTTGCACCATTGACTCCTCTAAATGACTATAGAAAAGGCCAGATATTGGCGCTCTATCCGGCCTCACGACGCGTAGAGGACGTGGGTGGTTGAGAAGTAGGTACGTTTCGTGTTACAATAGGGATATGTTTAGCAGACGCATACAGCAACGAGCTAGGCGATTGGTTACGTTGATCATTCAACCATTAGCTCAACTAGGTGTCACTCCTAACATGCTGACCGGTATAGGACTGCTGCTGAGTATAGTAACAGCGCTGGTCATTGCTCAAGGACATTTCTTAGCTGGGGGATTGCTGGTGCTATTTGCAGGCATCTTTGATATGTTTGATGGGGCGATGGCTCGTGCTCGTAACGCTGCCACAACCTTTGGCGCATTTCTCGACTCGACGCTCGACCGTTATTCGGAAAGTATTATCCTGTTTGGGCTGCTCTACTTTGCACTGCAGCAACCGGGCCTCCAAAATGTGTTTTGGCCTGCTCTACATGAGCAAACCTGGATGATTTCTTTCATCTTTCTCGCCATGGTCGGTTCGCTCATGGTAAGTTACACCAAAGCTCGCGCCGAAGGATTGGGAGTTGAGTGCAAAAGCGGACTACTTGCTCGCCCTGAACGTGTCATCATTCTGGCTATCGGACTCTTAACGGGTAATACCGGTATCCTTGTCTGGACTCTGGCCTTTCTGGCGGTTTTTTCAAATGTAACTGCCGTGGAACGTATCATCTCTGTATGGCGTTCAACACAACATCAACCTGCGGCTTCCCCTGTGGAGGTAGAGACTGCAGGCCATTCGTCTACCGGGTCGGCCAGCCAACATGATACCAGCACGAACAATTGCCCCCTGCCTATGGCGGCAGCGGCAAACGATGCACAAGAATCTGATATTCGACCTGTGCCCACCAGCATTCCGCCGTTGAGCGGTGGGCTACATCAAGAGTAGAGTAAACGGCGTAGACATCGACAAGGATTGGACCGCGTAATTAGAGATAGCGCAGCGTAAGAAGACTGCCGAGGATAACGTAGGGGCGGACCCCCCATAGGGGGCATCTGTCGGCCTGGATAAGCCAGGTTCCTGTTTCCGCCCATCAGCAATACATATCGGCGTAAAGGCTGGAAAAGGTTAAAGAAGACATTTTCGCCCCAACAATCTTCAGTCGGGCATACTTAAAGGACACGATACCTCCGCCAGGGATGACCTGCGGCCCTCGGTCCCTACAAGAGGTACTCTGCGCTCCGGTCCATAATTACTGAGACTGGAGATCTTAGTGACAACACAACATACTCATCATGAGCATAGCGACGTTGATGCATCCGTCGTGGAGCATGCGTCTGTCCCCGAAACCACGGTCGACCCCTCTGCTTCCGAGATCATCACTTCAGTCGAGGAGGCAGGTCAGGCAGAGAGCGCTGATAACACAACTCCCTCATCAACTGTAGCCGCTCAGATTTCAGAGGCAACCCAGGACGAGATACCTGCTCTCACTATAGAGGAGCAGAGCGCTCTTCCCGGACAGCAGAAGAACCAGGAGCCTCGCAGTGAGCAAGCGAATCCCTCAGGGGACACAGCAGAGAAAATTCAACCTGCACTCACCGAGCCTGCCGCTGAAACGTTCGCTGCCGAAAAAACCGAGGAGGAAGCTTCCTTCTCTTACTCAAAGGCCATTTCTCTGACAGAAGTTGAAGAAGAGATTCGACCGTTTACCGATTTTATTGAAGAATTTCGTCAGGCAGAAGCACGCCTGAACGCCTCTGTACAGGAGTCAGAGGTGGAAGTTTTTACGCTTCTTCCAGCCACTGAAGCAGATTTTGCTTCATCTGAACAGGAGGTAACCTCCGCTACACGATCGACCCCTGCTTCCGATATAGCACCTTTCATGAAGCAAATTATTGAGAATATAAAAGAGGAAGCCCGGGCCGATGAGATTGCATCTCAAGTAGTGGCAGACGTCCCCATAGCAGAGGAGAACCAGGTGAGTAAACGGAACGATGCGACAGCGACCACCTCTACACAGAGCGCCGTTGGCCACGAATCCTCACAATCCGCACCGCAGTCGGAGGTGACAGGCCAGAAAGAGTCGACCGCCCCTACAGAAGGCCCGGCCGCGCCAGTAGAACGCGCTGTATCACCTCTTCTGCGACCCGCCTCGCGCTTGCGCCTCCCACGTCATGGTGGTGCAAGACAGCATCGCGAAGAAGTGATCGAAACGCCAGTGCAGCCTCCTGT
>Ga0070730_10005762_pt1 | contig 10642 bp, 8 predicted proteins | sample Coa_R1_3_FD_66447 | JGI IMG/M metagenome (GOLD analysis project Ga0070730, IMG submission 66447) | Surface soil microbial communities from Centralia Pennsylvania, which are recovering from an underground coalmine fire - Coalmine... | ecosystem: Environmental > Terrestrial > Soil > Unclassified ... | reverse complement strand
CTCTCCCCGCACCATTCGGAGACTTTGTCCGCATCTTCGGGAACACCCTGACAGGCTGCGCACTGTTCTCAATCGGGCTCGGCTTCTCTCTGTCGGGCCTCCGGCACGGCTGGCAGGTTTCGCTGGCGCTCAGCCTGGTGAAGCTCGTTGTGGTGCCCGGGGTGGTATGGGGCGTTGCTGTCGCGTGCGGATTGAGCAGGTTCAACACACTTGCAGCCGTCATTTGCGCCGGAGTGCCAACGGCAAAGACCGCCTATGTGCTCGCCGGCGAATTCAATGTGGAGCATGACCTGGTCGCGGCCACAGTTTCGTTAACGACGCTCTTGTCCGCCATAACTCTGCTGGCCTGGCTGTATGTGCTGCAGTGATGCGGCTTGGCGGCAGCAGCGGCATGCTGCCCGCTTCAAGGATTGCACCCCTCTGGAACCGATGGCACCGGGAAGCAGCCAAGCTTGGATGATGACGTGATCGTCGAGCAAGGTCCGCCCGCTTCGGTGCTGGATGAGCAGACGCAGAACCGCACGCGACGCCTCCTTCGCGTGGTCGACAAGGTCGAGGATGAAGCCGTCTGGCAGAGTGCGGGAGAAGTCTGTTTGCGTGGGTAGCGTGGCGGCAGCAGCGCGCGCTGGCGAGCGAGCAAACGCCATCAGTGAGTCGTTGATGATGCTGGATGGGAACTCATCGAATCGCATGTGCCACCCACCAAGCCCCGCGGCACAAGTTTCGCGGCTTGGGCTTACAACCTCTGCGAGTCCGTGGGGCAACGGGCCTGGTACTGGGAGGGGCGGCGGTTTTCCAGGAGATGGTTGTAGCAATTGAGGCGGCGGGCAGCGGCGGCGCGGGCCAGATCGATGGACGCGAGCAGGATCTGCTCATCGAGTGGCGAAGCGGGGCCGGCGATAGGAAAACCGGTAGGGCCCGCGATGATGCTGGAGCCGAGGAAAGGCTGGCCGCGTTCGGTGCCGACGCGATCGGCTGCGATGATGAACAGGCCGTTGGAGTGAGCAGCTGCGATAACAAGCGTATTGGCCATGACCTCGCGGTCCGAAGGCTGATCCGGCATGGGCACCCAATTGGTGGGGACGCAAACGACGTCGGCGCCTTGAAGAGCGCACGCACGGTACGATTCAGGGAACCAGCCATCGTAGCAGATTGCGATCCCGATACGGCCGAACGGCGTATCGATGACCGGGAATCCAAGATCGCCCGGGGTGAAGAAGCGGTTCTCCTGGTCCCATAGATGGACTTTGCGGAATCGGCCGAGCGGGCCGTTCGGCCCGATGGCGACGGCGCTGTTGTAGATCCTGTCATCATCCGCCTCGCATAAGCCGGCGACGATGGTCAGCGCGCGGGCGGAGGCGATCCGGGACCAGGCGGTGACGGAAGGACCTGTCTGCCAATGTTCGGCGAGGGAGCGCGCTTCGTCGAGGCTGTCGAACACGTAGCCGGAGTTGGTCAGCTCAGGGAGGACAACGAGCGTGGCGCCCTGGTCTGCGGCGCGCTCGATCATCTCCAGGCTGTGGCGGCGATTGCGCTCCGACTCGCCGATCCGGGGTTCGAGCTGGATGGCGGCGGCAATGATGGGGTCAGGCATTTGCGGGGTGGCGCCCTTTCCATCCGTGCGCAGCCTCGTAGGCGGCGGCCGCGCGAAGCAGGATCGGTTCAGCGAATGGGGCGGCAGCGATCTGCAGGCCGATCGGAAGGCCCGCAGGATCGAAGCCACAAGGGAGCGTAAGCGCTGGCAGACCGGTCAGGTTATAAGGGTAAGTGAGGCGCCAGGTGGCGGCGAGCGCGCTTTCCTCGCCGCCGGCGACGGCAACGTGGGTTTCGCCGATATGCGGGGCGGTGACCGGTTCGGTAGGGCCAAGGATGATGTCAGCCTCGCTCAGGACGCGCGCGAAGTCCTGCTTCAGCACCTGACGGAACTGCTCGGCTTTGATCACATCGGCGCCGGTGACCAGGCGACCCATCTCGACCAGGAGCCGAACGTCATCGGTGAAGTGGGAGGTGCGGCCGGCACGCAGCCCGACGTCGTGATAGGCGGCCGAGGAAGCAAGCTCGATGGCGAAGATGGCGCCGAGGCCGTAATCGAGATTGGGCACCACGACGTCACGAATAACAGCCTGCCGGCCAAACCAGGCGATAGCGGTCTCAACGGCGGCATCGACGTCCGGGTGGTTGCGGCCGAAGAAATGGTTGCGGATGACAGCGACGCGCAGACCGGCGGCCGACGGTTCGTTGAGAGCGGCGCGAAAGTCAGGAACGGGTGCGGCGGAGCAGCCGGGATCGGCGGGGTCCTCTCCGGCCAGGACCTGAAGCAGCAGGGCGGCATCGGCAACACTGCGGGTCAGTGGTCCGGCATGGTCGAGCGACCAGCTATGCGGGACGATACCTGCGCGGCTGATGCGGCCGAAGGTTGGCTTCAGGCCGACGGTGCCGCAGAGGCTGGCAGGGATGCGGATGGAGCCGCCGGTGTCGGATCCCATGGCAGCGGGGCACAGTCCAGCGGCGACCGCGGCGCCGGACCCGCCGCTGGAGCCGCCGGGAATGCGGGACAGGTCCCAAGGGTTGCGAACGGGCGGTGTGACCGTGCCCCAGGCGTATTCGTGGGTGCGGGTCTTGCCGATCAGGATGGCACCCGCGTCGCGGAGGCGGGCGGCGACGGCAGAATCGGTGCGGGGGTAATCTACGCCGGGCGCCGTGGTACCGGCGGTCGTGGGCATGTCGGCTGTCAGATAGTTATCCTTGATACCGATGGGGATGCCGTGCAGCAGCCCACGCGATCGGCCCGCGCGGGTCTCGGCGTCGGCTTGACGCGCTTGTTCGAGGGCGTCCGGCGCCAGGCAGATGAAACTGTTCAGGCCCGGATCCAAGCGGTGGATGCGGTCGAGCAGATGCTCGGTGATCGCGACGGCGGAAGCGCGGGACGCGGTCAGATCGGTGATGGTGGCGAAGTTGAGGTTCATGGCCGGAAGACCACCGCGGGGTGGATGTCGGTCAGATCCAGGCCACGGAGACGCCGGATTTCCTCGCCGATCGTGCTGAATGCTGCGAGCAGTTCAGCCCGGCGCTGCGGCGGAACATCGATGCCCAGCACGTCGGCCCAGAGATCCCGAGCAGGCGCCGCTCCCGGTCGTTCGGCCGGCGGGCGGAGCAGCATGGCGACAACTTCGTCCGGGGCAGGCTGGGCCGCCTGGCCCTTCCGGGGCATGCCCTGAAGGAATGGCATGGTCTGGGCTTGGAAAACGGTCCACACGCGGCGAAGTTCGGCGACCGGGTAGGCGTGTTCATCGACGCGGAGATCCACGGCCGGATAGTCCTCAACCCCGTAGACCAGTAGGGCGGCGGATTGCTTGCCGCGTTTGTCGCCTCCGGCAGATTGCCCGGCTTCGAGCACCAGGACGAGGCGTTCAGCAAGCGCGGCGTCCTCTGCGCCTAGGAAGGCATCGCGCATCGCCTCAAGGACCTCGGGACCGGTTAGCATATTGCCCTGAATGGCCCAGCCCTCACCGGTCAGATGGCCGAACCAGGGCGTGCAGGCGGCGCCTGACCAGCTGGCGGCATGACCGGCGGCATCGACGAGGCCGATCTGGCGAAGATCGCGGGCGTCATCGGCACGTAGCCCCTCGGCCAGCGCGGTGGAGGCGTCGGCGCCGGATTGCAGGCGCTTGAGAGAATTGATCGCAAGATAGGGATTGACCCAGGCCTGGGTCGAAGCGGCACCCACGCCCGGGATGATGTGGGGGCAGGTGGATCCGACCGCGGGCACGGCGGTACTCACGGCGACCCCTAGCATGCGGGTCCGGGGGCATCGGGCGACGATGGAAAAGGTGTTGTAATTCATCCTCATCTCTCAGACCGACAGATGTTCGGCGATGCTTGTGTCGGCGCCCGGTTGGTGTGCGTCCCCTTGGTCCACGACCTCGCCTCGCGACAGCACCGCGTAGCGGTCGGCCACGGAAAGAGCGAAGGAGACGTTCTGCTCGATCAGAAGGATGGCGGTGCCGTTCGCCGACTTCTCCTGGCGGAGCACGTTCGCGAGGCGGAGGATGATGGATGGTTGCAGGCCCTCGGTAATCTCATCGACAAGCATCAGCTTGGGGCGAGCGATCAGGGCGCGGGCCATGATCAGCATTTTCTGCTCGCCGCCACTGAGTGTGCCGGCGAGTTGGCGGCGGCGCTCGGCCAGGAAGGGGAAAATGGCTGCGACGCGCTTGAGTTCGGGGGCAAGTCGGGTGACGCGCGGCAGGCCGAGCTGCAGGTTTTCCTCGACGGTCAGTTCCTGAAAGATAGCCTGATCCTGCGGGCTATAGGCGACGGCGCGTCCGGCAAGATGGTGGGGCGGCTGTCCTACGGTCGATTGAGAGAAGATGCTGATCTGGCCGCGACGGACCGGCAGGAAGCCCATGATCGTCTTGAGCAGCGTGGTCTTGCCCATACCGTTCTTGCCCAGCACGGTAAGAACTTCACCGGCCATGACACGAAGAGTCACGTCGCGCAGTACCATGGCCTCGCCGTAGCCTGACGTCAGCGTCTCGACGGCAAGGGCTTCACTCATGCCGCGACCGCGTGGGGTTCGCCCGCGTAGATCGTGTGGACCAGCTCCGAGTTGGTGACTTCTTCCACCGTTCCGTCCATGACGATGCTGCCTTGGTGTAGCACGATGATGCGGGAGCTGATCTCGCGGACGAATTCCAGATCATGCTCGATGAGCAGAATGCAAAGTCCGTGAGCGCGGACGAGCTCGACGAGGACTTCGCCGATGAGGCTGCGTTCTGATTTGGTGAGGCCCGCGGTAGGCTCGTCGAGCAGCAGTACCCGAGGTTCCATCGCCAGGACCATTGCGAGCTCGAGCGCCTGCTTCGCACCATGGGAGAGATGCTTAACCGTGGTGCCAAGCTGTGATGACAATCCGGTCGCTTGCACAACGCGCATCGCGGCAGCGGGCAGGCGCACCTCGTCGGCGGTGCGGACGAAAGACAAACGTTCCTGCCGGGAACGGGCGATGCGCAGGGACTCGGCGACGGTAAGTGCGTCGAACACGTTCGGGGTCTGGAATTTGCGGCCGAGACCGAAGCGCACACAGGCCTCGGGTGCCAGACGGCCGATCGGATTGCCCTCGATCGCCACGCGGCCAGAGCTGCGTTCCTGGCCGTCAGACAGGCAGCGGATCAAGGTGGTTTTGCCCGCGCCGTTGGGGCCAACAAGGCTGACCAGTTCGCCGGCGCCGGCGGTGAAGGTAACGTCCTGCAAGACGTGCAGACTGCCATAGTTTCGGCTGACGCTTTCAACCTGGATGGCAGGCAGGGCGCCACTGCCAGCAGCATCGGCATCCGGCAGCGGCGCGAGACGCGCGGCGACTGGCCTGGTTCGGCCGCGGCGAAACAAATTGGCCACAGCGGGGCCGAGGCCCTGCGGCAGAAGCACAATCACCACGATGAAGACCAGGCCAATAATCAGCTGCCAGATAAAGGGCAGCGAACCGCTGAGCCACGCGCTGATGAAGTCGATCAACACGGCCGCCACGGCGGGGCCGATAAGCGTACCGCGGCCGCCCAGCGCAACCCAGATCACAAGCTGTGTGCCAAACTGAAAGTTGCCCAGATCCGGTGCGATGACGTCGTTGTAGCCGGCGTATGCGAAGCCGGCGAGCGCGGTGATGATAGCCGAACCGATGAGCAGCAGGGTTTTGACGCGCGCGGTATTGATACCGCAATAGCGGCAACGCTGCTCATTCTCGCGGATCGCGACGAGCAGCCGGCCGAAATCGCTGCGCACGAAGATCCAGCCGGCGGCGGTGACGGCGACGAGGAAGACGCCGGCGACACGGAACCAGCCCTCCATCGAGATATCGAAAGTGTCGAAGTTCGACAGGCCACTGCTGGATCCGGTGAAATCACCGCCGGAGTAAATCATCTGAACGAAGATCACGGACAGGACCAGGGTGATCACTGAGATATACAAGGGCGTGACTTTCGGCCCGAAGCCCAGCCAAGCGACGAGGCCAGCCGCCGCAGCGGCGACAAGCGGTCCGCCGATCAGTGCGGCGGTGACGATGGGCGCGGTGAAATCATATTGCGTAACGCTGAGGCCAAGCGCGTAAGCGCCGATGCCGAAGAATGCGGCCTGTCCGAAGGATAGGATCCCGGTAAATCCCCATAGGATGTCCACGGTCACGGCGATGGCGCCGTACAGGAACGAGCGGATCAGAATGCTAATGGAGTAGGTATCCAGCAGCAGCGGCCCGGCTGCAGCAAGTGCCAGCGCGATAACACTGAAAACCAGTATCAATCGGCGCTCTGTCCGGCCGCGCTGCGAGGGCAAGCGAACCGGACAGGCCAATGCGGCGGAGTCAGGCACGCGCGAAACCTGCCGGACGGATGCGCAGCAGTACTGCTGCAAGAACCATGATGGAGAGAGCTCCGAGGACCGGGCTGCTGTAGGTGCTGATGGCAACTTGCGCACCGCCGAGAACGAGACAGGCCGCACCGAGGCTGATCAGGGAAGTGCCGGAAACCATAACCAGCATGAAGGCATTGAGCAGCCAGGGCACGCCCATCAGCGGATCGACGCTGAGCAGCGGCGTGATCAGTGCTCCGGCAAGCGCCGCAAGACCCGAGCCGATGCTGAAGGTAGCGAATCGCACCAGTCCGCTGTTGATGCCAAGGCTGCGTGACAGGTTTTCGTTCATGATCACGGCGCGCGCGGTCAGCCCCAGGCGCGTTCCTTGAAGAATGCCGATCATGATGGCCCCGAGGATGATTGCGACGCCCAGCATGATCAAGCGATACAGTGAATAGGTGTCACCGGCGATGGGGATCGCTCCCTGAACCGGGCTTTCTACGAAGTTGGTGCCTCGCCCGAAAGCGATGGTGATCATCTGCACCATGACGATACTGAGTCCCCAGGTTGCCAGGATCGCATCAAGCGGCCGGGCATAGAGGGGCCGCACCACCAGACGCTCAACGAACGCGCCCAGGACAAGTCCCGCGAGCAGTGCGACCGGAAGCGCCATCCAGGGATTCCAATGGAGCTGGGTGGTTACCAGAGCGGCGTAGCCGCCTATCGTCAGGAAGCCGCCATGGGCGAAATTGATGATCTTCAGTACGCCGAAGACGATGAGCAGGCCGGCGGCGACGACAAAGAGGATGCTCGCTGTGGTGATGATGTCGAGCAGGAGGATTGCCATCGCCGCCGTGTACCGAACTTACGACTTAAGCTTGGGGCATTGCTGACCCGGATCGATGTTCTTGAAGGTCTGGATCACCTTCACACTGCCGTCGGGCTGCACCTGGCCAAGATACATGGTGAGCGGTGCGTGGTGCTGCTTGTCCATCGTAATGGTCCCGCGCGGACCTGTGAAGGACACTTTGCCAAGCTCACTCACGACCTTCGCTTCATTGAAGCTGCCGGCCTTCTCGACCGCGGCCTTGTAGAGGTAGATGCCGTCATATTCGGGTTCCGACAGATCGTTCGGCGTTTTCATGTCGGCGCCGAACATCTTTTGCAGTCCTGCCTTGAAGGCCTGGTTTTGCGCGTCGTCGATCGAGGTGAGGTAGGACTGCGAGATGTACACGCCGGCAGCATCCGGGCCGATTGCTTTTGCTGTGCCTTCATCGACGCCGAGATTGCCGAAGAGCACATTGATGCCGGCGGCCCGCAGCTGCTTGGTCAGGGTCACGTTGGGCGCGCCGCCCGCGGTGGAGGAGATCAGGGCGTCCGGATGATCGGCGCGCAGCTTGCTGAGTACCGCCGTCCAGTCGGACGCGTCCATCGGCAGGTATTCTTCCTCGACCACCTTACCGCCGTGGGCTGCGATGTATTTGCGGGTAAATTCCAGCATGCCGCGGCCGAACGCATAGTCACTGCCGGCCAGGAAGAAGGTCTTGGCCCCCTTCTCCTTCATGAAGTAGTCGACGATTGAGGCGACCTGTTGATCAGGCACCCAGGCATCGACATAGAGATATGGGCTGCAAGAACGCCCTTCGTAATACGACGTATAAATGAACGGGGTTTTGCCGCGAGCCACAACCGGTAGCCCGGCATTGCGGGCCGCGCTGGTTTCCATCGTGATGATGGTGTTCACATGGTCTTGGAAGATCAGCGAGTTGAAGGCTTTCACTGCGCCATCAGCGCCGCTGCCGTCATCGGCGACGACCAGCTCGATCTTTCGACCCATGATGCCGCCTTTGTCGTTGATCTCCTGCGCCGCGAGTTTAGCGGCCTGCACCACCGAGGGGGCGACAACGCTGTTGGCGCCGGAGAGACCGACCGGAATCCCTATCTTTACCGTATCGTCTGCAGCGTGCGCGGGCACGGTGGCGCAAAAGCAGGCAATGGCCGCCGCAAGGGCGGTCGGGATCAGGTGTTTCATAGCTTCCCCTTCTGGTATGAGTTCGCTGCTGCAAGCAAGATGCCAGCCTTATCCGCAGGTATTGACCCGTGGCGCTTTCGGCCCGCGTCCCCTCCGCGAAGGTGGCCGCTGATTTGGTTCGCCTCAAACGAGCCGCGACCGCTCGCACTGTTAGCAGAGATTTGGACGCCCGAGTGGACTTCGGTACGAAAGCTGCGGGAAGGCGAGGTCACAGTTGATCTCCTCGGGATTCTGACGGCCCATCCAGACGAGTTGGTCAGCGCTGGTAACCCGAATACAATTTCTGTGGGCGCGAGGCCACGCCATGCGGACTTTTGCGATCACCTCCCTTGGCCTGCGAGGTGGATGACGTTGCCCCAAATCTCTCCAGCGGTGAATTCGCGTTGGGGGTTGGGATCCGTCTGTTGGGCGGGTTGAGCGACGGGAGCTGGCGCGGCTCCATGGGCATGGCGCGCTGTCGATGTTGAAGGCACGGTTCTCGACATCCTCGTTCAAGGCAGGCTCGACAAGAACACAACGTTACGCCTGATGCGCAAGCTGCTGAACAACCGGGTGGAAAGTTCGCAGGTCCCGATACGACGACAGAACCGCAAAAAGGCAACGCTTCCGATCTGCCGGACCGGCGCAACGAGTTCTCTCTCGCCACTCCCGAGCTCCGCTTGCCATCGGCCGGCCAATTGAAGTGGACGAAATGGATGAGGTGGTGGTCGTGCAAAAGTCTGCCCGTACCGATGGCCATCCGGCGCGAGGATGTTGCAGTCACGCAGGATCGAACCGACGCAGATCATCGCCATGATGTGGATTTCCCGCTGATCGCAATCCGCCAGTTGGTGGGTCTACGGCCGTATTGGGTCAGGGGCGGCCAGAACGTCTGGCCTGTGCAGTGTCGATCCTTTGGGAATCGGACGTGTATATGTCGGGCGCGGCCGCGCCGAGGCGGGCTATAGCAGCCGAAACCTGAGCAGCCATACCCTCCGCGTGCCGCAAATCGCGCAAACGTGCTCGAGCGGCAGAACGCGAATTGCGCTAACAGCGCGTCTATCAGGGCAGCACATCGACTGCACGTGTCATCATGGCCAGGCCGTACGCCCCCGAATTCGACAGGATCAACCGACGCACTTACGCAGCCAAACGGGTGCTTCGTCAGTACGGGACTGCAACCGGTTGGCTTGAACCAGGCGAACACGCTGCCTTTGAGCTCATAGCTGCTGCAGTAAGGGGGCGTGCTATTTTGGATATCGGCGTCGGTGGTGGCCGAACCACTCCTCTCATGCTGTCTCTCAGCACTGATTATCGCGGGATCGACTATTGCCCCGCTATGGTAGACGTCGCTCGCCATCGCTTTCCGAATGTCCAGCTTCTGGAAATGGACGCGCGCCGGCTGGACCTCGGCGATGGCAGCATCGACCTTGTCGCCTTCACATACAACGGCATCGACTCGGTGGATCTCAAAGGCCGGCGTGAGATCTTGCACAACGTCTATAGAGTCCTCCGTCCAACTGGTTATTTCGTGTTCTCCGCGCTGAACCGACAAGGCACTGCACACAACGATGGCTGGCCTGATTTCAGCGTGTTCCGCGGCTTGGGATGGTCGCCCAACGCGCTTCTGCACGCGCTTGGACGGCTCGTACTTGGCGGTGTCAACCGGCTGCGTCTGCGTCCTCTCCTCAGGGAGGGCGAGGACGTGGCTATCGGCAATATAACCGCGCACCATTTCGGCCTGATTACGCTGTTCCTATCGCTCAAAGCTCAGCTTCAGGAACTTGCCAACGTTGGCTTTCGCGTAGAGGCGGTATTTGAACCGGAGGGCCGGCGGCTTGCGGCTGACGGCAGCGAACAAAGCGACGCACCCTGGCATCACTTCGTCGCACGCAAGCCGATCGGCGGACCGTCATTTCGTGGCGGCACAACTGGTGGCCGCGCGCAATGAAGATCTAGTAGGGTCAGGACTCATTGATTGATCCAGAAGATGACGACGATTGCCGCGATGACAACAGAGCTCATGAAGGTGTTGGCACAGCGGTCATATCGCATGGCGATCCTGCGCCAGTCCTTGAGTTTGCCGAACATGACCTCGATGCGATGGCGCTGTCTGTATAAGGTTGTATCGTAGGAATGCTGAACCTTGCGGTTCTTCCTCGGCGGGATGCAAGGCTTAGTTTCACCTGCAGTGAGTGCGGCTCGGAAACCGTCGCTGTCGTAGCCGCGATCGGCAATGAGGTGCTTGGCCTTCGGCAGATGACGTAACATCAGGCGCGCGCCTTTGTG
>Ga0070730_10005761_pt1 | contig 10644 bp, 10 predicted proteins | sample Coa_R1_3_FD_66447 | JGI IMG/M metagenome (GOLD analysis project Ga0070730, IMG submission 66447) | Surface soil microbial communities from Centralia Pennsylvania, which are recovering from an underground coalmine fire - Coalmine... | ecosystem: Environmental > Terrestrial > Soil > Unclassified ... | reverse complement strand
CGGTACGGGCGTCATTAAGGCTATCGCGCCGCGTCAGCGTGTGCTGTCGCGGCGCGATAGCCTTAATGACGCCCGTACCGTCGGCTGCAACGTCCAGTGTGACATGATCGCCAATCACACATAATTCGGTTTTTCTGCTACCTTGCTTCAGCGTGCCACGCAACTGGCACATCACCAACCCGTCAGGCGTTTCGACGTTATAAAACCCACTCTGTGTTTTGACTACCAAACCCTGTCGTTCAGTTTTATCCAAGTCCATCCATCTCCCTGATTTGCGATCCCTGCGTTCTGGTTAACGACAACAAAAAACCACGGCGAGATTTGCCCGTGGCGCAGGAATCACAGTCTGGGGAGGGCAAAGTACAATCAATGCACTGATTCCTGCTGGGCAAAGGAAAGAACAGTTCTGACTACCGTTACTTTGTGGTCTTCCATAGTTTGTTCCCTCCGTCACATTTTCTAGACGAGATAATCTTGTTGCGGTTTCAGCGTATCACTATCGGGGCCGGATGTCAACGCTATGGAAGGAGCCTTTTCGTCTACTGCGAACAGGCACTTAGCGGTACACTTGGGTTCGCCGTGCATGAAATCGAAGGGGGATTGAACCGATATGTTGGGTCTGATTAACGCACGAAAATCTGGCCTTATTCTCATATTGATAGCATTGATCGGAGTGCTGCTCGTGAGTGTTCGGCCCGGTTTGGCGCAGCAAAACGGTGCGGCGGCAACCGTGGCATTCAACGCGAATTTGCGCACCGGCCCCGACGCAAGCTCATCTATCGTGGGGTCCGTTTCTGCTGGAACGATAGTAACGATCTCCGCCCGTAGTGGAGATTCCACGTGGTTGCTGGTGACGGTTCCCGGCGGCAAGCGCGGCTGGCTCATGGCCCGGCAGGTTGACCTTGCCAGCGGCGTGAATCTGGCGGCCTTGCCGGTAAGCGCCGAGATCGTTTCAAATTCTAATACACCATCTCAGAATACCTTACAGCCCACACCGCCGCCCCAGCTACCGGCAGCGCTACCCGCTACTGAAGGTGCAATCGCGCCGTTCGCGCCTATCTCTGGCGACCTGACGGCCTATGCCGCACAGGTTACGCCTGCTATTCGCGGGGCTATGCGTAACGTGTTCGCGCTGGGACAAAGCCTGGGCAACAATCCCAGAGTCTTTGCTAAGGTTGGAGACTGCCTGGAAGGACACGTCTGGTTCTTATATCAATATGGCGATGGGAAACCCTACGACCTGGGGCCTTATACACAACTGCAAGCTACGATCAACTATTTTATGACAGCACCGCGCCAGGGCGTTCCAAACCCATTTATTGCAGAAAGCCAGGCTGCACACTCAGCCTTTACGTCGGCCTCCGTTCAGGATGCCGAGTGGGCCGATCCCAAGTTGTGTCACGCTGGCGAGACGCCTTTACAGTGTGAATACCGGCTCGATAAGCCAAGTGTTGCCATCATCATGTTCGGGGTGGTTGACGTAGAGTCTCTAACAGCCAGCCAGTTCGACAGCAGCCTGCGTTCTGTGATCCAGCAGACGCTTGCCCTGGGTATTATTCCGATCATGAGTACCGCGCCAGAAAATCAAGCGTATGGGGACAAAGCCGCCCAGTTCAACCGCATCGTGACGGAAATCGCCGTGGAGAACAACGTTCCGCTCATCCATCTGCGCGATGCCCTGGCGCCTCTGCCAGCGCATGGCCTGGATAGGGATGGCCTGCACCTGACACCTGGTGCGGGTTGGGTTCGCGTCGCCTTCACGCCGCAACAACTCCAGTTGGGTCTGAGCGTGTGGAACCTGCTGGCTCTGCAATCGCTTGAGAATGTCTGGCAGGGAATCCTCAGCTAGTGCGAACAGCGCAATTGCGCTTCGCGGAAATTGTAGAATTAGCCTGCTGTTCGATCTGGTCAGGTTCTAGGCGAACAAAGCCTTAACGGGAACGCTCAAACCGGGGAGCAGATCACCCCCTGTCAGCAGACCATTCTCGCGGAGCGGGATTTGTTGATCGTGATCTTTCAGATGGATGACAATTTTGCGTCGTTGCGGATCGAGCACCCAAACCATCTGCACGCCATCGGCCAGATAGCCATCTACCTTATCATCAATGTCCGAATAGCGATCATTGGGGGAAACGATCTCCACAACCAGGTCAGGAACCATGACAATCGGTTTTCCCTTCCAATCGGGAATTGCAGCAATATACTCGGCCCAGCGCTGCGCCGAATAGAAGATCAGATCAGGGGTACGTGAGCCTTTTACCCAATCAGGCGAGTCGGTCAAGACAAAGGGTGTTTCCCACAAGAGTTCGCCCAGGGCATGTTCTCGAATGAACGGATTAACAGCATCATATAGCGTGCGCGCAATCCACTGATGCCCGGAAATATTTGGACTCAAGGCAATACTCTCCCCGTTGACCAGTTCGAAGGGCTGCTGATTGTATTGTTCGATAAAGTCGGACATGGACATGCCAAGCCGGACAGTCTGCTGAACCATAGGTAGCCTCGCCTGAATGCTATAGCCTGAATTTTACCACCGTCAGGCGTTTATGTTGTCATTTCGACAAACTCGGCAGCTCGCGCCGCATAATCACGCGGCCTTCGGCAGGCAGCCCTCGCGCGATCTCATCTCGCACGAGCGCCTTGAGGCTGTCGCTCATTTCGTTTTCTTGCAGGACTTGGAAGCCCAATCGCGTGTAAAATGGCACGTTCCACGGAATTTCTTGCAGTGTGGACAGCGTAATCGCCTTGAAGCCCGCTTTTTGCGCCGAGTAGCACACCACCTCGACGAGCGCCGCGCCCAGCCCTTTGCGTCCGTGTTCGGGGAGCACGTCCAGTTCGTCCAGGTGAGCGTTTCCATCCAACACGATCATCAGGGCAAAGCCAATGGGTACATTATTCCGATCCGCAGCAACCCATAATCGGCCTGCTGCGAGGCCTTCTTTGAAGTCCTCTTCGGTAGTCACAATGGTTGCCATTGTTTCAGCCAGGCCGAACGGTTCGAAGCGCACAGCGGCGGCCTTTTCGATGTCGGGAAGATAGGGGAGATCGTCAAGTTGGGCGAGCCGAATCTTATATTCTTCAAGATACCAGGAATCGTGTCCCCTGATAAGCAAACGCTTTTGATCCCCGTATGGCGGCAAATCCCTGTTCATCGCACAGGCCACGTTCCGCGCTGCGAAATGCGGGCCGTCGGGCTGGGCTGGTTGGTAAATTCGTGCAAGTGGCGCACAACGTTCTGTACATCGGCGGGTGATACGGCCAGCAAGTAGCGATCTTCTGGGCCTATGGCTTCTAGCAGAGGCTGAATGCGAGTCGTCGCAAGCTGCGAAAGTGCCTGGCGTCCGCCCATACCCATCGTAGCGATAACCTTCACGACGCGCACTTCCCACTTTTCAGTTCCCAGTGCTACTGAAAGGCGTAGCGCAGCGCTACTGGCTGCCGTGGGGCCTTCGCTGGTGGGCACGACCAGGACAAACAGCAGTCGATCCCGGCTCTGTGTGACCATGACCGGCCCGGCAACCGTACGGCCCACGATCTCGTGGATGCGTGCCAGCGCCTCTCCCAGGTCAACCGAATGGCCGGTTGTGGTAAGGTAAAGGCCGTCTATGGCTGTAACGGCCTTAAGCCCCGATGCAGTATCGGCGCTCTCAGCCTGGATCAGAGTCCCGGCATGGTCGAGATTGAATGGACTACGCACCCGCAGTGGAATGCCGCCCGCAATGAGCGGTTCGGCGGCGCGCGTATGGATCACGTGCGCGCCGAAGTAAGACAATTCGCCTACTTCGTCGTAGGACAATACCGGAATCACCCGCGCGCCAGGCACCAGCGCCGGGTCAGCGGACATAACGCCGTCCACAGCCGTCCAGATCCACACCTCATCCGCGTGCAAGGAGGAGGCCAGCAGCGTGGCAGTGTAGTCGCTGCCACCGCGCCCCAGCGTCGTGACAGCTCCGGTGCGCGTCGCGCCGATGAAGCCCGTGATCAGCGGTACGAAATTCGCCTCGATCATGGGACGCAATACCTGGTCAACGCGATCTTCGATCAGATCGGGCATGGGATTGGCGTTCTGGTGGCGCTCGTCTGTGACAATTAAAGAGGCTGCGTCAACGGCTGCCGCGCCAAGGCCCTCCTTGCGCACCAACGCCGTCAGAATGCGCACGATCATACGCTCTCCGGCAGCCATCGCCCGGTCACGGTCACGCGGGAGCGCCTCTCGGCGACTAAACGCCGCATCGCACACAGATAGGACATCGAACAGTAGGCGGTCAATTTGTTCAATCAAGTCCGCCCGCAGCGCTTCACTCTCGATAAGCGTCTCGATGGCCTCGACGTGTTTGCGGCGCAAATTGGCAACGATCTTGCGATAGCCAGGCCCGTCATGCGCGCTGGCGCGCTCAACGGCTTGCAGCAGTGCATCGGTGACGCCTGCCATAGACGAGATCACGACGACAAGGTGATCCCAGGCCAGCGATTCGGCCATGATCACCTGCGCCACACGATTGATGCCCCGTGCGTCTGCCGTGAGCGATCCACCAAATTTCATGACCAGGGTTGCCATCGTAACCCCTCTATTTCTAACCCTTTACCCCGCACAAACGAGGTGAGGATTTATCCCTGCTGAATTGTGATACGTTCCTCGTTCAGCAGGGCCTCAACCGAGTCGAGGTTCGGCTCGATAGTGCGCAGTTTATTGGCGTAAGTGCCATGCAAACCTTGCAGCGTGTCCTTGTGATAGTCTATCACGAGTCCGGGGTCTTTGAGTACGTGGCCGGTGAGAATGGCAACTACATCCTCGCCTGGCTTGATCACGCCGCTTGCGATTAACTTGCGTACCCCGGCAACCGAGGCCGCCGAGGCGGGTTCGCAACCGATCCCGGAGCGATCCACCACGGCTTTGGCGTCTACAATCTCCTGGTCAGTGACGGACTCGACCACGCCGTTTGTCCAGTCCAGTGCCCGCCGCGCCTTAAGGTAACTGGCCGGGTTGCCGATCTTGATGGCCGTCGCCACTGTCTCTGCTTTGACCGTATGGCGCTCCGCGAAGCCATCCTTATAGCTCTCATAGAATGGCGCTGCGCCCGCCGCCTGGATCACTGCAATCCGAGGCAGGCGGTCAATCAGGCCCAGGCTGTGCAGTTCGTGCAGTCCTTTGCCAAAGGCCGAGACGTTACCCAGGTTGCCGCCCGGCAGGACGATCCAATCGGGAACCTGCCAGCGGCGTTGCTGGATCAGTTCAAAAACGATAGTTTTCTGGCCTTCAAGACGGAAGGGGTTTACGGAATTAAGCAGGTAGATTCCGAAGCGGCGGCAGGCCTGGCGCACCAGGTCAAGGCTGGCGTCGAAGTCGCCCTTGACCTGCACGCTGATCGCACCATAGGCGACGGACTGCGCCAGTTTGCCCATCGCAATATTGCCGTAGGGGAAGAACACGAGCGCCTGCAACCCCGCCAACGCCGCGTAAGAGGCCATCGAAGCGGACGTGTTGCCGGTAGAAGCGCACACGACCCCCGATGCCTCGACCATGACCGCATGGGTCACGCCGCCGGTCATGCCACGATCCTTGAACGAACCCGTGGGGTTTTCCCCCTCGTGCTTGAGCGACAGGCGCTCCGCGCCGACCCAGGCCGCCAGGTTCTTGGGCGCCCGGTAGAGCGTCGTGTTGCCCTCCCCCCGCGTCACGATCTCAGTGTCGGGCGCGTCGGGAAAGACCATCTCCTTGTAGCGCCATACACCGCTGTTGTACGGCGCGTCGAGCGCTCCAAGGCGAGCGTCGAAGAGTTCGCGGCTGATGCGCGGGCGGACGGCGTCGAAGTCGTGTTCCACGTCGAGCAGACCACCGCACTTACCACACACGTATACCGGATCGTCCAGTACATGGGTATGTCCACACTCGATGCAGCGCAGTAGACTACGTGCCATCATGATTTACTCCTATCGCCGTTTTCTTCTTCGGGTGGGCTGCCTACCGGGTAAGAACCCAGGATTTTCAACATCGAAGCCTGCCGCAGCACGGCCATGAGCGCGGCCTCACAGTGAGGCTCTGTGAAATGCCCATCAAAATCTACATAAAAGTGATACTGCCAGGGTTTGTTGCGTCGGGGCCGCGACTCAATCTTGGTCATGTTAATGTTGCGCGTGGCGAATTCGCCTATGCAGTTGTAGAGCGCGCCAGCCCTGTCGTATACGGCAAACACAATCGAAGTCTTGTTGCGTTCGCCCGGCTGCGGATCGCCATGACCGACGACGAAGAACCGCGTATAGTTAAACGATTCGTCCTCGATGCCCTGGTCTAACGTTTCTAAGTTATACAGTTTGCCTGCCAGCGGCGGCGCAATGGCGGCTGTGTTGGCTTCGGGGTGAGCGGCAAGGTCACGGGCGCTGCCTGCCGTATCGAACCAGGCTACCGGCTCGATGTTCCGGCGGGTAAGGTATCGCGCGCACTGCACCAACGCCTGCGGGTGTGACATGGCACGCTTTACGTCGGCCAGGGCTGTGCCTGGCGCGGCCAGGAGTGAATAGCGTACCCGAAATACAACCTCGGCCTGGATGCGGAGATCGTAGTCCATCAGCACTTCGTAAGAGTTGGCGACGGCCCCGGCCAGAGAATTTTCCACTGGCAGCATTCCATAAGTCGCGCTGCCCGATTCGACAGCCTTAAATATATCCGTGAACGTGTCGCAGGGGAGCGTATCCACTGAATCGCCATAGTGCTGGCGAATGGCCTGCTCCGAGTTTGCGCCGTGAACGCCCTGGAATGCGACGACAGGTTTCCTGGCTGGCTTATCTGGCAAAATCTCCTCCACAAAAAGACATCAACAAAAAGGGTGTGGAACCTGCTGTAGTTCCACACCCCATGATTAGCCTGTATCCTATCAAAATAATATGGGCAGCCGTCGCTAATCGGGCATGGAAGCATTGCGCCACGCCGGACAGGTCGAATCAGTCTTGAGAAAGGGACGGATACTCATAACGTGGAAGGATAACATTAGCGGGCGGGGGCGTCAACGTCGGAAAGCGCGATGTATTTGGCGATTTCTACAAGGTTGCCATCCGGGTCGCGGACGTAAACCGATTCCATCTCGCCCAGCGCGCCGGTTCGCTGTACCGGCCCTTTGACCAGTGGCACACCGCGCGCCTTCAGATGTGCGACGACCTCCGTTATGGGCGCGTTCGTAATGAAACATAGATCGGCGGAGCCGGGCAGCGGATGGTCGGCTTTTGGCTCGAACTCATGCCCGGCTTGATGCAGATTGATCTTCTGATTGCCAAAATGAAGCGCCTTGCGATTCCCAGCGAAGGTCACGACCTCCATCCCGCATACCTGCGAATAGAACTGGCAGGTTGCCGAGATGTCCCGAACGGTCAACACAAGGTGGTCGAGGCGTTCAACGCGCATGGTTCAATGTACGACGATTGCTTCGAGAGCGGCCCGGATGCGCGCGCCGAACTCTGCTGATCCGAGCGTGGGCTTACCCGCTTCGGCAATGTCGCTGGTGCGCCCTCCGGCTTCAAGAACCTGCTTCACGGCGCTTTCAATGGCCGCTGCCTCGGCTTCCAGGCCCAGGCTGTGCCTTAGCAGGAGCGCCGCGCTGAGGATGGTGCCAGTGGGATTGGCGATACCCTTTCCGGCGATGTCCGGCGCGGAGCCGTGAATCGGTTCGTACACGCCGAACGTCCCTGATCCGAGCGAGGCCGATGGGAGCATTCCGAGCGATCCGGCCAGCACTGCCGATTCGTCAGTGAGGATGTCGCCAAACATGTTTTCGGCCACCACTACGTCGTAGCGGCCCGGCGTCTTGATCATTTGCATGGCGAAGGAATCCACCAATGCATGTTCGAGGGTCACGTCGGGGTAGTGCTTCGCCACCTGATCCACGGTACGGCGCCACAGCCGGGAAGAGGCCAGGACATTGGCCTTGTCCACTGAGGTGAGGTGCTTGCGGCGCTTCTGAGCAGCTTTGAAGGCAACATCGGCCACGCGCTCAACCTCCTGGACGCTATAGATCATCGTATCCCAGGCGCTGTTACCTCCGCCCTGCTCCTGACGTTCCCCGAAATATACACCACCAGTCAATTCGCGTATAAAGAGGATGTCTACGCCCTTGAGCAGTTCGGGTCGCACCGGCGCGTGATCTGCCAGCACGTCAAAAGCCTTGACAGGGCGCAGGTTGGCGAACAGGCCAAAGTGGGCACGCAATGCCAGTAAGCCTTGTTCGGGCCGCACCTTGGCCGATGGGTCTGACCACTTCGGGCCACCCACCGCACCGAGCAGCACCGCGTTACCACTTTCACATAACTTCACCGTTTCTGGCGGAAACGAGTCGCCGGTAGCATCAATGGCGCAGCCGCCGAATAGCGCTTCCTGGAAGCTAAAGGCGTGGCCGTATCGGGTCGCAATATCCTTCAAAACCGAGACCGCGATTGCGGTGATTTCCGGGCCGATTCCATCGCCCGGCAGAACAGTGATGGTTGCTTGCATAATAGATCATTGATCCTTTGTATACGTCTTGCCGATGTTTTACGACGATGAGCCTGACAGTCAGTTGTTCATCGCCCATATCCTATCGCTCACTCGTAACCTGCATCGGTGTACCTATTATACAAGACGCATAGTGCCATCAAACGGGAACATGCGTATTTGTCAGGAATGACGAATTGCCAAAGGCGGAGTCACAGGAGGATGCGGTAAGGCGAAAGTGATCGGTAGCGGCGCGTCCGCTTACGATTGGGTGGTCAAGCCGGGCCTTGCAGCCTCTAGCAGTACAATCTCAATGCGCTCTTTGGCTTTGCCGACGTTCTTCCGTTTGAGGGCGATCTGGCCGACCTCGCCGGTATTCCGCAAGTGCGTCCCGCCGCAAGGAACATGGGCAAATCCCTCAATTTCCCAATAGCGGCGCTGCTGTGATTCGTCGCTGAAAGCACTCATAATGGGATGATTCGCAGCAATGATGGCGTTTGCTTTGTCCATCAAGAGCGGAAAAGCCGTCGAAATATTAAGACCCCAGTCAAAATCTATCCGCGCCTTGTCCGCAGCAATGTGCGCCCCGATCTTTTTTATGCCCGGCAGATTTTGGGAGGCCAGTTCCAGCACAATCTCGGCGGCGAAGTGCAGCCGCATGAGCCGGTATCGCCGATCCCAATCAATAGCGACTTTGACTACATCGCCCACATTGAGGGTATGGTTGGCTGGCAAAGTATAAATAATGTCGGGTCCGTCTTTGCGCGCAAGGATCACTGGCTTATTGCCAATTGTCCCGGAATCGCTTTCCTGCGCCCCGGAAAAGGCGTAAAAGATCGTTTCAGCCAGGGTTACTTCGTCGTCCTGTACGCTGACAACACGCGTATCCAGTTCTGTGAGGTATGGGTTGTCCCAGAAGAATTTGCGGGTCATCGTTTGCGGAGAAATCCAGCAACGCCACGGAGGAAATTGACCTGGCCTCGGTCAGTATGCCAAAGCATATCTTTATCCTTATCGCAATGGCAAACGGGGCAGGGATAAGTAGATTAGCATATCGCGTTTCGATCTGCTGGCCTTCGAATTAGCCATGTGTCTATACAGCCATCTGCGCCTTGTTGGAAGCTTGCAACAGGAAACGGCGGATGGTTTCCTCTATGGCATTGTAATGAATAGGCTTGGCAAGATAGTCGTTGCAGCCAGCATCCAGCGCTGCCTGCCAATCTACAGGCAGCGCATAGGCGGTCAGGGCAATAATCGGGACCTTCATTAATGCTTTATTGGCCCGCAGCCTTTGCGTTACGTCCAAGCCACTCAAACCCGGCAAGCGTACGTTCATGAATATGATATCTGGGATGTTGACTGGGATTCCTATCAGGGCTTCTTCACCACTGGAATAAATAGTGAGCACATTCTCGATCCCGTGCGCGTTGAGCAGGATCGTATGCTGCTCAAAGGTGAAGTGATTGCGAACTTCATCTTCAACATAGGTAATTTTTATCACAGCAAATAAAACCGCCTTCGAAGAATTTCACCTTACCAATTTACGCCAGGTTCGGATTTTGGTCAAGCACCTTATTTATGCGGGTCTGACTCAAGCATCGCTTTTGCACTAACGAGATCCAACGTTGCATGACCTTCTGTGTAGCGCCTATAGACTTCCGCCAGGTCGCGCCGCGAAGTTTCGCCTTCAGTCTCAAACAGGCTCATCGCGGCGCGAAGTTCGAGGGCAACGCCGCCATTGCTGCGGGCGATGTTCAGCGCCTGCCGGAAGCTTTTCACTGCATCAGCCCTGGCGGAGTCCGACTCTGGCGACTGCTGGAGTAGAAGCTGCCCCCTGACACGGTACATCTCGGCCTCGTAGAAGCGGGATTCGTTGGCCGGGAACATCGCCAGCGCCTCGTCAATAGCCGCCAGTCCCTCGGCGGGCTTTGCGCTGATCCCGTAAGCCTGGGCCAGCAGCGTCTGCCAGAAGGGGATACTGAGCAGACTGCCCACCGCCTGGCTGATTCCGATAGCCTGCTTGATCTGCGCGATGCCCTCGTCAAGCTTTCCTTGCAAGACGGACAGCCAACCCACCTGTGCCATGACGTTGACCATGTACTGTTTAATGTCATTGGCGCGCGCGATCTGCGCCAGGCGTTCTACCGTAGGAGCCAGGGCATCCGCGTCACGAAGCGTGATGAACA
>Ga0070730_10005760_pt1 | contig 10645 bp, 5 predicted proteins | sample Coa_R1_3_FD_66447 | JGI IMG/M metagenome (GOLD analysis project Ga0070730, IMG submission 66447) | Surface soil microbial communities from Centralia Pennsylvania, which are recovering from an underground coalmine fire - Coalmine... | ecosystem: Environmental > Terrestrial > Soil > Unclassified ... | reverse complement strand
CACGCGGGCGAGCACGCGAAGCGCCTCGCGATCATCCAGGCGCACCAGCTCGATGATCGCGCGCGAGTAGAGGTAATCGCCCATGATGACGGCGATCTGGTGCGAGAACAGCGCATTGATCGTGGGCAGGCCGCGCCGCAGCACCGAATGATCGACCGAGTCGTCGTGCACGAGCGTGGCGAGGTGGATGAGCTCGACAACGGCGGCGAGCGTTACCGCGCGCGGATCATTCGAGCCGGACGCCTTGTGACTGAGCAGCAGCAGCGTCGGTCGAAACAGCTTGCCCTTCATGTGCAGCAGATGCTCGTTCACTTCACTGACGATCGGAAAATCGGCCGCGATCACGCGCCGCAACTCGCCGAACACCTGCTCCAGCTCTGCCGCTACGGGCCGCTGCACGTCGCGCAGGCTGACGCCGGCAACTTGTTGGCTCACGCTATTTCGCCTTGGCGAGGGCTTTCACGCGTTGTTCGGCATCGAGGAAGCGGATGTCGACGGCAAAGACTCTTCCGTACAGGTCCCGCGCGTCCGCCTTCTTGCCTTGCTGCTCCAGCGCGCGACCCAGCCAATACAGGATGCCGAGCCGTTCCTGATCGCCCGAGGCGGGAAGATCGAGCCCGCGGCGCAAAATCGACTCCGCCACGCCGAACGCGCCCTTCTCGAAGAAACAGATGCCCAGCATCTCCGACGTGCGCAGCTTGCCCTCGGGCGCGCGCAGCGCCTTCTGCAGCTCGGCGATCGCCTCATCGAGCAGGCCCATCTCCTTGAACGCGACGCCCAGATCGTAATGCGACTGGAAGTCGGTCTCGTCGATGTTCTCGTCGATGCCTTGCTTGAAGCGCGCCAGCATATCCTGGAAGTCCTGCTCCTCGTCGCCGGTCGGCTCTTCATCGGCGACCGTCATGCGCGTGTCCTTCTTCGGCCCTTCCTCGTCTTCCTCGTCGGTGAGCATGGAGCCGAGGTCGATGAAGTCGCCGCCGGCGGCCGCCTCGTCGCGGACTTTCAGCTTCGCGTCCTTCGCCTTGACCTTCCCCTCCGGCTTGTCCGCCGGCGGTGCGGCGACGGCCGGCGCGAGCATCGAGAGCGCCGCCTTGGCCCGCTCGTTCCTGGGGTCGTGCTCCGCGACGCGCGCGTACACCGCGCGCGCCTTGTCCGGCAGGTCCGAACGCAGCAGCGCATCGGCCAGCTCGAGGTAGGCATCCACCAGCTTGATCTTGTCGCCGGCCTTGAACGCGAACTCCACCGCTTTCTGACGATGGCGGACGCTGTTGGGATCGAGCCGGAGCACTTCGTCCACCAGATCGCGGGCCCGGGTGAGATTGCCGGCGTTCTCGAACCCGCCGGTGGCCAAATCGAGCTCCTCGATGCCGCGCTCCCGGTCCCCCTGCTCGATCAACGCCTCACCTAGCGCCTGATGCGCCTCCGGATCATCGGGATTGTCGGCGACGCGCGATTCCAGCTCTTGGATGCCGGCCGCCGCAGGTGTCTCCTCGATGTTGGAGAACACGAGCGAACCAGCCTGATCGGTCCCGCTGTTGATCTCGTCGATCCCGAGATCGATGAACCCGGAGCGACGACCGCCGGCGGAAATCGACGTGTCGTCCTCCGTTTGAATGAAGCTCGGATGGCGCGGCGCCTCATCAATTGACAACGGCTCGTCGTCGACCTCGTGCCCGGAATCGGTGGTCGCGGTTTCGAAATCCGTCTCGAGCTCGAGCGGCGGCACTTCGACGACGGTCTTCCGCGTTCCCGGCCCCGCTGGCGCCTTGCCACTCGGAGAGGCCGCTGGACGTTTCGGCACGACTGGCTTCACACGCGGCGGCTCCGGCGCGGCCGCGGCCGGCTTCTTGAGCGTCACCTTCGGCGGCGTCTTCGCTGGCGGCTTCGCGGGCGTCTTCGCCGGGGGCGGAGTATCGACGACGTTGCCCTCGAGCACGAGATCGGCGCCTTCCAGCTCGATCCCCTCGTCGGGCGCGGGAGCAACCTCCGGAACCGTCGGCTCGAGCTCGGGAACGCGTTCGAGATGCAGATCCGCCGGATTCAATTCCTCGCGAATCGACCGCGGCTTGGGCGTCGTCTCGCGGACCTGCCCGAAGTCAGCGACCGTCGTTTCGAACCCTTCGAGCATTCCTTCGGTACCGGCTCCCGCGGGCTCCTCGTCGACCAGGCTCGTCGACTCGATTTCCAGCGATTCGTCCGGCTCCGGTTTGACTTCCTCAATGAGCCGCTCCGCAACCGGAGGCGCGGGCGGGGCCGCCGGCGGCGGGGCAGGAGCCTTCGGAGGCGGCGCGGCCCCTTTGCGCGAGCTCGGCGCATCGAGATCGAGAAACACCAGGCTCGAAGTCTTCCGTTTTCCGGACTTCGTTAGATCTTCGTCGCCACCCGGCGGCGGTGGCGGCTTCGGTGCCGCCGTACTCGGCCGACCGGCCAATGACGGACGCTTCCCGGGATCCGCGCCGTACATCTTCAGATGCTCGGACAGCATCTCGCGCAACGAGGCGCTCTCCGGCGAGATGTCCGTGAATTCCTTCAGCGCCGCGAAGGCATGCTCGATCTTGCCCGCTTTCTGCATGCGCTCGGCGTATTCGACGAAGTTTTGCTTTGCCTCCGCCAAGAATCCTTTCGCCGCATAAAGCTTGGCCAGCTTCAGATAGGTCGCTTGCCGCGCGGGCGCGTTGCGAAGCACCTTGTTACACATCGCGATGGCGTTGTTGTGGAAGCCGAGCTCGGCGTACTTGTCGACGGCCTGATCGTAGTAGTCCGCGGCCTGACCAGGATCTTTCAACTTGATGTAGAGATCGCCGATACGATTGTAGACGGAGAGGTCAGGATTCGTCTCATCCTGATTGTTCAAAGCTTCAAGCCAGACCTCTACGGCCTTCTTGGGATCTTTGGCCTCGAGACCTTTTGCCTTCTCTTTGAGCTGTTCAAGCTTAGACATGGAAGGACTAAGATATTGGGACCGTCTAGGCGGGACAAGCCGAACCCGCTGTCCAGACGGCGCTTACAACGTTTGTGCCCATCCAGTACGCGACCTCCCGCCAGTCGTCTACAGGCGCAATCACGAGGTCCGCAACGCATCCGGGCGCGATCTGACCCCGATCTCCCGCGAGGCCGAGCGCGGCCGCGGCATTGATCGTCACGGCCGTCACAACTTCTGCGTGACGCAGCCCGAGTTGTGACACGCCGAGTGCCATGATGAGCGGCAGGCTCATGGTGGGCGACGTGCCCGGATTGAAGTCAGTCGCCAGGGCGACCGCGGCTCCAGCCTCGATCAAGCGGCGCGCCGGTGCCTGCGATCGTTTGCCGAGGAAAATCATGGTTGCCGGCAGCAGCACTGCGACCGTCGAGCTGTTTGCCAGCGCCTGGATGCCGGCGTCGGAGACTCCCGCAAGGTGATCAGCTGACAGCGCACCCAATTCGGCCGCGAGCTCGGCGCCGCCCGAGCCCTCGAGCTCGTCGGCATGCAGCTTTACGGTCAGTCCATGTGCGCGCGCCGCCGTGAGAATCTGCCGGCTTTCGGCGATGGTGTAGACTCCCGGCTCACAAAACACGTCGCAGGCGCGCGCCAGCTTCTCGCGCGCCACGACTGGAATCATCTCGTCGCAAATCAGTCGCACGTAAGCGGCGCGATTGCCGCGGTACTCGGGCGGAATTTCGTGCGCACCCAGAAATGTCGGAACCAGTGTCGCGGGTAATGAATTCCCGACCAGGCGGATCACGCGGAGTTGCTTCAACTCCGCTTCCAGCTCCAATCCGTAACCCGATTTCACTTCGATCGTCGTCGCGCCGTGCGCCAACAACGTTGCCAATCGGTCGCGGGTGAGCGCCACCAGCTCCTCCTCGGGACGGCTCCGCACATCGCGCACCGATTGCAGAATACCACCGCCCGCCGCGGCGATCGCCTTGTAGTCCACGCCCAGCGCGCGCCGCTCATGGTCATCGAGGCGCGGCGCGCCAAAGACTCCGTGTGTATGGCAATCGATGAGGCCCGGAAAGATGACACCATCGATTTCGACGACTTGGAGAGGCGCACCATGCTGCCCCTCTACAGGCGCCTCGTGGCGCGGTCCCACCCACGCGATTCGCTCGCCGTCGATGAGCACGGCGGCGTCGCGCAGTACTGCGACGTCGGCCATCTCACGCCCACGCCGGGCACGCGCAGGTCCGCGACATGTCACGACCTGCCGAGCGCCGACGAGCAAGGTCTTCAGTCGAGGTCCTCGTTCATCGGCAAGCGAATGTGATGGCGCCGCGCTGTCGCGAGCGCCTCGGGATAACCGGCGTCCGCGTGACGCGCCACGCCGATCCCCGGATCGTTGGTGAGCACCCGCTCCAGGCGCTTGGCCGCGGCAGGAGTGCCGTCGGCCACGATCACCTGGCCTGCGTGCAGCGAGTTGCCGATACCGACCCCACCGCCGTTGTGAAACGACACCCATGAGGCGCCGGACGCGGTATTCAGGAGCGCGTTGAGGATCGCCCAATCGGCGATAGCGTCGGAGCCGTCGCGCATCGCTTCGGTTTCTCGAAACGGCGACGCGACCGAGCCGGTATCAAGGTGATCTCGGCCGATGACAATTGGGGCGGACACCTCACCGCGGCGGACGAGGTCGTTCAAGGCGACGCCGAACCGGGCGCGCTCACCCTGCCCCAGCCAGCAGATGCGCGCCGGGAGTCCCTGGAATGCCACGCGCTCGGCTGCCAACGTGATCCAGCGCTTCAGGTGCGGGTCGTTCGGAAACAGCTCCAACACCAGCGCGTCCGTGCGATGAAGATCCTTGGCTTCGCCCGAAAGTGCGACCCAACGAAATGGACCCTTACCCTCGCAAAACAGCGGGCGAATGTATTCGGGTACGAACCCCGGAATGTTGAAGGCGTCCGTCACACCCGCGTCCCGGGCCTCGGTACGAATATTGTTGCCGTAATCGAACGTGACGGCGCCGCGCTTCTGAAAATCCAACATCGCCCGTACATGCTGCGCGATGCTTGCCCGCGCGCGCTGGACGTACTCGTTCGGAGACGTGCGCCGCAGGTTGGCCGCATCCGCCAGACTGAGACCTGCCGGGACATAGCCGTTGAGCGGATCGTGCGCCGAGGTCTGATCGGTCACGACGTCGGGCGTGAACCCTCGTTGGAGCAGCGCCGGTAAGACGTCGGCGCAATTTCCGACAAGTCCAACCGAAAGCGGTCGGCCATGGCGTTTCGCGTCCGCGCACCATGCGAGCGCTTCTTCGATCGCCGTCGTCGCACGATCGAGATAGCGAGTCTCGAGCCGGCGCTGGACGCGGTGCGGGTCCACCTCGACCGCCAAGCAGATGCCTTCACTCATTGTTGCGGCGAGCGGTTGCGCACCACCCATGCCGCCGAGCCCGCCGGTGAGCACGATGCGGCCGCGGAGCGATCCGTGAAACTTGGAGTTCGCAACTGCGGCAAACGTCTCGTAGGTGCCCTGCAGAATGCCCTGCGTCCCGATGTAGATCCACGAGCCCGCAGTCATCTGGCCGTACATGATCAGCCCGCGGCGCTCGAGATCGCGGAACACGTCCCAATTCGCGAATCGCCCCACGAGGTTTGCGTTCGCGATCAGGACGCGTGGCGCATCCGCGTGGGTCGTAAACACGCCGACCGGCTTTCCCGACTGGACCAGGAGAGTCTCGTCGTCCTCCAATACACGCAATGTTCGACAGATCGCGTCGAACGCCGCCCAACTCCGTGCCGCCTTACCGGTGCCGCCATAGACGACGAGGTCGTCCGGCCGCTCCGCGACATCCGGATCGAGATTGTTCATCAGCATCCGCAGCGCGGCTTCTTGAATCCAGCCTTTGCACGTCTTCGTGCTGCCGCGAGGAGCGCGGATGACCGTCACAAGACGAACCGGCCTTCACGGATGTGTGCCGCGACCGTCTCGATGTCGGCGGTGAGCGGTCGATCGGCGGTCAGCGCGGCGGAATCCTGACGGACTGCCGCGTACAACCGCGCGATTGCGCGCGACGGGCGGAGCGGCTTCAGGAAGTCGAGTCCTTGCGCCCCGGCGAGCAGCTCGATCGCCACGATGCGCTCGGCGTTCGCCAGGATGCGGCCCGCCTTCCAGGCGGCGCTCATACCCATCGGCACGACGTCCTCCTGATTGCCTTCCGTCGGCACCGACTGCACGCTCGCCGGCGTGGCCAGCACGCGGCAATCGGCCGTGAGTGCCGCCGCGGCAATCTGCGCCGTCATGAAGCCGGACTCGAGGCCGGGCTCGCGCGCCAGGAACGCGGGTAGCCCGGACGACAGATCAGGATTCACCACGCGTTCGAGCCGGCGCTCCGCCAGGCCCCCGAGCGTCGTCAGTGCGATCCCGATCACATCGAGCGCCAGCGCGATCGGCTGGCCGTGGAAGTTGCCGCCGGAGAGAACGTCGTCGCCGAAGACGAGCGGGTTGTCGGTCGCCGCGTTCAGCTCCGTCGTCACGAGCCGCTCGGCGAACGCGAGCCCCTCTCCCACCGCGCCGAGCACCTGCGGCGTACACCGGAGCGAGTAGGCGTCTTGCACGCGCGGGTCGTTCTCGCGATGGGACTCGCGGATTTCGCTGTCCGCCAGGAGCTCGCGGAGCAAGGCGGCGGAGCGTTGCTGCCACTCATGCGGGCGCGCTTCGTGAATGCGGGCGTCGAAGGGATCGGGTGAGCCGCGCACGGCCTCCAGGCTCATCGCGGCGGCGGCGTGCGCCGTCCGCCACAATGTCCAGGCATCGGTCACGAGCAACGCGGCCAGCCCGGTTTGCGCCTGCGTGCCGTTGACGAACGCCAGCCCCTCTTTGGCCTCGAGCGTGATGGGCTGCGGCACGCGGACGTCGCCTTCGCCGATCATCGCGAGCGCGAGGTGGGACAGCGGAGCGAGATCGCCGGAGGCGCCGACGCTGCCCTGCGACGGCACGTTCGGATGAATGCGCCGGTTCAACATCTCGACGAGCAGCTCGGGCACCACGGCGCGGACGCCGCTGGTCCCGCGCACCAGGACGTTAGCCCGCAGCAGCATCATCGCGCGTACGGCGTCCTCGGCCAATGGCTCGCCGACTCCCGATGCATGACTGCGGATCAGATTGAGCTGCAGTTGCCTGCCCTGGTGCGCCGGAATGCGGACGTGCGCGAGTTTGCCGAAGCCGGTGTTGACGCCGTACATGGTCTGGCCGCGTTCAATGGCGGCTTCGACCGCCTGCCGCGATCGCGTCACCGTAGCGAGCGCCTGAGGATCGATGGCGACGCGCACGTGCCGTCGCGCAACCGCAACGACGTCGGCAATGGACAGCGACTTCCCGTCGAGGGTGATAGCCATGGCAACAAGAAGCTAAAGCGCCGGAGCGGCAGTTGACCACTCCGGCGCTTTCGTCATCATGTTTCCGAGCTTATTTCGAGCCCGGCACGACCGTTGCTGTGGACAGCGCGGTGGATAGGCCGCCGCGCACCACGAGCTCGGGATTGCCGACATCGGTCTGGAAACTCCAGTCGAAGATCACGTAGTCCCGGCTCACATCAGTCACGCGCAGCGCCGCGTAGCGGATCGTCGAGCCTTCGACGATCTGGAAGACGTACCCGTACCCCGGCACCGCCTGGATCATGTTCCGCGAATACCCGGATGCCGGCGCGAAATCGATGGACGTCAAGTCAGCGATTGGCGAATTGCTGTAGAGCTGGATCTGGGTTCCCGAGAACTCGGGCACCAGCCAGAGCGTGGAGTCCGTCGGATCGCGGTAGATCCAGAAATCGATGCTGGTCAGGTTGCCGTTCTGCACCAGTCCAAGCTCCGACGCCTGGGCGATACCGTCGTTGTTCGCATCCTGCCAGAAGCGAAAGCCGGACTGTGCCTGGTTCTGATCGTAAGCAAAGACGAGCGTGTTTCGCGCGTCGGGGCGCGGCGTATCCTGACGCAGCGGCGACCACAGGCTCTCGTAGCCCTCCTGACTGACGGCCGTAACGCCGAAGCAGCGCGGCACGCCGTTCGTCATGGCACTCGCGAGGAACTCGGGCGCGATCGTCGTGCCTTCGAGCGACCAGCTCGTACCGCAGAACCCGGTATCGAGGCTGTAATCGGTGCTGTAGATCCGGTACCACTTGAAGCGGCTCGGGTCCGACGCGTAGGACGTGTCATCCCACTGGAGATGAATCGCGCCGTTCAACGAGATCGAAGTCAGCCAGGTGGGCGCAACGAGCTGCAGCCGCTGGTCGACTGTGATCACGTTGCTGCCGCCGCTCTCGTTGCCGTTCACATCGACCGCCGTGACGTAGTACTGCAAATGCGGCACGCCGTTGTCGTGGAACGTGTTGGAGGTGGTCTGCCCGCGTAGACCGTACGCGTCGCCGGTCGACGCGCGCGAATACACGCGATAGCTCGCGAGATTCGCGTCCGTCACGTCGTCCCAGATGAGCAGAATGCCGAGCGGGCGGCTGGGATCGCCGCTGGGCTCGAGTTGATAGGACAGATTGGCCGGCGTAGACGGACCGCTGCCGCCGTCGGGACCGACGGCGACCGGCTGACACCCGACGACTGCCACCAGGGCCACAAGGGCCAGCGACGCAAGCACACGCATATGCACCTCGGAACGGGGATCGCCCCGTGTGTAAGCACGGCCCGTGCCGCAAGCGAAGTGCCTGATTTTGCGGAACTTACCGCGACGGAGGAAACGAAGTGTCCTCTTTAGAGGACACTGGTTTTCTAATGCACGTACGTGTTCTGGTCGTAATCGAACTTGATGTCCGGCTGATCGACCAGCGTGATGTTGAAGGTGAACGAGAAACTGCCGGTCGCGGTCTTGTGAAAACCGAACGCCGCGCGCCAGCGCCGGAGATCGCGCTGGAAAGTCAACGCGTGATCGGCGAACTGGCGCGTGCCGAAGTCGTACGATGTGTACCAGTTCGCCGACCAATTGCGCGTGGGGCTGAACGAGAGGTTGAGCGTCGTGGTCTGCCGGCCCGGAACGTTATGTGTCGTGTCGTTCCGAATACGCGTGCTCGAGAACGCCACGCTCAGTGTAAAACCCCTGCCCCCGCCGTACCCTCCCCCACCCATGCCCATGCCGCCAACCGGAGCGTAGGGCGACCGCGTGGCCCCCTCGTAGTTACGAACGTCGCCCGTCCGGCCGCCGGGGAGCGGCTGAGCGCCCGTCGTGTCGGGCGCGTTGGCCGCGGCCGTCTTGGGGCGCAGCCCCAGCAAGCGGCCCAGGCCCTGTAACGTCGCCGGGGTGACGGTAAACGAGGCGGAGAGCCCCGAGAGGAACGGCTTGAACTTCGCGGTGTCGGTGCCGACCTGACCTTGCCAGAGATCGTGCGTGGTCTGGAGCTGAAAGCCCGGCAGCAGATCGGACAAGAACGTGTTTGTCAGCGTCTGTGTCTGCCACCCGGTGTGGTGCGGCTGTTTCGCCTGCTCGAAGTTGTATCCGATGCCGCTCGTGTTGACGCTGAGCAGACGAACCTTCCGCGCCTCTTGCTGGCTCGACGTGTCGCCCGGAGCCGGCTTCAGTTTCGCCTCAAAGTTCTGGGACAGGCCGAAACTGATCGTCTGTTGCGGATCGGTGCGCGAGCCGAACTGGCGGCCGGTTGGATCGATCGCCTGGGCAAAGAGCGAGTCCACTTTCACGCCCGGCGCATACTGGTAACTAATGATCGGCGAAATCGCGTGCCGGATACGGGAAAAGGGACCTATCCCCGGGAGAAATCCGAAGAATGTGGGCGAGATACCCGCACTGAACGCGAGCCGCTTGCCCTGATGCAAAAACTCGCCGTGCGTGAACTGATTCCGCACCATGTAGGGGCCGAGCGACGTCGTGTTCAAGACTTGAATCGCGGGCTGCAGCTTCCAGGTGCTCGGGAAGAACGACGGCAGGTTGATGCTCGTCTGCCAATCGACCTGCGTTTGGAACGTTTGCCCGAACAGCACGCGGCGCACGCCGCCGAGCGTGTCGCCGGGCAGCGTGAACTCCTGGCGCCCGTTCGTCCGAACGTCGCTGACCAGGATCGTGTTCGCCCAGTTCCAGCGCCCGATACGAAGCGGGGTGCTGATGTTCATCGTGGTTTGACGATTGTCGTTGAACAGCTGCAGCGTGTCGAGCGGAACCGCACTGCTGGTGCCGGGGACGAGCAACGTCCCCGCCGTCAGGTGAAACTGCTGCTGATTTTGGAAACTGAATCCGGGCGACCACGTCATCCACGGCGTGATGTCGATCGAGGACGGCGTCAGGTTGATGGTCGGAAAGGTTTGCGAAATGTTGTTGTCCGACAGGTCCTGCGTTCGCGACCCGCCGATGTTGAACGTGCCCCACGAGAACCGCTTATCGAAATTCAGCGAGGACGCGATGGTCGACTTCACTTCCCACGGGTTCAGCGAGTTGCGCTGGATCAAAAAGCCGTTCGTCGAATAGTCGATGTGGGCGCTGAGGGACGTGGCGGAGTTGAAGCGCTGCTGGTGATTCCACCCGATGCGCGAGTTTACGCCGGGATTGTCCAGCTCGATCATACGGGAATACGTGAGCTGGCCGCTCATGAAGCGATCGATCCACTGATACTGCGCCTGGCCGTGAAACTGCAGATAACGGCCGGAAAACCAGTCGCCCGCGAACAGCACGTCGACGTAATCGTTCAGCGCAAAGTAGTAACCGAAATCCGACACGTGC
>Ga0070730_10005759_pt1 | contig 10646 bp, 7 predicted proteins | sample Coa_R1_3_FD_66447 | JGI IMG/M metagenome (GOLD analysis project Ga0070730, IMG submission 66447) | Surface soil microbial communities from Centralia Pennsylvania, which are recovering from an underground coalmine fire - Coalmine... | ecosystem: Environmental > Terrestrial > Soil > Unclassified ... | reverse complement strand
TACAACTCTGTGGCCGACCCGGGAGCCGTAAACCCCGTGCAGGATCTTCTCGTCCGCGGCGACAACTCCCTGCCCGAACCGCCCCAGGCGCGTCCCGTCATACGCACGGCCTCCCAATGGGTCATCACGGGCGCTCCAGGAAGCACACTGCGGCTAGAAGGACTCCTGTTCACAGGTGGCTGCGATGTTGTCCTCCGAGGCGCCTTCGACACAGTCACGCTGCGCTCCTGCACGCTGGACCCCGGTGACACAGGACTCGAGGACAAACCGGCATCGCTTTACCGCGCCGCCGTGGACACAGCCGCCCTGGCGCCCTCGCGGCTTTTCATCGAGGCACCAGTCCGGCAACTGACCATCGATCGCTGCATCCTCGGCGGACTGCGGACCCGGGTCGCCACCGGAGGGCCCGACGTGGTCGGAGTCGCCGACCACATTACGATCCAGGACTCGATTGTCCAGTCGATTCGGACCAGCGACCCAGCTCTGCCGTTCGCCGTCAAGGACGTCAAGGACGTCGCTCGCTTGGTTCGCCGGTTCACCGCGCCAACCGACACCTTTGCGGCGGCGCTCATCACTCGCGCCGGCATCCCCGCCGCGCCTTCGGCCACCGCCATCGTCAGCGGGCTGAACTCCTTACTGGGGACGGGCATCTATTCGCCATCCTTGTTCGCCAATTCGACGCTGAGTCCAAGGTTGGTCGCGATGGCCCTAGGGCAGCTCGAGGGCCCAGTGTATCTGGACCGGCTTCTGCTCGAAGAGGGTCTACGCCTCGAGCTGGCCGACCTTTGTGTCGGCTTCGCAGCCGGAAGCTTGAGCCTACATCGCGTAACGCTCGACGGGCAGGCCTACATGGAGAGGCTTGCCGGAGATCTCTGCCTTTTCAGCGACACAGTCGAGGTGGCCGACAACCAGCACGGGTGCCTCCAGTTCAGCGGATGGGCGGACGGAAGCACGCTACCGCCGCTCTACGAGACGGCGTCGTTTCCTGGGCGGTCGACTGTTTTTACGAGCCGTCGCTTCGGCGATCCAGGGTTCATGCAGCTCGCTCCGGAGGCTGGACTCTTCGGCCCGCCCAGCCTGCTCGATGGAGGCCCGGATCGCGCCGAGATGGGCGCGTTCGCCCAAGAGAAGAACGCAGTCAAGGACCGGGCAATCCTTTCCAAGTTCCAGGAATACATGCCCTTGGGTTTGACGCCGGTGATCGTACATGTCACCTGAAGGAGAGGCAGATGGGTAGGGATAGTGCGCTCATTACGCACAACGAGATCAAACGTGACTTCACCGGCGTGCTGCACCAGCAAGGTCGGGTCACGCTGGAGGCCGACCTGAATGAGGCCGAGGCGATCGCCGGGGAGGAGCTGCGCAAAGACGTCCTGGCGTTTGTGGGGCGCGACGGCACGCCTGATGGCGGCTATCTGGTAGGCAAGCCGCCGGCCGGATCTGCGTCGCATGACTTTGCCGTCAGCGCAGGGACCCTTTACGTGGGCGGGATCCGAGTCAGCCTGACCGACCCGAACTTTCTCTACAGCACGCAGGACCAGAACTGGACAGACCACGCAAGCTCGACGGAATGGGTGCTGCCAGGCTCGGCCGCCCCAAGCCACAACGGGGCGATAACCAATGAGCTGATCTACTTGCGCGTCGACGAGCACGAGGTGAGCGCGGTTGAGGACATGGAGCTCTATGAGCCGGCCCTGGGCGGGCCAGACACTAGCCAGCGCCTCCTCTTGGCCCAGCGTGTGGTCCGTTTCGGTGTAGGTGAGGGGACCTGCGACAATGCCCGCGCCGAGCTGATCGGATTCTGGAACGGCCAGGGCCTCAGCTACGACTACGACGGCGGTTCGATGCGACTCGAGTCTGGGGCGACGCTTAAGGTCGTTCTCGCCGGCGGCGGAGCGGCGGCATCAGATTGTGATCCACCGCTCGACTCAGTTCCGAGTACGGTTGAGAACCAGCTGATACGAGTGCAGATCACCGACCCATCGGGCGGAACCGCGCGGTTCCTCTGGGCGATCGACAACGCATCGTCACTCTACCGGGCGGCCGTACATGCCGACAACGTGACCGTCGACGTGTCGCCTTTACCTGTGGATGCCGATCATGTCCCACAACCGGGATGGGTGGTCGAATTCCTACGGTCGACGGCCTCGATCGACGGGCAGGGCTGGGTTGCAGCGTCGAATGGATTCCTTACCACCGTCCAGAGCTACGACGCCGGGGTGCTGATCGTTCGCGACCCCCTGCCTGCAGACATGGCCGCCGCCGGAGGTCCGCAGGTCTTCATGCGTGTATGGCGCAACGCAGCCCAGACGATTGGAGGTGCTCCGATCACGCTCGGCAGCACGCAGGTGCAGGTGCAGCTCGCTCCGCCCACGACCGGCACGTTTCGAGTGGGTGACTTCTGGACGTTTGCTGTGCGACCAAACGTGGTCCTGGACGGTGCTTCGACCACCGCCGTTTTGCCACAACGATACGTCGACTCTCCGCAGCCTCCAGACGGTCCAAGGATCTGGATCTGTCCGCTCGCGGTGGTCCACTGGGATGCCACAGGTCTTGTCGTGGACGAGGTCTGCCGGTCTGTATTCGACAACCTCGTCGACCTGACGGCTCGCCACGCGGCGGCGGGTTGCACCCAGATCGTTCAGGCCAAAGACGTGACCGCCGCGCACGATCTGCTCGACATCGTGAATCAATACAAGCACCAGATCGTGACCATCAGCCTGGGCCCAGGAATTTACAGCCTGTACCGACCTCTGCAACTCACCGGCGATAACTCCGGGCTGACGATCGAATCGTGCCCCGCTGGTGCGGTGCTGAAAGCCGGATCCGACAAGCCGGGCGCGTTCGAGCAAGGCATGATCGTGATGAACCAGGCGAACAACGTCTCATTTAGAGGCTTGAGGTTCCAGTTGCCGGCGGTGCCGTTCACCGGTACGCTCGCCGGTCTTGCCTCCAGCATCGCCACGGGGGCCGCCGGCCCTCAGGCCAAGTTCGATGTCAGCATCGCCATCCGTCCCATCCAGTGCGCTGGCCTAAGAGTGGAGGAGTGCGAGTTCGACTTCCCAGCCGCGCAGGCACAGGGAACGAACCTGTTTGGCGCTGCGGTGTTCGCCGGCGGTACGTCCACCGGGCACAGAATCGCTCGCAACCAGTTTCTGCTCGCGGACGGGGTCAACCGCACGGTGCACAGTCCGTTCAGCTCGCTCTACGGGTACCTGGCCACGCCAGCCGTCCAAGTCGACGTGAAACAGTTCGATGCCAGCAGCCTGAGTTTCGGCAGGGGTGGACCTGCTGGTTTGATGCTGGTTTCGCTGCTGGAGGACCTCAGATTCGAGGAGAACTCAACCTTGAACCTCGATGCCGCACTGGCGGCACAGGCCAATCTGAACGCGGTCTACCTCAGGCGCAACAGAGTTCGCTCGTGTGACAACGGTTTCATCCTCATGTCAAACCGCGGGTACGTCTTGCAGCTTCAGGGAGGCCCGCCCGACCCGAAGGCAAGCGAGGTCGACAAATATGTCGCGCAGCTTCTCGGTCAGATTGCCTCCGCCGAAACACTCAACACCGGGCTCGCCATCGCAGGCGCCTATCCGCTACCCCAGGGGGTCGATCCCAATCTACTCATCCGCATCACCAGCGCTCGCGGCAACATCAATAAAGCAAACATTGCGAAGCAGACTCTTCGGAAGAATGTGAGTCTGCTGCTAGGCCGGCAGCCAAGCATCGCCGGTGGAGCGCCGGCACGGGCAGGTTCAAGGACACTGGCAAGCGGTCCGATCATCACCGCCGATAGATTGGGACCGCTACAGGGGATTCTGAACCAGCTGATGACCTCATTCGTGATCGGCAAGGCCGAGGCATCACCTCTGTCGGTCGAGCTCACCGAGAACGACGTGGACCTGATTCTGAGTGACGCGCCGTCGGCGTTCGCCATCCTGCTGTGGGACGATGAGCGTGAGACCGACAGCTCTCTGGTCTTGTCCGCCAACCGCATCAGAACCAGCTCGGCGACTACCCCGTCGGCGCTGGTTGCGCTGGTCGAGAACAGCACGGTCACCGGCAACGTGGTCCAGAATCTGGACGCGACAACCACTCCGCCCGCTCACTCTTTGATTGTCCTGCCGGCCTACGCTCGAGCGGTCGCTGGCGCTGCGGTCACAGGCAACGTCTTCCAGGCCGCCGTTACATTGCCACCGCGGCCGGGCATACCGGCGCCGATGAATGATTGGGGCAATTTCAACGCACTTGTTTAGCTGGCGATGAGCCTCGAGACCTCTTGATCAGTTCGATGCTGGGTGATAGCCTTACCACGAGGCTCAGCCCGCTCCGGAGGGCTCCGTTCTTCAAAAGAACATTGACCGAAGGTCCGCTGAGCCTCTTTCTTTACGGTTTCGGAAGTGAAGCAGCGTCCCGTGTGGTCGAATTACGCGCTCGTAGTTAGAGGCGCGCCGACCTGGATGCCGTCCGCGTACTCAAGACGTGGACTGCGGCCGCCATGAACCAAATTCTCGAGGTCCGATGACGGACTCTCCTTGAGCTCTGTGCGCAGTACCTTCTGAAAGCGTTCATATTGTCGCCGCGCCTCGATCCGGTTTCCCTCGGCAAGATGCGCCCTGATGAGGCAGCGGTTGGCACTCTCGCGTAAGGGCTCCGCCCGGACCGCCGCCATGCCGGCCTCGATCGCCTCCGCGAACCTTTCCTGTTGCGTGAGGCGCACACAAATTGTTTCGAGCGCGTGGAGTCGGATCTGGCGAAAGCGCTCGCGCTCTACCAGGATCCAGTCTTCGTACCAGTCGGGAAGCAGATCGCCGGACAAGACATCAAGCTGCGGGTCCGCTCCATTCCACGTCGTGTTCGGGTCGACGAGCCGATGCGCAAACCGGGTAGCTTCCTTGATGTCGATCGTCACATGAGGCGCCAAACGTAGGCCGCCGTTGTCGGCTTCCACCAGGGTCACCCCAGGTTGGCGGGTCCGCCACAAGGCAGACCGTAAGCTGGCCGCCGCGCGCTGGTCCGGCGAGTCAATCCAGAGTGCTCCCGCCACGTAATTCCGCTGCACCGACCGCTCGTGGAGGCCGATGAAGGCGACCAGCCTCTGGGCGCTCATCGGAAGTGAGATTGGGTTTCCGTCACATGCCAGCTGGAACCCCGTCAGCAGCCTGAGCCGGATTTCGCTGCCCATGGTCGACGCCTATTAGGATTCCGGTGGGCCGTCACCGGCGCGTCACACAAGCGTTACGTCGCGCCCGTACTGTTCGGGCGGCGCCGTTACCGGCCGGATCACGTCTTCCTAGGCGAGATACGTGAACGTTCCGGGTACCGCGGCCGCCGATTTTACTGTGACAGTCACCGGCACGGCAGTGCGGGGTGGCCCCGCCGGACTTGTAGCGGTGACCTGGCTGTCGCCGTCAACATGGAACTTCGCCGGCACGCCGCCAAAGAGGACCGAATCTGTGTCGGTGAGGCCAGAGCCCAGTACGGTCACCAGGGTCCCGCCGGTGGCGGGACCACTCTGCGGGGACAACGAGCTCGCGACCACAGCGCTTGTTGAAGTGCCGGGCGAAAAGATGACGTCTGTCAGCCGCTTGATCAGTTCGCGGAACGTTTCCTCGCGATAGCCCACGACAAAGGCGACAAGGTAGTAGAGGAGGTTGCGAGGAACGTTTTGAGGGATTGCGTTGGGGCTCGAGCCGCCCGCTAGGATGCCGGCCATGAAGATGAGGACGCTGATCGAACCGAAGCTGGCCCCGAGCAATGGACGCGCCCAGTGCCAGAAGCGGTATGAAGGGTCCCAGTCGTTGCGGTGGTCAGTGATTCCGACGAGCGAGATCAAAACGGCTCCCAGCGCACCGAACCAGGGCACGGCGATCGATATCGGCCCAATTGTGTCGGGAAGACCGATCAGGCTGCGATCGAGGAAATAGATGATTGCGAGGGCGGCCAGGATCGTGAGGTAGATGATCTGAACAGCGAAGACCGCTCCTTGGCTTCCGCCCCAAAGTTTCCCGATGGCCCGAACCCCTGTCGAAGGAGTCGCGTTCACAACTGCCGGAGCGGCCCCGGAGACCGGACCAGTCGTCGGAACCGAGCTCATTGTCCGCTCACGAGATGAGCATCACCAGGTGGCATCACTACTTCGTCACGGACTCGTCATCAGGCGTAGACGTGACTTCGAGGACCGATTCGAGCCAATCTCGAACGGCATCGTACACGCTGGCTGGCGTTCTGACCGTTACCGAGCTCGACTCCGGCGAGAAAGCATCGCGGTAGGACGAGATCCTCGCGTACCACCGGTGATTGCCCTGGTTCTCCGCAAAAGCGCTGATCACCAACGCAGCTGTTCGCATTCTTGGCGCCATGCACACATGGTTGACAGGTTGCCGTCACCGCACCGTTACGAACTCGAAAGCCAAGCCACCATTTCGGTGATGCGGGCCGACGGTTCGATCTGGAGCTCTGACCGCAACATCTGACTGAAGTGTCGGTAACGGCGGATCGCCTCCGCAGGGTTTCCCTCGGCCAGGAAGGCGGCAATCAAAGCCCGATGTGAACTCTCACGCAGCGGCTCGCTCGCAACGGCCGCCAGGCCCGCTCTGATTGCTTTCTCATACTGGCCGATCTGCGTCCACCGCTCGCAAAGTGCATCCATCACGTGGAGGGCGATCTGCCTCAAGCGTTCGCGCTCAATCAAAACCCAGCCTTGGTCATCCCAGCCCGGCAGCAGCTCTCCTGTGACCGGGAGCTCTTCGAGGCTCAAAGAGGCGATGTCAGCTGCTGGGTCCAACACCAGGCGGGCAATTCGGTTCGCTTCGTGGATATCGACGACGACACCCGGCGAAAGGCTGAGGTGGTCGCCGCCTGAGTCGACCAGGTCAAGGTCCAACCGCCTCAGGCGCCAAAGGGTCGACCTGAGATTGCCAGCGGCCCTTTGATCGGAAACATCTCCCCAGAGCGTGCCAGCCACGTGCGTACGGTTAGCGCCTCTGGTGCTCAACGCGAGGTAAGCAAGCAGGTGCTGGGATACGGTGGAGAGCGGTATTCCGATTCCGTCGAGGCTGAGCTCGAATTCGTTCAGCAGCGATAGTCTCAAGGAGCCGAGCCGTCTCGACTCGCCTGGAACGTGACCGAATTCGGCGCGGTGACGATTTGGCCGAAGCCCAGACATGACCTGTTGCTGCATTTGACTTGACAGTTCTTTAAGTGACGTAAGTCAAGGTGTCAAGCCACTTCTCGGAAGGAGGCAATCATTGGTGGGGGCCTACTCAGGGCAGGGGTAAGTCAGGTGGCGTGTCGCGCCGCTGTGATTTGTCGGTGACGCTCCGGTGACGGACCCGGTCGCCAAATCCGCGACGTGGTTAAAGCCAGAGTCGAGCTACAAGAGTTGCCTCTTCACGGCCGGTGACCACCCCGACTGAATCACCGCCCGCAGTTAGGCGCCTCTGTTCTCTCCTGTCGACTTCCTGCGCGGTCACAAGCGGAATCGCCGCCCTCGACCTTGCGCTCAATTGCCACGGAGAGGTGCCGTGGCAATGATCCTGTACAGCCAACGCGATCCTCGCTGGGCCAACCACCCATTGGGTTGGGGTCCCGCTGACGGCACCTTGGGCCAATATGGCTGCTTCGACACTGTGCTGGCGATGATCGCAAATGACTCCGGACATCAAGTAGACCCTCCGAGCATCGACGAGCTTTTCACCAACGCCCACATCTTTCTCCGCGATCCAACAGGAGCCTTTGACCTGCTGCCTGACGATGCGTTGGTCCGCGCTTACGCCGGCGACTATGAGGAGCATGGCTACTGGGGCTGGCGGGCTGATCTGGTCGCATCGGCATCCCAAGCCCAAGCACGTATGCGGTCCTATGGATCTCAACCAGGGTCGTGCCCACGCACTTCGTGCTTGCTTACTCGGTTGACGGCCGGCTGATAGCGGATCCTTGGACGGGTCGTGTCGGTGCACTCGCTGGGTATGGCGGCCCCAATGCGGTGCGCAAAACATTGCTCATTAGCCGCCTGCCGCGCCCGTCACCTGCTGTCGGGCCCCTCTAGCGAACTCTGGTACGCCATTGGGCGAGGGGGTTCCGCCGCCCGTCCCGCCTCCGATGGCCTTCTACTCGTTCGATCCCGATCCCCCAGATGACCTCCATCCCGCTGATGAGGTCACCACCTTGTCTGACGCCATGCAATTGGCAAACGACTACGTTGCTGACAAGCCAGCGGACACTGTGATTGCGGTCCGGGATGCAAATGGAAGCCAGGTGTACCAGGCTGCGGCCACGCCGTCCGAGGCATGATCGGCCCGCCGGAGTCGGCAATGCCGGGACGCTCGACGCGTCTTGCGGCTCGACGGTGGTGGCCGGGAATGCGTGACCGGAGCGACAGCAAACTTGCAGGGCATCAATGCAACTAGGTCGTCCCCCCACACTCGTTGTTCGCCGGCGCTCGTCGATATCTTCCTCAAGCGCCTCGAGCAGCTGGCCGAAGCTTTCTCGCCAGGCATCAGCTGGTCCATCGTGAGATCCGCCTGCAGTAGCGCCGTTACCTGACGCGATAGCTCTAGCGTGGTCCTGTGGAGCTTGCGATTTTAGTTAAGTACAGGACGGCCTCGGCCACCCAGGACATCAGCGCGACCGAATACGTGAAGAAAATATTCCAGGTGCCCTTTTGTTGGCGCTCACGAAATTTCGCCAGACCCGATCACGAATTTTCGCCAGGTCGGCGGCGGTTGAGCGGACTCTAGCATCACCTCCTTCAGGCAGGTCCTATGACACTCGGCTGGTTGATTGCGGGCGTCCTGGGGCTTCCTAGCGCGACGTTTTTCTGAGACCTGGTCATGAGCGCTCGCTTTTGCCGTTGGTGGAGTTTTGGTGACCGCGCATGCGGTAGCTCCGGCCGCGGATGTTGATGACGATGGCGTTGTCGATGAGGCGGTCGACGATGGCGGTGGCGACAACCTGGTCGGCGAAGACCTGGCCCCAGTCGGAGAAGCCGCGGTTGGAGGTGAGCACGATGGGCGAGGTCTTCTCGTAGCGACGGCTGACGACCTGGAAGATCCAGTTGGCTGAGGGCTGGTCGAGCGGCAGGTAGCCCACCTCGTCGATGACCAGGACCGAGGGCTTGAGGTAGGTACGCATTTTGTAGAGAGCGCTGCCGGCGAGGTGAGCGGTCTGCAGGTTGGAGACCATGTCGGCGGCGGAGGTGAAGTAAGCCTGGTAGCCGGCCTCGGTGACCATGATGCCGAGCGCGATGGCGAGGTGGCTTTTGCCCACTCCGGGCGGTCCGAGCAGAATCACGTTGCGCCGCTCTTCGACGAAGCGCAGCGTCGACAGCTCGGCGATCAGCTTGCGGTCGAGGTTGGGCTGAAAGTCGAAGTCGAAGTCGGTCAGCGTTTTGTGAACTGGGAAGTGAGCGAAGCGCAGCCGGCCACGTGCGCGGCGTGCCTTGGTCGCCACCACCTCGGCCTCGAGTAGCGTCTCCAGGACTTGTGTGGTGGAAAGCTTGTCCTTGAGTCCGCGGTCGAGCTCGCTGCTCAAGTTCTCGGCCGCGGTGCTCAGTCCGAGATAGCTGAGGTGCTCGCGCAGACGCTGGTAGGAAGTGGCCTCCGCCTTCATCGCGCCACCTGGTCGTAGTCGCTGAGCATGCGTAGCTGAACGACGTCGCCGAGGCGGCGCTGGCCGCGGTCAGCGGCCATGGCCAGGGGCACCACCGGCAGCTGGGCGGTGTACTTGGCGAGCACTCGTTCCGGAATCGCCCGCAGCTGCAGACGTTCGTCGAGCCAGGCCTCGCCGACCACCCGCTTGGTGGTTCGATGGCGGCGCTTGAGCACCACCTCCTGGATCCAGCGTCGAGCCAGCGCGTCGTAGTCGGCCAGCGCCGGTCGCGGAGGCAGGAGCTGGTGGCTGAGCCAGGGCAGGAAGCTCTCTTTGAGCTCGCGAATCATGCGCTCGACCTTGCCCTTGGTCTTGGCCCGATAGGGCCGGCAGGCTCGAGGCACCACGCCGAGCACGGTGCAGAGGTCGACCCATTCCGGGGCCAAGATCGCGCTGCCGTCGCTGGTGGCGCCGATGCAGAAGGCAGGGTCGCGGTCGCTCAGGCACTCCCGCGTCAGACCGCCGAGGTCGACCAGGCAGCGGAGCACTCGCTCCAGCGATGTGGCTCGCGTCTGGTCAGCCGCGAATCGAATCGCCGGCGCTCGACTGCAGCCGAGGATGGCGACCATGGCGCTCAGCTCCACCATCTGCTCGCCCAGCCGCCACAGGCCGAGCTTGGCCCAGTCGACCTGGGTCTGCAGTCCAGCTCCGGTCTCGAAACGGATCTCGGGGTCGATGACCTGAGCCGGTCGGATCAGGCGCAGGTGACGCTGGAAAGCGGGATAGCTGCCGTCGTAGCCGTACTCGTTGCGCAGCTCGGCGTGAAGGTCGGTGCCGCGGATGTTGGGGCAGACGACCAGCCGACGCTCGATGTGGACCAGCTGGGCTTCGGTCAGCGCGGTCGGCTTGGCTCGCTCCGGATAGCTGCGGGGATGCTCACTGGCCAGTTCGCGGCGCACGGTGTCACGGCTGAGTCCGTACTCCCGGGCCAGATCGCTGACGCTCCAGCCGTGGTGACGAAGGGCTTTCAATTCCACGTGCGTTTCTCCAGACTGCAT
>Ga0070730_10005758_pt1 | contig 10647 bp, 11 predicted proteins | sample Coa_R1_3_FD_66447 | JGI IMG/M metagenome (GOLD analysis project Ga0070730, IMG submission 66447) | Surface soil microbial communities from Centralia Pennsylvania, which are recovering from an underground coalmine fire - Coalmine... | ecosystem: Environmental > Terrestrial > Soil > Unclassified ... | reverse complement strand
CGCGCTTTCAAACGCCACACCGGGCTCACCCCCGCCCGCTACCGCGCCCTGGCCGGGCGGCGTTAGCCGCGCACCAGGATGGCGCCCTGGATCACCGGCCAGGTGCGGGCGTCGCCCGCCGCCCAGGGCATGCCGGCGCAATAGGCCGCCGAGGTGTCGAAGCCGGCGGCGCCCTTGAAACCAAACACCGTGCTGCGGTCAGGCGGGGTGCCATGGCCGTAATCGACCACACGGAACCAAATGTCGTCGCCCACCAGGTGATCGGGCGTGGGGTCGTTGCTGTAGACGATCACGCCGCCCACCCAGGCCCGGTGATTGACGCTGTCGACCGCCATACAGGTGACCCGGCCGGCATAAGTGACACCGGGCTGGCGCTGCACGAATGCGCCGGCCACATGGCCGTCGTCATTTTTGATGGCGGCATAGGCAAAAGGGATGATCGTGCCGTCTGAAAGCTGGAGCTGGCCGGCGCCGGTGACCGACAGGCTGCCGGGCTCCTGGGCGGCGACCGGCGCCGCGGCTTGCAGCACCATCAGCAACACCAGGCTGCACACGACGACCACACGCTGCTTCATGGCTGCTCCTCCGCTGGGGTAGATGTTTTAAATGCGCACACTGCCAGGCATCATAGAGCGGGGCGCGTGGGGTGTCTTGCCCGGCGGCAACCTGCTTTAGAACAAAAACAACCTTCTGGCGCGCCAGGAGAAAGGGGAAACGCTTAGGCGAGTACATGAGAAACGTTGACTTGGGCCGCGGGCCGTCTTATGCTGAGTGGCAGTTGTGACGCGATTGTCGTTGGACGGAGGCCGGATCCCAATGCAGCCGCACAATCCCATCGAGCACATCGTCATCATCGTCAAAGAGAATCACACCTTTGACAACTACTTCGGCACACTGGCCGGCGTGAATGGCCAGGGCACGCTGGCGCACGCGGCCGACCCGCCGGCCGGCGGCGACCCGCCGCATGACCATGCCGCCTGGCTGCGGCGCGCGACGGGCGCGGTGCAGCAGCAGTATCAGCAGACCGATATTCCCGCTTACTTTGCCTATGCGCAGCAGTTCACCCTGTGCGACAACTTCTTCACCCAAGTGGCCAGCCAGTCCGAGCCCAACCACCTGATGCTGATTGCCGCTGACTCTCCGATCATCGACAATTCCAGCGCCCACCGTCCCTATCAGCCGCAGGCGCCGTTTACTTTGCCATCGTTGCCGGCCAGTCTGGCTAAGGCCGGGCTAACCTGGAAGAGCTACGGCGATCCCACTTTCAACTATTTCAGTCACATTGCGGCCCTAAAAGGCAGCCCGAACATCACCAGTTGGAACCAATTCGACACAGACGCGGCGGCCGGCAAGCTGCCGAACGTTGCGTGGGTCTACGCCGACGGCTTGCACGACGAACACCCGCCCTACGGCAAGAACGCTGGCCAGCCGACCGTGACGCTGGGGGCGCAGTGGACGGCCGACCGGGTGAGCCAGGTCGGGCAAAGCCAGCTATGGTCCAGCACGGTGATCTTTATCACCTGGGATGACTGGGGCGGCTGGTACGATCACGTCAACCCGCCGCTAAAGGAGACGTGGAAGGGGGGCGGGCCGGCGAACGCGGGCTACGCCAACTCACAGTTTAGCTATGGGCCGCGCGTCGGCTGCCTGGTGCTCAGCCCATTTGCGAAGAAAGGCTTCATCTCCACAGCCTTTCATTCGCACGTGAGCCTGGTTAAGTTCTGCGAGACCACTTTCGGGTTGGCGCCCTTGACCGCGCGCGATGCGGCCGCCGACGACATGGCCGATTGTTTTAATTTCAAGCAGACGCCGCTGCCGCCGCCTGGCCCGACGCCCAAGCCAAAGCCAAAGCCGAAACCCAAACCAAAGCCAAAGCCGAAGCCGAAGCCCAAGCCAAAGCCGAGGCCGAAGCCCAAGCCGAAACCGAAGCCGAGGCCGAAGCCCAAGCCGAAACCGAAGCCAAAACCAATCCGGCGGCCACGCGCCAGCGGGTCTAATCCCAATACGGTTTAGATAAGGGTTGTGGCCGTGCTGTCTTGAGCCAGGCCAGGTGCTCCGCCGCGGGCTAGAAGCCCCTTCAGCGCCTCACCAGCGGCAGGTCGAGGTTGTGCGGATAGCGCAGGATTAAGGACAGGTTGTCGGCGAAACCGTCGTTTTCGCCCAAGTTCGTGCCCTGGAAAAAAATGTCCACCTCTATACGACGCGTGCCGGTAGGCACGGTCGCCTCGGTGGACGAGAACAGCAGTTCGGTCTTGTTGTCCCGGTCCACAGCGAGGAAATTGCCGATCTGGGGTGAAGTCACGGCGCTGTTGCCAGCATCATAAAAGAACAGGATGCCGTAGACGTAATCATCCCGGCTGTCTGTGCCGCCAAAGAACCCGGCAAAGTTGTAAACCAGGTGGCCGGCATCGATGCTGCCGGCCAGGCTGGAAACGTTGACCGTCTGCGTGAGCATGCCCAGGTTTGAGTTGAAGCCTCCGGCGAAAAAGCTGAGCCCGCGGTCGGCAGGGCCGGTCGCCGTCGGGGTCAGATAGCCCAGGGCGCTCGGCCAGTAGCCAAAGTAAGTAACGCCCCTCGGCGCCGAGCCGCTATCGCTCGAAGCGGTCCAATAGGGCAGGCCAGCCGGGGTTGTGTATGGCGTGCCCACCGCCATCTCGGCATCGCCGTTCCGGATCAGGTTGGTCAATAGCAGTCCAGGTGCGCTGCTGCCCTCCACCGCGCCCATATCGCAGGCGCCGCCAACGGGGCGCGGCGCGCCACGTTGGTCACGGTGCAGCGGGGCGCCGGTGACGAAGTTGTAGCAGGCTGCCGGTGGGATAGCGTCTAGGGCCGGGCTGCCAGTGAGCAACAGGAGCGTGAGCGGCCGTTGGCTGCTGCCGGCGAGCGGTCCGCCGTTGTCTTGCAGCGGCTCCAGATTCGGGTCGCCGCCCGCGCGGTTGTTCCCGACCGCTCCGATCAAAAAACAGTCGGGCGTCGTCGTCTGGACATAGTTGTAGTCTTGCGACTGGATGACATCTCCGGCGCAGTCGTTGGCCGTTGCGCGGCGGTAATTCCAGGCCAGCACCGAGGCGCCCATGTTGACCGTCTGATTGGCGAGGTTGTAAATGCCCCCACCCGTAAAGGTGCTGTCGGGAGCAAAGCTGTCCGCAAAGCTGTCGGCCAGGTTGCCGGTAATGGTGCTGAAGGCCAGGTTGGCGGTGCCGGCGTTATAGATTCCCCCGCCGCTCGTGGTGGCCGAATTGTTGCTGATCGTGCTATTAAAAACGGTCAAGTTACCAGCGTTATCGATACCGCCGCCCTGGAAGTCCAGCGCCTGGTTTCCGTCGAGGGTCGAGTTGTTGATGTTCAAGGTGCCAGGAACGTTATTTACGAGGCCGCCGCCCGCGCCGCCGCGCGCCTCGTTATGCGCAACGATGCTGGACTCGAGCGTCAGCATGCCGGCGTTGCCAATGCCGCCGGCGCTGCCTAAGGCAAAATTGCCGTCGATGAGCGTATTGCTTACCTGCATCACGCCCTGGTTGTAGATCGCCCCGCCGTACACTTGAGAATGATTGTTGCGCAGGACGCTGTTGCTGAGGCTGAGCGCGCCCGCGTTACGGATGGCCCCGCCCCCACGCCCGTTTAAGTCGTCATAGCCGGTTTGCAGCGTCAGCCCGCTGATGGAAACCGTCACGGTAGGCGTGATATTGAAGAGGCGGTCGATGTTGTTGCCCTGCACCACCGTGCCGGCCGCGCCGCCGCCCACGATGCTCATATTCGCGTTCAGGTTGAAATCGCCGTCCGCCTCGCCATAGACCCCAACGACCTGGTGGATGGTGATTTGGTAAGGCAAGGCGTTGGCCGGCACGATGATGGTGACACCGCCGCCAAGATAATGGTTCGCTTTCATGACAGCGGCTCGCAGCGTGCAGATACCCGAGCCGAGGCTGGTCTCGCATACGCCGTTGCTTAGGTCGCCGGTGGCCGCCACATCGGCCACACTGTTGACCGTAAAGGTTGGCGCCGTGGGGGCCGGCTGGGTGGCGCCCTGCCCGGTCGCGGCCGGGGCCAGGTTGGCCAATGCCAGCGCCAGGCTCAATGCCAAAACTGGCTTGAAGAACACGCTGCGACGTGCAGGGGTTATGGGCATCTGGCCTCCAGGGGACTCCGCCACACCCACGATAACACGTTTTCACGTGCCGTGTTGGCATGCGGATTGCCACTGGTCGGCCAGACGCCTCTTTGATTAGATTTCGCCCTTCTCGGCCGTCATCAGTACCACGCGCGGCGCGAAGGTGCCGATAACGTCCACCAGGTCGGCCTGCGCGGCGACGATGGCCTCGACGCGCTTGTAGGCTTGCGGCGCTTCGTCCAGCCCCACCTCGCCCAGCAAGCGCACCCCGCGCGCGGCCAGGTAGCGGTCGCGCTCGGTCTTGGTGATGCTCTCCCTGGCACGCCGGCTGCTCATGGCGCGCCCGGCCCCATGCGAGGCCGAGTGCAAAGAGCCGGGCAGGCCGCGCCCGCGCACCACATAGCCCGGGTCGCCCATGGTGCCGGGGATGACGCCCAGCACGCCCGGTCCGGCCGGGGTGGCGCCCTTGCGATGGACGATGACCGCCCGCCCATCGGGCAGGGTCTCCTTCCAGGCGAAGTTGTGATGGTTCTCCACCACGGCCAACTCCTTTAGCCCGGCTGCCTCGGCCACGCGCCGGTGGATGACGGCGTGGTTGGCCGAGGCAAACCGGCCAGCCAGCTCCATCGACAGCCAATACTCCTGCCCGGCCTCGCCAGATAGATCGAGCCAGGCCAGGTCGCGCGCGCGTTTGTCGAGGCGCGGGTGCTGCTCGCGGGCGATGCGGGTGTAGGCCTCGCAGATCTTGTAGCCCACCCCGCGCGAGCCGCTGTGCGACAGCAGCGCCAGGTACTCGCCGGCCTCCAGCCCCAGCTGCGCGTCGGCGGCGGCCAGGCGAAAAGCGCCAAACTCCACGAAGTGGTTGCCCGAACCGCTGGTGCCCAACTGCTTGACGGCGGTATCGCGCAGCAGATGCAACAGCCGGGTGGCCTCCCAGGCCGGGTCGTCCAGCACCGGGTGCTGGGGCCGCTCGCCGCGCTTCCACTCAGCCCCCACGCCGAAGCGGGTGTTATCCACCAGCGCGCGCTCAAAGCGCCCGCGCTGCTGCTCGAGCGCGATGGGCGAGAGGGCATACACCGACAGCCGCATGCGGCAGGCGATATCCACGCCCACGGCATAGGGCACGGCCGCGCCCTCGGTGGCCAGCACGGCCCCGATAGGCACGCCGTAACCCAGGTGAGCGTCGGGCATCAGCGCGCCGGCTACGGCCACCGGCAGGCGCAGGGCGTTGTCCATCTGCGCCCGCGCGCCCGGCTCGATGTGCTCGGCGCCCCAGGTGGGATAGGGCAGCGGCTCGTCGCGCAGCGCGTCGTTGGCCGGCGCGGCGGCGCGGGCAGCGTCGGCGGCGTGGCGCAGGCACTCGCGGGCCAGAGCGCTGAGGCGCGGGTCGGCCAGGAAGGCGCCCGGGTCGGCGCGCACCGCGGCCAGCCGTGCCAGGGTGGCCTCGCGCGCCTGATCCTGCGGGTCGAGCGCCTCGGCCGCGTCCTTGGCCAGGCCGATCAGGCGGCCCTCGGGCCAGCCTTGCAGCTTGAGAATCTTGCCAGTAATCATGGATGCTTCCAATCTAATCGCAAAACCTAAACATTAACACGAAGACGCTAAGACACAAAGACACGAAGAAAACCTATTAGGTACGGCGTGGCCCAACCGGGCGGTCCGGATGCGAAGCGTCTGCTGGGCAGAATCAAAAGCGCGACGATGTGATCGTCGCGCCGGTTGTTCGCCGAGGGAGAGCCGCCTGATGCTAAACGGCAGCAGTGGCCTCCGGGCCAACCAGACGCGAGGTGAAAGCAGACAGCCGCTCTATCTGCGCTTGGCCGCGCAGGTGGGCCGCTGGCTGTTTCTGATTGTCGAAAGGGTTGTGTTGTCTGTGGTAGCGCATAACTGCCGTCTGATGGCCGTCTTTAAGGTTCAACGACCGCAAGGATCATACGAGATTTAGGGGCAGGGAGTCAAGAGGCAGGTTGTGATTTCCGCGCAATCACTTGAAAATACCGCCCCAGCAGCTTGTAAGGATGGCGTTCAGCCAACGCGAACTCCAGCGCCTCCAACTGCTGGAGGACCGCCGGGTCAGCCTTGAGGTCGTTGTCGCCCCAATAGTCGCACACGCAGCGCAGGCCATAGTCCTGCTCGATGGCGCAGCCGGCGCCGATAAGCATCTCCATGAGTTCGCCGGCGCTATAACAGGTCATCGGGGCGTCGAACAGGATGGCCTGCTGGCGCCGCGCGTCAACCTGGGCCAGCGCCTCGGCCAGGTTGCCGCGGGGGAAAGCGATTCGGTACGGGATGGAAAAGCGGTTGATGCTGACGATGGAAATGAGCCCGCCGGGCTTTAGCGCGGCGATGAGGTCGCGCAAGACGCCCGGCAGGTCGTCGACATATTGAATGACGTTGTGGCACAGCACCAGGTCAAATTGCGCCGCCGGCCAAAGCCGCGCCACCTCGCGCACATCGCCGAAATGCAGGGTCACACGGTCTGCCGCCCCGGCCGCCGCGGCCTGGCGCTCCGCGTCGGCCAGCATGGCTTTAGAGTAGTCAATAATTTCGACGCGGTGCCCCCGCGCGGCGAAGGGGATCGAATCCAGGCCATTGCCGCCGCCGGCATCGAGGACGAGTTGCGGCCATTGTCCCTGGCCTATGTGTTTTGCCAGATGGGCCTGGACCAGTTTGTACTTCAGTTTTTGCCAGGGCTGCCTTTGTTCCTGATCCCAGCGCTCAACATTTTGATCGAAAACAGCGGCCGAGGCAGTCATTGGCTCTCCTGGCCCATCATTGGGCCAAAGTGCCCGCGCCGGCTGGCCGCGAGCCGCTGATCCGGCCGCCGATTTGATTCAAGCGCGCCGCGACACCCTGGAAGATCAGGCCAGCATCTCGGTCCGGGGGCAGCCACCAGGTCGAGGCGATCTCCACATTTTCCAGGGAGTCAGACGCCCCTGCAAACACTTCAATGACGATGCGCCCGACAAAGCGAGCATCCCCCCCGGCGGCGATCAGCGGCGTGTGCCGATGCTGATCTAGGAGCTCGCCCAACGGATTGGGCTTTTCGGACCGGGTTAGTTGGGCCTGTGGTTCGGGCATGGGCGTCTCCTGTGCGAGGGGTTGTGCATCGGTCCTTGGAACTGGATCGAGTATAAACCGGTATCGATGGGCGGCAAGCGCAGCGCAGCTATAATGAATTGACGCCGGGACGGAGCAGCCAGGGTGGGTTCCCCGCAACTGGATTGGAGTTTTGCAAACGCGCCGGACGAGGCTGGCCCCAGCAATGATGGGGCGCCGCAGCCCTCGGGTCCATCGCCGCGCCCAAGTTCACGCCGGCTTCTGTCGCGCCGCCTGATCATGGCTCTGCTGGGGCTGGCCATCATCATCGGGCTGGGCGCCTGGCTGTTTACGCGCGTGGGCCTCCAGCGCCTGCAAACCCAGCTCGCCGCACACATCGTAGACCAAGCAAAAGCTGATGAACAAACTCTATGACGAACTGGCCGGCTGGTGGCCGCTGGTTTCCGACCCGGCCGAATACGCCGAAGAGGTGGAATTTTTCCTGCCCTTACTGGCCGAGGTCACCGCGCATCCACCGGTCACCTTGCTCGAGCTCGGCAGCGGCGGCGGCAATAACGCGCTGCACCTGAAGACGGCTTTTGCGGGCGTGACCCTGGTGGATCTGTCGCCGCAGATGCTGGCGGTGAGCCGCAAGCTCAACCCGGACTGCGACCACCAACAGGGCGACCTGCGCAGCGTGCGGCTGGGGCGCACGTTTGATGTCGTGTTTGTCCACGACGCCATCGAGTATATGACCAGCGTGGCCGAGCTGCGGCAGGCCTTTGAGACAGCGTTTGTGCATTGCAAGCCCAGCGGGCTGGCGCTGTTCGTGCCCGACCATGTGCGCGACACCTTTCAGCCCTCAACCGACCACGGTGGCCGGGATGGCGCTGGGCGCAGCCTGCGCTACCTGGAGTGGAGCTACGATCCTGACCCGAACGACAACACCTACGTTACCGACTACGTTTTTATCTTTCGCGAGGGTAAACAGCCTTCGCAGTCAGAGCACGATCGGCATATCTTGGGGCTATTTGGCCGCGACGAATGGCTGCGGCTGCTGGCCGAAACGGGCTTTAGGGCCGATTTTGTAATCGACCCCTTCGAGCGGCATGTGTTTGTGGCGCGCAAACCCTAATCAAAACAATATTGCAATTTCTGATACGGCAGCCGGAAGTCGACCACATCTTCCATCACACTTTCGGGCGCTTGCTTGTCGATCAGCACGCGCGCCATGAAATCCGCGATCTGGTCCATCTGCGGCTCTTGCATGCCCAGGCGGGTCACCTCGATCGTGCCCATGCGCAAACCGCTCGGCCGGTCCCAATCAGCGGGCGCATCATTGGGTAATAAGTTCTTGTTGGTGATCAGGTTGGCGCGCGCCAGCAGCCGCGCGGCGTCCAGCCCGCCGCCCAGGGCGCGCACATCGGCAATCACCTGGTGGGTGGTGGTGTAGCCTTTGTGTTTGCCCAGCACCGCCAGGCCGCGCCGGTCGAGCGCCGCCGCCAGAGCCCGCGCGTTGCGGACGATCTGCGCCATGAAGTCTTTGCCAAACGCGATCATCTCGGCCGTGGCCACTGCCAACGCGGCGACGCGGTTCACCTGGTGCGTGGCCGCCAACACCGGGAAGATGGCGTGCGTCAGCGGCACGGTCAGCGCGGGGTCGTTCCATAGGATCATGCCGCTCTGCGGCCCGCCAAACGTCTTGCCGGCCGAGCCGGTGAGCACGTCGGCGCCCTCGGCCAGCGGGTCTTGAAATTGCCTGCCAGCGATTAGCCCGGCCTGGTGCGCACCGTCGAAAAACAGCTTGCCGCCCCAGGCCTGCAGGCTGTCTTTCATCTCACGCACCGGCTGCGGGAACAGGGTCATCGACAGCCCCAGCGTCACAATCTTGGGCCGCACCAGCGGCGCCATTTTGCGAAACAGGTCCAGGTCCACCGTCAATTCTAGCGGGTCGATGGGGATATCCACGACCTTCAGGCCGCGCTGCCCGGCCGGCCCGTCGTCGCGGTTGCTGGAATGGCCGCCATAAGGTTGGGCTACGCTCATAATCACGTCGCCCGGCTCGGCCGGGGCGTAGTACACGGCCATGTTGCCCAGCATGCTACCCATCAGGCGATGATCGGCATAGCGGCAGCGGAAGGCCTGTTTGAGCAGCTCGACGCACAAGGCCTCCACCTCGTCGATGTGCTGCGTGCCGGCAAACCAGCGCTGCACCGCGCCGATGTGCCCCTCGGCGGCCCGCGTGCCGATCTCCGCCCCCAGCAGGGCGCGCACCGCCGGGCTGGTGGGCGCTTCGGGCGCCAACAAATTGATACACTGCCGGCCGCGCCAGGCTGCGTTGCGCTCGACGGCGCTCAGCACGGCCTGCTGCATGTCGGCGCCGGTCTGGCAGGCGTCGAGGATGGCGCGCGCGTGCGCCAGGATAGCGGGGTCGTGCACTTCCACATCGTTGTTTGGCAAGGTATTGTCCTCCTGTTATCGTCGGGCGCACGGCCGTGCGCCCCTACACGATGTCACCGCCCGTTAGCCAGCCGCTGCTCGATCTTGGCAATGCGCAGCAGCACCTCGCCAATCTCCAGCTCGGCCTTCAGGTTAACCCGGTAATCCAGCTCGCTGCGCACCCGGTCTTTCGAGTCCTGCCGGTTCTGGCTCATCATGATCACCGGGGCCTGGATGGCGGCCAACATCGACAGAAACAGGTTGAGCAAAATGAAGGGGTACGGGTCCCACGGCCGGCCGATCAGCGAGAAGATATCGGGATTGATCATGGGGTCCCTCCTATGCGCTGAGAGCTCATATCGAGCGCGCAGTTTAGACCCAATGAGGGCAGAGAAGCAAGCAAATATGCATAGGTTTAGCGAACGGGACCGGACGGGCAGGAAAGCTGCCCGCCCGACGTCGCAGGCCGAAGTTTTCCCAATACCGGGTGTCAGTTGACTCGCCCGCCAAGTGATGCGAGTATGTTGCGCATCCAGTAAATCGGGAGACACACATGATTGACTTACGCCAATTGAACGTTTGGTTCATTACCGGCAGCCAACATTTGTATGGCCCGGAAACGCTCCAGCAGGTGGCCGCCGACGCCCAGGCCATCGTGGGCGGGCTGAGCGCGGCGCCGGCGATCCCGGTCAACGTGGTCTTCAAGCCGGTCGTCACCACCCCCGAGTCGATCCTGGAGGTGTGCCGCGCGGCCAATAACGACGCCGGCTGCATTGGCCTGGTGCTGTGGATGCACACCTTCTCGCCGGCCAAAATGTGGATCGCCGGCCTCTCCGCCCTGCGCAAGCCGTTCCTGCATCTGCACACCCAGTTCAACCGCGACATCCCCTGGGCAACGATTGACATGGATTTCATGAACCTCAATCAGTCGGCGCATGGCGACCGCGAGTTCGGCTACCTGGGCGCTCGCCTGGGCCTGAGCCGCAAGGTGGTGGTGGGCCACTGGGCAGACGGGGAGGTGCAGGCGCGCCTCGGCGCCTGGGCGCGCGCCGCCGCGGCCT
>Ga0070730_10005757_pt1 | contig 10648 bp, 10 predicted proteins | sample Coa_R1_3_FD_66447 | JGI IMG/M metagenome (GOLD analysis project Ga0070730, IMG submission 66447) | Surface soil microbial communities from Centralia Pennsylvania, which are recovering from an underground coalmine fire - Coalmine... | ecosystem: Environmental > Terrestrial > Soil > Unclassified ... | reverse complement strand
CACCGGACCGCAGACCGTGAATCGGCTCGACGGGGATCGCGACGCCACCATCACGGGCACCATCACCGCCAACGACACGAGGGCCGTTCAGAACGACGTGACCAACGCGCTGGCCGGCGTCTCACTTCCGTCAGGGGTATCGATCTCGACCGGCGGCGTGTTCGCGCAGCTGTCAACCGTGCTGACGCAGTTCGCCCTCGCCCTGCTGGCCGCGATCGGCCTCGTCTACCTGATCATGGTCGCGACCTTCCGGTCGCTGATCAAGCCGCTGGTGCTGCTGGTCTCGATTCCCTTCGCCGCGACCGGGGCGATCATCGCGCTCGTCGCCACCAACACCTCGCTGTCCCTGCCCGGCCTCATCGGAATCCTGATGCTGACCGGCATCGTGGTCACGAACGCCATCGTCTTCCTGGACCTGGTCGAGCAGTACCGCGATCGCGGCCTCGAGCTGCAGGACGCAATCATCGAAGGCGGCCGCCACCGGCTCCGGCCCATCTTGATGACCGCGTTCGCCACCATGCTGGCCCTCGTCCCGCTGGCGGTGATCGGCGGCGGTGGTGGCATCGGCGGGGCATTCATCAGCCGTCCGCTCGCGATCGTCGTCATCGGCGGCCTGTTCACCAGCACCGTGCTCACGCTGGTCCTGGTGCCCATCCTTTACTCGCTCGCGTCGCGCTTCGCCGGGCGCCGCTCGACTGCCGAACTGGACGCCCTCCTCGATGCGGCGGAGGACCGGCGCTTCAAGCCGATCGGGCTCCGCTCGAGCGAGACGCCGGAGCCCGCGCCCCTGGCCGACTACGCGTTCACGATGACCCTCGAGCCCGAGCCCGGCCGGCCTGGGGACCGAAGGATCCTCGAGACGCTCACCAGCAACGGGCTGAGCATCGAGCCGGTCGAGGGGACGGCCAAGGTGCTTATCGGCATCGCGGGCGTTCGAGCCCGGTCGGCGGCCGAGGCGTCGGCCAAGGCCCGCGACCGCGTCCGCCAGCTCGTGCCGGCGAGCGGCTACCGGATCTCGGAGCCGGAACCCGTCGAAACCGAGGGCAGGGAGCTGGTCCCGGCCTAAGAGCTGGCCCGAATCTCGGTTAGCGTGCTCGCGGCCAGGTCGTACATGAAGCCTCGAACCTTGTCGCGGGCCGGCAGGTAGGCGCAGGCTCGGATCCGGTCGACATCCTCGATGACCGCTCGCACAGGGTCGGTGAAACAGTCCATGTCTCCGGTGAACCACTGACCGCTCGCCGTGCTGATCTGCTGCTCCAGCTGTGCCTGGGTGAAGCGGCCCAGGGCGCACTCGGTGTGGTGGACGACCATCACCTCGCGGGTGTGCATGACCGCCTGCGACACGGCGAGCGCCTTCAATGCGTCGGCCGAGGCGCGTCCGCCCGCATTGCGAATGACGTGGGCGTCGCCTGGCCGGAGGCCCAGCAGCGCGGAGACGTCGACTCGAGCGTCCATGCACGTCAGGACGGCAAGGCGCTGGACGGGCTCGACGATCCGAGCCGCGCTGCCGAGGTGATGGAGCCGCGCGTTCATCACCACGCGGTCGATCGCATCCACCAAAAGCGAATGTACATCCGCTGAAGCGACCTGGCCGAAGTCGTGGCCCGCGTATCATGCTGGCCAGTCTCGGCACGCGCAGCGGGTGGTTGCCGTCCGACGCATCCGGCCATGCTGATCCAGGCCAAAGGAGGAGACGGGCATGAGCTCAAGCGCCGTGAAGACGCCCGGCATCAGCGAGCACGAGGCGGACCAGATCGAGCGCGCCAACGCGTCCGGGCGAACACCGGTCGTGTTCATTCATGGCCTGTGGCTGCTGCCCAGCAGCTGGGACCGCTGGGCCTCGAAGTTCGAAGCGGCCGGCTACAGCGCTCTGACGCCAGGCTGGCCGGATGATCCGGAAACGGTCGACGAGGCGAATGCTCATCCCGAGGTTTTTGCGCACAAGACCGTGGGCCAGGTCGCTGGCTACCTAGGCGCCATCATCGGCGAGCTGAGCAAAAAGCCGGCCGTGCTGGGCCATTCGCTCGGCGGCCTGCTGGCGCAGATTGTGGCCGGGCGTGGCTTCGCCGCCGTGTCGGTGGCGCTTGACCCGGCACCTTTCCGAGGTGTGTTGCCGCTCCCGGGTTCGGCGCTGAAATCGGCGCAGCCGGTGCTCGGCAACCCGGTCAACCGCAACCGGGCGATCCCGCTCACCTACGAGCAGTTCCGCTACGCGTTCGCGAACGCAGTCAGCGAGAACGAGGCGAAGCAGCTCTACGACACGTACGCCGTACCGGCGTCCGGCGCGCCGATCTTTCAGGCGGCGGGCGCCAACATCAACCCCTGGACCGAGGCGAAGGTCAACACGATCAACCCGGACCGCGGGCCCTTGCTCATCATCTCTGGCGAGAAGGACCAAACGGTCCCGTGGGCGATCGCGAACGCCTCGTTCAAGCGGCAGAAGCGCAACCCCGGGGTGACCGAGATCGTCGAGATCAAAGGCCGGGGCCACGCCTTGACGATCGACAACGGCTGGCAGGAGGTCGCCGACATTGCGCTCGCCTTCGTGAAGCGCTTCACGACGTAGCGCGCAAGAAGTTTCGGGCGGCCTGACTGTTGGAGTACATCTGCACCGACTACCACACGGCCGGCGAGCCGTTCCGGATCGTCACCGCGGGCGTCCCGGAGATACCGGGCGCCAGCGTGCGTGAGCGCCGCGAGCGGGCGGCCGCCGACGAGTCGGTGGACACCGTCCGCAAGCTTCTCTGCCATGAGCCGCGTGGACACGCCGACATGTATGGCTGCTTCCTGGTTCCCCCCGACGATTCGGGCGCAGACCTCGGCGTGCTGTTCTGGCACAAGGACGGCTACTCGACAGCGTGCGGGCACGGCACCATCGCGCTCGGGGCCTGGGCGGTTGAATCGGGGCGTGTGAAGGCGCCGCCCGACGGCGAGGCCCAGGTGACCATCGACGTGCCTTCGGGGCGGGTCCTCGCGCGGGTCCGGCGCAAGGCAGGCGCCGTCGAGTCCGTCACCTTCCGAAACGTGCCCGCGTTCGTCGTCGCGCGCGGGGTCGGGGCGGCCGGCGTCTCGGTGGACGTCGCTTACGGCGGAGCGATCTACGCGTCCGTGCCCGCAGCTCGCTTCGGACTGCAGGTCGTGCCGGAGCATCTCGAGCAGCTCATCGCGGCCGGTCGCGAGGTCAAGCTGTCACTGCAGGGAAGCGACGTCGCGCGCCACCCGACCGACGGGCGGCTCTCGGGCATCTACGGCACGATCCTGTACGAGGAGATCGCCCAGTTGCACCAGCGCAACGTGACGATCTTCGCGGACGGCGAGGTCGACCGCTCGCCGTGCGGCTCGGGCACGTCCGCACGCTGCGCCCTGCTGGCCGGCGACGGCTCGCTGCGCGACGGCCAGGCATTCCGCCACGATTCGATCATCGGCACGACGTTCACAGCCCGTGTGGTCGGCTCCACCGAAGGCGGCGTGATCACCGAGGTGGAGGGGATGGCCTACCGGACGGGCGAGCATCGTTTCGTTCTCGACCCTCGCGACAACCTGGGCACGGGCTTCGTCCTCCGTTAGGGCTCGTGCACCAGAGGTAGCGTCAGGACGAGAACCGAACCAGCGTCTGGCGCGCTGCTGGCAACCACGAGTTCGCCTCCATGGTGCTGCGCAACCTCGCGGCTGATATACAGGCCGAGCCCGACGCCCGGCACCTCGTCCGGGCCGCGGCCGGCGCGGCGATAAAAGCGGTCGAAAACAGCCTCCAGCATGTCGGCCGGGATGCCAATGCCCTTGTCCTTCACCTTGACCACAGCCCGCTCGCCCTCCGTCGAGAGCTCGACCGAGACATGGGCCGGCCGATGGCTGTACGACATCCCGTTGTTGATCAGGTTGTCCAGCACACGCCCGAGGCGCCTCTCATCGGCGTTCACGAGCACGAGGTCTGACCCCAGTGACTCGGAGAGCGTCGCGTCGATGAGCTGCGCCCGCGGTCGAGCGCGCTCGACCGCGTCGTCGACGATGGTGCGCAGGTCGACCACCTCTCTCTCGAGCACCATGCGGTTGGCGTCGATTCGCGATGCGTCGAGCAGGTCCTCGACGATCTTTTCGAGCTCGTCCGTCTTGGCCATCAGTACGCCGAGCGGTTTCTCCCACTGCTCCGGGGCCTCGCCAAGCGATCCGTCGGCAAGCATCGACAGGTAGCCCTTCAAAACGGTGATCGGCGTCCGCAGCTCGTGAGCCGCCACGTTCAGAAAGGCGCTCTTCGCCTCGCTGGCCGCGTTGGCCGCCGCATACGTGACCGTCATCTGCTCCTGACGCTTGTACGCGGTCACAAACGACGCCAGCACGAAGGACGTGAGCGCCACGCACACGTTGAAGGACTGCAGCGTGACCATCTTCTCCAATAAGGTCTTGGTCACGAACGGCCCGGTGCCCTGCACCGCGGACCAGATCGCGATGCTCGAGGCGAGCAGCGCCGCGGGGGCGGCGCCCCGGAGCCTGAAGCGCCAGGCCGCGACCATGATCAGCGGGAACACCAGGTACTCGAGGCGCAGCGGGTTCTGGAAAAGCGCGAACGTCACCACGCCGATGCCCACGAGCAGCAGCACCAGCTCGCTCGCGCTGCGCCAGGTGAGCCGCGGGGCGGAAACGCTTGGCATCAGGCTCAGCAGGAACGGCGCCACGAGGAGCACGCCCATCGCATCGCCCGTCCACCAGACCGCCCACGTGGGCCAGAAGTTGCTCGAGCCCACAGCCCCGGACAGCAGCAGCACCGACGTTCCGAAGGTGGCGCTGACCGACATGCCGACCAGCGCCCCCAGGCCGATCATCGCGATCGCGTCGCGCATCCGGTCCAGCTCGATGCGAAACCCGGCCAGCCGGAGCAGCTCATTGGCGAACAGGGGGGCAAAGGTGTCGCCCGTGGCGATCACGGCGGCGCCCAGCGGCGTGGGTCCCAGGGGCAGGTTCACGGCCAGGGCACCCACGAAGATGGCGGGCCACATGCGCCTTCCGAAGATGAGCAGGGCGACCACGGCGATGCCGGTTGGGGGCCATACCGGCGTCACCTGGCCGTGCACGAGGGCCAGGTCGAGGCTCAGGCGGGCGGCAGCCCAGTACGCAATGGCCACCGCGGCGAGCTGCGCCAGCACGCGTACGGAAGCGCTGTATCGGCCTTGCTTCGGCAAGCCCACGACCGAGCCCCCTTCCGCCAACCCGTCTACGCCGACATTATCTCAAGGCGGTCTCGGATCCCTGCCTACGCGATGCAGCAGCTCGCTCCGGCCGAACCGGTCAGGGATTCGGGGACCGCGATGATTTAGGGCGTGGGAAGCGTGCCCAGGCGCGTCGTCTTCGCGATCGTCCTGGGCACCCTGCTGAATCCTCTCAATTCGTCGATGATCGCGGTCGCACTTGTCACGCTGCACCACGACTTCGGCGTCGACCTCGGCACGTCCACCTGGCTGATCTCGGGCTTCTACCTGGCCGGAGCCGTCGGCCAGCCGCTCATGGGCCGGCTCGCGGACCTCTTCGGCGCCCGCCGCGTGTTTCTGACCGGCCTTACGGTGGCGTGCCTGGTCGCCGTCGCGGCGCCGTTTTCACCCAGCTTCGGCTGGCTCATCGCGGCTCGTGTGGTGCAGGCCTTCGCCACCTCGACCGCGTATCCATCCGGGCTGGGCATGATTCGCTCGGCGGCGGGCGGCGGCCGCATCCCGGCGCAGGCGCTGGCGATGATGTCGGTGGCGGCCTCGGTCAGCGCCGCCCTGGGGCCGACGATCGGCGGATTTGTCCTGTCGGTCGGCGGCTGGCAATGGATCTTCCTGGTCAACGTGCCCATCACCGCGCTCGGAATCGTGCTGGGCTGGAGATGGCTGCCGGCGCCCCCGCCTTCCGATGCGGCGGGCGCGGGCCTGGCTGGTCTCGACGTGCCTGGAGTCTTGCTGTTCGCGGGCACCCTGACCAGCCTCCTGGCGGGGTTGCTCTCGCTGGGGTCCACCCAGGGGTGGATCCTGCTCGCGGCCGTCCCGATCCTGGCCGCGCTGCTGGCCTTCCGTGAGCTGCGCTGCGCGTCTCCCTTCTTCGACCTGCGCCTGCTGGCGGCGAACCCGGTGCTGGTCGGGGTCTTCGTCCAGTTCGCGGCCACGACCTTCGTCTTCTACACGTTCTTCTTCGGCCTGCCGATCTGGCTGGAGGAGATCCGCGGCTTCGACGCGCGGGCGGCGGGCCTTCTGATCCTCCCGGTGACCGGTCTCGGCGTGCTGGTGACCCCGCTTGCCGCCGGCCTGGTCAGCCGCAGGGGGACGAGATCGGCGCTGGTGATCGGGTCGGTGTTCATGTTCGCCGGCTCCGCCCTGCTGTTGACCTTCGGCCCGACGACCCCGGTCGTCCTCCTGCTCGCGGTCGCGGTCGTGCTCGGCGTGCCCAACGGCTTCAACAACATGGGCCTGCAGGCCGCGCTGTACGAGTCCGCGCCGCCCGAGCGCACATCGTGGGCGGGTGGGCAGTTCCAGACGTTCCGCTACATCGGCGCCATTCTGTCCTCCACGCTGCTAGGCGCAGTCTTCAAGCAGCGCGCCAGCACCGACGGCCTCCACGCCATGGCGATCCTCCTCAGCGTGGTGGCCGTCGCCCTGGTCATCGCCAGCATCGCCGTGCGCCGTCCTCGTCGCGGGGCCGAGTCGGTCGCCCCGCTTCCAGGGTGACCTGCAGCCCTGTTCGGCGGACCGCCACGCATGTGAACTGGTGGCAGGAGGAGATGCGAAAATGGCAACCAAACCAATCAGCGGATATCCGTCGTTGACGCGACCGTTGAGGATCGGCTATCGGGCAATCGCGACGAGTGTCGCGCTGCTCGCGATCTGGGCCGCGGTGATCCTCGCCAGCATCTACGCGCCGGACATGGTCACAGGCTCCAACCACGAGCACCTGCAGATCGCGGCGTTCGCCGGCTGGCCGTGGGCGATCGTGGCCTCGGGCATGGTCCTGCTGGCGTCGGGAGTCAGCCGCAGGGCCGATGAGGCGCTGGGCGCCTGGGTCGTGTTCGGGCTCGCCGTGGTGCTGGCCTGGGTGGCTGTGCTTCTGACGAGCATCTTCGCGCCGTCGATGGTGACCGGCACTGACCCCACCACCATCCCGATCGCAGCGCTGACCGGTCCCATCTTCGCTTGCCTCGTCACGGCTTTCGCCAGCATCTACGTCGCGGGCGGCCCGGCGGAATAGGCCACAGCTCTCGAATGTAGCGGCGCGGGCGGCGCACGAGACCGCCCGCACCCTCAGACCTTCGGCACGACCCGGGCGGGCCTTTCGGCCGTGGCCACGATCCGACCCCGGCGGGAAGCTGAGCTGCGGACATGCAAGCCGGGGACTTTCTCATCGACAAGGCCGGGTTGGGTTGGCCGCTGGCCGGCGAGGTCGCCCTGATCACGGGCGCCGCTCGGGGCATCGGCCGCGAGGGCGCGCTCGCCATCGCCCGTCTCGGCGCGTCGGTGGTGGTGGCTGACATCAGCCCCGCGGGCTCGGAGACCGCGGCAGCGATCGGTGAAGCCGGGGGCCAGGCGCTCTTTGTGCAACTCGACATCTCCGATCCGGCCGCGGTGTCGGACCTGAACGCGAAAGCGCTCGCCCGATTCGGCCATATCGACATCGTCGTCAACGACGCCTGCGTGTTCTAAGCCAAACCGCTCCTCGCGAGCACCGTCGAGGAATGGGATCGCGTTATGGCGGTGAACCTGCGCGCCGCATTTCTCACGGCCAAGGCCTTTGTTCCCGACATGCTCGCGCGGCACCACGGCGTGTTCGTGACCATGGAATCGGGAGAGGGCATGCCGTACATGGCGTCGTATTTCGCCTCCAAGGTCGGCCTGCGTTCGCTCGCCGCCTCGCTCAGCCAGGAACTGGGGCCAGACTCCGGCGTGTCGGTCTTCTGCTTCGGCGCCGGGATGGTCGACACCCCAGGCATCCGGGAGGCCGTGCCGAGCCTCGCACCGCTCTACGGGATGACCGAGTCGGATTTCGTATCGCAGTCGGCGCCCGGGGGCGTGCTGCTCGGCGCCGAGGAGTGTGGCGTCGGCCTGGCGGGCTGCCTGCTCTACGCCTCTCGCTTCCACGGCGAGGAGACCGCGGCGCCGGCCGGACTGGCTCTTATTGGCCTGGGCACGCGGACGGCCACGAAGGAAAGCCCGCCCCAGGTCGATGCTCCGGCGACTACGACCGGCAGGGTGGCAGCAGCCGAAGAGGCGGCTCGGTTGATCGCCGGCATCCGCCGCGAATGCGACGACCTGGGCATGTTCCAGCGCCAGTGGTACCGGAGGATGCTGAAGCAGCGAACCGGCCTTAGCCTGGAGGACTGGGAGAGTGACAGCCGGGAGCTCTCCGCTCTGGCGGGCGACCCCGCCGCCGACCGCCACGTGATCGCCCAGCACGCCGACGAGCTGAAGCGGCTCGCGAACTACTTCCTCAAGCTCGAGGCCGAGGCCCGCGGCTACATGAAGGATCCGCACCAGCTGGAAGAGGCGGTCGCCGCCCTGGAGGGCCGCCGCCTGGCCGCCGAGCACGCCGCCGCCAACCTTGCGCAGGACTAGTCACGGGCACGCCCAGTCGAGGCCATCGGCCGTCCGGCATCCAGAAAGAGTGGCCATCGACCCTGTCGTCGAGCTCTGGCCCGGGTGACGCTTCGAGCATGAAATACCTTGGCTTGCTCGCCTTCTGTGTCCTGCTCGCTGGCTGCGGGTCGGCCACGATTGGCGGGAACACACAGACTCCGACGCCCAGTGAGATAGCCTCGCCGTCTGCATCGCCGACCTCGAGTCCGAGCCCGAGCCCCAGCCCGACCCCGAGCCCGCTCGCCTCGCCCAGCCCGACGCGGGTTTGTACGACGATCCAGGGCGGAACCGCCTCGCGGGCGACGATCACCGACGTCCGCGTTGGCATGCACCCGACGTACGACCGGCTGGTTATCGAGTTCTCGGGAGGGCTGCCCGCCTACAAGCTGGTGCCGCAGGACCCGTCCACGTTCGTCGGGCCCGCCAGTGGCCTTCCGATCAAGGTCGCGGGCAAGGCTGGCTACCACCTCTACATCTACAACATGGACATCCCGCCGACCTACAAGCTCGGGAACATAGTCACGGCCTATCCGGAGCTCGAGCAGGTCGTGGTCATGGCCGTGTTCGAAGGTCAGGCCGACATTGCGATCGGGCTCGACCACTCGGTCTGCCCGATGGTCTCGACGCTCAGCACTCCCACTCGTCTGGTCATCGATTTCCCGGTTCAGTAGAAGGAGGCTGTGATGCCAACCATCGCCGAAGCCGCAACTGATTTTCTGGCCAAGAAGAGGATCGCCGTGACCGGCGTGTCGAGAACTCCTGGGTCTCACGGCAGCAACGCCGTGTACCAGCGCCTGCGCGAGCGCGGCTACGAGGTGTTCGCCGTCAACCCGAACGCGGATATGGTGGAGGGTGACCGTTGCTTTCACGACCTGAAATCCATCCCCGGCGGAGTCGAGGCGGTGGTGATCGGAACGAGGCCGCAGACGGCCGACACCACCGTGCACGAGTGCGTGGACCTGGGCATCAAGCAGGTCTGGATGCACCGCGGACCCGGCGCCGGCAGCGTGTCGAAGTCGGCCGCCGCCTATGGCCGCGAGCACGGCCTGACCGTGATCGACGGCGGGTGCCCGTGCATGTTCGAGCCGACCGCCGACGGAGCTCATAAGGCCATGCGCTTCGTGTTCACGCTGACCGGCAACGTTCCGCGCCGGGTCTGAGCGCCTGAAAACTGAGAAGGGGCCCGGACGGATCCGGGCCCCTTCTTTCATGCCTGGCTCACCTCTTGTTCGCGGCGTACATCTCCTCGATGCGGTCCTGGAAGTGCTGCGCGATCACGCGCCGCTTCTTCTTCAAGGTCGGGGTCAGCTCGCCCTCGGCCTCCAGGAAGTCGCGCCCGAGAAGCGTGAAGTACTTGACCGTCTCGAAGCTTGCGAGACCCTTGTTGATCTCCCCGACCATGTCGGCAAAGCTGGCTTTCATGGCCGGATCGTTCACCGGGTCCGGGGGCAGCCCGGCTGCGCCCGCGTCGGCTTTCAGCGCCTCCCAGTCGGGCACGATCAGGGCCACGACGTAGGGCTTCTGGTCGCCGACCACCAGCGAGGCCTTGACATAGCGATTGCTCTCCAGCTGCGATTCGATCGGTAGAGGGGCGACGTACTTTCCGCCAGAGGTCTTGATCAGGTCCTTCTTGCGGTCCGTGATGGTCACGAATCCGTCGCTGTCGATGAAACCCATGTCCCCGGTCTTCAGCCAGCCGTCGCTGATCATCTCGGCCGTGGCGTCGGGTCGGTTCAGGTAACCCCTCATCACGCCCGGTCCGCTCGCGAGGATTTCGCCATCGGGCTCGACGCGAAGGCGCCAGCCCGGCAGCGCGATTCCCACCGTCCGGTACCGGTGCGCCTCCTCGGTGTTGGAGGTGACGCCAGAGGTCGCCTCGGTCAGTCCCCAGCCCTGCAGGATCTTGACGCCGATCGACCAGAAGAACTCCTCGACCTTTTCGTTCAGCGGAGCTCCTCCGCTGATGAAGAAGCGAAGGCGTCCGCCGGTCAGCCGCTCCCTGAGGCTTTCGAGCACCAGGCGGTCGGCGACGGCGACCCGAAGCCGGAGCCAGGGAC
>Ga0070730_10005756_pt1 | contig 10649 bp, 9 predicted proteins | sample Coa_R1_3_FD_66447 | JGI IMG/M metagenome (GOLD analysis project Ga0070730, IMG submission 66447) | Surface soil microbial communities from Centralia Pennsylvania, which are recovering from an underground coalmine fire - Coalmine... | ecosystem: Environmental > Terrestrial > Soil > Unclassified ... | reverse complement strand
TCGCTGGTGCGGGCCAACGATCTCAGCAAGCTCAACGCGGCATTCTTCACCATGAACGGCGTGATCTCAGTGGTGTTTTTCCTTTTTATTGCCGCAGACCTGCTGCTGCCCAAGCTATAGATATCTTCCCCGCGACATCTGCACTAGAGCGGTTTTACAGACGATGTGAGGGAAAGATCGAGACATGTATCAGGGCACGACTTTTATGGCGATTCCACAATTGCTGTGTCCTCTACCGTGGAAGAGCCGGCCTTCAGGCTGGCGTTGAGACACAAAAACAAATGGGCTTCAGCCCAGGTGCCGCGCGGGATACACCAATCCTGAAATTGCTCTAGTCGTGCCGAAAGGGCGTGGAATCAACCGGGCTTTAGCCCCTGCGCTCTTCAGGACTGTTCAAGTCAAACTATGAAACACGCTCTAATGAGATTGCGATTTCTCAACCTTGGCGGTATGGGCCGCTGTAGTTGCCGAGTGGTCCGGCTCGAAACTCACCGATTCCAGGCTGTGCACTGAGGTCTCGATATCATCCGGATTTCCTGCCATGAACGAGAATGTGACCGCATAGTTGGGCAACAACACAAAGACCTGCGTCTGATAAATCGTGGGACTTCCCGGCGTCGATTTCGACATCAGGTCAAGGCGGTAGAACTGCTTGCCTCCAAAGGTGTAATTCTTGTCCGCGTGCAGCACCCCAAAACCGCTTGAGGGCGAGGCAAATGTTTTCAGCGCGCCATCCATAAAAGTTTTCGGCGTGGTGTTCTTCGGCAAGGGATCGGCGACAATCGTGATGTAGCGCATATCGGTCGCCCTGGCATCCTCAGGATTGGCTGTGAACAACGCATACTGGCTGGTTCCAAAGGTGGAAGCCTGCACCGCATTGCCCTTCCAGCCGCTTGGGTAACGATAGGAAAATCCGAAATAACCGTTCACGTAGTGGTTACCGTCAATAGCTCCGTAATCAGGATGTGGTTCAGCCGCCTGTGGGCCAAGTTCTGCCCGCGGACCCGAGGGTTGCGTCTGAGCGACCAGGGGCAATGCCCCGAGGACGACGCATAACACAGCAACGAAAGAAATACGTTGCACAAACATGGGAACCTCCAATTTCTTGGGGGGCTTTCGTCGAACGTTGGCCCCAATGTTAGTGAATGGCTGGTTGTCCTGGAAACTGATTTTCCGACCTGAACTCCTGGGACAAGTTAACAGCCTTGCACTATAGTTCACTATAAGAAGCTGTAGATGCCAAGGTTACGGTAGTACCATATAGTGATACTAAAGTAATCAAGATACCGTATCGTGATACGTTCTGAAATGGGAAATCCTGAAATGAAAACGATTACAGCGACCTCGAGACTGAATAGCTGAATAATGGACCGGAGCGTGTTTCATAACCCCAAGATGGGCCTCTCCGCGGCTAATTCCTGCATTAATCTATTGACCCTGCATTCTCTCCTGAGTTCACACACACTCTCCTTAGTCCCGGCTGATGACTCAAAAAATTGAACGCCATTTCCGTAGTTGTTTAAATGTAAAAACGGGCTGCGTGAGGGCCCACCGCTGGGTTATCATCAATTGTTGAGACCTCATGGCTCATATATTCCAGACCCACGCCTTTCAGACTGACGATGCGCGCTTGCGTCCCATCGCCGAGAAAGTGACTGCCGGTCGGCGCCTGACACCTGCGGATGCGCTCACGCTCTTTCAATCGTCCGACATTTTGGCCATTGGCTGGATGGCCAACCAGGTACGCGAGCGCATGCACGGCGACGTGACCTACTTCAACGTTAACCGGCACATTAATCCTACGAATGTTTGCGTGGCTGCCTGCCGCCTGTGTGCTTTTGGCAGGAAAAAAGATACCGCGGGCTCTTACACGATGGCCCTGGAAGAAGCCTGGCAGACGGCGGCTTCAGGATATTCGGAAGCGGTGACCGAATTCCATATCGTCGGCGGATTGCACCCCGACCTGCCATTCTCGTATTTTCTCGATCTCATCGCCGGCCTGAAGCAGCGTTTTCCTAAGGTGCATCTCAAGGCTTTCACCATGGTCGAGGTTGCATACCTGGCCAGGCGCGCCAAGCTTTCCATTCACCAGACGCTGGAGCAGTTGAAGACCGCGGGTGTGGATTCGCTCCCCGGCGGCGGCGCGGAGATTTTTGCTCCGCGCGTGCGCTCGATTATCTGCGACCATAAGATTGACGGCACGGAGTGGCTGGAAACCGCGCGACTGGCACATCAGATAGGTCTGCGCTCCAACGCAACCATGCTCTACGGTCACGTCGAAAACGATGAAGATCGGGTAGACCATCTGCTCAAATTGCGCGCCTTGCAGGATGAAACCGGCGGCTTCCAGACGTATATTCCGCTGGCCTTCCATCCTGATAACACGCCCTTGCAACATCTGCCCAGGACCACCGGCATGCTGGACATCAAAAACATCGCCATTGGCCGCCTGGTGCTCGACAACTTCGCCCACATCAAAGCCTACTGGCAGATGATGACACCCAAAATCGCCCAGATCGCCCTGCGCTTTGGCGCCGATGACATTGACGGCACCGTGATCGAAGAAAAGATTTACCACGATGCCGGCGCCACCACTCCGCAGGGAATGCGGCGCGAAGAGCTCACCCGCCTCATCCGCGAAGCCGGCCGCGAGCCTGTCGAGCGCGATACCATGTACCACCCCGTTACCCGCACCGAGACGTCGTTTACAGTGGCAGTCTAGAGCCAATTGCGCAAACACCTGCCGGAAACTCTGTGGACCTTTTATCGCGCCACTTGGGGCGCTCGCTGGGAGCCCCGGCTTTCGTGAAGCGAAGGCCGGGGGCAGTGGAGGGGGCACACCAAACTGATATAGAGTCTTGGCGCACGAAATCTCAAATTGCAAGAATTTTATTTACCTAGTTCCCTCGGACCAATCTAATTTTGTGCTCCGGCTGCGTTTCGCGGGTGTAGAATCACGACAAATAAGCTTCCATGCAAGCGGTTTTTGCGCTTCGTTGGAAAAACATCAACGTTCCCCTGCGACTTCGATTCCTACGAGGTTCTATGAACGTACACATCAGTTACAAGACCGCCAAGGCCCCCGACGTTGAGCGTGAATTCGCCCACCATATCCAGAAACTAGACCGGCGTTTGCTTGTGTTTCGTCCCGAGCTTGTTCACCTGCACGGTATTGTGGACCAGGGCAGCTCTTTGCGTGGAGAGACATCCATCTCCCTCAACCTCCGTCTGCCTTCCGGTCAACTGGCCTCGCAACAATCGGGACGCACGGCGGTGCTTGCGATGAAGTCTGCATTCAACGAGCTGCTCAAGCAACTGACCAAGCACAAAGACCTGCTGCGTGGATTCCACCGCCGCGCCCGCAGAAAAGAAGGCAACGGTTACGCCAAACAGGTTCCATTTGAGCAGACCCTGGCGGCGGTGCATCCTGCCATAGCTTCGGGAGAGGATATCTATTCGTTTATCAACGCTAATCTGGCCAAGATCGAGCGCTTCATCGTGCGCGAGCTGCGCTATCGCGTCAGCCAGGGACAATTGGATCCGGGCGCCGTGGACCAGAAAGAAGTTCTTGATGAAGTCGTAGCCACCGCGCTGGGTGAAGACGAGAACAAGCCGGAGCTGCTCACCCTGGAGCGCTGGATGTACCGCGTTGCCATACAGGCCATCAACCGCCTGGCCGGCGACAACCTGCAGCAGGATAACGCAATTCCCCTGGAGCGTTCGGAACGCAAGCGCAACGTCACCGGCAGCGACGAAGCTCAAATGCAGTTCCACCAGCCTGATGAAACTATGCTCGCGGAAGAGGTGATTGCTGATACGCGCCAGGCCACGCCGGAAGAGATTACATATTCCGATGAAATGGTGAACCTGGTCGAAGCCGCGCTGCTCAGAGCAAAGAAGGAAGACCGGGAAGCATTCATCCTGTTTGCGGTCGAGGGCTTCACCCTGGAAGAAATTGCCGCCACCACGGAGCGCAATGGCGAACAGGTGCGCAAGTCCATTCACAATGCCCGCACTCATTTGAAGAAGAGGCTCCGCATTCCCAATCCCTTTAAAGATAGACTGCTGCAACACTCCCGCATCGCCTGAGTAAAGCTTGTGTGGCACAGCCGTCCTCGGCTGTGTAGTGCTGGTGCCTCACCGTTTGTTGTTTTGCCCACGCAATCCGTTATCTCCTGCTTCCTTCGCATTTCCACTGTGACTCCTGATTTCATCCGTGGAGCAAAATTCCTTTGTGGCCCTTTGTGTTCTTTGTGGTTAAATCTACCAAGCCGGCAACTCGCCGGTTCTCATGTGGAGAGACTATGAAATTTTCCCGCCGCGATTTTCTTGCCACCACCGCCCTGACCTCGGCTGCGATGGTCACAGGGATCCAAAGTGACGCCCAGGAAAAAGACCAGGCCCAGCACACCACCCGGCGCGACCACAAACCCCGCCAGACGGTGACCATGGCTCTGGCCGAGCCGGCTGCGTACAAACGGCCGGTCATTATCTGCAAGCCTACGGGAACGCAGGGAATTGATGCTGCCTATGACATGTTGCGCAACGGGCAGGATACCCTCGATGCCGTTCTGCATGTCTGCAAGGTGCAGGAAGACGATCCCAACGATGACTCAGTCGGCCTCGGCGGATTACCCAACGAAGAGGGAGTGGTCGAACTGGATGCCTGCTGCATGCATGGCCCCACCCGGCGCGCCGGGTCGGTGGGCGGAGTGCGAAATATCAAAAACGTCTGCCTGGTCGCCAAGGCCGTGATGGAACACACGGGACACGTCATGCTCGCGGGTGAAGGCGCCGAGCGTTTTGCCATTGCCATGGGCTTTCCCAAAGAAAACCTTCTCACCGAGCGCTCGCGCAAGATTTGGCTGCTGTGGAAAGAAACCCATTCCGATAAAGACTGGTGGGGGCCGGGTGTGGCCGATCCGAACTGGAAACCTCCGGCTCAAACTCCGCGCTCACGGTCTGTTCCCCAATCAGGAAAAGAGATGGAAGCACAAATTGATGAACTGGAGCCCCTCGCCGCCTCGCTCGGCATTGATCCGGAATTCCGCCGCGCAGCCATCGAGCGGGTGCTCTTTCCGCCGACAGGCACGATCCACGTTTCCGCCGTCAACGATAAGGGAGAAATGTCAGGTGCAACCACCACCAGCGGCCTGGCCTGGAAGCTGCCCGGGCGACTGGGCGATTCCCCCATCATCGGCGCGGGATGTTATACGGATCAAGAAGTAGGTTCAGCCGGCGCCACCGGCAGCGGGGAGGAGAACATCAAAGTCGCGGGCGCGCACACCATCGTAGAAAACATGCGCAAAGGAATGTCGCCGCAAGAGGCGGGTATGGAAACCCTGCGCCGCATTGCCCACAACCATAACAATGACATGACTCGGCTGCGCTATCTCGATATGGTGTATTACATCTTGCGCAAAGATGGCGCCTATGCCGGGGTTGCTCTGTGGAGCGGGCCGCCCGATCATCCCCGCAGCTTCGCTGTGCACGACGGAACCAAACGCATCGAGAAGTGCGCGTATCTGTTCGAGGGCACTTCCATTGATTGGCCGCCCATACCGAAGTTGCCGGCGGAAGGAACTAAATAAGACACAGATTGCTGAATGCAGAGTGCTATCCAATGCAGCCTACTTTCAGGGGGACTGATGCAAATTAGCCTACTCATGCAGGCGAGCCAAGTTGCGCAAAGTAGCCCACTCACCCACGACGACGTTGTCAAACTCATACAAAACAACCCACAACTCACTCCTGACGATATCTTCAAACTTTCTGTTCTCGCAACCACAGGGCTAGCGGTGATGTGGCTGGCCTTTTGGATCGCCGTTATTCTGCGGAAAGAAAGTGTGCACGAAGTCCTGTTAAGCGCCGGTTTCTTCAGGACAGTCGCCGTAATGGGTGTGGTTGCCGCAACCGTTGTCCTGAGTCTTGCTGGGCGATTGGAAGGCAACATCACAGGCGCAATTCTCAGCGGTATTGTTGGCTATGTTTTGGGGCAACTCGCCGGACGCGGACGCGGATCCGGCGACGACAAAAAGAATTAGCAAATATGCCTTTTTCTGTGTCTCTGTGGTGAAATGATTGCTCGATTTTTTTACCATCCCAACACATAGGCGAAAATCAGCGGGGCAACGATGGTGGCGTCTGATTCGATGATGTATTTCGGCGTGTCTATTCCTAGTTTGCCCCAAGTGATCTTTTCGTTGGGCACCGCGCCGGAATAAGACCCGTAGCTGGTGGTCGAGTCGCTGATCTGGCAGAAGTATGCCCACAGCGGGACGTTGTTGCGCTGCAAATCCTGATGCAGCATGGGGACAACGCAAATGGGGAAGTCCCCCGCGATGCCGCCGCCGATCTGGAAGAAACCCAGAGAAGTCTTGGCCGTGGTCGCCGTATACCACTCGGCCAGCTCCATCATGTACTCGATTCCGGTCCGCACAGTGTGGACTTTTTTAACGTCACCGCTGATGCAGTGACCGGCATACATGTTTCCCAGGGTCGCATCCTCCCATCCGGGGACGAACATAGGCAGGTTCTTTTCCGCTGCCGCCATGAGCCAACTGTTCTTTGGATCGATCTGGTAAGACTCTTTCAGCTTGCACGCTCGCAGGATCTTATACATGAACTCGTGAGGGAAGTAGCGCTCGTTCTTCTTGTCTGCCGCCACCCACTCTTCCAACACCACGCTCTCGATCCGCCGCATGGCCTCCATCTCAGGGATGCAGGTATCGGTGACCCGGTTCATGTGCCGCGCCAGCAGCGCGGCTTCGTCCTTCGGGGTCAGGTCGCGGTAGTGGGGCACGCGCTCGTAGAAATTGTGGGCGACGAGATTGAACACATCTTCTTCCAGGTTGGCGCCGGTGCAGCAGATGCCGTGGACTTTATCTTGCCGGATCATCTCCGCCAATGAGATGCCCAGCTCGGCGGTGCTCATCGCCCCGGCAATGGTAACAAACATCTTGCCGCCTGTTTTTAGTAGATCGACATAACCTTTCGCGGCGTCCATCATGGCCGCTGCGTTGAAGTGCCGGTAGTGCCGTTGCATGAATTCGGTAATAGGGGGCATTACAGCTCCGTTTAGATGAAGTTGTTAAACTTCAAAAGATATCATAAGAACAGCTATCAGCTCCAAGCTGCAAGGTTCCGTTCACAATGTTCTTCGAAGAGTGATGGGTTCAAACACCACTGTGAGAAAGGACAATGGCCTGTTTCAAAATACCCTTACTTAGCGGAGTGCTTACGCTTTGCGCGTGCCTGTGGTCTATCCAGAATCTCCGGCTTGAACAATGCTCCCCAGATGATCAACAATCCAAAAATAATTGCGAACGGAGCAAAGACCAACTCGCCAAACCAGTTGGTATAGAAAAGATTTCCCTTCGAGAGAATCGGGCCAAGGCCCAATCCGAGCGCAGAGAGACCGACAAGAAACGCCACGCTGCGAGTTAGTGGGGCCTTTGGATTGGTATTCAGCATTAAGCCAATTTACGCCATCACTTCTACCATTTTTTTTCAAGGAATCCTGCCAATCTGTAAAACCAATCGGGCAGTGCGTCATCGCCGAGCCTGAGAAAAAGGACAATGCCAGCAGCCGATATTCCGGAAACCAGCAATGCTGTTTTGAGGCTCCACGAACTAAACCAGCGCTTCTGTGAAGCATCGAGACAATATCCGCCGAACAGGCCGATCCAGATCAACAAAAACCAGTTTATAGACTCATGAACTGTCATGGTGCCTCAGCTACTTGTATCTTAGCAATCCAAGTTTGAAACTTAAAATTGCATTTTAGAGGCTGACTGCTTTCTTTACCGGAACACCACTTCGATGCGCGTGCGGGTCACCTTGCCTTTCAGGCGGACCACCAGTTTCTTTGTGCCTTTATTCTGATCTTCCTCGGGCAGCGGTGGAGTCGTGGCGGCAGTATCGAAAACAGCTCCTTTGGGGGATATGATCTCGGCATCGAGGGCGGACGCTCCCTTTTTAAGGCGGGCGTGATTGCGGTTGATGGTGATCTGCGCATCGGTCACCATGCCCCACAGCGCCTCCACCGGATGCGGCGCTTCGATCTCGTCGCGGATGATCACAGTTTTCTCGCGCGTCAGTTCGACCGTGCGCATGAACTTGGTGACCTTTCCCGGATAAGCCGCCGCCAGATCAATGCTCGCGACGCCGTTTTTCATAGTCATGGGAGCTTTGGCGTTGGCGTCCTGGTTCTGGCCGTCAATCAGCACGGTGTTGTGCGATGCTGTGCTCAGGCGATAGTAGGTATACCGCTGCTTGCCGAAATAGCCGGGCAGGTTGTAATAGTCGCTGCCTAGATCGAGCCCCCAGCGTACGCCGCGTGCGTCCAATACGAAACTGCCCAGGTCGAGATGGCTGTGGTTGGCGTGGTTGTCGCCGCCTTTGACGCCGATCCAGAATGCATCCGGCGAATCCCAGTCGCTGCGCAGAAAAGCCACGTTGACGCCCTCGAACATTCTCTGCAGCGGCCAATGCGCGGCGCCCGGACTTTGGCCAACAGACTGATACCAAACCAGGTCGAGGGCTTGTGGATGGTCACTCGCAGTCAGGTGCCGCAATTCGTCGCCGGCGAAAACGGGCTGCGAGAAGCGGTGGGCGAGCCAGAACATTTCCGGCGCCGTGCCTGGGGATGGGTGTGCGTCCGCGTAGTTGAAGGTGCCGGCTGGGCCCTGGAAGTACACACGAAAATCGCCGGCGTGCTCAAAGCCGGGAAGCGACGAAAGGCCAAAATCCGTACCCAGCGCGGTCTGAAGGCCGGCCAGGTAATAAACGTTGTACGACGTGGCGTACTGCCAGTAGCCAGGGCCTTCGGCCCAGCCGCCATCGGGCGCGTAGGATGCCATGGCGAGCTGGATGGACTCAAGCGATTGCTTCATGAGGCGCTCAGCGCGGGCGGGGTCTTCATCAGCGATCGCCAGCGCGCCCAGCGTAATGCCACCGTTGCAAACCTGGTTCCAATTATGCACGGCCGTGGTCCAGAATTTGTGTTGCTCATAGGCTTTGATCGCTTCATCCAGTCCTTTTTCTGTGATGGCTTTCCGGAAGAGCGCGCGGTCTTGGGGGCTGAGGTCCGGAAAGAGCCAGTCATAGCCTATGGCGAAGGCATGGGTCATCTCGGCGACATCGAGAAAGTGAGAAGGGTTCCAATCTGGGAATACCGCCGCGGCGCGCAGTTCGGTGACCGCGCGGTCGAGGTATTTGGCCTTACCGCTGATGCGGTAAACCAGCGCCAGCGTATAGACGCGCTCCAGGCACAGGCGGCTCTGGTCGAGCAGGCGTGGGCCGATCAGACGATGCACCACAGTGGGCTGGCTGAGCATCTGGTCGGCCTGGCGCTTGAGGTTCGCATAGATGCCCGCGGCAACGCTATCGCTGCGGACAAGTTCGCGAAGCCGGGTGAAATCGGCGTCGGTGGCAATGAGCCTGGGATGTCCGTGCCGCAGCGTGGCCAGCGGGTGTTCAGGCGCCTGAACGGCTGCTGTCAGACTGCAAGCTGACAGAAGAAGGAAGGCAACAGTGGAACCAATTCGCGGCATAAGTCTCTGGCATTATAGCTATGGAAACAAAAACAGTACTCAGTGCTCGGTCATCTGGCCAGCAGGGGGCACGCGCTACGCGGATTTTGAAAAACAAGAAAGCCCTGCATTTGTGCAGGGCTTTTGTGCTCTTGCTGGAGACGTAGCAAGCTACGTCTCTACGTTGCGATTGCCAAAATCCGGCGGGCGTTGGAGGCATCACGGACAAAACACTGCCGGGTTCTTGATCTGGTTGGTGGCAGGGAAGTCGTACCAGCCGTTCTCGGCAGACGAGGGGACTTCCTCAGCGAACCAGGGCAGCATCACTAGGTCCTGCAAGTGATAGGTGACAGCGTCAATGGTTATGGGAACGGTGGGGAAGTCGTCAAAGGTTGGTCCGTTCCCTTGGGGGTCGCCAACTTCGAGCAGGTTGTTGAACGAGCACACCGTACGGGGGTCGCTTGCCGGCGGATACATCCAGACAGGAACGACGTTATTGATGAACGGATCGTTGAGCCATTCGCCGGTTTCGTGGTTGAAGGTGCTGACGTCGGCGAACAGGGGATCAACGAGTTTGGGGTCGAGCCAGCTTGTATAAATGTAGGTCTGCAGCGCCTCGCCGCCGCCGCCGATCGGAAAGGAGATGGCGGAGTGGTATCCGAGCGCCTCGGCGGTGACGTTTTGGGTGACGAAGATCGGGGCTTCATCCGGATCGATGCCCTCGAGCTGCATGATGGTTTGGGCCTGCGAGTCGAGGAAGTCGATGAGAACGTTGCCAAAGGTGGCGGCGCCCACCTTCATCAGCGTGCCGGTCTCGGGTGTAACCTCAATATTGATCGTGTGCAGGATGCGCGGACGCGCCAACCTGACGTGCCATTCCCGTTCCGCATCCATCTTGTTCCAGAAGGTCGCCCGTTGCATCATGTCGCCGAATTGCCCGGTGCCGTTGGCGAACTGCGCATCCTGGTACATCGGCGAATTGACAATGTTGGTGACCGCATCCTGGGGATCGAAAGAAATGGCAATATCCCCGTTCGGGCCAAAGCCGCTGAAGTTCATTCGTAAAGGAACGATGACAGTGTGCAAATGCGACGGGCGGCCCGACTTCGGCGGAAA
>Ga0070730_10005755_pt1 | contig 10649 bp, 8 predicted proteins | sample Coa_R1_3_FD_66447 | JGI IMG/M metagenome (GOLD analysis project Ga0070730, IMG submission 66447) | Surface soil microbial communities from Centralia Pennsylvania, which are recovering from an underground coalmine fire - Coalmine... | ecosystem: Environmental > Terrestrial > Soil > Unclassified ... | reverse complement strand
CGTATCGAGCACCTCAAAGATACGCCGGGCAGCCTCTTCACCTGCTATACCTGCGTGATAGGAAGTTCCAAGAGTGCGCAAAGGAAGATAGAACTCGGGAGCCAGTAGCAGCACGAAAAGAGCAGGCGCAAAGGCCATTTGTCCATAGAGTACGCGCAGTCCTACTTCCACCGCGATCAGAGCTGTGCTAATCGTCGCCCCAATCTCCAGGACAAGCGATGAGAGGAATGCCACCCGTAACACGCTCATCGTGACAGTACGGAAACGCTCGCTGATCTGACGAATAGTCTCCCCCTGCTGCTGACTGTGGCCAAAGAGTTTCAAGGTAGTGAGCCCCTGTAACACATCCAGAAAATGCGCGCTCATCAGACTAAGCACTCGCCACTGCCGCTGTGCCACGGTATTAGCCAGGGTGCCAAGCAGGATCATAAAGAATGGCAAAAGGGGAGCGGTGAGAAGTAGAATAAGTCCGGAGAGGGGATCAACTGATCCCACGGCCATGAGTATGATCAGTGGGACGATAATGGTCAGGCAGAGGTGTGGCAGGTACTGGCTAAAATAAGGGTGGAGAGCCTCGACTCCCTCGACAAGAGTCCCTGTTAATTCTCCTGTGCGCTCGCTTCTGGTGTAAGTCGGACCCAGTGCTAAGAGATGCGCGAAGAGTCGTTTGCGCAGGATGTTTTTGACGTGTACCGCAACACGATTGGCCATAACTTCGCTACCCCAACTGACGAGGGTTCGCACGATGAATACACCAGACAAACCTGCCATGAGAAGCGAGACCTGGATCAACGACTGCCCTGCCAGAAAGACGCCGTCAATGATATGGCTCAAGTAATAGGCCTGCATAATAAGCGCTACGCCTCCCAACACACCAGCTCCGACAGTCATCATCAGGCTGATGTGCTCTTCTTGCGCTTCTCTCAAGAGCCTTTTGTTGATTTTCATACACCCCCCTTGATGATAACAATTTTAAGAGAGAGGCAGAAAGCGTTAGGGAAAAGTGTTATATGGATGAAGTAATGGCTTGCCAAGCCATTACTTCATCCATATAACACTTGCGAGAATGATACCTGGGCCTGCCTTCTTTCGTACGTATTAATAGTGAATATCCGCCTGCCGCCCGATCCTTTGCCGGAAGACCCAATAGTTCCAGGCCTGATAAGCCAGAACGAAAGGGACGATTGTCAGCGCGATCCAGGTCATAACGGTCAGGGTATAGGGGCTGGAGGAGGCATTATAAATGGTTAGACTCCAGGCCGGATTGAGGCTGGAAATCATGACGCGAGGGAAAAGACCGAGGAAGATGGAGATAACAGAGAGTGCAATGGTCAGCCCCATCATGATAAAGGCCCAGCCGTGCCGTCGCTCGTGAATAAACCAGCCAACCGATAGCAGAGCTGCCCCCGCGCTCAAAGGTGCAACCCCGGGGTCAATACCCATGGCGGGGAAGACATCAGTAGTGAAATAGCCAAACCCGACGAAGAGAACAACCAGAACGACAGTAGGCAGCCAGAGCCTGCTCGCCGCCTGGTGAGCCTTCTCCATAGTTTCTTCCTCGGTCTTGAGACTCAGGAAAATCGCACCATGCAGTGTAAACAGGGCGACAAAGGTCAGCCCACCTAGCAGCGCATAGGGGTTGAGCAGGTTCCAGAAACCCCCAACATACTGCATATTCGCATCAATGGGAACGCCCTCCATAATATTGGCGATCGCAACGCCCCAGAGGAAGCCCGGTAGCAGGCTTCCTAGAAAGATTATCCAGTCCCAGAAGTGACGCCAGGAAGAGCTTCCATCTTTGCTACGGAATTCGAATGCTGCCGCTCGCACAATCAATGCCACCAACATCAGCATCAAAGCCAGGTAAAAGCCACTAAACATCGTTGCATACCAGTTTGGGAAAGCCGCAAATATTGCACCGCCTGCCGTCAGGAGCCAGACTTCATTGCCATCCCAGAATGGACCAATCGTATTGATAAGCACTCGTCGCTCCCTATCGTCCTCGCCGAGAAAGGGCAGAAGAATGCCAACCCCATAATCGAAACCCTCAAGGAAGAAGTAACCGATAAAGAGCACCGCAATCAAAACAAACCAGAGGATATTCAGGTTCATTATGTTTCTCCTTAGTAGATTCCTAGCGATGGCACAGTTTTTTCGGTTGATTGAGGCTCATCTTCCCCCACCCCTCCCCTGGCGTATTTGGCCAGCAGATAGACATCAGCTCCTGCCAGGGCCCCATAGAGCACGGTATATATTACCAGTGAGAGGAGCACATTGGCCGCGCGTATAGGGGAGACACCCTGCGCGGTCTTTAAGACGCCGAAAACAACCCAGGGCTGGCGCCCCATCTCAGTAAAGATCCAGCCAGCCGTGTTCGCAATATAGGGAAGGGCAAGGGCAACGACGAGGATTATCAGGAGCCAGCGCTTTCGCTCAAGCTGCTTCCTCAAGGCAAAGAAGAGAGTCACAAATGCAATCACAATCATCAGCGTGCCAGCCCCGGCCATGAGGCGAAAGGACCAGTAGACAACACCAACAGGCGGAACATAGTCTCCGGGACCATATGTCTGCTGATATTCAGCTTGCAACTGATTGATGCCTTTGACTGCCCCTGTGGGCTGATTAAAGGCAAGAATGCTCAGCAGGTCAGGTATTGTGATGGCAAAAATATTCTTGCGATCCTTCGTATCTCCAATTGTGAAAAGAGAGAAAGCCGCAGGATCCTCGGTGTTCCAGAGGGCTTCGGCCGCCGCCATTTTCATCGGCTGAGTCCGAATGATGCGCTGTGCCTCATGATGGCCGATGATCGCAACCAGAAAACTGGAGATAACGGCAGCAATAACGCCGATACGCAGCGAGGAGCGGAAGAAATCCCGGTTTGGGTGCCCTTTGAGCAGGTTATACGCGCTGATGCTCATCACAAAGAAAGCCGCAGTTGCTATGCCGCCCATGAGCACATGAGGATACTGATCCCAGAGGCCAGGGTTAGTGAGTAGGGCGAAGAAATTGGTCATCTCCGCCCGCCCATTGCGGATCACGTATCCTGCTGGTTCCTGCATGAACGAGTTTGCGACCAGGATCCAGAAGGCGGAGAGATTCGAGCCAAGCACCACCAGCCAGATGGTCGCCAGGTGCATGCGCTTTGAAAGTTTCTCCCAGCCAAAGAGCCAGATACCCAGGAAAGTGGATTCCAGGAAGAAGGCGAGTAAGGCCTCAATCGCCAGGGGAGCGCCAAAAATATCGCCAACAAAGCGCGAGTATTCCGACCAATTCATGCCAAACTGAAATTCCTGCACAATCCCAGTCGCTACGCCCAGGGCAAAATTGATCAGGAACAACTTCCCCCAGTACTTTGCCATGCGTTTGTAGGTCTCGTCGTCTGTTGAGACATAGATCGTCTCCATAATGGCAACCAGGAGCGCAAGGCCAAGGGTCAGCGGCACAAAAAAGAAGTGGTAGACCGTCGTGATGCCAAATTGTATCCGCGCCAGAGTAAGCGTATCCATAAGCCTGGACCTCCTTCAGGTATCAGGGAGCGAAACTGTATCCGTCTCCTAGACGAAATCCTCTCCAGTAACAGGTACCTTTGATACACAATGAGTCAATATGCTGCTCTCTATGGTTTAAATCAAGAAGTTCCGTTTTTCTTATGTGCTAGAGAGAGGCTCTATCGCCAGCTCTCTATCTTTCTCCATTGATGACCATTACTTTCGACACACTGCCAGATTATGTCTTTCCGTACTCCCCCTTTCCAGCCTACTCCCTCTATACTATGCTCAGTCTTGAAGAAAGAAGCTCTTCATGGAAGGAGTTATCCAATTGCGAGAAGCACAATCAGAAATCACTTATACTGCACAAACCGGACCAATCCATCTGCCAAAGGATAGGCGTGTGGTAGAAGTAGGGGTGCAGAATCTTGTAAAAACCTTTGGGAAATATGAGGTAGTGAAAGGCATCTCTTTTACTATTGGCAAAGGCGAAATCTTCGGACTGCTCGGACCCAACGGAGCGGGGAAAAGTACCACCATCAACATGATGTGTGGCTATCTCGAACCGACCTCCGGTGACACGATCATTGATGGGCAATCAATTACCAGGTCACCTCGAGATGGGAAGCGTATGATCGGGGTTGTTCCCCAGGAGATAGCTCTCTACAACGACCTGAACTCGCTGGAGAATCTGAATTTCTTCGGCGAGATTTATGGGCTGTCCTCACAAGAGCGCAGGGAGCGGTCACAAGACTTGCTGCATTTCGTTGGACTCTATGAAAGGCGCAAAGAACCAGTGAAAAACTTCTCAGGTGGCATGCAGCGCCGTATTAATATGGCTATTGCGCTGATGCACCAGCCCGCCTTTCTGATGATGGATGAGCCAACAGTTGGTGTTGACCCTCAATCCCGCGAGCACATCTTTGATGCCATCGAGCAACTTCGTGATCAGGGAACCACTATTCTCTACACCACCCACTATATGGAAGAGGCTGAGCGGCTCTGCAACCATATAGCCATCATGGATGAAGGACGGATCATTGCATTAGGAACGCTGGAACAACTCCTGGCCCTGCGTGACCAGAATCGTGAAGTGCAGCGACCCCACGGCTTGCAAGAGCTATTCATCCAGTTAACTGGAAAAACACTACGCGATTAATGGTATGAAATAACGGAAAATAGAGGAAATATATGAGATCTATGCTATCACACGAACGTGTGACTTTGAGTAAACTCGTGTGGGTTGGGCCGCTAACTATTATTGTTGCCGCCATCGCCAATGTTATTGTGCGCACTATCACAGTCACATTCTTTGGGGTTCCTGAATCGTTCCAGTACTTGCAGGCTCCGTTCGTTATCGGCAGCACCATCATCTTTTTGCTGATGGCTATGCTCGCATTTGTACTGGTCAGCCGCTTTGCGCAACGCCCCATCCGTTTTTATCGTATTCTGGCATTCGTCACCTTATGTGTCTCATTGATCACCCCTGTAATGGCATTGGTCGGACTATTCCCTGCCCCTGGTATGAGCCTGCCCATTTTCTGGGCGATGATTGTGATGCATATCGTTTCTGCCGTTATTGTGGTTAGCTTATTCACCACATTGACACGCGAGCAAAAGATAGAGGCATAAACCGGACCTGGAGGATGAGTATGAAAACGCTCTGGTATATTGCAAAAAAAGATTTGTTACAGGTCGCTAAAGATAGAAGTGCGCTGGTGCTTATGCTGATCGTTCCTCTGGCACTCATTTCGGTAGTTGGTCTTGCCTTTGGCAGCCTTTTTGGCAATGGAAACAATCAGATAACCATCAAGGTTGCGCTGAGCAATCAGGAAACGGCACAGGATGCCTTCGTTGGCAAGACTATTGCCAACGCCCTTAAAATCAATACCAGCCAGCTTGTGATTACAGTAAACGAGTATGCTGATCCGTCTCAAGTACTTGGGCAGGTCACCACGACATCAAATGATGCTGCAGCTGTGGGCATCGTGATCCCGGCGGGCGCAAGCCAGACATTGAGTAATGATCTACAACAGAAAATCACCCCGAAGAATCTGGTGCAGTTCTATACCCTGCCAAACAGTACGAACGATATCCGTGTCAAGGTTGTGCAGGATCTGGTGAATACCGTCATGCAGTCGCAATTCGTGGGCAGCGCAAGTGTTGATCAGGTCTATCGGGTCTGCCAACAATCGGGGAATCATTGTGCTCAAAGTACCATTGATCCTGCTACTATTCGTGCCGAGGTTGCGAGGGCTAGTACCCAATCTGACCAGGCCATCCAGACTTTGACTGCAGGCCACGCCATTACAGTCGGACCATTTGACCAGACAGTTCCTGGCTATGCCATCTTCTTCTCGCTCTTCGGCCTCAATGCTGTAGCTGCAACGATCTTACAAGAGAAGGAAGATGGCACCTTCCGCCGCTTGTTGATCGCCCCCATTCAGAAATATGCTTTGCTGGGTGGGAAAATGCTGGCACAATTCCTGCTGACACTGGCGCAACTCACCATTCTCTTCCTTGTCGGCTACTTCGTCTTCAAGATGCACATTGGCGACTGGCCGACGGTGATCTTACTGCTGATCGGTACCAGCTTCGCGGCGACCGGTCTGGGTATGATGCTGGTTGCGCTCGTCAGGTCACGTCGCCAGATCAACCCTGTGGTGAGCCTGGTTACCCTCATCACCTCTGCCGTTGGTGGCGCCTGGTGGCCCCTCTTTCTGGAGCCAACCTGGATGCAGCAAGTTGCGAAAATAGGGATCACAGCCTGGGCCATGGAGGGACTGAATGGGACAATGATCCTGGGAAAAGGTTTCATGGAGGTGCTCCCGGATATCCTGGGGTTGCTAGCCTATGGCCTGATTTGCTTCATCATTGCGCTAAGGTTCTTCCGCTTCCGGCAGACGACAGCGATGGTGAAGTGATTGTGATCGGATGATGAACCTCTCCCGCCTGGCTGTATCACTTGGCAGGAGATGGTAGCGCCGTTGACAGACTGAGCTTTATCTAGCCATAATGAAATACATTAATATATTCTATCTGGGGAAAGGAATATCCATGACCAACTCAATTCGTATCCTGCTCTGTGAGGATCAGACCCTCATGCGCCAGGGGCTTCGTACTATCCTTGAACTGGAGCCGGGTTTTCAGGTCGTAGGCGAGGCCGCCGATGGCGAAGAGGCGGTGAGGCGCTATAACGAACTCCGAAATGAGGATAATGGTCCCGATATTGTGCTCATGGATATTCAAATGCCGCGTATGAGTGGAGTGCAGGCGACTGCGGTGCTCACAACCAGCGACCCTGCTGCGCGCGTCATTATCCTCACCACCTTCGACTATGAAGATTATGTGTTTGATGCCATCAAGGCCGGTGCTATGGGCTATCTCCTCAAGGATGTACCCGCACATGAACTGATGGCAACTATTCGCCAGGTATATGCGGGCGAGCCATCGATCCAGCCCAAGATTGCCAACAAGCTACTTATCGAATTTGGGCGCAAAGGTCGCCCAACAACTGGGCCATCCCGCTCTCCACAGCAAGAGGAACTGAGCCCACGGGAGATCGAGATTCTCAAATTGCTGGCAGAAGGCGCAAGTAATCGCAAGATCGCTGAGAAACTCGTCCTGGCTGAAGGGACGGTGAAAAACCACGTCTCGAACATCCTGGGTAAGCTGCATATCGAGAACCGGACCCAGGCCGCTCATCTGGCCCGTGAGCGCAAACTGCTCTAAAGGAGGAAGACATCGTGTCAGTACATTTCGATGTAGAGAAAGAGAATGCCCGCTTCCTTCGCAACTTCAGACGTGTGATCATAATGTCTGCAGTCCTTATCTGTATCTATCTTACTGTATTTACCTATGCTATCCTGAAAAGCCATCCCATCTACATGCGTGACTGGCGTGGCATAACCTCGATCCTGCTTACCGTGCTTGTTTTTTTGTTGTACGACATCCCGCTCATTAGTAACCTGAAGTTGGACTGGCCGCCACCACTGAGTCTCGCTGTGAGCGTATGGGGTGGTATGTACCTCCTGGTTCTCTTGCTTACGCTCATCGATAGAGACTTCCTCTGGGATTTCTATGTTGTTTTCGGCATCAGCGCTGCTTTGTTCTCGGGCTGGCGGATAGTGCTTGCTGTGAGCATTCTATCACTCACGATGTTGGCTTTTCAAGGTGCGCTGATCTGGCCACCGAATAGTGGGTCGCTTGTAGGCATCGCCACCCAGAGCCTAACGCTCTTTACCATAACTGCTTTTCTCATGCTCTTCCAGCATTTGATGGAAGAACGGTTTAACCGCGGCAGACTACTTCAGCAACTGACCCAAACCAATGACGAACTAGAGGAGGCACAGCGTCAACTGGCTCAATCGGCAGCCCAGGAGCAGGAACTGGCCGTCTTGCGTGAGCGTACCAGACTGGCACGCGAGATGCATGATACCATCGGCCACGCCCTGGTTCTCATCTCCGTCAAGCTTGAAGCGGCCCAACGGCTCCGCAAACGTGACCCTGAGCGTTGTGATCGCGAGCTGGAGTCCACAAAGGAGATTGCGCGCGAAACGATGACTGCCTTGCGTGCCTCCATTGCAGATTTGCGCTCTCCTGCCCTGGAGCACGAACATATCAATCACGCGCTCAGCCGCTCGGCCAGAGAACTTGCCCAGCGTACTGGCTTGCACGTCACTTACACCCTTCAGGCAGATATTGATCTGCTCCCCGAACCCGTCGAAGAAATGCTCTGGAAAGTGAGCCAGGAGGCATTTACGAACATCGAAAAGCATGCCCATGCAAGCCATGTGCAAGTGCGTATCAGTCGGCAGGATGAGAAATTGCTTCTGCGTATTCACGATGATGGTATCGGTCTACCCCCGGCATTGTACCAGCCCCAGAAAAATGGTAGCTTCGTGTACAGCAGCCCTGACGGCCACTATGGACTGCGTGGAATACTCGAACGTGTAGAAGCCATAGGTGGTCATCTCGCGCTGCATTCCGGCCAGGAGCAGGGGACGCTCATTGAAATTGAACTGCCACTTGCACCCAATGATGAGATCTTACTATGACGACCTTATTACCACTGTTTGGGAGGCAATGGCACTTCAATCACCGTTGGCTTGTTCTGGTGTATAGCGGTATCGATCGCATCGCGCAATGCTGCCGGGTCCTCCGCTCGCACACCTCTGGCTCCGAATGCTTGAGCCAGAGCTACATAATCGGGGGCTTGCAGATCGGTCGCGATATAACGGCCATTGAAATTTCTCTGCTGGGAATTTTTGACAGCGGTATAGGTTGCATCATTGAAAATCACGGTCACAACGGGAATACGCTCCTGCACCGCTGTGGCCAGTTCGCCAACGTTTAGCAGGAAGCCGCCATCACCACAGAGCGCAACGACTGGACGATCAGGTGCAGCTACTTTTGCGCCAAGTGCCATAGGGAGCCCACAGCCAATAGAGCACAGTTCAGAGGCATGAATATAGGTGCGAGGCTCGTAGACAGACAAATATTGCGCGCTGGCATATCCAAGCATGGTCATGTCCGCCACAATAATACTCTTCTGTGGTAGACTCTCACGCACACTGTCAAGCAAACTCATAGCCTCACCATAGACCCGACGCGTACGTTGTGCGAGCGTGCTACGGACCATAGCCACCTCACTCAGAATTTCTGGCCGATCAGGGGAAATATCATTGAGCGCCTGTAAGAGTGCTTCAATTGTCAGGCGAGCATCGCCAACGACCCCCACGCTAGCAGGGTAGTTGTACCCAATTTCCGTAGGATCAATGTCCACGTGAATCAGAGCCGAAGGCAATGGCAAGTTACCACTATTGGTGCGTTGTGCCCCAAGTTTGCTTCCTATGACCAGTGCGACATCACACTGATTCAGCAGTGAGCGCAACTCGTCAGTGATAGCATAGCCTGATGTGGCAATAACAAGAGGGTGGTTGGTCGGCAACACATCGTGGCTCTTACTCCCCAGCAGAACTGGAGCTTGAAGTAACTCAGCCAGTTGGGCCAGTCGCTGATTGGCCCCCGCGAGGGTGACTCCGGCTCCCGCTACAATGAGTGGTTGCCGTGCTGCACGCAAGAGTCGGGTGGCGCCCGCGAGAGCAGTCTCGGAGGGCGGAACAGGCTCGATTGTGAGTGGCTCTGGTATCTCTACCTCAGCGGTTTCTGTGAAAAGATCAAGGGGCACTTGCAGATAAGAGCCGCGTGGTCTGCCCTGGAGCATAGCCCGAAAGGCATCATGTAAGGCCTCGGGAATTTCCTCGACCCGCTCGATGCTGCGCGTCCAGCCAGCCAGCGCCTCCATGACGCCCGACTGGTTTTTCAACTCATGTAACGCGCCGCGACCCCGTGGGCGACCGGCGGAGGCTCCGGGAAGACTGCTGCTGATAACCAGGAGAGGAATCGAATCGGAATAGGCGCTGGCAACAGGAGTGGCAACATTCGTAAGACCTGGACCGGTGATAGTGCAAACAACACCAGGCCGGCCCGATGCCCGAGCGTAGCCATCGGCCATGAAGCCTGCGCCTTGCTCATGACGAGCCAGTATATGACGCAGGCCTGGCTCATCACGTATGACATCGTAGAGTGGGAGGGTATGTACGCCAGGGATACCAAAGATCGTCTCGACATTGTAGGCACGCAAGGTGGCGATAATTGCCTGCGCACCGTTGAGGAGTAAACGGCTCTTCACTCTTCTGAACTCCTTGTGAGGACACCATGAGCAGGTAGTTTCCTACCCCCTCTCTGAATACGTGGACTTTTCCTCCATTAAACCACATGCCCATCGCTCTTGCAGAGATTCTCCCTCCAGGGCGGTCCATTTCGGAACGCCTCCAGGCTCCCTCTCCCTGACACTTTTTTTGAGAAGGAAGAGAGCCCGGTTACATCCTGGTTGCATGTAACCAGGATGTAACCGGGCTTGGAGCGGCCTCTGGAGGGAGTTGAGAGGGGAGCGGTTACAGGTTACGTCTGGGGGAGGGGTGGGAACGGCTTTGACTAGTTTCATCGGGGACAGGATGGAGAGCAGACTGGTGGTCACAGATCCAACTGGTCAAACCGGTAACAGGTTACTGCTCTGACTCGTTCAGTCTGTGACACCCATCGAGAGGCAGAGCAAATGAGTCAGCTTTTCTCTGGAAAGCACCTGTCACAAACTTG
>Ga0070730_10005754_pt1 | contig 10649 bp, 8 predicted proteins | sample Coa_R1_3_FD_66447 | JGI IMG/M metagenome (GOLD analysis project Ga0070730, IMG submission 66447) | Surface soil microbial communities from Centralia Pennsylvania, which are recovering from an underground coalmine fire - Coalmine... | ecosystem: Environmental > Terrestrial > Soil > Unclassified ... | reverse complement strand
CGCCCGGCAGGTGCTGACTATCTCCGGGGTGGCGCCGGACTGGCTCAGCGCCACCACCAGGTACCCGTGCCAGTTCACGGTGGCGTGGTAGCGGGTGTACAGGCTCGGGGCGGCCAGCCCGGCCGGCCGGCCGGCCCGCAGTTCGGCCAGGTACCGGCCGAACACCGCGGCGTTGTCCGAGGAGCCGCGGGCCAGGAACACGATGCCGGCCAGCGGACGGGGCAGTATCCCGCGGACCGCGGCGGCGTCGGCCGGTGCCCGCGCCGTGACCCTGGCCAGCACAGCCGGCTGCTCGGCCATCTCGGCGGCCATCAGCTCCCCGGCCATCACCGGGTCTCCACGGGCTCGGCCACCATCGGATCGGTCGCCACCGGCTCGGTCTGCGCTGGTTCGCCGTCGCCGGCCGCAGCGAGGCCCGGGAGCGGCGATGCGCCGGCCAGGCCAGCGAGGTTCCCGGTGAGCTGGGCCCAGGCGAGTTCTGCACCGGAGGCGAGGCAGCCGTCCACCACCGCGTCGGTGCCCAGTGCGCTGACCCGGACGTCGGGCATGACCGGCGCGATCGACCGCAGTTCCGCGGTCACCGCCGCGGCGAATCCCGGCGCCTGGCCCACCCCGCCGCCGAGCACGATCAGCTCCGGATCCACCACGGTCACCACGGCGCAGAGCACCCCGGCGACCAGCGCCGCCTCCTCCGCCACCACCGCGGCCGCGCGCTCGTCGCCGCGGGCGGCCGCGGTGAACACCCGGCGGGCCGAGACCTGGCCACGCATCCCGGCCCGGCGCGCGGCCCGGACCACCGCGGGCGCGGAGGCCGCCGCCTCCAGCGCGCCGCGCTTGCGGGCGTCGGCCGGGTCGGCGCCGTGACCGCCGGACATCGGCATGTAGGCGATCTCCCCGGCCACCCCGTGCGCGCCGCGGAAAAGCTGGCCGCCGATGACCAGGCCCATGCCGATGCCGGTGCCGACCGACACGAACGCGAAGCTGTCCACTTCCCGGCCGTGGCCGTGCGCCCGCTCGGCCAGCGCCGCGGCGTCCACGTCGTTCTCCACGACCAGGGCCGGCCCGAACACCTCGCGCAAGCGGGCCAGCACGGCCGGCCGGTCCCAGCCGGGCAGGCCGCCGGTGAGCGCCATGGCGTTGCGGCGGGCGTCGTAGACGCCGGGGCTCCCGATGACGGTCTGGGTGACGTCCGGCAGGGCTAGCCCGGCCTCGGCGCAGAGGTCCGTGGCCAGGCTGACCAGTTCCCCGACCCGGCTCCGGCCCCCGGACGCGTGCGACCTGGCCGACGACCGGGCCCGGACCTCGCCGGCCAGGTCGGCCAGCGCGCCGCGGATGTACTGCGCGCCCACGTCCAGGCCGAGCACGAAGCCTGCGTCCGGCCTGATCTCATACAGCAGCGCCGACCTGCCCGGCCGGCCGATGCGCTGCCCCGCCTCGCGGATCAGCCCCGCCTGCTCGACGGTGACCAGGGCCAGGGACACGGTGGGCTTGGACAGCCCGGACAGCCGGGCCAGGTCGGCCCGGGAGCAGGGGCCGTGGTCCCGGATGTGCCCGAGCAGAAGCTGCTCGTTGAGTGCACGGATGAGCCGCGGCCGCGCGGCCGACATAGCTCCAGGCATGCCAGCCGACATGACCGTCACCGCTACCTCCGCGTGGATCCTGCCTTGACTACCACCGTCAGCACATCAGGGCCGGCCGTTCGTCCGGCATGGTTATGGCAAGAGCGACAGCGCGATGTCGCCGTTGCCACACGACTGCGAACGGGGGGCCGCCCGGCCAGGCGGGCCGCAGCGGAAGCTGGTGCCAACCTGTTGTGCCCCGGGCCTTGTAGCCACTTGATAGTTAGGATACTGTCCTAACAAAATTGGGCAAGAGGATATCGCCCCGGCACTCGGCGTGGCCCAGTGAAGGCACCGCCGGGCGTCCAGGGTTTCGCCCTGGGAAGGTTCTCCGTGGCAGACTCGCCTGTCGTGCTCGGCCTCGACTTCGGTGGCACGAAGATCGCCATGGCTGTGTGCGAGCCGGACGGCGAGCTGCGCGCGTCCACCACCGTGTCCAGCGGCGGTGAGCTGGGTGCGCAGGCGAGCTTCGAGCGCGGCATCATTGCGGCCAGAGAGGTGCTCGGCGCCGCCGCACCCGGCCGTCGGGTGGCAGCCGTCGGCGTGTCCACCTTCGGGATCCCGTTCGACGACCGGGTCGAGCTCGCGCCCACCATCGAGGGCTGGGGTGACCTGCCGCTCGGGCAGGAGATCCGGGCCGCCTTCCCCGGGGCGATGGTCCGGCTGGTGACCGACGCAAAGGCGGCCGCCGAGGCGGAACTGCGCTGGGGCGCACTGGCCGGCTGCGATCCGGCCATCTACCTCAACCTCGGGACCGGGCTCTCCGCGGCGATCGTGGCTGGCGGAAAGGTAGTGCACGGCAGCAACGGGGCGGCCGGCGAGATCGGGTACAACCTGCGTGCTCCCTCGGACGTGGGCATCCCGCTCGCTGCACGGGCCATGCTGGAAGACATGATCAGCGGGCAGGCGCTGGCCCGGCGCGCGGCCGGCCACACCGCCGCCCACGGCGAGCCGATGGGGGCGGCCGAGGTCTTCGAGGCGGCCCGGGGCGTGCCCGGGCTGGACCGCCTGGTGACCGAATTCGGCGCCGAGCTCGCCTTCCACGTCGTCAATCTCGCGATCGCCATCAACCCCGTGCGGATCGCGGTCGGCGGCGGGATGGTCCGGTCCTGGGAGCGCCTGCGACCGGGCCTGCAGGACGCGCTCACCGCGGGCATGCCATTCCCGCCCGAGCTTGTCGCGGCCAAATTCCCATTCGACGCCCCGCTCATCGGTGCGGTTGCCCTGGCCCTGGATGCCATCCCGGGCTCCGGCAACGAGGGCGATGGGCACGGCGTCAATCTTTCCTCCATCATGCTCAGTGAAGGAATGCCGACATGAGACGCATAACCTCCAGATGGCTACCGTTGACGGCCCTGACGGTCGCGGGCGTGCTAGCCGCTGCCTGCAGCAGCAGTACCAGCAGTAACGGTGGCGGCGCCGCGGCCAGTAATGGCGGCAGCGGTACCACGCTGACCATAGCTGACGAGTCGGGAGGCACCTGGGCCTGCGACTTCAACCCGTTCAATGGCAACGACGAGTGGTTCGGGTTCGGCCCCGTGTACGAGCCGCTGAGTTTCGTGAACGCCCTGGCCCCGCAGCCGCTGGCGCCCTCGGCCGTCAAGCCGTGGCTGGCCACGTCGTACACGTGGAACCCCAGCTACACCCAGCTCACCTTCACGATCCGCCCGGGCGTCAAGTGGAGCGACGGCACGCCGTTCACGGCCGCCGACGTAGCGTTCACGTTCAACATGCTGAAAGCCCACAAGCCCCTGGACCTCGAGTCCGTGTGGAGCAATGTGGGCGGGCCGGTCACCAAGGTCGTGGCCAAGGGCAACCAGGTCGTGATGAGCTTGGACAAGCCGTCGCCACTGTACTTCTACAACATCGCCGACCAGGTCGCGATAGTGCCGCAGCACATCTGGTCCAAGATCGCGAACCCGGTGACGTTCAATGACAAGACCCCCATCGGCACCGGCGCCTACACGATGAAGTCGTGCGACCCATCGAACATCGTGTACAAGGCCAACCCGCACTACTACCAGGCAGGCCTGCCCAAGATCAAGACGGTGAACTTCCCGGCCTACCTGAGCAACCCGCCGTGCAACGCCGCCCTGGCCAGCGGCGCCGACCAGTGGGGCTCGCAGTTTGTCCCCGACATCCAGACCGCCTACCTCGCCAAGGACCCGAAGGACTTCCACACCTACAGCCCGCCCACGGCCAGCGTGTCGATAGTCATCAACCTTGCCCTGGGCAAGAGCTCTCCGCTCAGCAACCCGCTCGTCCGCCAGGCCATGGCCTACGCGATCAACCGGCCGAAGGCGGCGCAGATCGGTGAAGGTGGTGAGGAGCCCCCGTCGAACCAGACCGACATTGTCACCGCGGCCGACAAGGGCCCGTACGGCTCGCTCTACGACGCGGGCCAGGCCGCCCAGTTCGGCAACGCCTACGCCTACAGCCCGGCCAAGGCCGTGGCGCTGCTGAAGCAGGCCGGCTACACCCAGGTGGTGGGTGGCGTCCGGCAGAACAGCGCGGGCCAGAAGCTGTCCTTCTCCCTGGTCAACAACGGTGGTTACAGTGACTGGGTCGCGACACTCCAAGATGTGGTGATCCCCGAGCTTTCGGCCGTGGGCATCCATGTCAAGCTCGACGACCTGTCGCAGACCTCCTACGAGGACGCCCTCTACACGGGCAAGTTCCAGCTCGGCTACTACGCCCAGACCGGCGGGCCGGGGCCGTTCTACGAGTTCCGGCAGTGGCTGTTCTCCGGCAACACCGCGCCGATCGGGCAGACCGCGTCCACCAACTACGAGCGCTATTCGAACAAGGGGACCGACGCCCTGATCAACGAATACCAGGCAGCGGCACCCAGCGACACGGCCAAGCAGACCAGCATCCTCGACCAGCTTCAGCTCGTCATGCTCAAGGACGTGCCGATCATCCCGGTCACGGGGCAGGTCGACTGGTATCAGTGGGACACCGCCCACATCACCGGCTGGCCCACGCCACCGCACTGGTACGCCCAGCCGGCCCAGTACATCTACCCCGACTGGGGCCAGGTGCTGCTCCATCTGCGTCCCAAGAGCTAGCGCTACCCGGTGGTGGCGGCGGGGACAGGCGCCCCACCGCCACCACCAGAACGTCACGGCGGCGCTGAAAACGGGAACGATATCCGACGGGCGGGAACCAGCTACGGAGGGCCGAGGTGCCACAGCCAGGAGGACGGGGATGAGCGGCGGGAGGAGGCCATGAGGTTCGCGCTGCGGCGGCTGGGGTTTTTCGCGCTCACCCTGTGGGCGGCTCTCTCGCTCAACTTCCTCCTCCCGCGGGTCATGCCGGGGAACCCGGTGGAATCGGCGATCGCCAGCCTGCACGTTCCGCTCACCCCGGCGGAGATGAACGCGATCGCGGCGCAGTTCGGGATCAACCAGCACCAGGGCCTGGTGAGCGAGTACTTCACTTACCTGGGCCACACGCTGACGGGCAACCTCGGCGTCTCCTTCGTGCATTACCCGACGCCGGTGACCAGCTACATCGCGACCGGCATGTGGTGGACGCTGGGACTGGTGGGCACCGCCACCATCCTGGCGTTCATCCTCGGGACTGCGGTCGGCGCGATCGCGGCGTGGCGCCGGGGCAGCCGGCTGGACAGCACCCTGCCCCCGCTGCTGGTGTTCACCACCGCGATCCCCTACTTCTGGGTCGGGCTGATGCTCATCCTGGTCTTCAGCTCGGTCCTCGGCTGGCTTCCCAGCCAGGGCGGATACACGCTCGGCGCGACACCCACGCTCAGTCTTTCGTTCATCGGGGACGTGCTCCAGCACGCGATCCTGCCGGCCTTCGCCCTGCTGATCACCAGCATCGGCGGCTGGGTGCTGACGATGCGCAACACCATGGTGGGCACGCTGACCGAGGACTACGTGCGGATGGCCCGGGCCAAGGGCCTGCCGCCGCACCGGATCATGATGAGCTACGCGGCCAGGAACGCGATCCTGCCGAACCTGACCGGGTTCGCCATGTCGCTGGGATTCGTGGTCAGCGGCGCCATCCTGGTGGAGTACGTGTTCAACTACCCCGGGGTGGGTTTCATGCTGTTCAATGCCGTGAACGGCAGCGACTACCCGCTGATGCAGGGGCTCTTCCTGCTGATCACCGTGGTGGTGCTGCTGTGCATCGTGCTCTCCGACATAGCCACGGCCATTCTTGACCCCCGCACCAGGACGGCGGCCTAGCCATGGCGATGCCCATCTCCGTCTCCAGCGGGCAGCCGGCCGGCTTGCCCGAACCTTCCGCGCTGCCGGGGCCGGGCGGCGCCCGGGGCCGTGCCGCGCGGGGCCGCCTGACCACGGCGATCCGCAGGAACCGGAAGGCCACCGCGGGCGTCATCCTCCTGGCGCTGTTCACCCTGGTGGCCCTGTTTCCCGGTCTGGTCCCGCACTACGACCCGACAGAGATCTTCTTCGGGGCCAAGTGCCCGAGCTGCTACTCGACGCCCGCGCTGGTCCAGTCCGCGCCGTCGGCGGCCCACTGGCTGGGCACCGACCTTGAAGGCCACGATGTCTTCTCCCAGGTGGTCGTGGGCACCCGCGCGGTGCTGGTGCTCGCGGTGGTCACCGGTCTGCTCACCACGCTCATCGCCATGGTGGTGGGCGTGGCGGCCGCCTACCTCGGCGGGTTCTGGGACGGCGTGCTCAACGTGGTCACCGACATGCTGCTGGTGATACCGCTGTTCCCGCTGCTTATCGTCATCGTCAAGTACCTCGGGCAGTCGGGCAACCTGGTGCTGATCTTGGTGCTGACCGTCACCGGATGGTCCTACACCGCGCGGCAGCTTCGCTCCCAGGCGCAGTCGCTGCGCAACCGGGACTTCTTGCTGGCCGCCAAGGTCCGGGGCGAGCGCTCGTTCTACATCATCATGGTCGAGATGATCCCGACGATGACGTCGCTGCTGCTCGCCTGCTTCCTCGGCAACGCGCTGTATGCCGTGCTCGCGGGCTCGGGGCTGCAGTTCCTCGGGCTCGGCGACCCGAACATGGTGAGCTGGGGCACCACGCTGTACTGGGCCGACTCGCAAGGGGCGCTGCAGAGCGGCCTGTACCTGTGGGAGATCGTCCCAGGGTTGTGCATCGCCCTGCTGGGCGCCGCGTTCGCCTTGCTCAACTACGCCTTCGACGAGATCAGCAACCCGGCGCTGCGGCCGCTGAGGGCTAAGAAGGCCCGGCGGCAGGCAGCACTCGCCGCTCCCATCGGGGGGAGGCTCGCCAGCGATGACGCACGCGCTAGCTGACGACCCCCGGGGACTGGCACGATCTCACCCTTCGCACGGGCCCCTGCTGGAGGTACGCGACCTGTCGGTCGAGTACCTGCTGGAACAGGCGGTGATCAACGCCGTCGACCACGTCAGCCTGGACGTCGGGGCCGGGGAGTTCCTGGCGATCGTGGGGGAGTCGGGCTGCGGGAAGTCCACCCTGCTGTTCGCCATCGCCCGGCTCCTCTACCCGCCCGCCGCCATCACCGGCGGCAGCGTGACCTTCCAGGGCCGGAACCTAGTGGGGCTCACCGAGACCGACCTGTCCGCCGTCCGGTGGAAGGACATGTCGGTGGTCATGCAGAGCGCGATGAATGCGCTCAACCCGGTGCTGTCGGTGGCGGCGCAGTTCCGGGACGCGATGCGGGCGCACGGCGTGACCAGCAAGCAAGAGATCGACAAGCGGTCCGCAGAGGTGCTGCGGATGGTGGGGATCGATCCGGTCCACCTGAAAAGCTATCCGCATCAGCTTTCCGGCGGCATGCGGCAGCGCGCGATGATCGCGATGGCGATGCTGTTCACCCCCGAGCTGATCATCATGGACGAGCCCACGTCCGCTCTTGATGTGGTCGCGCAGCGCTCGCTCATGGCCCAGATCAAGGAACTGCAGCGCACGCTGGGTTTCGCGGTCATCTTCGTCACCCATGACATGTCGCTGGTGAGCCACTTCTCCGACCGGCTGATGGTCATGTACGCCGGGCAGGTGTCCGAGGTCGGCCGGACCAGGCAGGTTTTCGACGCCCCCAAGCACCCCTACACGGTGGGGCTGATGGACGCCTTTCCCTCCATCAGGGGGCCACGGGTCCCGCTGATGGGCATCCCGGGCAGCCCGCCGGATCTGGCGAGGCCGCCGGAAGGATGCCGGTTCGCGCCCCGTTGCCCCAAGGTCATGCCGCGCTGCGAGACCAGCCTGCCGCCGCTCTACCAGGTGGAGGGCGTGGGTGTGCGGTGCTTCCTGTACGACGATGGGGGCGCCCGGTGACCGAGTTGTCCACCCAGCCAGGCCCGGGACCGCAGGCTCAGGACGACAGTGAGCCGCTGCTCCGGGTGGAGCGGCTGAGCAGGCACTTCAAGATCGGAAACGCTCTTTCCCGCGCGACCCTGCACGCGGTGGACGACGCGAATTTCTCCGTCTATGAACGGCAGATAGTCGCGGTGGCGGGAGAGAGCGGCAGCGGCAAGAGCACGGTCGCGCGGGTGCTCGCCAAGATCTACAAGCCCACCAGCGGGGAGGTCTACTTCCAGGGCAAGCCGTTGTCGGCCATCAAGTCCCGGCGGGACCGCCTGCGCTACAGCGGCCAGGTCCCCATGGTGTTCCAGGACCCGTTCTCCTCCATCAACCCGGTCTTCCGCGTCTCGCACGGCGTGATGCGGGCGCTCAAACTGCACCGTCCCGAACTGACCAAGGAGCAGCGTGAGGCCGAGGCAGTGCGGGTCTTCGACGTGGTGGGACTCAACCCGGGCGCCGAGGTGCTGCAGCGCTACCCGCATGAACTGTCCGGCGGCCAGCGGCAGCGGGTCGGGTTCGCCCAGGCGCTGGCGATGCGCCCCAAGCTGATCCTGGCGGACGAGCCGGTGTCGATGCTGGATGTGTCCATCCGCATTGGCCTGCTCAACGTGATGGCGAAGCTGCGCGACACCGAGGGCGTGTCGATCCTCTACATCACCCACGACCTGGCCAGTGCCCGCTACGTGACCGACCGGCTGATCATCATGTACGCCGGCCACATCGTCGAGACGGGGCCGGTCGAAGGCGTGCTGTCCACTCCGCGCCACCCCTACACCGAGCTACTGCTGGCCGCCGCGCCAGACCCGCGCGCCCCTTTGAACGTCAGCTCGGAGGCCGACGTCGGCGAGCCGCCCCGGGTGATCGATCCCACCCCGGGCTGCCGGTTCCGCTGGCGCTGCCCGCTGGCGATCGACGAATGCCACAGGATCACTCCGCCGCTGCGAGAGTTGCTGCCCGGGCACGGCGTCGCGTGCCATGTCGCCCAGGCCGGCGCCGAAACAGGGGCATTCCGGTGAGTGGCCAGGTCACCGCGGAACGGCGCGCTGCCCCGCTGCTGGCCGAGTGCCAGACGGTAGCGGCGCGCCGATGCGGGGAGCGGCCGCCGTGGACCTGATCGTCTTCGGCACGGTCTTCCTTGAGCTGGTGTTCGGGCAGGTGCCTGCGCTGCCTGGCCCGGGCGAGGAGATCTACTCCGACGAGTTCGCCATGTCCTGCGGCGGTGCGGTCATCGTGGCCAGCGCGGCCCGGCGGTACGGCGTGCGGGCTGGGCTGTCGACCCTGCTGGGCGAGGATCTGGGTTCCCGCGTCGCGGAGGAGTACTGCCGCCGCGTGGACATCGACCTGGCGCCCTCGCTCCGGGTGAGCGGCCGCACGGCGGGCATCAGCGTGGTGGTGAACTTCGCCGGCGAACGGGCGTTCATCTCCTACCTGCCGCCGCACCCCGACTCCGAGCGCCGCGACCCGGCCCGCTGGCTGGAACTGCTCCGGGAGCACCGCCCGGCCTGGTGCTACCTGCACGCGGGCCCGGCGGTGATCGACTTCGTCCGGGCGGCCAAGGCGCTCGGCACCAGTGTGGCCCTGGATGTGGCGCTGAACACCATCGACAGCGACCCGGGGGCGGTCATCGACTGCGCCCGCCTCGGCGACGTCTTCCTGCCCAACACTCAGGAACTGCTGCGGCTGACCGGCAACCGCTCGCTGCCCGCCGCGATCCGCGACGCCACCGCCTGGTGCCCCCAGCTTGTGGTCAAGCGCGGCGAGCGGGGCGCCATCGTCGCCAGCCAGGCCGGCTCGGCCGAGGTCACCGAGGGCATGCTGCCGGTCGAGGTACGCGACCGCACCGGGGCCGGTGACGCCTTCGCGGGGGCGCTGATCGGCGCGCTGTGCCATGGGGCTTCGTTCACCGAGGCCGCCGTCGCGGGCAACACGGCAGGCTCCGAAACCGTCGGCAAGCTCGGCGGGGTGGGCGAGATCGAAGTGGAAGGCCTCAGCGGAGGGATCCCCCTCCGATGAAGCTGGCGATCCTGGGCGGCGGCGGGGTCCGGATACCGCTGTTCGTCCGCGGCGTCCTGTCCCGCCCCGGCGAGTCGTTCAGCGAGATCTGCCTGTTCGAGCCGGACCCGGCACGCCGGGAGACGATCGGCCGCCTGTCGGTGGAGGTGGCCGCGGCTCTGGGGCACCGCGATGTGGTCCGGGTGACCGACGATGCGGCGGAGGCGTTCGGCGGCGCCGACTTCGTGTTCTCCGCGATCCGGGTGGGCGGGGACCGGGGCCGCCTCATCGACGAGGAGGTGGCGCTGCGGCGCGGCCTGGTCGGCCAGGAGACCACCGGCCCCGGGGGCTGCGCGATGGCCCTGCGCACCATCCCCGTGGTGCTGTCCTACTGCGAGGCCCTGGCCCGGTACGCCCCCGGCGCCGTCCTGATCAACTTCACCAACCCGGCCGGGCTGATCACCCAGGCGGTGTCGCTGCACGCCACGGTCCGCGCGGTCGGCGTGTGCGACACCCCGAGCGGGGCGCTCGACCGGCTGGCCGAGTTCACCGGCGCCGGCCGGGACGAGGTCGGGTTCTCCTACGGCGGCCTGAACCACCTCGGCTGGATCTCCTCGTTCACCGTGGCGGGCCGGGAGCACCTCGGCACGCTGCTGGAGCGGTACGAGGAACTGCAGCGGTTCGACCACCGTTTCGCCGCGTTCGACGCCGGCTTCGTGCGCAGGCTCGGCGCGATACCGAC
>Ga0070730_10005753_pt1 | contig 10650 bp, 9 predicted proteins | sample Coa_R1_3_FD_66447 | JGI IMG/M metagenome (GOLD analysis project Ga0070730, IMG submission 66447) | Surface soil microbial communities from Centralia Pennsylvania, which are recovering from an underground coalmine fire - Coalmine... | ecosystem: Environmental > Terrestrial > Soil > Unclassified ... | reverse complement strand
CCGCTGACTGCTGACCGCTGACTGCTGACCGCCGATTGCTGAAGGCTACGTGATGAGTACTGCGGCGACGTGGTGGGTGGAGTGGCAGTACACGGAGGCGGAGTGGGCCGCGTTTGATGCCCAGGAGGGAGCCCGGGCCCAACGCGAAGCGTGGCACAACGTCGGGGGCGCGGTCGCCTGGCAACTGCTGCCGGGTCTGCTGATTAGCGTGGCCCTGCTCAGTACGGCCGGCTGGGCGGCGGGGGGGGGTGCGCTGGCCATCGTGCTCGGGCTCGGCCTCCTGTGGGCGGTCTGGAACATAACAGCAGCCCAGAATCGGGCCGCGGTGCGCCGCCAGGCGCGGCGGCGCGGGCCGCGCACGATCCGGATCGGCGCGCGCGGCCTGTGGGAAGGCGACACCTATCTGCCCCTGGGCAGCGCCAGGCAGCCGCCGCACTGGATCATGATCAGCCCACGGGAGCCCCAGGTGCTGCGCTTTGTCCTCAACCAGCAGACCCTGGAGGAGCTGCGGGTGCCCATTCCGCAGGGGCAGGAAGCGGCCGCCCGGGTGCTGGTCGCCCGCTTCAAAAAAGAGGGGCTCCACCGGCCCGCCGGGTCCGTGCCGCGCGCCCCGGTCCCCCCTCCCCCACCCAGCGCGCCCGTCCCCAGCCCCCGTCCGACCCGCCGGCTGCCCCGGCTCTGGGTGGGCGGCACGCCCGAGTCGCGCCGCTATGGCCCCGACCCCGCGCCCGAATCCTGGCCCGCGCCGGACCCGGGACCGGAACACGATACGCAACGGCTCCCGCCGTCCGGCTTGCTCTAGCCGGCGGATCGCCCGGCGGCGCCGGGGGAAATTGGGCCCGGCGGCCACATCCACCGAGGAGCCCGGCCCGTAATCTGTAGCAGAGATGTTAAGTTCCTGCCGGCGGGTGCAAATCCGTGACCCCGCCGGCTTAGCGGAGCGGTCCCCCGCCCCCCCCCCCGAGGTTGTCCCCATGATCAATCGGTTTCTGCGCCGCGGCCCCGACGTCGACGAGGCGGTCGCCCGGCTGGCCCGCTATAATTATGACCCCGAGCTGCTCACCCGGCTGAGCACGTATCTCCAGACCACCCCGAGCCCCAGCCTCGATCACGTCGAGCCGGCCGAGCTGGAGCGCGCCCTCGGTCTGGGCGAGCAGGCGACCCTGGAAGTCCTCGTGGCGGCCGTCCACGAAGGGCTCTTCGACCTCTATTGGTCGGCCCATTGTGCGCATTGCGGGGACCAGAATCAGGAATGGGCGCACCTGACACAAGCCCGGCCGCAGACCTACTGCGCCGGCTGCCAGGCCCACACCGATACGGTCGTCGACCGGACCTTGCGCGTCCGCTTCGCGCTCAACAGCCGCTACCGGGCCGGCGGCAGCGTCCCGCCCGCCGCCCCGCCGGCGAATCCCGCCCCGGCCGAGCAGCTGAGCGGCCTGGATCTGCTGAATGTCCAGGCCTTCCACGATCTGCTGGTCGACGAAATCTTGCCGGTCAACGAGAGCCTGCTGGTCACGCACGTGTCCTTGCTCTTCAGCGATCTGCGGGGATCGACCGCCCTCTATGCCCAAAAAGGCGATCCGATTGCCTACAGCCTGGTGCGCGAGCACTACGGCCTGGTCCGCCGGCACGTCAACGCCCAGCGGGGCGCGGTGGTCAAGACGGTCGGCGATGGGGTGATGGCGTCCTTCGGCGACCCCGCCGCGGGCGTGCGCGCCGCGCTGGCGATCCAGGGGGACCTGGCGGGCTTCAACGCGGACCATGGCCTGCAGGGCCCGGACGCCCTGCGGCTCAAGCTCGGTCTGCATACCGGCCCCTGCCTGAGCGTCAACCTCAACGGGCGCATGGACTACTTCGGCACCGCCGTGAATATCGCCTCGCGGGTCGAGGGCTTAGCGGACGGCGGGGACCTGGTGGTGACCACGGCGGTCGTCCGCGAGTCGGCCGCCCGCGCCGTAATCGACGAGGCGCGCCAGCAAGGCGCCCAGATCGACGAGTTCACAGCCACCCTGCGCGGCATCGACGAGCCGGTCGGCGTGCTGCGCATCACCCCGGCCGCGGTGCCGGCGGCCGCGCTGATCGGTGGGTAGGCCGCCAGGCGTCATTTGGTCATCCGCGAGGCCCAAGAGCCTCGCGGATTGGTGTCGGGGATGAATTTTTGTATGGAGTGTGGCGCTCCGCTGGCGCTATTGGAGCAGGGGGTCCACGAGGCACAGTGGACCTGTACCAATCCGTCCTGCGGCCGCGTCCATTACCGCAACGCCAAACCGTGCGCGGGGGCGTTGATCGAGCAAGACGGAGCGGTGCTGCTGGTACGCCGCAATATCGAGCCGTTCTCCGGCTATTGGGATATCCCGGGCGGCTACTTGCAAGAGTGGGAGCACCCGGCCGACGGCGCCCGGCGCGAAGTGCAGGAGGAGACCGGCCTGGAGGTCGAGCTCACCCGCCTGCTGGGCATCTTCGTCGACAGTTACGGCTCTGAAGGAAGCAACACCTTCAATGTCTACTACCGCGCCCGGCCAGTCGGTGGCCACCTCCAGCCGGCCGACGATGCGGCCGAAGCCCGCTGGTTCCCCCCCGATTCACTTCCCGCCAACATCGCCTTCCCCGGCCATATCCCGGATGTGCTCGCCGCCTGGCGGGCCGCCCTGGCCGCCGAACCCCATCCCGATCCGGCCGCCGACCCGGCGCTCGCCGTGCATGTCGCAGCGGCAGTCCGAAGATCCGCGTGAGGGGCGGCGAGCGCGATCAGCCGGTCAGGCCGGCATCGTCGGCCAGGTGCAGGCCGATCAGCTCCATCAGGCGCAGGGCGTTGGTCGAGGTGGCGATGCCGGGGCGGATCTTGTAGTCGAACTGCATGGCCGGGCCCGTGGGACCGGTCGTGAAGGTCTCCGTGAAATGGATGGCCTGGGCCGCCGCGGCCACCTCGGGCGCGGCGGCGAGCGTCAGGTCGTGAGTGGAGACGGCCCCTAAAGCGCCCTGCGCGACCAGGTAGAGGATAATGCGGCGCGCGGCGATCTGGCGCTCGGCTGTATTGGTGCCCTGCAAAATCTCGTCCAGCAAGTAGCAGACCGGGCGCGCGGCGGCGGGCGCCTGCCCCGCGGCGTCGACGATCGCCTTGAGCCGCTGGAGCTCGGCCATGAAGTAGGAGACGCCCTGCTCCAGCGAGTCCTGGATGCGCATGCTCGTCCAGAGCGTCACGGGCGGCGCGCGGAAGGTGCTGGCACAGACCGGCCCCCCGGCCTGGGCCAGGACGAGATTGAGGCCGATGGCCCGCAGCAGCGTGCTCTTGCCCGACATATTGGAGCCGGTCACCAGCAGGAAGGTGCCGGGGGGCCCGACCCGCACGTCGTTCGTCACCCGCACACTCGCGGCGAGCAAGGGGTGGCCCAGATCGCGCGCGTCGAGCGCCGGCGCGCCGGCATCCAGGTCGGGGAAGGCCCAGCTGGGGTTGTCATGGGCGAGCACGGCCAGCGCCGCCAGGGCCTCCGCCTCGCCGAGCACAGCCAGCCAGGCGCGCGCCCGGCCGCCGGCCACGGCCTGCCAGCCCTCCAGGGCGGCCAGGAGCTGCACATCCCAGAGCGTCAGCAGCTGGAGGGGGATGTTGAGCAGCGAGTCCTCCGGCATCATCCAGCCGCCGAGCGCATGCACGCGGGCCATGTAGAGATGCGCGGCTTTGCCGTCCACCGTGAGGTCCGCCTGGAGGCGCTGGAGGAGGGGCGCCGTAAAGGGCGCCGCGGCGAGCAGGTGCAACGCTTCGGCATACTGGTGGAACGCCCGCTCGTTCGCGGTCGCCTGCTGGAGGGTGGCACGCACCCGGCGCCCCAGCAGCGCGCGGATGCCCAGGTTGACGATCACCAGGATGGTCCAGAAGGGATCGGCCAGCCAGCCGGCCAGCTGGGCGAGCAGGAGCACCCAGAGCAGGACCACGCTGGCGCGGCCGACCCAGAGCAAGCCACGACGCGCCAGCAGCCAGGGAGCCGCTTCGGCCCAGGCCAGGAAAGGGGCCGGATCCGGCTTGGGCTCGCCGAGCAAGCGGCCGCGCACGGTCAGCTCGTCGCGCAGATCGATCAGGGGGGCCAGCTCGGCGACGGCCGGCTGGCGCAGCCGCACGGTCTCCAGCGGAGCCGGGGCCACGAGCCAGCGCTGCAGGGTCTCCTCGCCCATGTGGGTGCCCATCGTCTCCAGCAGCTGGAACAGCGAGGCGTGCCCGAAGAGGTCGAGGTCGGCGGCATAGGGGTGGGCCGGCTCAGCGCTCCGACTATGGCGCTGGGGCAACGCGGCCCAGTCGCGGGCCAGCCGCTTGGCGGCCTCGTCGTTGATCTGCCAGAGCTCCGTATAGCGGCGGCGTAGCCAAGCGAGCTGGTTGTGGTAATAGACCAGCGCCACGAAGGCGACCAGCAGCAGGGCCCCGGCGCCCGTCAGCCAGGGGAGGCCCTGCCAGAGACCGATGCTGATCGCGATCACGGCGGCGACGAACGCGAGCAGGCGGAAATTGGCGATGCGGTTCCATTCCGCCGTGTAGCGGTCGCGCTCGCGGCCAAAACGCTCACAGCGGAGATGATAGACTGCCGCGGCGGGGGCCGCGGCCGCGGCCGGAGCCGGAGGGGCCGGCACGGTGGCCGGCGCGCTCAGCATCCGAGCTTGGGCGGCGCGGGGGCGGCCAGCACAGAGGCGGCCGGCGGGACCGGGGGCGGCGGTAACGTCCAGGCCGCGTGGCGGGCGCGGCGGACGGCGGGGGACACCGGGACGGTGGGCAGGTCAAAGCCGGCGGCGCGCTGGATGGCGGAGACGAGGGGGCCCATCGGGGTGCCTTTCGGCAAAAACACGGCGGCGCCGGCGGCCCGGGCGTGGGCCCGGCTGGCCGAATCGCTATGGATACTCAGCACGACCACCGCGCGACACAGCTTGCGCTCGGTCAGCTCCTGGGTGCAGACATACCCGTCACAACAGGGCATTTCGAGATCGACCAGCACCACATCCGGTTTCAGATGCGCCGCCAGCTTCACCGCTTCGGCGCCGTCGGCCGCTTCGCCGACAATTTCGAGGGACGAATCGAGACTCAACACCGTGCGTAAACTCTCGCGCATGCACGCTACATCATCCGCAATCAAAACCCGAATTTTCGGGCTACCGGTCACCTGATTTTCCATAGCACGCCGATCTCATGGGCCGCGGCAAGCGGAGAAACCCGAGATCCAATCCTTTTCTGCAAAATTTCGGGACAACGCACGTCATCACCTGTTGCAATCTTACCAGGGCGGGCCCCCAAGAGCTACTGGCCCGCGTTGTATATAATATAACGGAATTTGGCCGATCCCTCATCCGTCTTAAGGCGGATATTCGCGCGGCGCGTCATCCGCGCCACGCGCTCAGTCCTCGACGATCTTTTGTTTGAGGGCGTAGACGGCCGCCTGCGTGCGATCCGAGAGGTGCAGCTTCTGCAGGATATTGCTGACATGGGTCTTGACGGTCTTCTCGCTCAGCACCAGATCCTCGGCGATCTCCTTGTTCGATTTACCGTGGGCGATCAGGCGCAAGACGTCGAGCTCCCGCTCCGTCAGGTCATGCTTGGCGGCGGTCGGCGCCGGGGTCGAGAATTCGTTCATCAGCTTGCGGGCGATCTCGGGGTGCAGCTGGGCCTCGCCGCGATACACCGTGCGGATGGCTTTGACCAGCTCGGGCGGCAACACATCTTTCATCAGGTAGCCGTGCGCCCCCGCCTTGATCGAGGCGAAGACCTTCTCGTCCTCGGAGAACGAGGTAAGCACCAGGACGCGGCTCGACGGCACGGCGGCGGTGATCGCCCGCGTGGCCGCCACGCCGTCGCCGTTCGGCATCACCAGGTCCATCAGGATGATATCGGGCAGCAGCGCTTTGGCCTGGGCCAGGGCTTCCTGGCCGTCGGATGCCTCGCCGACCACGCTGATATCGGGTTGGAGCTCCAGAAACGACCGCAGCCCCTGGCGGACCACCGCGTGGTCGTCGACGATCAGCACGGTGATCGGCCCATGATTGGGATCAGGCGGCGTGCTGGGCCCCCGATTGATCGGCAGCATACGATCCTCCTTTCAGGATAGCTAGCATGATAGTATACCATTATATCACGCGGGCGAAAGCCCCATGAGGCGCATGACCAGGGCGAGCTCGACTCGCAGGGCCAACTGCAGGTTGGCGAGGGAGATCCGCTCGTCGTGGTTGTGCATCAGCGCGACCGGGCTCGGCTCGCCCGCGACGACGCGCGCGGGGCTGAAGCCATACACTTTCACGCCGCGCGGCACCAGGCTGCGGGCGTCGGTGCCGCCGCTCGATAGGATCGGCACGACCCGGCTCCCCGGCGCCGCCGCGGCCATCACATCCTCGATCATGCGGAACATCGGGGTATTGATATCGGATTCCAGGCCCGGCTTGTACCGAATCTCCTCGATCGCGACCTCGTGGCCGATCGCCGCCTGCACCTCGGCCAGCATCTCGGCCTCGGCGACGCCGGGCAGGGGCCGGCCATCGACTTCGGCCACCGCCTCGGACGGGATCACGTTGATCCGGCTGCCCGCGGCGTGCAGCATGGTCGGGCTGCAGGTGTTATGCGTCACCGCGTAGAGGAAGCGGCGCAGCTCGTCGTCCACCGGCAGGCGGGCCAGCGCGTCGAGGTGGCGCTCCGGGTCGAACAGGGCCGTGGTGTCGAAAGCCGGCGCGTCCGGGGGCCCGGCCAGGGTGGTCAGACAGGTGCGCATCGCCGGGGTCAGGTGCAGGGGCAGACGGGTGGTGCCCAGCCGATCCAGCGCCCGGCCGAGCTTGACCAGGCAGTTGTCGTCGTGCGGGATCGAGGCATGGCCCGGCCGCCCGGTGGCCCGCAGGCGGAAGCGGAAGGCGCCCTTCTCGCCGCATTGGACGCCGAAAAAGGAGCGCCCGCCAACGCCGATTTCCTCGCCGGCGCCCTCGCTGATCGCATACTCGGCGTCGACCCAGGCGAAATGGTGCTGCGCGACCCACTCCATGCCATACGTCGAGCCGGCCTCCTCGTCCGCGGTGAAGGCGAGCAGCACGTCGCGGGGCAGGGTCAGGCCGGCGCGCTTCAGCGCGCGCACCACCGTCAGGTGGATCGCGTCGATGTTTTTCATGTCGACGGCCCCCCGCCCCCAGAGGAAGCCGTCGGCGATCTCGCCGCCAAAGGGCGGGTGGGTCCAGCGCGCCGCCTCGACGGGCACCACGTCGGTGTGGCCCATTAGCAGCAGGGGCCGCGCCCGGCCATCGCCCGCCCAGCGCGCCACGAGGTTGGCCCGGTTCGGCACCGCTTCCAATAGCTGCGACTCGATACCCACGGCGGCCAGCTGATCGCGCAGATAGGTGGCCGCCAGGGTCTCATTCCCCGGCGGGTTGACCGTCTCACAGCGGATCAGATGCTGCAAATGCTCGACGACTTCCGCCTCCGCCGCCGCCAGATCGATCCCCAGGGCATTCGTGGTGGTCAAGGTAATATGCTCCTCCCTATCGCTCACGCCATACGTCGCCCGCCTCACGCATACGGCAGCGCGACCTGGACACGGGTGCCTTTGCCGTCCGGGCCCGGGCCGATCGTGAAGCGGCCGCCGAGCTGCTCGGCCCGTTCCCGCATGCTGGTCAGGCCGAGCGTGCTCTGGCCGCGGCCGGCGCGGTCCGGGGGCAGGCCGCGGCCGTTGTCCTCGACCGTCAGGCTGACCCAGCCATCGGCCGCGCCCAGGCTGACCAGCGCCGTGGTGGCGCCCGCGTGCTTGGCCACATTGGTCAACGCTTCCTGGGCGACCCGGTAGAGCGCCTTCTCCATGGCAAACGGCCAGCGGCGCTGGCCCTCGGCGTCCAGGTGGACGTCGATCCCGTTGCGCTCCTTGAACAGGGCGATATGTTTCTTCAGCACGGGCACCAGCCCTTCCTCTTCCAGGTTGGCCGGCCGGAGCTCGAAAATGAGCGTGCGCATCTCTTTGAGCGCGGTATGCGACGTTTCTTGCAGGCGGGCGATCTGCACCCGGGCGGACTCGGGATTGCTGTCGTAGAGGGTCGCGGCCGCTTCGGCGTTGAGCACCATGCTGAACAGCATCTGTGAGATCGAATCGTGGAGCTCGCGGGCCAGCCGGTTGCGCTCTTCGAGCACGGCGAGCTCCCGGGAGCGATCGTAGAGGCTGGCGTTCTCCAGGGCGATCGCGGCCTGGTTGGCAAAGGCCATCACCGTCTGGCCGTCCTCGGCGTCGTAGGAGCTGATCTGGCGATGGTCGATGGTCAGCGCGCCAATAGTCTCGTCGCGCACCCGCAGCGGCACCCCGATCCAGGAGCGGGTCAGGTGGCCGCGCTGGTGGTCAAACGAGGGCTCCCGGTGGACGTCGGCGATGACGATCGGGCTGGCTTCGCTCATCAGGCGGCGCGTCAGCGGGTTCTGCTCGGGATCGAAGCGCGCCCCGAGCACGGTCGCCGGATCGCCGAAGCCGCGGCAGGCGATAATGCGCAAGACGCCCGCGATGCGCCACATGATCGTGGCACTGTCGTAGCGCACCACCTCGGCCAGCTGTTCGAGGATCAGGTCCATGACCTTGTTGAGGTCCAGCGTGGAGGTGATCAGGGCCGAGCTGCGGTTGAGGGCGACGACTTCGCGCACCCGCCGCTCCAGCTGCTCCGATTGCTCGGCCAGGCGGGCGTTCTGCGCCTGGAGCTGCGCCTGGCTGTGGGTGAGCAGCTCGACCTGCTCGGCCAGGCGCCGGTTGAGCTGCAACGAGTAGAGCTTGCTCACCTGGATGACGATCCAGTGCAGCACCCCGTCCAGCTCGGCCAGCAGCCGGAGGGCGGTATCCGCCTCCCACTGCGCCTCGCGCCAGATCACCGGCAGCACAGCATCCTTCAGCAGCAGGCTGCCCTGGATCACCTCGGAGATATCGAACCCCTGCGTGACCCGGATGGCGCAGGTGTGGGCCAGGTGCGCCTCCAGGTCGGCATACTCGCCCCGCCGGAAGACGAGCGCCATGTCCAGCAACTGGTCGCGCAGGCTGGTTTGGAGCTCGATGACCGGCAGGGCCGCGAAGCGCGAGCCCGGCACCCCGGCCAGCATCCGCACCCAGGCCGCCACGATCTCCTCGCGGTAGCCCTCCAACAGCCCGGCCAATTCCGTCGACTGCGGAGTGCGGAAACCCGCAGGGTTCCCCTTGTGGGTTGCGGAGTGCGGAGTGTTATAATTCATAAGCCCTTCTCATACGGAATTCCGCATTCCGCATTCCGCATTCCGCACTACAGATAGTGGCCCATGCCGCCGCTGACGTCAATCGAGGCGCCGGTGATATAGCCGGCGCGCGCCGAGCAGAGGAAGGCGACCACGCTGGACACTTCCTCCGCCCGCCCGAAGCGGCTCATCAGCGTATAGCGCCGCGCCATGGCGCCATAGAACGACTCGGCGGCCATACCCGGCGCGCTCTTCTGGTGTATCGCTTCCCACTGCGGCGTCTCGACAAAGCCGATATTGACGCTGTTGACCAGGACCGTGGGCGCCAGCTCGGCGGCCAGGGCCTTGCTGAAGGCGATGCAGGCCGCCCGGTTGGTGCTCGTCGCGAAAAAGGTCGGGTCGGGCTCTTTGCCGAACACCGCATTGATGTTGACGATGCGGCCGTCGCCGCCGGCCTTGAGCAGCGGGATCGCCGCCCGGCAGCAGCGGATCTGGCTGAACAGCTTGACCTGGATGTCGGCGGCCCAATCGGCGTCGGTGAGATCGCCGAAGCGCCCCGGGGTGGCCCGCCCGGCGTTATTGACCAGGATGTCGAGCCGCCCGAAGTGCTGCCCCACCCGCTGCATCAGGGATTTCACGTCGTTGGCGTTGGTCACGTCGGTGGGGATCGCCAGCACACGGCCGGCGTCATGGGCCTCGGCGGCGATCTCGGCGGCCGCCTCGTGCAGCGCGGTGGCGTTGCGCGCGCAAATGGCGACGCTGGCCCCTTCCCGCACCAGCTCCCGGGCGATGGCCCGCCCAATGCCCTTCGAGGCGCCGGTGATCAGCGCGATTTTGTTGGCCAGTCCCAGATCCATAGGTCTCCTGTCCCGCTTACCCGCCGCCGCCGACCGGCCGGGCGCCCTTGCCGGGGATGCCGGGCTCGGTCATCGTGCGGGGATCGAGGATGCGATCCAGTTCGTCGGCCGGCAGCAGCCCCTGGGCGAGCACCACCTCGCGGATCGGCTTCCCGGTTTTGAGGGCCTCTTTGACCACGGCGGCGGCATTCGCGTAGCCGATATAGGGGTTCAGTGCGGTGGCCAGCCCCATGGAGTGCTCGACCATGTACCGCGCCCGCTCTTCGTTGGCCGTGATACCGCGCACGTTGAATTCGGTCACCACGGCCAGCGCATTCTTGAGGATGTCGATGCTGAACAGGGTGCTGAAGGCCATCTGCGGCATCATGACGTTGAGCTCCAGCTGGCCCTCGGAGACCGCCAGCGCCACGGCCGTGTCGTTGCCCACCACCTGGTTACAGACCATGGTCAGCATCTCGAACATGACCGGGTTGACTTTGCCCGGCATAATACTCGATCCGGGCTGCACGGGCGGCAGCACGATCTCCATGATCCCGGTCTGCGGGCCGCTGCTCATGAAGCGCATATCGTGGCTGATGCGGATCAGCTCCAGGGCCAGCGCGCGCAAGGCAC
>Ga0070730_10005752_pt1 | contig 10650 bp, 4 predicted proteins | sample Coa_R1_3_FD_66447 | JGI IMG/M metagenome (GOLD analysis project Ga0070730, IMG submission 66447) | Surface soil microbial communities from Centralia Pennsylvania, which are recovering from an underground coalmine fire - Coalmine... | ecosystem: Environmental > Terrestrial > Soil > Unclassified ... | reverse complement strand
CGACTTGCAGCAAGTCCAGCAGCGAACAATCGGCGATCTAAAACCGAATGCGTGGCGAACGCGGATTTGACTTGTTGTGGGTAAGCCTCGCACTACGAGCATTACTTCCGGATAGCCCGTCATCCGCCCGGTGTGAAAGCTTAGAATTTGGTACGGCAGAAGCGGCGGTGCCGGGCGTCCTGGCTCATTTCTTGAGTTCCGCCGGCCAATTCGTCAAAAGGCTAATCGATGAGGACTTCGTGCGGTCCGCAGTAAGCACGGCGAAACGCTGGCCATCGGGGCTTACGTCATACAGGGGTGAAGTGCGATCCGGAGGATTCGGGAAATCCAGTTGAAACAGTGGGTGAATGGAATCGACGCCGAAATTCGGCGTAGTATGAATCTGTGCCACCATCAGCCGGTTTCCCATCGTGACGTAGAACAACTCGTTGCGGCTGAATCGCGGCAACCACCCTCCCGTCGTCGAAACCTGAGATTTCGAACCCTCCCCCGGAAACGGCACCACGTAGACTTCCGGCCGCCCGGTTTCGTAGGAAAAATAGGTAAGCCAGCGACTGTCGAAAGAGAATCTGCCCTCGTATTCGCTGGCCTTCAATCCGGCCGTAGCCGCCGGCCGAAACGCCTTGCCGCCGGCCAAAGGCAAACTCCAATTGGAAAAAACCTCCTGTTTGGTGCTCAGATGCATCGAAAGGTATTTTCCGTCGGGCGACCAATCGATGGGAATGAGGTAGGTATACGCGTCGTTGGTGTAGATGGTTTGTTCGGGATGGCGGCCATCCAGCGGTCGCCGCCGGATCGAGAACTTCCCGTTCTCAGTAACCATGTACGCGATTTCTTTTCCATCCGGCGACCAAGCCGTAAACCAGTCATCGGGCCCGAAGGTAATCCGGGCGGGCGGTCCCCCGGCCACGGGGTAGACCCAGATGTCATCCGCTCCCGACTTCGGGTCCGTAACCGTGACCGCAACCGATTTTCCATCGGGTGAGAACCGCGGAACGTCGTAGAGCGCAAGCGGGCCCGGAGTGGCTACGACGTTTCCGTTGCGATCAAAGATCTTCAATTCGGATTCGGCGGAACTTTCGTGGTAGGCGAGTACGCCATTTGTCGAGACCGAGAAATATCTGGCATCCCCTAATGTCTGCGGTTCGCCCGAAACCCTCCACGAGGCGAGATCGAATACCTGCTCCATGACGTGCCCGTCGCGCGAAAACAGCAGGCGGCCGGAGGCAAATTGCGGCATCTGGCCCGGTACAACCGCCGCCCCATCTTGCTCAGGTTTACCGAGTTCACCAACTCTGATTTCGCGCGGGGAACTCCACGGGATAGTGGTATACAGAAAATGTTTGCCATCGGGTAGGAAAAATGGCTCGGCGTGAGAATTTTCCGTCTCCTTGAGTTTCGTGGCCGGCGAAACCTGCCCCCCGGAAGCCGGCACCTGATAGATCGCGCCCGACCTTTCTTTGCAGAACAGAATCGTGCCATCCGTATTCCACGTACCGCCACCGCTCTCGCTTCCTACGCCATCGACGAGAATTTGCGGATTCCCTCCCGAGGCGCTGACCTTCTTCAGCTTTCCGTCGGCCACAAAGGCAAGATACTGGCCATCGGGAGACCAGAACGGTTTACTGGCATCTTCCGTCCCAGCGAGCGCAGTGGCCTGCTGCGCGTTCAGCGGCCGCAGCCACAACTTCGTCAAGCCCTGTTCGTCCACAGCGGAGAAGGCTAGCATTTTGCCGTTCGGTGACACGACCACAGGGCCAATCTCCAACCCGGACAAGGTAAATGTCGTTCCTGGTGGCGGCGGAATGTAGGATCGCACCGAAGATGCGGGAGAACTTCCAGGGCGCAAGAAATAACTGATTCCGGCGCCTGCCAGGAGCAATGCTATGCCCGCCACCCACAAACCGGCACTCCGTTTGCGCGAGGGTTGAGTTGCCGTTGCGGTTGTGGATGGCGAAGATTGGGCAATGCCTTTCAACTGCAACCGCAGATCGTGGGCCGACTGCAAACGCTCTTCCCGTTCCTTTACAAGGCACGTTGCCACTAGGTAGTCGAGCGCCGCTGGCGAGAGTGGCTTGGTTGCGCTGATGGGTTCTGGATCCTTTTCCAGAATCGCCGAAGCTAAGCTGATCTGACTCCTGCCCTGAAACGCGCGCTTGCCGGTTGCCATCTCGTAGAGCACGGCACCGAAGGCGAACAGGTCGGAGCGAGCATCCGCTTCCTTGCCCTCAATCTGTTCCGGAGACATGTACTGGATGGTCCCCACGATGCTGCCTGCTGTGGTCAGTGGACTTGCCAGACTCGCCCCGCTCATGGTCCGCGCCGCCGACAAGAGCGGGGCGGATCCCGCGCCCGCCGTACCGGGTAGCGTCGGTTTCGCCAGGCCGAAGTCCATCAGATTGGCGCCGGACTTGGTCAGCATAATGTTGCCCGGCTTGAGATCTCGGTGCACGATGCCAGCGCGATGCGCTACCTCCAACGCCTCCGCGACCTCGATTCCCACCTTGAGCAACTCATTCAGAGGCAACGCGCCTTTTCGTAGCCGATCAGCCAGCGTCTGACCATCCAAGAACTCCATCACCAGAAAATCAGTGCCTTCCTGCGAGCCGATGTCATAGAGATGACAGATGTGCGGATGGTTCAACGATGAAATGGTGCGGGCTTCACGTTCGAAACGCTGCTTGAACTCAGGATTTTCACAAAGATGGGTGGGCAGGATCTTGACTGCGACTGCGCGATCGAGGCGCATGTCCCGAGCGCGATACACCTCACCCATCCCGCCAGCGCCTAAGGGCGATTGAATTTCATAAGGGCCGAGTTTTGTGCCAGCGGCCAGAGCCATGCGCGGGCGTAATTATAGTCTGCGCAGCACGTACCGCACCATGCGATGATTCTGGGTGTATCGTCGGCAAACCTGCAGTAACGGAGTGGTAACTGAAGGCTTGCCCGTTACTCGCTCAAGTGACTTCGCTTCTTCGGCAGACGCCAAACCCCGGGGTTTTCAGCACGAAAATGCAAAGTGAACTGGCAATCCGCGAACAGAGGAGATATCTAGCCATTGCCACTGGCACCGCTACATGACGCCTCTATTTCTCCATCTCTGAAACCCAGTTCAGAACGACCGACAAGGGTGCAGGATTGCCTTCATCTATCTTCGTGAGAATCAGGAATTTCTGACCATCGCCGCTCACGTCGTAGGAGAAGACGTCCTGCGCGGAAACTGCTTGCCGACGATGAGTTTGAAACAGCGTGACCGGCGCACCGGCTTCGAAGCTAGCTCCCGTTGTAACCGGGACTGCCGTCATCTTTCCATCCGCCGACAGGTAGAATAGTTCCTTGCCGTCTTGACGCCATCTCGGCTCCTGTCCCCCTCCGCGCGACACCTGCCACTTGCCGTTGAAACTCGGGAAGGGGGCTACGTAGATCTCCATGCTCCCCGTTTCATTCGAGGCGTAGACAACCCACCGGCCATCGGCGGAAAACTGCGCATTGCGCACGGTCCACTTGGCTTGCAACAACGGTTTGAGTATGCACTCTGGCCACGTGAAGTACCACAGCTCGTTATCGTTCCTAACCAGTACATACTTGCCGTCGCGCGACCAATCCCACACGTTGGACTGAGAAGGGATGTTAAAACCGGCCACCTGCTCCGCGGAGCCTGAACCATCAGCACTCTTCAGATAGAACTGCATGCCAAGCTTGCGGTTGCCAGTGAACAGGATGTGCTTGCCATCGGGACTCCAGACGGGAGCCTGATGGGCCGATGGATCGAAGGTCAGCCTTGAACTTACGCCTCGGGCGGGCTCAAGGATCCATATATCAACGTTTCGACCACCCTGGTCTGTTTGGTTTATGGCAACCCTGCGCCCGTCGAGCGAAAGACGCACGTTGTTATACCAGCCGGCCGTTCCGACTGTGCCCGCACGATCTCCTTTCCGGTCAAACCATGTCAACTGCGACAGGGACGCGCCTTTCCCGGTCTGCGTGATCAGGACATCTCCATTCGAGACACTAAAAACCGCCCGGTCCACGGTCGGGAAGTACAGCACTTCGTCGTTCAAGGTATGCGGTTCGCCGCTCAGGACGTAGCGACGGTGGTCGAACGGTTGCGCCACTAGAATCTTATTGTCGCGCAGGTACAAAAGATAGCCTGGTTCGGCATAGGTGGCGTTTGCGCTCGTGCTCACAATCAAACGTTTCTCTTGCGAATCCAACGAGCCCAGGAAGATCGCGTTGTTTTCTAACTGCCCGCTGAAATTCGCCCCCAGATAGAGAAAATGTTTTCCGTCCGGCAGGAACAGCGGCCAGCGATGGCTGGTTTCGCCTCGCGACGCGTCCGTTTTGGTCACCTCAACGGGCGAGCCTCCCGAGGAAGACACTCGGAACAACCCTCCGAATCCGCTGGGCGTGAACAGAATCACTCCGTCCCGGTTCCATGTGCCGCCGCGTCCGGTGGGCGCATCACACAGTATCTGTGGTTGTCCGCCCGACACCTCCACCTTTTTGAGTTTGCCGTCCCCGAAAAACCCGATAAACCTGCCGTCCGGCGACCAGAACGGGTAGGACGCCCCTTCCGTACCTTCGAGCGAAGTAGTCCGCTGCGTCCCGACTTCATAGGTCCAGAGCACACTGTTGCTGATCTGGGCGGAGTAGGCGACCATTGCAAGCGTGTGGCCACCTGGAGACAGGGCTAGATCATTCGCGGCGAATGGCACTGCAGCGTGGAAATACATCGAGGGCGGGCGCCTGTTACTCGTCTGCCACCAAACCGCGCCTCCAGTCAGCGCCAACAGGACGAACGCGGCGGCAAGGAGCCAACTCACACGTTCCCATCTCCGCCGCCCGGTCGGAACCTGGCTCGCTTGAGCTGTCTCGGAACCTGCCTCGGCGATCCAACTCAACTCGCTAGCCAAGTCGCTCGCGCTCTGCCAGCGTTCGTCGGGATCTTTCGCCAGACATTTCTTAACTACTCGATCGAGCGCGTGTGGCGTCATCGGCTGCAATTCCGCCATCGGCGGAGGTTCCGTGGTCAAGATCGCCGCGATCAAACTGGCCCGGCTCTTGCCGCTGAATGCCGGCTTGCCCGTGGCCATCTCGTAGATCACTTCACCGAGAGCGAAAATATCTGTGCGCGAGTCGGCCTCTTTGCCCTCCAATTGCTCGGGCGCCATGTACTGAAATGTTCCGACGATGGTGCCTTCGACGGTCAGCTTCGCATGGTCTGCTGTTATCTCCGTCAGAGCTGCGGACAACGGTGCTGACTCCTTTGCTAAACCAAAATCCATCAGCTTAGCTCCGGCCTTCGTCAGCATGACATTCGACGGCTTGAGGTCGCGATGAGTGATGCCCAGCTTGTGCGCTTTGGCCAGCGCGTCAGATATCTGTGCCGCACAGCGCACCGCCTGCTCCGGCGGTAGCGGGCCTTTGAGCAACTTCTGCTCCAGCGTTTCTCCCTCGACCAGCTCCATGACGAGGAAGTCCACGCCCTCCTGATGACCGATGTCATGGAGAGTGCAGATGTGGGGGTGAGAAAGCTTGGAGACAGCCTTGGCTTCGCGCTCCAGCCTCTGCCGTAGATTCGGATCGGTGGATGAATTGGCCGGCAGTACCTTGATGGCGACTGTCCGGTCCAGGCGTGTGTCGCGTCCGCGATACACCTCTCCCATTCCCCCGGCACCTAGCGGCGAGACAATTTCGTACGGGCCGAGTTTTGTTCCCGAGGGAAGCCCCATGCGTTGCGCGCCATTATAGTCTCATCGAAGGTGTGGTTCACGCGAGGCCGCAGAAGCGCCCGCACTCGAGAAAGGATTCGAGCACGCCCGGATTGTCGGCTATTGGGAAGTTAACTTCTGGGTAGCCCGTTAATCGCTAAGAATCCTAAATTACGATTCTTGATCGCCTGGTTTTCACCAAGCTATTCCGCCGTACAGGGATCTACTTTGATGTATCATCCACCTCATTTCTAGGTTGATGTTCCATCGGTTCCCGTTTGAAACTTTCTGGAGCTCCTATGCACCGCTATCTTGTTGACTTTGCATTGGTGGTACTCGCCACACTCAGCTATGCAGTATGCCAGAACCCGGCCACACGCTCTGCTGTGCCTGGAACAAGTCCTTTATCAGAACCCGGAGACCCGCCCGGTCTTGCTGAGCACTTGAAGAACGCGCCGCGGATCGTTGAACGACCGCTGATCACTGGCCGGCAGGCGATGGTTACGTCACTTGAACCGCTTGCCTCGATGGCAGGAATGCGTATATTGCAGCAGGGCGGCAACGCCTTTGATGCGGCGGTGGCAACAGCTATCGCACTCACTGTTCTAGATCCCAGGATGTCTTCCGTCGGCGGCAACGGTTTCGCGACCATCTACGTGTCCAGAACACGTGAGGTGCGCGCACTAAACTTCTATGGATCGGCCCCGCAGCGCGCCACTATGGATGTATACAGAGGCAAGGACTACTCCCACGGTTTTCTCTCCGTGCCGGTGCCTTCCTGCCTGAAAGGCTATGAAGCGCTGCACAAAGCGTACGGACGTCTGTCTTGGGCTCAAATACTCCAGCCCGCCGTCGAACTGGCGGAAAACGGATTCGTCATGACACAGCCGCTTGCTGATTTCATGCAGATTTATCGAGACGAGTTCGAACGGTTTCCTTCGACAGCGAGAGTTTTCCTCCCGGACGGACGAGCCCCGAAGGCCGGCGATATATTTCGCCAGCCCGACCTCGCGCGAACCCTGAAGGGTGTTGCCGGACAAGGAAGCGACTACTTCTATCGGGGGGATGTCGCCAAGCGCATTGCGAAATTCTTTCAGGACAACGGTGGAGTGCTTAGTACCGACGACCTCGCAAATTATCAGGCAAAGTGGTTAACGCCTATCAGCACAACTTACCGCGGATACACGGTCTATACTCAGCCTCCCAGCAGCAGTGCCATAGCAGTTCTTGAGCAGTTGAACATGTTGGAGGGCTATGACCTGAAGGCTCTCGGCCACAACTCGCCCGAATACTTGCACCTCCTCGGAGAAGTCATGCGGCTCGCCGTGGCAGATCGTAACCGATACGTGGGCGATCCGGAGTTTGTGAAGGTTCCCGTCGACAAACTCGTTTCGAAGGAATACGCGGCCGAGAGGCGCAAACTGGTCCACCTCGACTCGACGATGTCAGTCGCAACGGCTGGTGATTTCGGGCAACCGGAGGAGACGCATACCACACACCTCAATGTCGTCGATGCAGAAGGGAATATGGTGGCGCTCACTCAAACGCTTGGGGACTTCTTCGGTTCTCACCTCGTTGCTGCCGATACTGGCATTCTGTTCAGCGACGAGATGCGTCATCTGCATCTTGATCCGACTGATCCATCGCGCTTGGAATCCGGCAAGCGATCGCGGTCCAATGAATCTCCGGTAGTCATTCTTAAGGATGGGAAGCCGTTTATGGCGATCGGAACGCCTGGCAGCGACGGCATCTGGCAGCACCTGGTTCAGGTGATTGCAAACGTGATCGATTTTGGAATGGACATTCAGACCGCGATAACTGTTCCACGAATGCGGGTTGGCGGCAGCCCGGAAGCGGGCACGGAAATCAAGCCCATCTTCCTCGTGGAAGACAGAATTCCGGCGGCGACGTTGGATGCGTTGCGGGCGAAGAGCTACGTTATCAGGCCGATCGGCCAGTCTGGGCGCGTCAACGCCATCGTTATCGACCCATCGACAGGATTCCGTCTGGGTGGTGCTGATCCACGAGAGAACGGTTACGCGCTCGGCTGGTGAGCCAAATTGAAATTGATGGTCTTGAAATGATTCGTGTCTGTCCAACGCTGGCAAAACCCACTCTCCTTCAAACGCGTTTCGAATCCGCTATCAGTGATACCGATCACGAGGCTCGTGGCTGCCGGGCGGCTTGTCGGCTACCCTTACCTTGGGATTGCTTCAGGCTTGCCCGTGACTCGGGCGCAATCCCGAGAGGGGTCGCTAGGCGGTTCTGGCGAGGTCACTTCGACGAGTAGGCAACCTACGAGTCTATCTCGACTAATGCTGCGTTTGCGCTGCCATGGTGCGTGAGCGCAGGCCCGCAGCGATTGCGGTGAACCGCGGATCACCGTGCAAAGGGGCGAACTCCGTCTCGATGTCCGTCGCGTCAGCAGGCCTGAGCCCGTGCTCGACCGCATCGCGTAGCAGGAAAAGAGCTTCGCTAGGGCGACGTTGGATCGCAGCCACACGCGCAAGGTTGTATTTTGTTAGAGCCGTGAAGGGGTGATTCTGGTCTAGAACGCGACGTTCGATGGCGATTGCCTTGCCGAGCTGCTTTGCTGCTTCTAAGTAATGACCTTCTTCCAATTCGCAGGCGCCAATGTTATTCATGAGCAGGAGCGTTGTCGCATGTTCGGGACCGTACACCCGACTCGATGTCTCCAATGCCGCTCGCAGTATGTTACCTACATCTGCCCATCGATTTTCACGCGACAGAGTGTTTGCCAAGCTGGCCATCGTGTCGATCACAACGGGATGATCCGGTCCGAGCGCTCGGCGCTCAATGTCGAGACTTTCGCGCTCCAACTTCTCTGCCTCGGCATACTTGCCCTCGTTGGTGAGAGTATCGGAAAGACTGGCCACAATTTTCAACGTGATCCAGTTTTCAGGCCCCAATACCACGCGCCCAAGGTTGAGAGCTTCGCGGAAGCCTTGCTCAGCTTCGGCGAAGTCACCAAGATTGTATCGGTTGGTAGCGAGATTGTGGATAGTCTTTATGGTTTCGAGGTTTCTTGGCCCAAGGATACGCCGCTGGACCTCGAGCACCTGGCGATTTATTTTCTCGGCTTCAGCAGCTTTCCCGTTGTCGCCCAGAGTAGCTGCAAGATGGCGCATCGTAGAAAGGGTGTCCGGATGCTCCGGACCGAGAATCCTCTTCCGAATCTCCATGGCTTTATTGAGGAGAATCTCTGATTCAGAGTAAAGACCCAGCGAACCATAAACGTTTCCGATCGTTTCAATCATGCGCGCCTTGAGCGCTGGATCCTGACCTAATTCGGAATCTATCTCTTTGGACGCCTTGTCCAGAATCTCCCGGGCCGTGATGCTGTTCCCCCTTGACTCGCTGGGCGCAGTGACATTGAACATGTTCGTCATGAACTCCGTCACTCGCCGGGATGTCTCCGCCTCCAGGTTTGCCCGGTCCCTCTCTTTTGCGATTCGACGAGCCTGGACCGCCATTGTCGCGACAAATCCCAGCAGTGACACAACCAGGACCGCCGAAACACCGACTCCGAACCGGTGCCGCCGAACAAATTTCTTCGTGCGGTAAGCCGCGCTTGGGGGACACGCCAGCACCGGTTCATCGCGCAGATGCCGCGCAAGGTCTGCCGCCAGATCAGAAGGTGATCCGTAACGCCGGGTCCTGTTCTTCTCCAGGGCCTTCATGGTGATCCAGTCGAGGTCACCACGGAGATGCCGCCCTAGAGATTCGGGCTCTTCTTTCCGTTTCTCCGCCAAGGCCTGAGACTGTTGCCCAAGGGTTCGGATTTTGGTGCTCGGCCGCGGCGGGTCCTCGTCCCGGATCTTGCGCAACATACCCTCGAAACCAGCCGCCCGCAGTTCTTCGGCGTCGTGGGGAAGAGCGCCGACCAGTAATTCATACAGAATGACTCCGAGCGAATAGACATCCGTACGAGTGTCAACATTGCGCTCCGTCATGTCCGCCTGCTCCGGACTCATATAACCAGGCGTGCCGACCATGAAGCCTAGTTCTGTGTACATCGTTCTCTCGGTCAGCCGCTGGGCCACCGCTTTGGCCAGCCCGAAGTCGATGATCTTCGGAACGGCCTTATCGTCCTGAAGCACCACCAGAATATTTGAGGGTTTCAGATCCCGATGGATAATCGCCCGTTGATGCGCGTGCTGTACTCCCTCGCAAACTTGGATAAAGAGCTCAAGCCGTTCCCGCAACGCTAAGCCGTGCTTGTCGCAAAACTCCGTAATGGACACCCCGGAAACGCACTCCATGACGAAGTACGGGTGTCCATCGGCTGTTGAGCCAGCGTCAAACACTTTGGCGATATTGGCGTGGTCCATCAGAGCCAAGGCCTGTCTTTCGGACTCAAACCTCGCAACTACGGCACTGGTATCCATCCCGGCCTTGATCAGCTTCACAGCAACCGTGCGATGGATTGGCGTGGTCTGTTCTGCACGCCACACTTCGCCCATGCCCCCCACACCCAGCCTCTGCAGTAGCCGATAGGGACCAATCGTGACGGAGGCGCCCGAGGCTGAATCGCCACTGAGAGTCGTATCGGACGGAAGTATTTTGTTTTTGCCGTTCAGGTCAGCCACGAGTGCCTCCCAAGATAACGAAAGTGCTAAGGGTCCGTGATCAGCCTAATGCTCAAGTTGGAGAAAGGATTGGAGAAAGGATAGGAGCCGGACTTGCCAAAAGCAACTGAGAAGGGTGTAAGAGAAACGTCGGAGAGTCGGGCGAATCGCGTTTGAAGGACATAACGCTACGGCGTGCAGTAAAAGCCGACCCTATGATTGTGGGTGGTTGGTCGGCAATCCGGAAAGTGTGAATTTCCCGCGATCGGTAAGAAATCAACGGCACGAAATATCAACAATCGCCAGAATTCCACCCCTGTATAGACTCCTCCGCCGCCGCCGGAGAAAGT
>Ga0070730_10005751_pt1 | contig 10652 bp, 8 predicted proteins | sample Coa_R1_3_FD_66447 | JGI IMG/M metagenome (GOLD analysis project Ga0070730, IMG submission 66447) | Surface soil microbial communities from Centralia Pennsylvania, which are recovering from an underground coalmine fire - Coalmine... | ecosystem: Environmental > Terrestrial > Soil > Unclassified ... | reverse complement strand
TTATATTTCGTGTCCACCACCGCGAGGGGGCGTCCCCCTTCGGCCCGGACGACGGCGTCCACGACGAACCTGTGGTTCGAACCGCCGCCCAACCGATGGACGTATCCCGCTTCGATCGTGGTCGCCGGGCGCAGGCCGGCAGCGAGCCGCCCGACGACAGCCTTCTCGAACAGCCCCGGCATCCAGACCCCGAAGGGGACGGAGTCTCGGTTTCCCCGACCGGCGGCCGGACTCGCCGCGTCGAGCACCATCGCGCAGAGGGCGTGCAGGCGCGCGTAGTCCCGGATCCGCCGTCCGTAGTCGCGACCGCGGCAGGCCGCCGCGTCGCAGGGTACGAGCGCGACGGAGGAGGCGAGTCGACGCGCGAGCGCACGGACGCGACGCTCGAGTTCGCGCGACTGCACGGGCAGGGTCGTGGCGACACACAGCGTCCAGGCGAGAATGCGATTTTCGTCCACGTCCTCCGAAATGGGGTTCGTCGCGTAGACGAAGCGCGGACGGCCGGAGCCGAATCGCCGCAGTGTCGGGCCGAAGAGGACACGGCCGCGCGGCGCCTGTCCCTCGTCCGTCTGCGCCCGGTAACCGCGATGGAGGCCGCGCCCGAGCCGTTCGGCCACGCCGCGCTCCAGCATCCCTAGGACGGTGTCGCAGAAGGCGTCTGCCTCGTCGCTGACCGCGTCGCCCTCGAACGTCCGGAACACCGCGGAATCGTTGACGCGGTCGAGCAGTTCGAAGAGGCGCGCGACCTCGATCTTCGGGGCGATGCGCAGCACCAGCCGGGAGCCAATCGGCAGTGAGCCGACCCACCCGGCGGGCCGCAGGACCCAGCGCCGCCCGTTCGCTGGCGACGGCCACTCGACCGAGACCCGCGCCAGCCGGTCGCCCGCGATCTCGACCGCTTCCCCTTCGGTCAGGGCTTCCTGCGGCCAGGCCGAGGAAACTTGCTCCTTCAGGTCGAGGATCCGACGCCGCCGCCCGACTATGGTCCAGGCTCCGGATACCAGGCCGCCAGCCACTCGCGTCGGACGGCCGCCCATTCGTACTTCGCCGCCCGCGCCGGATCGCCGTGGAAGAGCTCCCTGACGTACGGAAGCACTTCGCCGTCCCAGATCGCGTGCATCCGCGCCGGGAGTGCCGCCCCGTCCCTCATGAAGAAGGATATCCCGATCAGATAGTCCAGATCGGCGATGTCCCGGTCGAGCTCGCGGAGCAGGGCGACGAGCGGCGCCGGGTCGACGCCGTCCCGTTCGAGCCGCCCAATCAGGACGCCGTGGTCGGGAAGCAGGCGGACGAACGAGAAGCGGCGACGGAGCGCGTGGTCGAGCAGGGCGAGGGATCGGTCCGCCGTATTCATGGTGGCGATCAGGTGGACATTGCGCGGGATGGCAAACCGGCCGTCCCCGGGGCCGTTCGCCAGGCGGACCTCCTCGTCCCGGTACTCAAGTAGGTGTAGGAGCTCACCGAACACGCGAGCGACGTCCGCGCGATTGAATTCGTCGACGATCAGGACCGAGGGCGACTCCGGGGATTCTGCCGCTAACTCGCAAAAATCGAGAAACCGCCCCGGGCGGATCTCGTAGCTCAGGCCCTCGCCCGGTCGGACGACCGGCGCGAGCCCGGCGACGAAGTCCTCGTAGGTCCAGGAGGCGTGGAACTGGACTTTGTCGACCACCCCGTCGCCGCCGGCCACGAACAACCGCGCCAGCCGCTCGGCCACGAAGGTCTTGCCGCTCCCCGGCGGTCCCTGCAGGACGAGCTGCCCCTTCCGGCGGAGCCGCTCTGTCCATTCTCGGGCGAGCTCCTCGCCGATGCCCGTCTCCTCGGTGAACCGCGCGTGGTCGTACGATGGTTCCTCAGCGGCCGCCGCCAGGCCGTCGGCCGGCTCGCCCCCCGCGGCGATCGGCGGCGGGTAGACGACCTGCACCTCCTCCGGTTCGACGAGGGCGCCGAGGGTGGGATCGAGATCGGGGGCGGGCCCCGCGACGACCGGACCGACTCGCCAGGCCCCGTCCTCCCGGCGATAGCAGAAGGCCACGGCGCGAAAGACGCCAGATCCGGCCACGATCCGTCCGGCGGGCACCACGGAGGCATCGGCGACGCCACGGGACGGGACCACGGCCACGCCCAACACGGGCTGCCGGCGGCTCACGCCCGGTTGCCGGAAACGCACGTTGAAGTTCCCCGCCTTGCTCACGTAGTAGGCGCCGACGCGATCCGCATTGAGCCCCAACCGATCCGCTAGCCAGGCCTCGACCGCCCGATATTTCGTGACGCTCGGGGCGCTGTGGTCGACGGCGGCGAGCAGATTCGAGAGCGCGTTCAGCGCGGCTTCGTCGATTGGCAAGTGACAACCCTTTGCGAGAACTGCTGGATCCGGACCGCCACCCTAACGCCGCGCGCGAGTGGGTGCCAGCGCCCTTCCCGCCGAACGGGTCCGGACCAGCCGGGCGAGACGGGCGGAAAGGCCGGTCGGATCCCTCGTCTGGCACTCCCAGACGAGGGCGACCCGAAAGCCGCCCAGGCGGAGGGTCCGGACGGCGCGCGCGTCCCTGGCCCGGTTCGTCGCGAACTTCTCCGTCCAGAAGTCGCGATTGTTCTTCGGGACCGTCCCCGCCCGACAGTTGGTGTGATGATGCCAATAGCAGCCGTGGACGAAGATCGCCCAACGGCTCCGCTTGTTCGACAGGTCCGGTCTGCCTGGCAGGTCGCGCGCACCGATCCGATATCCGGCGCCCAGCGTACGAAGGATCTTCCGAACGACGAGTTCGGGAGCGGTGCCGCTCTGCCGCACGCGCCCCATCAAACGAGAGCGTTGCGGGGACACGGTGTCGACGAGAGGGAGCGTCTTATTCGGCGGCCTCGGCTCCATAGTCTCCACTCATCCTAAGCAGGTGGTTTTCGACGGCACTCAGGAAACCTTCGGGGAATCTCAGTTTGGCGACCTTGGTCCTTCCAAAGAAGCCAGCTGTCGCCCTGAGGGACAGCAAAGCGCCGGGATGACGAAGGAACTCGGCCAGGTGGGGGCGTTCGACGGCAACCGGAAAGGACGAGACGTTCACCGCGACGATGCCGTCGCGCGTGGACGCGGCGGCCCGCGGCCAGCCCCCCCCTTCAAGAGGACGTGCGAGGGCCCGATCCCATGCCCCGGGGGAAGCGAGCCGCCGACCGATCCAGTCCGCGACCGGGACGCTCACCGCGTTCCCCACCAGAGACCATCGCCGCGACGCCCTGACGACTTCTTCCGCGGGGCTCGTCCAGTCCTCCTCAAAGCCCTGTATGCGCTCGGCGTCGCGAATGTCCGGCTTCACGATGCTGCCGTTGGGCATCAAGATCGCCGGCGGCGACGGAATACCGATGGTCGAACCGTTCTTCAACGTCGGGATAGCGTCCGGCGCCCAGCCGAGCCCGCGGATGCCCTCGGTCCAGTAGAAGCCGTGCGCGATCTCCCCGATCTTCGTGGTCGGGAGCTCCGGCTCGGCCTGGTCGGCGAACAGTACCTCGCCGGGATCCCGATCCCTGGAAGCGACGATGTACACCCGCTCCCGACGCTGGGGCAGACCGAACGCCATGGTGTTCACGACGCGATACGCCCATCGGTAACGGAGCTCCCCGAGGCGTTTGACCACCGCTGCCATCGCCCCGCCCTTGTTCAGCTGAAGCATGAACGGGACGTTTTCCAAGACCACCCACGGAACGGGGCGTCGTTCGAGCAACCGGAACACTTCGCCGATCAGCGAGGACTGCTCGCCGGCAAGCCCCGCGGTCCTACCCGCTTGACTTAGGTCCTGGCAGGGAAAGCCGCCGCAGACGAGCTCCACCTCGGCGGGAAGATCCCGGAGCCGACAAACGTCTCTGGCGAGCTCAACGCCGGGGAAGCGGGCCCGCAACACCGCCTGAGCGCCCGAATCGATCTCGCAGAGGAGTGACGCGTGGTGACCGGAACGCCCGAGTCCAAGCTCCAGTCCACCGATTCCCGCGAATATACCTGCTACCTTCATACCCGTCCCCCTACCACATCTCGAGTTTAGCGAGCAGATCGGGCATGGGGAAGGCGTTTCGGTCGACGCGGCGTCACCTCAGCACAGTCCTCGCCGGGCCGCGGCGGGCAGTCAGAGATAGGATGCCCCCCCAAGCTGGGCATCTCGTTCTGAGACCATCCTCAGCGCCAGACTCGCCGTCGCCGACAGCGCCGCCGTCCCCTATCTTTCGGAAATCTTCGGTAACCGTGCCTGACCAGCAGCCCCAGCCCGGCCTTATGCCCTCTTTTCCAAACACTTCCTAAGTCACCGCTTGTGAGGACATTGTTCCGCCGGGGAGGGGGCGCGGGGTAGAACGCTGACCCGTTGTCGGCTCGTATTTAGTGACAAATGCCTCTAGAGTGTTGGCAATTGCCATCAGAATGCTTCGCGAATTCCGCGACCATCTTAGCAAAGTTATTTAATATCAATTGGTTGATTGGGTGGCACGCAGCTTGCGTTTTCGGTGCTAGCCAAGAAAGGATAATCGACAAGTGCCCAATCGGCGCCAAACCAAACTCCTTGCGGACCTGCCAACCCTTCCAGTGATGAGGGACTTCCTTTCCCGAACTCTGCCGGGCAACAGTCCAGGCATTCGGCGCGTGCGGGATCAGGTCATCGAATTCTCAGCGAGCCCCATCGCGCGGAATGTCCTCCTTCGCGGACCGATCGGGGTAGGCAAATCTACCCTCGCTCGCATTATAGGATTGATGAAGCGGATCGCACCGCTGTCCGCCGGCGAGGCCCGACAATTACTCGACTCCATTCGATTCGACGGCCCGAACCAGATCGACCTCCGGTCCATCGTGACGTGGTACGTCGAACTCCCACTCACCGGTCTGGTCGAGAGTCTCGCGGAGGCGCAGCTGTTCGGCACCGACAAGGGCGCATTCACTGGCGCAATCTCCTCGGCCGGAATATTCGAGAGGGCCTCAACGGGCGCAATGGCGAAGGGAAGCGAACCCGCCGCGGCCAAGCTCACCGGTGGCATCGTCTTTCTCGATGAGATCGGAGAGTTGAGCGCGAAGCTGCAGGCCAAACTCCTGCCTATTCTATCGGGCGGCGTGTACTACCGCCTCGGCACCGAAGGCAAACCAGATGCGGACCTGCAGTTTCGTGGCGTCACGATTACGGCTTCCTGGCGGCGCCTGAACGATGGCCTCGTACGCCCGGACCTTCTATCGCGGATTGCCGGCTACACCATCGATGTTCCTGGCATCGACGACCGCAAGGAGGATTTCGATTCTCTACTACAAGGTGTGCAGGAGGCTCTAATTAAGTTGGTCCAGGTCGAGATCGACCGCATGCGCGTGGTCGAAACAAGGATCGATCGTGAATATTGGCTCGGGCGGTACGACGCGTTGAAGATGCTCGACCATGCGACGCGCCAACGCCTCGCTCGCGTCGAATGGAACCGGCATGGAAATCTCCGTGGTCTGGCCGTCGCCGTCGAACAAATCCTGGTCGGGGGGCGCGACCTGGAGCAGGTCGTGGCCGAGCTCCCAGAGTTGGGAGGCGAGGCCGATCAAGAACCGGCCTCGAATTCAGATCTCATAGCCGGCCTCATGGCTCGAACGTCGACGGGCGACGGCCTGGCGGCCCACGTGCGGGCCGTCGAGCTGGATCAACGTCGCGAGCTCCGACAGAACGTCCTAGCGAATCCCACGGCACTCGCGCGAATGGCTGCGGCACTCGGAATAGACGAGGTGCGGCTCAAAGTTCAATTGCGTCAGCTTGATAGAGAGCGGCGTGCCGACCGGAGAGGGAACCGTCCATGATCAAGATCTCCGAAGGCGCGGACGTACTCGACCTCCTCGATCAGATAACGATGAAGCCGTATCGCTACGAGCGAGTCGTGATCTCGTCGCCGTTCATCGACGACGACATGTTCAGCAGGATCGCGTTGCTGGCACGGGCCACAACCCGCAGCCGCTGCAAATTGTGGCTTATAACAACACCATCCCTGGCGGATCGGTTGACTCTCCATTTTCAGCGATCTCCAGCACCTGCGCGCGCCAATATAGTCGCGCGCGCACGCCTCCACGCCAAACTCTATCTGGCCGTCGACCAGCAAGGAACCCACAGCGAAGCGATCGTCACCTCCGCCAACCTGACCCGCGCCGGCACGGGCGGAAACATCGAATTGGGTGTGCGGATTGCGTCGACGTCGCTACCCGGGCGTCTTCTGCTTCGACAGCTTCGCGACTTCGTGCGCCGCTTGGCCGCCTAATCCCTAGAAGGAGATCAGAATGGAAAAGACCATGTCGTCCTGGTTCTTCATGCGGCCAGGCTTCAGCACCTTCCGTTTGGAACCGGAGAAGCATCCGCAATTCCTCTTCGGCACTCGCGAGCGCCGGCAACGCGATTATTTGTTGGGCGAGATCGAGGGCGCCTGCTACGGCAAGGACGGGTACAAATCGGTGATCTTCGGCGACTATGGCCGCGGCAAGACCCACATGTGCCACAATCTCCAGTTCGAGATAAAGCGCCAGAACATGGCCATAAACCCGGTCTACATCAAATGCTCCGCCTACATTTCAAAGGAACCGTTCCAGAGCCTCTTCCGCGAAATGATTACTCGCCATCGGACCGATGACGTCAAACGCGTGGCGACGGAATACGTTCGGCTGACTAAGGAAGGCGGGGCACAGCCCATCCGGGATATCGTCCAGTCTGAGGACATCGCTTTTGTAATCAATAATGGTCTGACAGCCGTCAATGAAGAGGCCGTTCGCAATTGTATGCGCTGGTTGGGGGGAGAGCCAAAGGTGCCCATGCAACTCATCAGTAACTCTCTCAAACCGCAATTGACGGACAGTCGCGATTTCGGCGCCGTGATGCGTGGCTTCGCTCATATGTTCTCGACGGTGGACAACAATGTCCTTCTCTATCTGGTGGACGAGGCCGAGCGTTTCGAGAACGTCACAAACGTCGATACGTTCGCAGGTTGGCTCGCGTCGATACGTGAGCTCACGGAGATACCCGGCGTCGGTCTCATGTTCTTCGTCGGCGCGTTGAGCCGCAACAATCTCCCCACGCTCCTCGTGCAGGAAGAGGTCATGCGACGCATCGGCGTCGCGAACTATGTGGAATTCCAGAACCCGAGTCGGGAAGAGCTGCGCGACTTCCTACTCGAACTCTTCGCCACCTTTGTGCGCAAGGGCGAGGTTCCCGAGCAACACCGAGGGGTCGTCGCTGACGACGCGCGAGATCCTGTCGTGCCCGAAGAATTACAGCGCCTCACAGGCGGTGAAGCGAAGCGGCTGGAAACATATCCTTTCGAACCCGACGCCTTCGACGAGTTCATCGAGCAAGCCGCGGCAGGACATATGTCCAGCAAGCCGAGTGAGGTTCTCATTCGCCTCCTCAAGGCCGCGCAGCGATCGATGCGGAAGAACCAACACACGATCGGACGCGCCATCGTCGAGGAAGTCAACTCGGAGGGTCTGTGATCATGAAAACGTTCGATATCGAACCGCGCGTTCCCGGTAGAGTCTATCTCGGAAGCGCCAAACGGGAGTCCGTCATTCTCGCAGGCCGAATGGCGGAAAAGGGCAATTCGGAGCCGATCATGTTCGACGGTTCCGACAATTTCGTCGTCTTCGAGGTCGGCAAGCGCGGCTCCGGGAAGTCCTATGGAATGGGGGCTCTGTTGGAGGCGTTCGCAACCGACACGGCCTCCAGGATCGGCACCCACACCGAACGGCGAGCGGTCGTGCTTCTCGATCCCCTGGATATTCACTGGCCGGCACTCACGCCGCTTCGGGCCGACGGTCCCGACGGCCTCCGCAAGCAATTCGAAATCCTCGCGAGCTGGGAAGGCCTGAGCGTCGAGCCCATCAATGTCCGGGTATTCATTCCAGCCGGACACCTGTGGGATATCGATCCCCCTGCCTTTCGCGAGTTTAGAATTCCAGTCAACTTTCTCGATGCCGGCGATTGGGGACTGCTGATCAAGGCAGATCTCATCACCGAGCCGCGAGGGCGGCTGATCGACGAAGCGTATCGCAAAGTGACGGAACTGGGCTGGTCTTGGGACACTCCATCGTCACCTCAGGCACCGAAGCCGGACTATACGCTCGAGGACCTGATCAACTGCATCGAGCACGATCCCGATATCACCACCTTCTATGCAGCCGAAACGCTTCGTAGCGTCGTGCAACCGTTGAGATCTCTTGCACGAATGCCGCTGTTCGATTCCTCTGAGGGGACCCCCCTGACAGAGTTGGCGGAAGCAGGCGCGCTATCAATCCTATGTCTGGCACGGTTAACGGATGACCTCCGCACAGTTCTGACAACCGTTCTGGTGCGCAAGTTGAAGGCCGATCGCATGTTCGCGAGCCAGATCCGACGCCGGCTCGCGTTGAGCCAGGATACGCCGGAGGTGCGGGAACAGCTGCAGGCGGAATTGCGACGCCACGTGCCGCGGACCATTCTCGCCATAGACGAAGCACAGATCCTCATGCCCGCTCGAGGAAACAGCACGGCCCGGCAGGCACTCGACGCATTCGTGCTGGAGGGCAGGAATTTCGGGCTCTCGCTCTGGCTGGCGACACAGCGGCCCAAGGGCGCAATTTCCGAAGCGGCCGCGAGCCAAATCGACACCTTCATCGTGCACCGGCTGAGCGTTGCCGATGACATCAGCGCAGTTTGCGGACTTCTGCAGAACGCGAGCCCCAAAGTCATACGATACGCTGGCCGTGCTATGGATCTTCCCGACCTCATTCGCGCGCTCGATGTCGGGCAGGCCATATTCTCAAGCGCAACGAGCGATGCTGCTCGGTTCGTCGTCGGAAATGTCAGACCACGCAACGTCGCGCACGGGGGCGAGGCCTTTTGATGTCCCGGATTCCGTGGACAAAGTTTCAGGACTTCTACCTGCGCTTGGGATTCCTGAAGGTACTGGTAGCGGCCCTGAGCCCGCAGCGGCGCAGCGCTACCAACGACGAGATCTTGCGCCGGCTCGAAAGCCCGCTCTTCGATCCAGCGCGCACGCATAGTAAATTCTGGTTACGCATCGGATCGCGGATGTCCTGGTATGAAGATGAACCAGACGACTGGACGGGGAAGAAGAAAAAGCATCCCACGACCGCCGAGGCATTGCTGGTGGATGGTGACTGCTCGTCGTTCCTCTTCGCCATAACCGATAAGACCACTTACAAGATCATCGACTGGGCGCGGGATGTCGAATTCATCGGACGCGCAAATCAGATCACCGAGCGGGGGCTGCTGCTCAGATATCTGATTCCGGAGAACGTCATAGACAGGTTCCTCGGCGGGAACGTCGAAGCCTGGAATCCATTTCTGCTCTCTCCTTCCGAGCGCATCTTCTTCCTCTTCCATCTCATCGAGATCGACGACGTGATGTTGGAGTTAATCGAAGCGCTCGGCAAACTCGAGGACGGACGGATATTGGAAGCACGTGAGGCCGCACAATTAACGTGTGCTGCGCTGATAACCGTCCTCACAAAGGCGAGGAGCGCGGTACAGCCGCGCGACATTCTAGCTTTCCGAACGGCCTGCGAATTGGCCGGGACCATCGCGGAAGAACTCGATATGACCGACCAAGCAGGCGAGCTGGTAGGAGGCCCTCGGCGTCGAACACCAAAGCCGCTCAAGCCAGTTGCGCGCCGGAGTCTCTCCGTGAGCGGGCAACGCCTACAGCCCCGTCGAACGACTAAGAACGCGGACCACCAAACGATCCCGAGGTTCGAACAGCTCGTCGATCTCGGCTTCCTTGAGAAGCCGATCGACGAGACCGGAGGGGAGCAGGCCGCGTTCGCCGGCCGAAGGCGGTGGCGCTATCTCCCGAGCGCAACATGCCGCCGCTGGGTTGCCGCGCGAGCGGCTTCGGAGATGCAGGAAGGCCGCTTCAAATGGGAAGCCTTCGCTACGACATTCCTGAAGACGTTCACCCAAGAGGCGGGCCGATCGACGGCAGCGCCCTCGACCGTGGCTCGGTATCTTTGGCAAGCCTACGAGCGTATCAGAAGGCCAGCAGGTCCCAATCCGCTCGACAGCATCGCATTGTATGCGATGATTGAGGCACTGACGAACGGCGTGGCCATCGAAATGGCCGACTTTCACCGCCTCATGCTTCGGATAAAGCAACGCAGTGCCCTGCCGGATCACGCGTTCTTCGCCTCCGGCAACGATCTCGACCAAATGTTCATCCAATTGAAACCCGGCTTCGTGCAGGAGGTCGAGAAGAACGAGGCCATTCTCTCGACCGTGGAGCAAACATGAAGAAGGATTCTGGCTCCGATCGCTTCGCGGGTTCGGCTCAGACGCCTCCCGATCGAGTCGATCTTCTCGACGAGATCACGCTGCTGGCATTGATGCTCTCGAAGGCGACAAGGCGGGTCGGGCGAACCGCAGCCGAAGGTAACCGCTGGGAAGAGGCCAGCGCCCAGCTGAGTTCCGTACAGGAGACATTGCGATCGATTACCGCTCTGTCGAGCCGATTGGACTCCCTCCAGGCGACTTGGTCAGAACGCGCACAGCGTCAGCTTCTCGAACTCGACGCCGACATTCGGGAAGCGTGCTCAAAACGAGGTTGGCGCATCGACGGCCAATGGCCGACGCTCTACGTCGAACGGGCGGTCGGCATCACGATCGACGAGGCGAAGGGTGCTG
>Ga0070730_10005750_pt1 | contig 10654 bp, 9 predicted proteins | sample Coa_R1_3_FD_66447 | JGI IMG/M metagenome (GOLD analysis project Ga0070730, IMG submission 66447) | Surface soil microbial communities from Centralia Pennsylvania, which are recovering from an underground coalmine fire - Coalmine... | ecosystem: Environmental > Terrestrial > Soil > Unclassified ... | reverse complement strand
CGCCGCGGCGGATCCACCATGATCAGGCTCCCCCCGGGCACGCATGGACGGGTTCTCTCGGCACTGCGCGATGCCGGCCTGTACGCCGATTCCCGCGGAACGACTTTGCGATTGTCGCCGGGAAATATGACGTCGGCCGGCGGTGTCGAGCGGCTGATCCGGGTGCTTTCCAGATCAATTCAATGAGGCCGGTATCCGCGCTCAACGGCTCCTCACGGCGAGGCTCAATCTCGCAGCAATGCGCGATCCTGAACCCGCGACTCCGGCTGGTCGACCTCGACCTCGAATGCAAAGACGCTCCCCTCACCCAACCGGCTGCGCACATCGATATCCCCGCCCATGAGGCGCACGAGGCGCCGGCTGATGGCGAGGCCAAGCCCCGCGCGCCCTTCGCGCGGTTTCGCCTCGGCGATTTGCTCAAACGGTCGGAACAACCGAAGCATTTCCTCATCGCTCATGCCGATACCCTGGTCCGCCACCTCGAATCGCAAACGGGCCATCGCCGGGTCCGATGAGGGACGGCGCATCACGCGCAATGTGATCGCCCCCCGGTCAGTGAATGTAACCGCGTTCGATAGCAGGTTCAGCAATATTTGCCGCAACCGCTTTTCGTCTGCACGCACCTTGGCCGGCAGATCGAATGCCGCTTCAAGGGTCAGGTGCAGGCTCTTTTCTTCCGCCTCGATCCTAATGGCGTCGCATATCTGATCCAAAAAGAATTGCAGGCCGATGTCAACCGGATGCAGTTCGAGTTTTGCCGCGTCGAGGCGCGCCAGATCGAGCACATCGTCGATGAGGGTGAGCAAGTGGCGTCCGCTGTCGTCGATGATCTTGAGCGCCCGCATCTGCTGTTCTGTCAGGGTGCTGTCGCGCTGCAATATTTGCGCGAATCCCATGATGGCATTGAGCGGTGTCCGCAACTCGTGACTCATCTGGTCCAGAAATTCACCGCGCTCCCGGGCCGCTTGCCGGGCTTCCGACAGCGCCCCTTCGCACTCCGCCTCCGGCGCCTTGCGCTCGCTCGGAATTTTCGCGCTGTCGACGGCGCCCTGCTGCGCTATCGGCGCCTGCGCGCGTTGTTCCAGCATTGCATTGAGTGCGCGCAGGTCGCTCTCGGATTGTCGCAGGCGCGCATTCGCGGCCCGCAGCCGGCGCTGCGAGCGGAGCAGGCGCACCACCAACAGCGCCGCGCCGATCAGTGTGGCGGCCAGGGTTCCCAGTGCGGTCCACAGCCAGGTTGCGCTCACCCGCAACACCGGAGAGCGCGATCCAAGGCATCGAGCAATTCATCCGGTGTATACGGTTTCGCGACGCACTCATCCGCGCCGGCCGCCAAACAGGCGGCGCGGTCCGCTTCGGATACCCGGCCGGTCACCATGAGAACGGCGCTGCGCGGCCCGGTACGTCTGCTTTCGAGGTGCCGGATCCGCCGTACAACCTCGAGGCCGTCGAGACCCGGCATATGCCAGTCGAGCAGCACCACGTCATAGGTGCTGCCTTCCCAAGCGGAGATCGCGGCGACGCCGCTTGCCACGGCGTGGACGCGGGCGAAGCCCTCGAATTCCAGCAGTTGGCAAACCAATTGACGGTTTCCGGGGTGATCGTCGGCAACGAGTACCGCCTTTCCTGAGCGCGCGCTACGTCGCGGCGCTGGCTGTTCCGGCGGAGGTGGCGCCGGTTGCCCGCCCTTCGGAATCGGTAATGCCGCGAGGGTCATGCCGGATAGCTCGTGCGCGTTGCGCCGCGCATTGGAAAGGCTTCATGACAATACTCCGAATGAGCGGTTTGCTCCAGTTCGCGCTGCACCATTTCTGGATAATATGTCACTCCAACAGTGCCAGATTCCGGAACCGATGTTCACCGCCGCTAGCGACGCCGAGTAAGCCCTCGTCCTTGCCGCGCAGATCAACACGAACCACTTGGTGCCGCCGGGACGATGGGGTCGCCGGATTCGCTGCCCACTTGGCGCGGGCGGGACGACGAGGTCGCCAGATCTCCGTTGACATTTATAATCCTATTTATCGTATAATATAGCCAGAGGGATTTGGGCGCCACACATAGCGAGCCGCCGGCTCAAATAAAGGCATTCAAGGGAGAATTTGGCGAAATGACCGCGGCTGTCAAGCCTACGGCCGATCGTATTTTTTTGATGTCGGAGTGAAGTTTTAGGCTGGAAGCCCCAAGCTGAAAATTCCGCACTGCGGTCCCTCCCCCGGGACTAGTGGGCGGGGCCCTTGATGGGCCTCGCCCATTTTTTTTTACCGGCACGCAACCTGAGCCGCCCGCCATGTTGCGCGAGCGCGCTCATGACGCTGTCCAGCGCCACTTCACCGGTCCCGCATTGATCAGCCGGCACGTGATGCCTGCTTGGCGGCCTCGAGTGGCACCGAATCCGTCCAATTGTCTAGAGCGATATGCACATCCTCCGCAGCGACGAGGCGCTGCTTTCATTCGAGCACCTCGTTCGCGATGGAGAGGCCGGTCGGACGCTTGAACTCTTGCCGCGTAGTAGAGTTCAGGTGCAATCTGCTTAAATCTCATTAATATTATAATAAGTGTTAAACTGCAGTCAATGGCGCGCGCTGGAACGCCCATTGGGTTCGATCGCGCGCAGCTGCATGATATATTCATCATATAAAATGGAGACTTCAGGGACGGGCCGTTCGTTTCGAGGACGACAGACTCACTGCCATGACAGCTAAAAAGCCGCTGCGAAGTGCCGAGAGCTACGGCCCCGAAGACAAGGATGGCTTCATTCGTCGCAGTTGGATGAAGAGTCGGGGCTTTTCAGCCGATATCCTCGATGGCCGCCCCGTGATGCGCCGTGGCTTGGAAGCGGGACCAGCCGGCGCCGAAATATTCCAGCGGCTACCACCGTGTGGAACACCTGATGCAGGCGGATCACGGATGCGCAACCTCGATTTTCAGGTAGGATCGAGCGGCAGCACCGTCGACCGGGAATCACGTTGATGGGCGGTGCAAGCTTCATCGCCGGCGACTGGGGCACGAGCAACCTGCGGCTTTCTCTCTGCGATGCACAGGGAACCGTACTCGACGGCCGCACCGGACCCGGCGCGGCCGACTCCGGCGGTCGCTTCGCGGATATTCTTCAGTCGCTGACTGCACCCTGGCAAACATCGGAGTCCCCGCTGCCCACGGTGCTATGTGGGATGGTGGGCTCGAACATCGGCTGGACCGAAGCGCCGTATGTTGCCTGCCCGGTGCTGCCGGAAGACGTTGCGGACGCGTGTGTGGCGATGTGCGGCGGCCGCGTGCACATCGTACCCGGGCTGTCGTGCAGCAATCGGTTCAACGCACCCGACTTTCTGCGCGGCGAGGAAACTCAGATTCTCGGTGCATTGCACCTCGTCGAAGCGCTGCGCCGGGAACGCCGGCTGCTGTGTCTCCCCGGAACCCACACCAAATGGGTGGTCTTGCAGGACGGCGCGGTTCGTGAATTTTTGACGGCGCCGACCGGCGAACTGTTCGCTCTTCTTTGCGAGCACGGCGTCCTGCTGCGCGGGAACGGCCGAACTTCCGAGCATGACGCTGACGCGTTCTTGAAGGGTCTGGCGCACTTCAATCAATTTCCACAGGCGGAGCTTCTGCACCGCCTGTTCGAGTGCAGGAGCCGGCAGCTCAGCGGCGAATTCTCGCTTGCCGAAGCGACCGGGTATCTGTCGGGTCTCCTGGTCGCGAGCGACGTGCAAGGAGCGCTCAGCGCGCTGACCGAACCTTTGGCGGCCCGGTCGGTGTACTTGATCGGCGCGCCGGAACTCACGCGCCGCTATGCAGCCGCCTTGGGTAGTCACGGCCGCGACACCTGCGCGGTGGACGGCTCGGCCGCCTCGCTGGCCGGGCTCGCGCAAGTACACCGGCGGTTATCCCGGCAGGCGGCCGCATGACCTCCGGCATATTGGACGCGCAGCCCGCGCTGGTGGCCATTCTGCGCGGCGTTGCGCCCGACAAAGTCGCGGCCGTGGCCGACGTGCTGTATGCCGCCGGCATCCGCAAAATCGAAGTGCCGTTGAATTCGCCCGAGCCGTTCTCGAGCATAGCGCGGCTCGCCGCCGCGCACAGAACCGACTGGCTGGTCGGTGCCGGTACCGTGCTCAGCGCCGATGACGTGCGCCGCACCCACGCCGCCGGAGGACGCCTGGTCGTATCGCCCAATTGCAATACCGACGTCATCCGCTGCGCCTTGCAGCTCGGCATGGAAGTGCTGCCGGGTATCGCCACGGCCACGGAAGCTTTTGACGCGATCCACGCCGGCGCGCGGCAAATCAAGCTGTTTCCCGCTGTGACCTACGGAACCCGCCATCTCGAAGCGCTGCGCGCCGTGCTGCCGCCGGATGTCGGTGTGTTTCCCGTCGGGGGCGTCGGCGCGCAGGATATCGCCGGTTGGCTCAGCGCAGGCGCCGCCGGCTTCGGATTCGGCTCCGAGCTTTTCCGCCCCGATTACACGCTCGCGGAAATCGAGCAGCGCGCCGGACGACTGGTGCAAAGCCTGCAGGAAGCGCGTAGCCGGCTCGCGCGCCGCTAGCGGCCTGACGGGATCAGCATACACAGGAAGCGTTCGTGAAACTTACCGCCCTCGACATCGCCATCATCGCCATCTATGCCGTCTCGATCTTCACCTTGGCGCAGTGGGTATCCCGCGAAAAGGGTGCGCACAAGAAAGATGCGCAGGACTATTTCCTTGCCGGCCGCACGCTGCCCTGGTGGGCGATCGGCACCTCGCTGATCGCCGCGAACATCTCGGCCGAGCAAATCATCGGCATGTCCGGCTCGGGCTATGTGATCGGCCTCGGGATTGCCTCCTACGAATGGATGGGGGCGTTCACGCTCATCATCGTCGGCAAGTACTTTCTGCCGATTTTCCTGAAAAACGGCATCTACACCATGCCGGAATTCCTGGAACGGCGCTACAGCCATAGCGTTCGCACGGTCATGGCGATCTTCTGGATCGGCGTCTACGTCTTCGTCAATCTCACGGCGATCCTGTGGTTGGGAGCGACGGCGGTGCATACGGTCACCGGTATCGACGTGCAGATCGCGCTGCTCGCGCTTGGACTATTCGCCGGCGCCTATGCGCTCTACGGCGGGCTCAAAGCCGTGGCTCTGACGGACATCGTCCAGGTCTCTCTGTTGGTGCTCGGCGGCCTCGTCATCAGCTATATCGCACTCAACAAGATATCCGGCGGCGCCGGCGTGGTTGCCGGTTTCCACGAACTGACGCAGCGCTTCCCCGACAAGTTTCACATGATCCTGCCGGCGGACAGTCCGAACTACAAGGATCTGCCCGGATTGTCGGTTTTGCTCGGCGGAATGTGGGTCATGAACATCTCTTACTGGGGCTTCAACCAGTACATCATCCAGCGGGCGCTGGCCGCCAAGGATATCCGGGAGGCGCAGAAAGGCATCGTACTCGCCGCTTTCTTGAAGCTGTTGATGCCGGTGATCATCGTTCTTCCCGGCATCGCGGCCGTGGCTCTGGCACCGAATTTGGCGCGCCCGGACGAGGCCTATCCACACCTGATGGCCATGCTGCCCGCAGGTCTTCTGGGTCTGGTCTTCGCCGCGCTGATCGCCGCGATCGTGGCGTCGATGGGGTCGAAGATCAATTCCATCGCCACGATTTTCACCATGGACGTCTACCGGCCGCTGCGCCCGCAAACCTCGCAGCGCGACCTGGTGCTGATCGGCCGAATCACGGCCGCTGTGGCGCTCGGCGTCGCCATCCTGATGGCGAAACCGCTCCTTGGCAGCTTTACCCAGGCATTCCAGTACATCCAGGAGTTCACGGGCTTTTTTACCCCGGGTATCTGCGTCATCTTCCTGCTCGGCATGTTCTGGGAGCGCTGTACCGCCGCCGGCGCGCTGGCGGCCGCCATCGCCTCCGTGGTGTTCTCGGGCGCGCTTTATTTCGGCTGGCCCTCGCTGCCGTTCATGGACCGCGTGGGCCTGGTGTTCGTGGGGTGCTTTGCCGTTGCGATCGTGCTCTCGCTGCTGCCGGCCCCGCGGATTGCCGCGCTTAGAGTGGATCTCAAACAGGTGGATTACTCGACCAACTCGGCTTTCAACGTGGCGGCCCTGGTGGTCACCGCGATCCTGGTCGGGTTCTACACCGCTTGGTGGTAGGCGCGGCCAGCATGACGACACTCCTGCCAATCGACGTTTTCCGGGTCGCGAATATCGTCGGCGAGGGCATCCTTTGGGACGCGCGCCGGCAGGCGTTGTGGTGGACCGACATTCAAGGGCGACGGCTGCACCGCTTTGACTGGGTGCACGCAACGCTCGATGCCGTGGACACTCCCGACCGCGTCGGGTCGTTTGGCTTGATTGCGGGCAGCGACCGGTTGATTGCCGCCTTTGCCAGCGGCATCGCATTGTATGACGTCGATCGGCAATCCGTCGATTGGCTGCCGCAGCAGCCGGCGCTCGCCGCCGGCGTGCGCTTCAATGACGGCCGGGTGGACCGCCGCGGCCGTTTCTGGACCGGTACCATGGTGGAGGGAGGACGCGGCGGCGCGAGTGCGTGTTTATACTCCGTCGACGGCAGCGGCGCGGTGACGTGCCAGGCTCGCGGCATCCGCATTTCGAACGGCCTGTGCCACAGCCCCGATGGAAAGCGGCTGTATTTTGCGGATTCGCCGACACGGACGATTTTCGAATACGAGCTGCTCGAGCCGCAGGGGGTCTTGGGACCGCGCCGCGTATTCGCACAAACGCCCGAGGGTGCCTTTCCCGACGGCGCGGCCGTCGATGCTGACGGCTGCGTGTGGAGTGCACACTGGGGCGCGGGGCGCGTCGTGCGCTACACACCCGACGGCCGCGTCGACCGTACGCTGCAGGTTCCGACTTGCCAGCCAAGTTGCGTGTGTTTCGCCGGACCTGATCTCGACGTGCTCTGCGTCACCAGCGCGCGTGAGGATCTCGACGCTGCAACGTTGCGCGCTGAGCCGCATGCCGGTGATGTATTCTTGTACCGCGCTGGCGTACGGGGGCTGCCTGAGTCAGAGTACCTGCTATGACCGCTTCCGTACGTGGCCAAAATCTGACCTATAGCGTGACCGACAGTCTCGGCACCGCCATCGTGACCGGTGTGTACACGGCCGGCAACCCAATGCCCATCGAAGCCGAACTGTGCCGTCAGTATGGTGCAAGCCGCTCGGTCGTACGCGAGGCCGTCAAAATGCTCACCGCAAAGGGACTGCTGGGCTCTCGGCCGCGTCTCGGGACGTGGGTGCAGCCGGAAACGAATTGGAATCAGCTCGACCCCGACGTTCTCGGGTGGCTCCTCGAGCGGAAGTTCTCGGCGCCGCTGCTCCTAGAGTTCACCGAATTGCGGCTGGCGGTGGAACCTGGCGCGTCGATGCTCGCGGCCCGCGTCGCGGGACCCGAGGAAAAAGCGGCCATTCGCAGCGCGATCGAACGGATGCAGGCGGCCGAGCGCGGCGACGGAGACCCGCTGGAGCCGGACATCGCCTTTCATGTCGCCGTGCTGCGTGCGAGCCGCAATCGATTTTACGCCCAACTCACGGGATTTACCGCAACCGCGCTGCGTATCAGCATCCGCATGACGAATCGATACAAGGGCGTGCGGCTCGCGAGCGTCGCCGATCACAAGAAAGTCGCCGACGCCATCATAGCGGGCAGACCCGCCGCGGCCGGGGAAGCCATGCGCAAGCTCATCCAGGAGGCGCTGGACCTCATCACGAAACGCGAGGCTCAGCACGCCTCGCGCCGGGTTTCTCTCGGGGCCAACCGGTAGCTCATGGAAAGAATCAAAATCGCCGTCGTCGGTCTGGGCAAAATCGCCCGGGACCAACACATTCCTTCGCTTCGATCGAGCGGCGCATTCGAGCTGGTTGCCGTCGCCAGCCCACACCACCAATTGGAAGGGACGCCGAGCTTCGGCGACCTTCCGGCACTGCTGCGGGCGGTCCCCGAGGTGCACGCGGTGGCGCTGTGCACGACGCCGCAAGTGCGCTACGAACTCGCGCAGTACGCGCTGGAACGAGGCCGGCACGTTCTCCTCGAGAAGCCGCCGGGCGTGACGGTCAGCGAAGTACTGGCGCTCGTCGATCTTGCCCACCGGCGCGGTGTCGGGTTGTTTGCTTCATGGCACTCGCGTCACGCTCGGGCGGTCGAGCCTGCACGCCTGTGGCTTGCCGGCCGCAAGATTCTGGCCGCAACGGTCACGTGGAAGGAAGACGTGCGGGTCTGGCATCCGGGCCAACCGTGGATCTGGCAAGCCGGTGGGCTGGGCGTGTTCGATCCGGGGATCAATGCGCTATCGATACTCACCCGCATCATACCCGGCTCGCTCGCACTGAAAAGCGCGGAGCTCTGCTATCCGCGCAACTGTGAGACGCCGATCGCCGCGCGCCTGATCCTGGCCGAATCGCACGGCGCAGCGGTACAGATCGAGCTGGATTTTCGTCAGACGGGGCATCAAACCTGGGACATCGAGGTCGACACGGACGCCGGACGGCTGCATCTGTCCTCGGGCGGCGCCCTGATGGCGGTGAACGGTCAATCGGCGGAAGTCGTCGAGAGCTCCGAGTATGCGTGTCTGTACGCGCAATTCGCCGACCTCGTCCGCCGGCGCGCCGTCGATGTCGACTGCACGCCCATGCAACTGGTTGCGGACGCCTTTTTGTGTGGGCGTCGCATCGAGGTCGAGCCCTTCATCGAGTGACCACGGGGCGGAAAACGGGGCGCGCCTCGAGGAACGGCATTCTCGAGCACCAGCGTTTTCGAGCGACAGCGTTGCATAGCTTTTTGCCGCTGTCAGAATCTTCTTTCAGAAATGTCGGCCGCGCCCTTATGGGCGCCGTTGCCGGAGCGCCGTAATCATACGCCTACAACATCTTGTAACTCACTGATCGTCGAGTCATTTCGTCGCCGGGCGCGACGGGGAACTTCAGGTGGTCGAGGCGCTGTCGAAAATAAGCATGAGACACACGGGAGTTGGTCATGCGCAAAACGACAAACACGATCTCGCTTCGGCATCTCGTAGTCCCGCTTGCGGCCGCGGCGGCCGTTATCGGCTGTGCATCGAAGCACGACACGCGGGGTGATTTCGCCGGATCAGCTCCTTTCAGCAAGACGATTTCCGGCCCGAGCGATGCGGTCTGTTGGAGCGTAAAGCGCGCACTACTTGGACAGGGGTACATGCTGGAACGATCCAGCGAGCCCGGCGTTTTGACCGGAACGCGCGATTATCAACCCGAGGAGAAGGTGAACATCACCCTTCGTCTGCAGACGACCTGCGCCGACAATCGCAACGGAACCAGCATCGTCTTCGTTACCGCTGAACGAGAGGTCAATAAACTGCAGAAGATGAGGCAAACCACGAGTGCGGGAATCGGACCGGCGACGGTCACGATGCCGGCGGGTTCCGCCCGGGTTCTCGGGATCGTGAAACGAGAAACCATTGCGGATCCGAATTTCTACAACAGTTTCTTTGCCCTAGTCGAGGGGTTTGTCGCACAAGAAGGACAATCGAACAGCGAACATCACGCTGAACAACACGCTCAAGCGTCCCATTAGGTCTCATTGGACAGCCAGGGCTAAGCGGGCGGATAGCCATCCGCAAGACCTCGACACCGGTTCATGCCAACGTAGAGAGGAGGTACTCATGCACCGTAAGGCGCTAATTGCAATTGCCGTTGGATCAGCTCTCGGAGCGGTCCTGCCGGCGGCGTACGCCGACCAGCAGTCCACTGCACCGGGTCAATTTGGTCAGCAACAAGCGACGCCTGCCCCCGCAGATAGAGACGACGCCGGCAAGGATCAGCGCGACGTGCTCCGCGACCGGGGTGACATCAGGACGGACCAAAGGGATATCAAGGCCGACCATAAGGATATCCAAGCCGATCGTAAGGATATTGCTCAGGATCGGGCGGACCTGCGCGCCGACCAGAAAGACCTGCGCAACGACTACGCCGAGCGGCGTGATGGCGTGAACAACCAAGCCGACATCACACGCGACAAGGCCGACATTCAGGCGGACCGTAACGATATCCAGGCGGACCGAAAGGACGTTCAGGCGGACCATAAGGACCTCACCGCGGACCGGGCGGATGTTCGCGCCGACAAGCAGGACGTCCGTGCCGATCAAGCGCGACGGCAGGACGACGTCAGAGCGGATAATGACGTGGATAGAAACGTCCAATCGACCAGCAACGCCCAGGCGAGCCAGAGGAACGTCCAATCGACCAACAACACTCAGGCGAGCCAGAGAAACGTCCAATCGACCAACAACGCTCAGGCGAGCCAGAGGAACGTCCAGTCGACCAACAACCTCCAGGCGAACCGCAGCGTGCAGTCGGCCAACAACATTCAGGCTGACAGGGATAGGGATATCCAGGCGGACCGCGCAGACATCCAGTCGGACCAGAGAGACATCCAAGCTGATCGCAGGGACCTCCGAGCGGACAGCAAGGATATCGCGCGAGACCGGATGGACCTGCGAGCGGACAGCAAGGATATCGCGCGAGACCGGATGGACCTGCGAACCGACCAAAGGGATCTGCGTCACGACTATGCCGAGCAGCGTAACGGCGTGAACAACCAAGCCGACATCGCGCGCGACAAGGCTGACATTCAGACGGACCGCAACGATATCCAGGCGGACCGCAGGGAC
>Ga0070730_10005749_pt1 | contig 10655 bp, 12 predicted proteins | sample Coa_R1_3_FD_66447 | JGI IMG/M metagenome (GOLD analysis project Ga0070730, IMG submission 66447) | Surface soil microbial communities from Centralia Pennsylvania, which are recovering from an underground coalmine fire - Coalmine... | ecosystem: Environmental > Terrestrial > Soil > Unclassified ... | reverse complement strand
GACGCAGTCACGCGGCGAGGGCCTGACGGATCCGCATCGCGAAGCTCTCCACCTCTTGCTGGCCATACCAGTACTTCGGCACGAGCAGGATGTGGGCGCCGGGGTAGTCGAGGACGACGCCGTAGCGCGAGCCATCCGGCTCGCGTTGCGCGCGCACGTCCGTCAGCCCGGCGAGCGGGTGGCTGACGCGATCCAGGAGGAACATCCCGAAGTACCGGATCAGGATGTGCGTGGTCGGGACGTAGGCCCCCTCGATCGTGCCGCTCTCGCGGTCGATCCGCACGCGGACGCGCGAGCGCAGGTACGAGCTGGCGACCACCGCCACGACACAGAGGGCGATGAGCGCGAAGAAGGCGAGCGGGTTGCGTGCGGCGTGGCCGGGCGCGGGCCTGGACATCCCGAGGGCGACGAGCGTCGAGACGAGGAGGAAGAACCCCGTCGTGAAGAGGCGCAGACCCCTGCGCACGTCGTGGCCGTGAAAGCGGATCTCCGTCATGAGCACCTCGGGTCGGGGCGCGGCTGGCGGCGCCGCGCGGGGGTCAGTGTGCCGCCGGAGGCGCGGGCGTGCTTCCAGGATCGTGCTCGCGGCGGCTGGAGTCACTGCCGGTGTCCCTGGTGGCGTACCGCGCCCTCCGTCCGCCCGAGCAAGAGGGCTCTTTCCGATGACCAGAACCATGGTTGCGCCAGATTCTTGGGTCAAGGGTCTCCACACGCCGGGCCCTTGCCCGGGCGGCACTGGTACCCGACGACCCGCCGGCGCGCGTCGAGCTCCAGCTGGCAGCACTCGTCGAACATGTCGCGAAGCTTCCGGCGGCCCCGCTGGACGCGAGACTTCACTCCCGGAACGGAGAGCCCGAGCATGCGCGCCGCGTCCTTGTGCGCGGCGCCTTCGAGGTCCACCAGCGTGACGGCTTCGCGGTAGGGCGAGGCCAGGCGGGCGACGAAGGGGGCGATGCACGCGGCGAGGCCGCCGGCGACCTCGGGTCCGTCGGCATCCTCGTCGTCCGGCGCCGTCACCTCGGCGGCGAGCCCCGCCTCGCGCGTCCGGGCGCGGTGACGGTCGGTGATGGCGTTGCGGACGACGCGGTAGATCCAGGGCCCGAAGCGATCTGCGTCGCGCAGGCCCGGTAGGCCGCGCTGCATTCGCACGAAGACGTCCTGGAGCACGTCGTCGACATCGGCGGCCACGCGGACGCGGTGCTCGACGAACGGCCGGAGCCGCTCCATCAGGTTGGCGACGGACTCGCGCGCTTCCGCTTCCAGCATCGCCCTTTTCAGCCTAGCAGCAGGGTGCCTTCGGACTCGTGCCGCAGCAGCCGCCGCCGCTCGGACGCAGGGCCCGGATGGAGGCCGAGGCAACGTACTGTTCCGCGCCCGAACCCGGCAGCCAGCCCTCGATGAACTCACGGCTGCCTCGGTTGATCTCGACCCGAACGTCCGCGAAGCCGAGGGACGTGAGCATCGGCGCGATCTCGTCCACCGACACGGCGCCGGAGAGGCAGCCCGACAGCGCCTCGATCCTCGTGCGCAGGTGCTCGGGCAAGGGGGTCGTCGCGATCACGTCCATGATGGCGATGCGACCGCCGGGCTTGAGCACGCGTAGCGCTTCGCGATAGACGGCGCGCTTGTCCGGCGCCAGGTTGACGACGCAGTTCGAGATGATGACGTCGACGCTGCGATCGGCGACGGGCAGATGCTCGATCTCCCCGAGGCGGAACTCGACGTTGCCGGCACCGACCGTGGCCGCGTTCGCCCTCGCCTTCGACACCATGTCCGCCGTCATGTCGACGCCGATGACGCTCCCGGTCGGCCCCACCTGGCGCGCAGCGAGGAACGCGTCGAAGCCGGCGCCGCTCCCCAGGTCGAGCACCGTCTCGCCGGCGCGCAGCGACGCGATCCCCTGGGGGTTTCCGCATCCGAGACCCAGGTCGGCCCCCTCGGGGGCCGCGGACTGCTCGGCCTCCGAGTAGCCGAGCAGGGCCGCGTTCGTGTTGCAGGGGGCCCCTCCGCAGCACCCCGTCGCGCACCCTTCGCCACGCGCGACCTTGCCATAGTGATCACGCACTTGCGCATGCACGTCGTCCATCGTTCGGTCTTCCATCCGGGAACCTCCGACCGTGAAGACGCGGCGCTCGGAAAAGGATGCAGAGAATCGTACGCGGCCACCGTCTGGTAACCGTGTCGCCATCGCCGGGCCCGCAACACGCTTCTGCCCCAACCGTCACGCAACCGTCACACGTCGAGCGCACACTCCGGGCCCCCGATTGGAGGATGCCCGATGGGTCGAGCTTCGGTTGTCGCCCTCGCTTTGGTGTGTGTGGCCGCCTGCACGCGAACCGATCCCCAGCCCAGCGGAGGGGCCGCCGGCGGAGGCTCGCCAGCGGCCGACAAGACCACGATCACCCTCAAGGGCTCCGACACGATGGTCATCCTCGGCCAGCGATGGGCCGAGGCCTACATGAAGCTCAACCCCGGGATCACCATCCAGGTCACCGGGGGGGGCTCCGGCACGGGCATCGCGGCCCTCATCAACGGAACGACCGACATCTGCGAGGCGAGCCGTCCGATGAAGGACAAGGAGAAGGAAGAGACGCAGACCAAGCGCAGCGCCCCCGCTGTCGAGACGAAGGTCGCCCTCGACGCGCTGGCCGTCTACGTCAACGAGAAGAGCCCGGTGACCGAGATCTCGATCCCCGCGCTGCGCAAGATCTACCTGGGCGAATCGAAGAGCTGGAAGGACGTCGGCGGCCCGGACCACGCCATCGTCCTGTACGGCCGCGAGAACAACTCGGGCACGTACGGCTACTTCAAGGAGCACGTCCTCGAGAACAAGGACTTCGCCGCGAGCACGCAGACGCTCGCCGGGACGTCCGCGGTCGCGAACGCGGTCAAGGGCGACGTCTACGGCATCGGCTACGGCGGCATCGCCTATCTGGAGGGCGTCCGCGCGCTCAAGGTCAAGAAGGACGACGCCGCGCCGGCCGTCGCGCCCACGCTCGAGACCGCGCAGAGCGGGTCGTATCCGGTGAGCCGGTTCCTCTATTTCTACACGGCCGGGCCCGCGACGGGCACGGCGAAGAAGTTCATCGACTGGACGCTGAGCCCCGAGGGACAGAAGGTCATCGGGGAGGTCGGCTACTACCCGCTGCCCAAGAGCTGAGCGTGGTCGGCTCCGCCCTACCCGCGTCGGAGGTGCGCGGCGAGAAGCCCGCGCCGCGGCTGTTGCGGCGCAGCCGGTGGCTGGAGAGCACCGCCGAGCTGCTGGTCAAGGTCGTATCGCTGGTCTCCATCCTGTCGGTCCTGCTCATCCTCGTCTTCGTCGGCAAGGAGGCGCTACCCGTCCTGACGAGCGCGGAGGTGCACAAGGAGCTCACGCCGGGTGCCCTCCTGGTACCGGGCGCCGCCGGCTTCATGTGGCAGCCCGTCAGCGACGTCCCGAAGTACAACATCGTGCCGCTCTTCGTCGGGACGCTCAAGGTCACACTGGTCGCGCTCTTCCTGGCGGTGCCCCTCAGCGTCGGTGCGGCGGTGTACGTCTGCGAGTTCGCCCCGAAGAAGTGGCGCGAGTACATCAAGCCCGCCATCGAGCTCCTGGCGGGCATTCCCTCGGTCGTCATCGGGTTCTTCGCGCTCATCGTGATGGCCACGTGGGTCCAGAGGATCTTCGGGACCGAGCATCGGTTGAACGTGCTGGTGGCGGGCGCCGGGCTCACGTTCGCGGTCTGCCCCGTCATCTTCTCGGTCGCGGAGGACGCGCTGCGTGCCGTGCCCGATTCGTTCCGGACCGCCGCGCTCGCGCTGGGGTCCACGCGTTCGCAGACGCTCCTCAGGGTCATCCTGCCCGCGGCCATGCCGGGCATCGCGGCGGCCGTCGTGCTCGGCTTCGGCCGTGCGATCGGCGAGACGATGATCGTCGTGCTCGCCTCCGGCAACGCTGCGATCCTCGACGCGAGCCTCGGACACTCGACGCGCACGGTCACCGCGACGATCGCGCAGGAGCTCGGCGAGGTCGTCGTGGGGAGCGCGCACTACCACGTGCTCTTCATGCTCGGCGCGCTGCTCTTTCTGTGCACGCTCGCGGTCAACCTCATGGGCGAACGGATCGTCTTCGGGATGCGCCGCAAGCTCGGAGGCGGCTCGTGACCGCCGTCGCGACAACGACGAGGGTCGCGGGCGGTCTCCGCAAGCGCGCCAACGTGGGCGACCGCGTGCTCATCGGGCTCACCATGGCTGCGACGATCCTCATCCTCGCCATGCTCGCCGTGATCCTCATGGACATCGTGGTCGGCGGCGCGCGCACTCTGTCGTGGGAATTCATCTCCCAGGCGCCCCGCGACGGAATGACCCACGGCGGGATCTTTCCGGCGATCTTCGGGACGGTCGTGCTCACGCTGCTCATGACGATCGTCGCCGTGCCCGCCGGCGTCGCCACGGCGGTCTACCTGACCGAGTACGCCCCGGCCGACTCGAGGTTCGCCCGGGCGATCCGTGTGTGCATCGCGAACCTGGCGGGCGTCCCGTCGATCGTGTTCGGGCTCTTCGGCCTGGGCTTCTTCATCGCCACGGTGGGCCACGGCATCGACGCCGCCGCCTTCGGAGGCCGTCCGACGTACGGCACGCCGTCGCTCATATGGGCGGCCCTCACGCTCGCCATCCTCACGCTGCCGGTGGTCGTCGTGTCGACGGAGGAGGCGCTGCGCTCGGTGCCGCGAGAGCTGCGAGACGGGAGCCTGGCGCTCGGGGCGACCAAGTTCCAGACCATCGTGCGGGTCATCCTCCCGCAGGCGCTCGGCGGGATCCTGACCGGGGGCATCCTCGCGGTGAGCCGCGGCGCCGGCGAGGTGGCTCCGATCATGTTCACGGGCGCTGCGTACTTCCTGCCCGATCTGCCGACCCACTTGAACGATCAGTTCATGAACCTCGGCTACCACGTCTACGTGCTCGCGACGCAGTCGCCCGACGTCGACAAGACCAAGCCGCTGCTCTACGGCACGGTCCTCGTGCTGCTCCTGCTCACGTTCCTGCTCAACCTCGTCGCGATCGCCATACGCATCCGCTTCCGCCGCCGGATGGCGGCGGCACGCTGACGCGGGTTAGCCGACCTCACGGGCGAACGTACGCGGCGGTGTCGGCCGTGCGAGCGCGCCCTTGCGCGCCCTGGTTCGCGGCTCGGGAAAAGTGAGCCGCGCCTCCGCAGCGGATTTCTCGTTGGATGGAAGCGCAGATGTCACAGACTGTTCGCGTGGAAGAGCGCGCCTCCGGATAAGGGTGACGCCGCACGGGATGAGAGACGGTTGCGATCGACTCGCCGCCGTCGTCGGCCCGAGCAGGAGGCTCTTTCCGATGAAGAAGACCATGGTTTGCACGGTGGCCGCGCTCGCGGGCATCGCCGTGCTCGGGAGCGCCGGAATGGCGCAAGCGGCCCCCACACCGATCGACTGCTCGACCTTGCCGAACCCCGTCGTCCTGTACGGGTCGACGGCCGTCAAGCCGGTCGTCAAGACGCTCGCAACCACCCTGACGAATCCGCAGGTCAGCATCATCTACGGCAGCGTGTCCTCGTGCGTCGGCCTGAGCGACGTGACGACCGGCACCGCCGACCAGACTGCGCCCCTCTACCTCGCCGCGGACGGGACGACCGAGACGCCGTGCACCGTGCCCACCACGGGTTTCAAGGTCGACGTCGGCATCTCGGACGTCTACCCGGCGACGTGCGGCAACATCACCGTCGGCAGCAACCAGAAGGAATTCCTCGGCCCGGTGCAGGTCATGACATTCGACGTGCCCAAGGCGTCGACCGAGACTTCGATCAGCGCCGACGCGGGGTACACGGTGTTCGGGTTCGCGGGGCAGACGTATCAGGTCACTCCCTGGATCGATCCGACGCAGATGTTCATCCGCGTGCCGACGTCGGGCACGATCAACATGCTGGGTACCGCCATCGGGCTGCCCGCGGCGAAGTGGCTCGTCGGGTCCCAGTACGACAAACAGCGCAACCAAGGGAGCGGGGGCGTGCTGTCGGGGCTCCAGAGCGCGACGAACGCGAACGCCGCGATCGGCATCCTGGCGGCCGACTTCGCCGACGCGCACCGCGACACGATCAAGATCCTCGCCTACCAGCACACCAACCAGGAGTGCGGCTACCTCCCCGACTCGGACGCCACGCATTTCGACAAGATCAACGTGCGCCAGGGCCGCTACGCGATCTGGGGTCCGGTCCACATGATCACCAACGTCGACGCGTCCGGCAAACCGACGAACGCCAACGCGGCGACGCTCCTCAGCTTCTTCACGGGCAGTGGCATCACCACCGCCCAGACGAAGGCGATGATCACGGCCGAGGCGGCCGCGTACACGATCCCGCTCTGCGCGATGCAGGTCTCGCGCACAGCCGAGATCGGCGCCGAGGCCTCGTACCAGGATCCGCAGCCGTGCGGCTGCTTCTACGAGAGCCTGAAGAACGGCGGTAGCGTCTTCTCCAGCTACTGCAAGGCGTGCACGGCGGACGCCGACTGCGCGGACGCCGGAACTTACACCCATTGCCGTTACGGCTTCTGCGAGGCCCAGTGATGAACTCCCACAATCTCTCTCTCTCGCTGGTCCTCTACCTGGCGGCGGTCGGCTCGGCCGCGGTGTACGGCTGCAGCTCGGGCGACAACAACAACCCGGGCCCCAGCAGTCACGACGGCGGCAACGACTCGACCGGCAGCAGCGGCTCGAGCTCCAGCGGCTCCTCCAGCGGGTCCGGCTCGGGCAGCGGCAGCGGCAGCAGCAGCGGCTCCTCGAGCGGGTCGGCCTGCACCTCCGACGCATCGACGTGCAACTCGTGCGCGACTCCGTCGCAGGACCCGTACAACGCCTGCTCGCAGTACACGACCAACTGCATCCCCTTCCAGAAGTCGCGCGTGCCGACGCACCCGAGCGTGCCCTGATCGGAAGCGCGGCTTCGTGAACACCAGATTCCCGCGGGCGGTGCTCGCGTTCGTCGCCGCGGCGATCCATCCTGCGATCGCCGCGGCGCAACCGACGAACACCGGCGGGGGGGAACGACCCGACCTGTCCGCCCTGCGCGACGAGGTTCGGGCTTTGCGCGCCGAGCTGGAGCAGCAGCGCGCGGCTTCCCCCCCGGTGGCCCCGGCCCCGGCCCAGGACACCCCCAAGCCGCTCGGCTCCGAGGCGTACTGGCCGTGGGTGGTGCCCCCCGAGGGGATATCGATCGGCGCGTACCTGCAGTCGCAGTACGAATCGCACGAGGACTCCCAGGATCAGCTCCAGCAGGGCGGTATCCCGCTCAACCAGGATCGGTTCTCGATCCGCCGGATGCGCGTCAACCTCACCGGCGAGTGGCAATACGCGGCGACCTCGATCGAGCTCGACGCGAACACCACGAGCGGCCCGCAGGTCGACCTGCGCAAGGCGGAGGCTTCGCTGCAGTACCGCCCGGATCGCCGCCGGCCGCCCATCCTGATGGCGACGCTCGGCCTCTTCGACATCCCGTTCGGATACGAGCTCGTGGAGTCGCCGCGCACGCGCTGGTTCATGGAGCGCTCCGTCGCGTCGCGAGCCTGGTTCCCGGCCGAGCCGGATCTCGGAGTGCGCCTCGCGGGCGCCCTCGGGTTCTTCCGCTGGACGATCGCGGCGCAGAACGGCGAGCCGCTGGGCGAGAAGTCGCCTTTCGTGCTGCAGGACCCGAACAAGGGCAAGGACGTCGTCTTCCGCTTCGGCTTCGACACCCCGCTCGGCAACGACACGCAGCTCGCGGGCGAAGTGTCGGCGCTGCGGGGGCAAGGGTTCCACCCGGGCACGGACGCGACCACCTCGTCGATCCAGTGGCACGACGTCAACGAGGACGGCGTCATCCAGCCGTACGAGCTGACCCCCATCCCGGGATCGGCGGCGGCGCCGTCGCAGAACTTCGATCGATGGGCCGTCGGGGCCGACGCCCGGATGCATTACCGGTGGTGGCCCGGGGTGCTGAAGATCTACGCCGAGGTCGCCCTCGCGCAGAACCTCGACCGCGGGCTCTACGTGGCGGATCCCATCGTCACGTCGATCGATCAGCGTGAGTTCGCGTTCTACGCGGCGGCGATCCAGGAGGTGACGCGCTGGGGTGTCGTGGGTCTGCGCTACGACTACTACGATCCGAACTTCGACGCGTTCGACAAGCGGGGCGGCAAACTCATCCCTTTCTCCGAGGCGATCACGACGATCTCGCCCCTCGTGGGCCTGGTCCTGCCCGACCGGGCGCGTCTCCTCCTGCAGTACGACGTGATCCGGAACGCGCTCGCGCGCGACGCGACGGGCGTGCCGACGACGCTCAAGGACAACACGTTCACGCTCCGGCTGCAGGTGCAGCTATGAGGGCGGCTAGGGTCTTCGCCGGCGTCGGTTGCCTGGGCGGCGCGATCGCGCTCGGCATCGCGTGCGACGGCGGGCAGCCGCGCTCTCCGACCGCGGAGGAGCCGCTCGCCGTCCGTGGCGGGCAGTTCTTCAGCGGCGACCTGCCGGGGACGCCGCCGACCGACGCGGGGCCCGCCACGGGGGACGACGGAGGACCGCCCGCGTCGACCGCGCCGCTGTCGGTGACCCTCATCCAGCCGGCGAGCCAGCTCGTCATCCCGGGCGCGATCAAGAGCTTCGGCGGGCGATTGACCGACGACGCGGTCGCCGTTGGCGTCCGGTTCACCGACATGGGGACGGGCTACTGGGTCTCTCCGGTGTCCGTACCGGACCCGCAGTACCCCGGCGAGATCACCTTCGCCTTCACGGCGGAGTTCAACGCCGGCGACGCGCCGGGCAACCACCCCCTCCGCTTCGTCGCCATCGGCCCCGACGGCAAGGCCGGGACGCAGGCCGACACCTCGCTCTGCGTCGAGTCGCGCGTCCCGGACAACCTCCACTCCTGCGATCCCACGCTTCCGGCGCCGGCGGTCGTCTTCTCGCTCCAGTGGGACGCGGACTTCGATCTCGACCTGCACGTCGTCACGCCGGACGGGCTCGACGTCAACCCGAAGCGGCAGCCCGTCGACGCGTTGCTCGACGCGGGCCAGCAGCCCGATCCGAGCACGCCGCACATCGATCGCGACTCTCTCGGGCAGTGCGTCCCCGACGGGTTCCGGCAGGAGGATCTCGTGTTCCCCCAGTACCCGGCGACGGGGGCGTACGACGTCTACGCCGACCCGTTCGACGCCTGCGGCAGGCCCGCGGTCCGCTTCACGCTGACCGTCTACGAGAAGGGCGACGACGGGAACCTGCACGCGACCTTCTCGCGCAGCGGCGAGCTCCTGCAGAGCCAGGTGACCGGCGGGGCATCGACGGGGCTCTTCGTCGCGGAGAAGCAGTTCAACTGAGAAGGGGCAAGCAGCCGTGATCGTCAAGTACCTCCTCAAGATTGCGATGCTGGGCAGCTCGTGGGTCATGTACCTGCTGCTGGCCCTGTCGGTCGCCTCGATCGGGGCGATGGTCGAGCGCTGGCTCTTCTTCAAGAAGCGCGGGTCGGACGGCGAGGAGCTCGGCGATCAGCTCTGCGACTTCCTGGAGCACGGCGAGCGACAGAAGGCGTACGACCTGCTCAAGAACAGCTCGACCATCGAGGCCGAGGTGCTGCGGCACGCGCTGCGCTGGGCGCACGGCGGGCCCGACGCGCTGGCCGCCGCCATCGAGGGCGAGATGACCAAGCGCCGCAAGGAGCTCGAGCGCGGGATGACGCTCCTCGGCACCCTCGGCAACAACGCGCCCTTCGTGGGGCTGCTCGGCACGGTCATCGGCGTCATCGTGGCGTTCGCCGATCTCGCCGACGGGCAGAACAAGGTGCAGATGGACAAGGTGATGGGCGGCATCGCCGAGGCGCTAGTCGCCACCGGCGTGGGCCTCTTCGTCGCCATCCCGGCGGTCGTCGCGTTCAACGTGTTCCAGAAGAAGATCGGCGACATCGAGGACAACGTCGCGTCGATCTCGCACCGCCTGTGCGCGTTCATCAGCGTCGGCAAGGCGATGGACTGGGTCAGCCCCTCGGCCGCGCCGCCCCCGATCAAGGTCGCCGCCGACAGCGTGCGCGACCTCGGCGACCTCGAGTCGAGCCACCACGCGGTCGCGACCCCCGCGGGGCCCATCACGGCGCCGAACGCCGCCCCCGCCGCCGACGGGGAGGAGTGAGCCGTGGGCGCGGGCGTGAGCACGGGGCGCGGCAAGCGCCGCGGCGGGATCAACGGCATCAACGTGACGCCGATGGTCGACATCATGCTGGTGCTCCTCGTCATCATGATGGTCTCGTCGATCTACATCGTGTCGCGCGCGCTCAAGGTGGAGCTGCCCAAGACGGCGACGTCCGACGAGTCGACGCAATCGCCGCTCACGGTGACGCTGACGAAGGACAATAAGACGTTCCTCAACGGGCAGCCGGTCAGCAGCGACGACGAGCTGACGGCGAAGTTCGCGGCGGCGAAGGCGGCGGCGGGGGAGCCGAGCCTCGTCGTGAGCGCCGACGCGCAGGCGCTGCACGGGCGCGTGGTCCACGTGATCGACCTCGCGAAGGTGCAGGGGATCCTCAAGTTCGCCATCAACGTCGCAAGTGAGTAGTGGGTACGAAGCGCCGATCCATCGCGTTCTGGGTGTACGGCGGGAGCCTCGTGTTCCACGCCGCGCTGGCAGTCGTC
>Ga0070730_10005748_pt1 | contig 10657 bp, 6 predicted proteins | sample Coa_R1_3_FD_66447 | JGI IMG/M metagenome (GOLD analysis project Ga0070730, IMG submission 66447) | Surface soil microbial communities from Centralia Pennsylvania, which are recovering from an underground coalmine fire - Coalmine... | ecosystem: Environmental > Terrestrial > Soil > Unclassified ... | reverse complement strand
AACCGCGGCGTTGTAAGCCAGGACATGCGGCAACATGAGCGCGTTGGCCCGTCCGTGCGCTACGCCAAAGCGCGCACCGAACGCATGCGCCAGCGCATGATTCAGGCCGACCGACGCGTTGGAAAACGCCATCGCCGCGATGCACGCGGCGTTGTGCATCATGCAGCGCGCTTCCTCGTTGTGGGGATGCTCATACGCGATCGGCAGGTACTTGAACACCATCCGAATCGCCTGCATCGCGTTGGAGTCGGTATACGCTGACGCATAATTCGAAACCCCTGCTTCCAATGCGTGAGTCAGGCAGTCGATGCCAGTGTCCGCGGTCAGGCCCGTGGGCATCGACAGGACGAACTGCGGATCCACAATGGCTACGTCCGGAGTCAGTGAATAATCCGCGAGCGTGACCTTGCGCCCACGCTCCTTGTCGATCAAGACCGCGAACGGAGTGACCTCGCTCCCAGTACCGCTGGTCGTGGGAATGGCAATCAGTCGTGCCCGGTTGATTCTCTCCGTCGGATACTGCGCAACGCGCTTGCGCAGGTCGAGGAACGGTGCAGCCAGATACTCCAGGTCCGCGTCCGGCGATTCGTACTTCAGCTTCATGATCTTCGCCGCATCGATCACCGATCCCCCGCCGAGCGCTATGATCTGGTCTGCTTTATAGAAATTCAGCGCTTCCACTCCCTGCGTCACGACCTTGACTTCCGGTTCCGCATCCGGAATGACCTGGACGTGGACGTGAGTCTTAGGGCAGATGTGGCGCCGAACACGGTCCACGTGGCCCATTTGCTCGAGCACCGGACTGGTCACGATGATGGTAGAGACCGATGGGAACTGGCCGAGGTTCTCGACGGCGTTCATGTTGAAATAAATCTGATTAGGAATACGGAACCACATATGGGCTTGTGTCCTTCGAGCGAGGCGCTTGATATTGAGGTAGTGATAGATGTTGACGTTGTCGGTGGTGCTGTTGCCGCCACCGGTCCCGCACCCGAAAGAAAATGTCGGAACCAGGTCGTTGTAAACCGCGCCCAGCGCTCCGATTGAGCCGGGGGAATTCACAATGACCCGTCCGGCGTTCATCACCTCGCCAAACTTGCGGATCACTTCGTCGTTGCGCGAGAAAATCACCGCCGTGTGGCCGATCCCTCCGGCGTGATTGACATCCACACAAACCCTGAGCGCCTCGTTCACCGATTTGGCTCGATAGACCGCGAGCACCGGAAACAACTTTTCAACCGACAGGGGATGGTCGCGGCCCACACCTTGAATCGGCGCAATGAGCAACTTGGTGTTCGGCTTCACCGAGAGTCCGGCGAAGCGCGCGATATCGCTGGCCTTCTGCCCGACGGCCATGGGCTGCATGAATCCGGTTTGCGGATCGATCACCGTGCGCTCCAGCAGCTTGGTTTCTTTCTCGCTGCAGATGTGCGCGCCCAAGTCGGCGAATTTCTTCAGCACGGCGTCATAAATCTCGTCGTCGATCACCACCGTTTGCTCGGACGCACAAATCGTTCCGTTATCGAAAGTCTTCGAGACAATGATGTCGACCACGGCAGTATTCAGATCCGCTGTTTTTTCCAAGTAGACCGGCGTGTTCCCCGCCCCGACTCCCAACGCAGGTTTGCCCGAACTGTAGGCGGCCTTCACCACTCCCGGTCCTCCGGTGGCGTCAATCAGACCGACATCTTTATGCCGCATGACGTAAGCGTTGTCAGGCAACGTGGGTGATTCCAGGCAGGTAAAGACTCCTTCGGGCGCACCATGTTTCAGCGCAGCGTCATACATGATCCTTACGGCCTCAGAGCAACAACGCCACGCCTTCGGATGCGGGCTGAAGATCACCGCATTCCGCGTCTTGATCGCCATGATGCATTTGAATAAGACGGTCGAGGTCGGGTTCGTAATCGGGGTGAGGGAGAAAATGACTCCGATGGGCTCAGCGATCTCCACCAGGTTGCGCTCGGGAATTTCGCGAATCACTCCGACCGTGCGCTTGTCCTTGACGTAGTTGTAGACGAACTCGCTGGCCACCATGTTCTTGATGACCTTGTCTTCCATGACGCCAAGCCGGGTTTCGTCGACCGCGAGCCGGGCAAGATGCTGCGCTTGGTCCAAGCCAGCCAGAACCATCGCCTTCACAATCCGATCGACGTCCTCTTGGGTGAACTGCGTAAAGACGGCGGCGGCGGTTTTCGCCCTTGTGACCAATTCCTCGAGGTAGGCAATCCGTTCCGCATTGAGGCTTTCTCCGGTAAGCGGAATCTGGACTCGCTCCTTGACTGCTACTGTTTCACTAATCATCACTACCCCCTCGTCCTCTGTGGTCCGTCGCTCGCCTGGAATGACTGTGGAAACCGCTACTCGGCCCCGCTTGTTCTGCTGGTCGCTTCGTAAAATGGAAATTCATCGAATTCGCGATGAGCGCAGGAGAACAGATTCGGAGGTGTTGGCCGTCTGGGCTGCGGCGGAAGCTAAATCTCAGCCTCTTAATTCCTAAAGTAGAACTCCCGGGGAGGGGTTGGTCTGCAATGCCTGTCACGTCGCCTTGTGATGAACGTCACAAGCCTTTCTACTTGGTCGGACCAGCGCGCGAGTAGGCCTCTACGAACCCGCTGCATCATTCCACGCTGTCTCCATCGCAGTAGGGATGAAGCTCATCGCTCGCTCGGCCAGTGCAGTGATGGTGAGGCTCGGGTTGACGCCGAGATTTGCTGCGAGAACCGATCCGTCGCAGATATACATGTTGCGATAGCCGAAAACGCGGTGATGATAATCGACCACGCCCCGCTGGGGAGAATCGGCAATAACGCAACCGCCGATACAGTGGGCCGTTCCCGGAATATCGAATACGATTTCCGGAAGCATACTCATCGCTGTGCCTCCGGCGACCTGCGCAAATATCTTCGCAAACTCGTTAGCCCGAGGAATGTATGTGGGAACCTTATCTCCGCGGCTGACCAGCGTCTTGGAGAAGGGCCAGAACCACGGGCGTTGCCACTGCATTTCGATGTGTCCCTCGAGCGCCTGCATGCAAAGGAGAATCGTCGCCTCTCGCGCCCATCCCCACGGACGAATCACGCGCAGAGTCTTGAACGGATGCCGCAGGAGCAACCACATCGAATTTTTCAGCCAGAGCCCGATGCGTCCTGCTCCGGGTCTACCATCCGTCAGAAAAGTTGTGAGGAAACCCATAGTGTCGGAGCCGCTTGGATAGCGCACTGCTTCAATATGCGTGTGCTCGTCAATGTAAATGCCTGAGCCGATGGCTATCCCTTGCGACAAATCGTCTGCGCACGCCGGAATTCGTGCTCCGATGATTGATTCAGAATTCGTACGTACGTGTTTTCCCAGGCGTGCGCTGATGGCCGGTAATGAGCCCTTCTCTCTAAGGCGGAACAGCAGTTCCATAGTGCCGAGCGAGGAGGCGGAAAAGACAACGCCGCGGCAGGTCAGGGCTCGGGGGGCTCGGCGAATCAATGCAGTGGACTTCACCGTGCAGACCTCGTACCCGCAGTTGCCGTTGCTCGCGGCGTGCAACGGCTTCACGTCGACCACTTTTGTTTCCGGAAAGATTTCCGCCCCATGTTTTTCTGCCAGGTAAAGGTAGTTCAGGTCGAGCGTATTCTTCGCGCCATAGCGGCAACCCATCATGCAGCCGCCACAACCGGTGCAAGTGGTTCGGCTCGGACCTTCACCACCGAAGAACGGATCAGCAAAAGTCTTGTTTGCCGGTTCTCCGGTGGGTTGGAAGATTCCCACTCGCGTGGAGTAGAACGTGTTGCCGGATCCGGCAGTTTCTCCTGTTTTCTGGAGGAGGCGATCAGCCGGTCCCAGGATTGTGTTTCGCGTTACGCCTAACATGCGCGAGGCGGTTTGATAGTGGCTGGGCATCTCAGCCTTCCAGTCAGCCAAGCCCGTCCATGAAGAGATTTCCCAGACCTTCTCCGGCGGCGCAAGCAGCGTGGCGGCATAAGTGATCGATCCTCCACCGACAGCGCACCCGTGAAAAATGGTGGCGTGCCGGAAAAAACGCATATTGAAGAAGCCGTGCAGGCCGAGCTTCGGACGCCAGAACCAACGATGAATCGACCAACTCGTACGCGGAAAAGACTCGGGCGTCCAGCGCCGCCCCATTTCAATCACGGCAACCCGATATCCCTTCTCCGCCAGCCGAAGGGCCGAGACACTGCCTCCGAAGCCGGAGCCGATGACGATGAAATCGAAATCAAATTGATGATTGTGCGGTTCCATACCACTTCACTCGTCGCGCGGCACAATCGATGCTGTGCCGGGAGTCTTGAAAGAAGGAGGACTGTTAACAGGAACTTCCTTGAATTGACCGTCGCAGTTCCACGGACTATCGAAACTCAGTCGGTTTTATTCTCCTCGTTCATCTCGTCGAGTGCAGTGCGTATCGTCACAGCAAATCGTGCGCGGCGAGAGTATGAATTAAAGCGTGTAATCTCAGGCCGGCGGGCCAGAAGGGAGACTGATGGAGAACGCGATCGGTCTGGTGGTTACGGGTGGCGGAGCCAGAGGCGCATACCAAGCTGGCGTTCTGAAACGCATTGGCGAGATTCCACGCGTCCAGGAATACGGCAATCCATTCCCCCTGATCGGAGGCGCTTCCGCCGGCGCCATCAATGGCTGTGCCCTGGCTGTGGGTTGCGACGATTTCTCCACTGCCACGAAGGTTCTCGCCCATCTCTGGTCCGGCCTCAGACCGAACGATATCTTCCACTGTGACCTGGTTTCGCAGGCCCGCAACTCACTGACGTGGATCATGGATCTTTCCTTTGGAGCGCTGCTCGGCGGAGGCAATGCGCGATCGTTGCTGGATGCTAGCCCCTTGCGGAAATTCCTCACGCGCCATCTGAATTGCGATCGAATCCAGGGCAACATCAGACGCGGCCACCTCTACGCAGTCGCCATCTCCGCAACCAATTACAACTCAGGAAATAGTTATCTCTTCATTCAGGGAGCCAAGGGCCATCCTTTGTGGACCCGGCTTCGACTCGTAACTCTTGCGACAAAGATAACGGTGGATCACGTCTGCGCGTCGGCTGCGATTCCTCTGATCTTCGAACCGGTACGACTCAAGATTCCACGGGGAACGGCTTTCTTTGGCGACGGCTGTGTCCGCCTGCAGCAACCTTTGAGTCCGGTCATCCGCCTGGGTGCCGAAAGAGTTTTCGTCATTGGCGTAAGGTGTGGAACCAAGGAGAGGCTCGATGTAATTGACAGCGACGCGCAGCCTTCTTTGTCGCAGGTCATGGGAGTTCTTTTCAACGTGATGTTCCTCGACCATCTCGTAACCGACATCGAGCACCTGGAGCGGTTGAACCACCTGCTTGAGAGTGGGCACATCGTTCAACCGGGCGTTGACGAATGCGAGAGGATAAGGCCCTTAACGACGTTCGTCATCACCCCATCGGTGAATCTTTCGGATTTGGCCGCACAACATCAGAAAGATATGCCATACCTCATTCAGTATTTTGTCAGCAGCCTGGGACGGGATGTGGCTTCCAGTGCAGATCTGATGAGCTATCTGCTGTTCACCTCGAAGTACACGCGAGATCTGATTGAGATTGGCTATCACGACGCCGACGATCGCATCGACGAAATCGAAGACTTTCTCTATTCCGACCGGGGCGACAAAGAAATGGCCGCCAGCGATAAGGTGGCGGCCAATCGAGTCCGCGGTTCCGTTCGTTCCCGCGGATAACAATAATCCTCAAACAATAATTACACCGGCAACTTCATACCTGCTACGCGAGTTGGAACTTGCCGGCTTCGATGACTCTCCGCGCGATCGTCTGCCGCAGGGCCACCGTATTGAATGGCTCGTACTTGCATAGCCTGCGCAAGATTGCGAGCTGCGAACGCAGCATATCGCCCTCGGCGCACGCGGCAATCACCATTCTGGCTCCGCTTTCAATTTTCTCCATGGCACCCGACATATAGACGCGGGTCATGGCAATGGCAAGCGCGGAGTTCGCCTCGCCGTTCCGCGCGGCCAGTTTTTGCGCGCGCAGCACAGCGGATTCCATGGCATACGTTTCGATCGTCATGTTCGCAATCGCGCCCATGATTTCCTGCTGATCCTGGATGGCCTGCATGTATCTCTGGGTGGCGACACCCGCAGCGAACAGGCCGATTTTCTTGGCCGTCGCAACCAGCTTTCGTTCCGCCGCCAGCGCCCCGTCTTCGACATCCTCGGATGCCCCCGACAGCACTTCATCCATGATCTTCTTAATCGCCGGCATCAGCGGGAGTTGGCCCGACATCGCCCGCTTCAGCAGAAATCCGGTGATGAGCAAACGATTAATTTCGTTTGTGCCCTCGAATATCCGGTTTACGCGAACATCGCGGTAGTTGCGCTCAGCGGGATACTCTTCGACGAAGCCGTACCCACCGTAAATTTGCACGGTTTCGTCGACCACGTAGTCGATGAACTCCGATCCCCACACTTTAAGGATGGAGCATTCGACGGCATATTCGTCGATCACCTTGCGCACCTGGATCATGTCTTCGTGCCCGGTGCCGAGTTGCGCGATGGCTGCGTCCATCATGCCGACCGTGCGATAGGCCATGGCTTCTCCAGTGAAAATGCCGGCCGCCATGTTGGCCAGCTTTTCCCGAATCAGTCCGAAATCGGCAATTACTTTGCCAAACGCCTTGCGCTGCTTGGCGTAGGCGATGGAACTCTCAATGCAATTACGCGCCGAGCCCACACATCCTGCGCCCAGCTTGAAACGCCCAACATTCAACACGGTGAAGGCAATGTGATGTCCTTTGCCGATCTCGCCGAGCACGTTCGACACGGGAACTCTGCAGTCGTTGAGAATCAGCGGACACGTGGAAGACCCGCGGATTCCCATCTTGTGCTCTTCCGCACCCACTGAGAACCCCGGGAAACCGCGCTCGACAATAAACGCCGTGAATTTCTCCCCGGCCACTTTTGCAAACACGATGAACAGGTCGGCGAAGCCGGCATTGGTGATCCACATTTTTTCGCCGTTCAGGATGTAGTGCTTGCCATCGTCGGAAAGTTTCGCCTGGGTCCGGCAGTTCAAGGCATCGGACCCGGACGACGATTCCGAAAGTGCATACGCGCCAACCGTCTGGCCGCTGGCGAGCCCGGGAAGATATTTCTTCTTCTGTTCTTCTGTACCGAAGTAGACGATGGGTAACGTGCCGATGCAGGTATGAGCACCCCAGGTCGTGCTGAACCCGCCATACTTTGCGATGCGGTCGGCGATGATTGCCGATGTGACCTTATCCATTTCCATGCCCCCATACGCTTCGGGGACATCCACTCCGCTAAGTCCGAGTTCGCCCGCCTTGCGCACGAGTTCGCGGACCACAGCGAAATCTTTGTGCTCCATCTTTTCGATATTAGGCACAATCTCTTTGGTCGCGAATTCTTCGGCAGTTTGTGCTATGAGTTGATGCTGCTCGCTAAAATCCTCTGGTGTGAAAACATCGTCCGGCGCGCGCTCCTCAATCAGGAAGCTGCCGCCGCGGATCTTGGTAGCCGGTAATGACGTCACCGTAGCCATATTCCCTCTCCCCTCAAAAACAAAATTCGTGTGGAGATCCAACCGAAATGGCGCCTTCGGGCGAAGGTATCGTTTCGCCCGAAGACGCATTGCATTGATTTAAGCACGTCCGGAGTTCAGGCAACGGCCGCTGCCGCCTTTGCCTTCCTTACCGGCTTCCTCGCCGCCTTCGGCCCCGCCTTCACTCCTGCCGGCGCTTTCACCATCACGTCCATCAGCGCTTTCTGGGCATCGACATAGCTTTTCACAGCTTCGCGCGTGAGTTCGTTCAGTGGTAGAAACGGAAACGGCTTCAGAATTTCCAGCGTCTTTCCGGCTGTCTTCACATTGGCATTCATCTGGCGCCCCGCGACATCGACCAGCCGCTTTTGCGCTTCCATGAACGACTCCGTGGCTTGCCGCGCCAGATCCGACAATTCAGTCTGTTTCTTCTTGCCGGCGCCGTTGGTGTGCTTTCCGCCGGTGGCCTTGGCTGTCTCCTCGGCAACGACGTCCAGGAATTTCTTTTGTGCCTTGACGAAGTTCTCCATCGCCTCGCGAGCCAGATCCACCATGTGCTCCGGCTGATAAGGGTTGCCGGCTTTGGCCGACTCCAGCCAGGTGTGCGTCTGCTTGCTCGCGATCTTCAAATACTCTTCGTGCATCTGGATGAAAGTTTCCACGCTGCGCCGCATCAGGTCGGTCATGGCGTGCGCGGCGGGCCAGTCTCCCACCCGCTCTTTCACACCGTTCATCAGGATTTCGTTCTGTTGTTTTCCTAGCTCAAGCAGGACTTTCTGTCCTTCCACAAAGTTCGTCATTCCTTCCTCGGCGATTTCGCTGAGAATGGCTGTAGGCGAACGGCGTGGATCTGACAGTTGCTGCCGAACCGCGTGCATCACGCTGGCATTCTGCCGCATTGCCAGATCGAGGAGGATTCGTTGTGTCGCGAACAGAGTCTGCGCCCCTTGCTGCGCCCAGCCCGAGAGCAGCGAGAACACGGGCAGACCTTTCAAATCAGTAGATTCTTGCTTTGTTGCCGCCATATGATAACCTCCGATTGCTGCATTGCAGCATCAGCTAAAATATACGAGAAGCAGCTATTTATGTCAAGATATTCTTGGATAGTTGTGCACGGCAACATAGGCAGGAATCCATGAAGCCCTCTGTGATTGTGATCAAGAAGTACGGCAATCGCCGACTCTATGACACGGCCGGCAGCCGCTATGTGAACCTTGACAATCTGGCCGCCCACATCCGCGCGGGCCGCGAAGTTCAGGTCGTCGACGCCAAGACCGGGCAGGATCTCACCCGTGTCGTCCTGACCCAGATCATCACCGAAGACGCCAAAGATAAGCCCACGGGACTGCCGCTCGAACTGCTTCGTCAGCTGATCATGGCGTCTGACGAAGTGCGGCAGGAGTTTCTTATGTGGTATCTGAAATCCGCATTTGACACATACCAGACCCTGCAAGACACGGTGCAGAACCGGTTGAGCGAAGTTCAGTCCGCCCTTCTGTCTCCTGTCGACGCCATGAAACGATTTCTGGGAGCGAATACCGCGGTGCCTCCGCGAGCATCTGCCGACCCGGAAGTTGCGGCCCTTCGCAAGCGAGTGGCAGAACTTGAAGCTCGGTTAAGGCAGCCGGCGAAAACGAAACGTCGCCCCCGCACGAAGTCCTAAGCCCCAAATGACCAGAGATAAATGTCTCTTGGACCGAAATGACTCGCAGGTTATAATTCCGCGGTGCAGCAAGAGCCCCGTCCTCGCCTCGACGCGTGGATGGGAAGACCCTGGGACGAATTTGCCGCGAACAAAAAAGAAAGTCACAGCGCGTCCTTCCAAGACGACCGGACGCAAGCGTACTCCGCGGCCCCATCCGGAAGCCCACACCTCCCTTTGGACCGAAGCGCTCTTCGGAGCCGAAGTTCTCATCCTGCACGCGACTCCGGTCTACTACGGTTTCGGCGTCCCGCGCGGCGATGGCTCCGCGGTCGTCATCATTCCCGGCTTTCTTGGCACCGATCTTTATCTGATGGAGCTTCACGCCTGGCTCGCGCGTATCGGATACAAGCCCTATTTCTCCGGCATCGGACTCAACGCAGAGTGCCCGAATCTCTTAATCAAGAACCGCCTGACTCAGACCATCGATAAGGCTCTGGTCGACACCGGACGTAAGGTTCATCTGATCGGTCATAGCCTTGGCGGCGTTATTGCGCGCTCGGTGGCGGGAAGCCGCCCCAAGGATATCGCTTCGGTCATCACGCTCGCGGCGCCAATCCGCGGCACGGTGGCGAATCGAGCGGTTCTGCACGCTGCGGAAGCCGTTCGTCTCCGAATTCTGCAAGAGCATGGCCGCGGAGTTTTGCCTGATTGCTATACCGGCCAATGCACTTGCAACTTTCTGGGCTCACTCCGACGGAGCGTTCCCGACGCGATGCTGGAGACTGCGATCTACACGCGCCAGGACGGCATTGTCGACTGGCGCTATTGCAGGACGATGGACCCCGACATTGACGTAGAAGTTCCGGGCACTCACATTGGGATGGCGTTCAATCCTGCAGCCTACGCCGTCGTCGCCGAGCGTCTGGCGAAAGCTCAAACCTCCGACTAGCCAACTATTTCGAGCACAGCACCGGTCTTCGTCTCTAACCACGCGGAAGGTCCCCTCGCACTCTCCAGCAGAAGGGACGCGGAAGCGAGGCTGTTGTTGGTCACTTCAAAGCTGCCAGAGCAATCGGTCTTCAAATAGGGTAGGTGATGGGTCGTACCGCGTCCGTCAATCGCCACTGTGATCTCCAATCCGCTCCGGGTCGCGCAGCGAAAGGTCCATTGCATGTTTCGGCGAGGGTCGCTTGTCTCCTGCAAATTCCGGAAGACGTGCTCTACTCCGTCGTGCCATAGCACTGCTTTGCGAAAGACCAGCCCAAAGGGCATCTCGTAAACTAACGCTTCGAGTGTGGTGGCAACGCGGCCGGGTCGAGGAAAGTATGCATGCGTCCAGGTCCAGAAGTTGCGATGACGGTATCCACAGTTGTGCCCCTGAACTCCGAATCCCAGGGGTTCGCCGGCAAACTTTCGGCCATCGAAGATGATCTGCCCGGAAAACACG
>Ga0070730_10005747_pt1 | contig 10657 bp, 11 predicted proteins | sample Coa_R1_3_FD_66447 | JGI IMG/M metagenome (GOLD analysis project Ga0070730, IMG submission 66447) | Surface soil microbial communities from Centralia Pennsylvania, which are recovering from an underground coalmine fire - Coalmine... | ecosystem: Environmental > Terrestrial > Soil > Unclassified ... | reverse complement strand
TAAACTGGGCACTCTCGAACCCCCTTCAAAGCCATAAATGCCTGCATCCGAAGAGGCTGGCGGCGCTCAAGGCCGAGCTGCTCACGCGCGAACAACGCGGGAATCAACTCGCACGACTCCCCGCCCGGACGTGGCCGAGTCCGACGCTGCGCAGCTGGGTCAGCTGCGGGCCGCCCTTGTGAGGCGCGTTCCAGCTGTAGTAGGCGTGTTCCATCCGGTTGACCAGCCAGCTTCCGCCGGGCTGTGCTCTCACCCATTCGACGCTGCGCACGCCTGTCGACATGTTCGTGGGCTGCCGCATCCAGTCGGTGTACGAGTAGAAGCCCGGTGCGGCCGATCAGGCTCCAAACTCGATCGACAGCATCCCCTCAGCCCTCGCGGAGCGCGTCTCTCGGCGCCTCGCGACTAACGCAGCGAGAGCGTGCCGGGGCGGAAGTGAAGCAAGGGTGAATGCTGTGGCTCACGACCTACGGTCGGGGGACGTATTGCCAGACGATCCGGGCGCCAGTGGACGTGCCCGCGTCGGTCGAAGGTCTCGAGGCCGCGGGGCTCGTGTAGTCGACGATGAGGTAGAGGCCGGGCTTGATCTCGTTCGAGTCGGAGCGTGTCGTCCGGATTCCAGAGGCGACTCGGGCCGCTGCCGGGTCGGCCGGGCCGGCCGTAGTGGTCGACGATGCGGTGCGTCGCGATGTCTATGACGGTCACGACGAAGTCGTTTTCCTGGGTGGCGATGATCTGCTTGCCGTCGGGGGTGAAGAAGGCGTCGTCGGGGACGCGGCAGGTCTGTCTCTTGCGCAGGTCGCCGGGTCGTGGGAACTCCCAGAGGATCCGGCCTGCGGGTCGACGACGAGCAGCCGGTCGTTCGAGCGGTCGGCGATCAGGACCGGACCGGGCAGCACCGACGGATCCGAGCCCGCAGCGAGGTGCGGGCCCGTCAGCGGCCGCCAGAAGATCGGCCATCGCTGCCTGTGGAACCGGGTGGGGACGCGGGCCCGACCGTTCGCGTCCGCGTCGTCATCGGAACGTACGGCACTCCGAGCGATCGACGGCAGGGAGAGGTAGACGTCGGCGCCGGCCGCTTCCGGCTCGAGGCCGACGGTACCGACATGTGCCTCGGCGATCGCCTTCACGATCGCGAGACCGAGGCCGGATCCGGCGCCGCTTCGAGCCTCGTCGGCGCGGGTGAAGCGTTCGAAGGCGACCGCTGCGAACTCGGAGGGGATACCCGGCCCTTCGTCGGCGACGTGGAGCTCGATCGATTCGCCGCGGAGCCGGGTGTGGATCCGGATCGCGCCGGCGCCGTGGCGGAGGGCGTTCTGGACGAGGTTGCCGAGTGCCTGTTCGAGCCTGAGTCGGTCGGCCTCGATCGAGATGTCCTCCGCCTCGACCGCGATGTGCCGCCCTGCGTCGGCGGCGCGGCGCGCGAAGCGTGCAGCGACGCTCTCGAGTAGCTCGGGCAGGTGAACGGTCTGTTCACGTAGGGGCAGCTCGCCCTCGTCGATCCGTGCGAGCAGGAGGAGGTCCTCGGCCAGCTGGGACAGCCGGTCCGCCTCCTCGCCGACGGAGCGGAGGGCGGCAAGGAGCTCGTCCGTGCTCCGGTGGCCCTCGAGGGCGAGCTCGACCTCCGCGCGGAGGAGGGAGAGTGGGCTGCGGAGCTCGTGGGCGGCGTCTGCGATCAGGCCGCGCTCGCGTCTGACGCCTCGCTCTATCCGCGTAAGCATGTCGTTCAGAGTCGTGCCGAGGCGGGCGAGCTCGTCTCGCGCGCGTGGCACGGGAAGACGCTCTGACAGGTCCCGGTCGGAGATGGCGTCGGCATGGCGCCTGATCCTTTCCACGGGTCGCAGCGCGCCGGCCGCTACCAGGTACCCGATCAGCCCGACGGCGATCAGGGCGAGCGGCCCGGCGATGAGCAGCTCGCTGCGTAGCGCCCCGAGCGCCTGGTCACGCTCGTGAAGCGACGCGCCGACGACGACGACGAGACGTTGGCCCTGTCCGCGCACGGGCAGCGCGAACAGACGCGTGTTCTCTCGGGTGCGCGGCACGATCACCCCGGCCGTCTGTGCCCTGGCGAGCTCGGCGGCGGAAAGCAGCGGTCTGTGTCCCAGTCCGGGCGTCTCGTCGAAGACGCGGCCGTCGAATGTCAGCACCTGGGCGACGCCGCCCGCAGCCGGCCGGTGCGCCTGGCTGAGCCCGGTGTCAGCCTGCTGCACGAGGGCGGTGACGTCGGCCGCCCGCGCCCGCAGCCCCTGGTCGAGAGCGCGGTCGAGTGATGTCCGCAGATGCGCGTAGAGAAGCAGTCCCGCTCCTGCGAAGACGGCAGCAGTCGCGAGCACGAACGCTGCCGTGAGCTTCGCCCGGATCGGCAGGCGGCTCATCGGTCGACACGAAGCCGGTAGCCGAGGCCGCGAACCGTCTCCAACGAGTCGCGCCCGAACGGCCGGTCGATCTTCTCGCGCAGATTGCGCACGTAGACGGAAATGACGTTGGAACGATTGTCGTAGCTCATGTCCCACGCATGGTCGAGCAGCTCGTAGCGAGAGACGACCTCTCCCGGCCGACGCATGAACAACTCGAACAGCGCCAGCTCTTTTGCCGAAAGGGAGATCTCGATCCCATCACGCCAGACGCGGCCGGACGCCGGGTCGAGCCGAATGTCGCCGACATCGAGGACAGTCGGGCGCTCGGGCGCGCCCCGCCTGACGAGCGCGCGCAGCCGCGCCCGCAGCTCCGCGAACGAAAACGGCTTCGTCAGGTAGTCGTCGGCGCCGACGTCCAGCCCGTGCACGCGATCCTCGACTGCGTCGCGGGCCGTGAGCAGCAGCACCGGCGTCCAGACACCGCTCTGGCGCAGCCTCGAGCAGGTCTCGAAGCCGTCCAGCTCGGGCAGCATCACATCGAGCACGATCGCGTCATAGCTGCGTGCCTTCGCCATCCAGAGCGCATCGGTCCCGGAGGTCGTCAAGTCGGCTGCACCGCCCTGCTCGCTCAGCCCTCTGCGCAACAGGGGCCCGAGCTTCGGGTCGTCCTCGACCACGAGGGTGCGCACACGGCAAGTGTGCCACCGAGAGGTGAAGCCGAGGTGAACCCCGCGGTCACCGGGGCTTCACCTCACCCCTCTTACCGTGCTCCTGCATGTCTCGTCAACGACATCAAGGAGGTACCGGCATGCGTGCTCGTCTCACCAAGATGACCGCCGCGCTCGCGGCCCTCGCCGCGCTCGCCTTCGGCGGCGCGGCCATTGCGTCGGCAAACTCGAACGGCGCACCGTCCCCACCCGCCCAGCAGCAGGTGCAGGATCAGGGCGCCAACGTGCAGCAGGGCGACCAGAACGCACCGGACGTCGGCTCGACTGCCGAGTCGAACAGCGAGTCCGCCACGGCCGAATCCGCCACCGAGTCGCAGTCCGCCGAGAGCGACGGGCCCGGCGGCTACGCCGATTCGAACCCCAACGCCAACACCCAGCAGACGGGCGAGAACTAACCGCCCGTACCTTCCCCGCGCGGCCCCGGCTCCAAGCCGGGGCCGCGTCTGCTCCTGCAGGCGGTATGAACGCCGGCCTGCGGCCTCCCGAGAGAATGCTGAGATGTCTCGTTCGATGCGCAACGTCGTCTTGACTCGGTCGACCGCCGGACTCCTGGCGCTCGCGGCCGCTCTCGCGGTGGCCGGTCCGTCCGCGGCCGGCGTGCGGCGCCTCGTCCTCGGCCGCTCGCTGGAAGGAAGAGCGATCGTCGCGTACCAGGTCGGCGACTTGGACAGCCGCCGCCGCGAACTCGTGGTCGGCTGCATTCATGGCAACGAAGCGGCAGGCGTCGCGATCGCTCGGAGGTTGGAACGCGCCTCTCCGCGCGGCCTCGACCTCTGGATCATCCCGACCCTGAACCCGGACGGAATGGCGGCAGGTACACGCGGAAACGCGCACGGCGTCGACCTCAATCGAAACTTCCCCTGGCACTGGCGACGGCTCGGCGGCGTCTTCTACTCGGGGCCGCGGCCGCTCTCCGAACCGGAGAGCCGGATCGCCTACCGGCTCATCCGACGGCTGCGCCCACAGGTCTCGATCTGGTTCCACCAGCACCTCGACGTAGTCGACCGCTCGGGCGGAAGCGTCGCGATCGAGGAACACTACGCTGACCTGGTCGGGCTCCCCCTCATCCGGCTGACTCGCGAGCCAGGCGGAGTCGTCGACTGGGAGAATCACCGCCTCCCCCGCACAGCCGCCTTCGTCGTCGAGCTATCAGCCGGAAGACTGACTCCGCGCGCAGTCACTCGCTTCGTCCGCGCGACGCTTGCCGTCGGCGGCCACGAGTCGAGCAGATGAGTCTCCCCCGGGTCGGAGCTCCCGGCCCAGCGCACAGGTCGGAGGCTCTGAACAGCGAGCCGTCGATGCACCCATGCCGGGCGGGCCGAGCCGGCGAGAAAGGCTGCAGCGAACTAGAGTGGCCGAGCGGCATGCGTGGCAGTCGGCTGAGGAGGCCTCGAGATGACCGAGCACCAGGGTGAGGCGCAATGGAACGTCGCCGAGTGGCACGGCAAAGTGCTGGTCGATCGCGACGGCCAGAAGATCGGGAAGTTGCAGGACGTCTACGTCGACGTCGAAAACGACCAGCCGCAGTTCGGCACGATCAAGGAAGGTTTCATCGGCCGCCACCTGACCTTCGTGCCTCTGGGCGGAATCACGGTCGGCCCCGACGAGCTACAGGTACCGGTGACCAAGGCACTAGTCGAGACCGCGCCCAACATCGAGCTCCACGGCGAGGAACTCTCCCAGGCGGACGAATCGGCCCTCTACCACCATTTCGAGCTGAACTACACGCCGCCTGACACCGAGAGCGGACGCCGACTCGCGCGCCGTTGAGACGCGAGCAGCCGGCACGACTCGCGGAGAACGTCGTTGCGAGTGAGCCTGCCGCCGGGCGCTAGAATCCGTTCCATGACGCTGGCCTCCCGCTCTCACGATCGGGCGATGGCCGAGAACGGGATCGAGCACCTCCGTGTCCTGATCGCCAACGAGCGACGCGACCGACTCGAGCTCCTCGCCCAGGTTGTCGCCGGACTCGGCCACGAGGTGATCGCCCGCGAGATCGACGTCAAGGAAGTCGGCCCGGTCACCGCGAAAGAACATCCCGACGTCGCCCTCGTCGGACTCGGCCTCTCCTCCGAACACGCGCTCGAGCTGATCGGCGAGATCGTGCACGAAGCCTCCTGCCCCGTGATCGCGCTGCTCGCCGCACGGGATCCCGCCTACGTCCACGAGGCCGCGAAACGCGGCGTCTTCGCCTACATCATCGACGCCACCCCCGAAGAGCTGCAAAGCGCCATCGACATCACCCTGCAACGCTTCGCCGAATACCACAGCCTGCAGGGAGCCTTCGGCCGCCGCGCCCTGATCGAACAGGCAAAGGGCATCCTGATGGCCCGCCACTCGACCACCGCCGACCGCGCCTTCGAGATGCTACGCGACCATTCGCAACACAACGGCCGCAAGCTCATCGACGTCGCGCAGGCGATCGTCGACAGTCACCTCCTGCTGCTAGCGCCACTCCAGCAACCGGCGCCTCCCGAGCAGCCCGGCTAGCTCGGGGTCAGCTTTGGAAAGGGTGCAAGAGGGGCCGGTGAGCCGACCCCTCTTTTGGCAGGTGCGTTCGAGTTACGCGACCGCGAGACCGCTCTGAGCGATGATCTTGCCGCTCGTGATCTTGGGCTCGTTGGGCATCAGCGTCTCGAGCTTCTCGTCGTGGATCCAAGAGCGGACGAGCTTGCTCGACTCCTCGCCCTGCTCTCTGGTCTCGAAGAGACCGAGTGAGCTGAAGACACCGTCGCCGGCCTCGATCAGGTAGTACCCCTTGAACCCAGGCAGCTTGCGCAACTTCGGAACGAGGGTCTCGTTGACCTTGCCGGTCAACTCAGTGGTGCGATTCTGGTCCACACCGTCGTAGCGGCGAATGGTGGCATGCATGTGAAGCTCCTTTACGTTCGTCTATCAGGGCAGAAGAGTCCAAACGGACTCCTGCGACGCCCAGGCCAGGTTTGACAGACGAAGAGGAAGATGCAAGAGCCTCGGCGGCTTCAACGCTAGAGCCAACGCGCTACTCCGGAGTCTAGCAGTGATCGACGCGGCGGGCGGACGCGCATCCACCGCAGGACTACTCAGCGTCGGTCTTCTCGCTAGTGGTTGGCTCGCTGTCCTTGAGCAGGGTTTGTGTCCGTAGCTCATCGGCGGTCGCCTTCTCTGCCGTGGTCAGGGGTCCGGTGGGCGGGCGCCGTCCGCCGCGCAAGCGCTCGAGCAAGGCGCGCAGGTGACTCATGCGTAGACGCACAGTCCGTACGGTCCCGCGTCGGGGCGCGTTGAGGCTTGAGGCCGCCGCGAGGTTTCCGGTTGCGTCGAAGCCACGGGAGTCCTTTAACTCGTGGCCGTGGTCGCGGGTTCGGGTGCAACCACCGCGAGCTGCGCGACGTGAGTGGAGGAGCGGATGAGATAGCTGCGGCCGCCGTACAGCACGCTTGCGCACGGAAGCGGAACCGACTCCAGCCAGCGCTCGACGAGCGTGAGAAGCTCGATCATCCACCCAGGTTCGGTAGAGGGCGGTTCCAGCCGAAGGAGCAGCTTAGGACCTGAAATGAGCTTGGCCCGAAAATGCGGCGAGACGTACTCCAGCAGGAGGGCAGCGCACTCGGGGTCGGGGGCGACGATCTCGACCCGGTGGAGCCCCTCGGAACTCCAGGCGGTGCGTGGGCTCGGACGCTTCGGGCGGGCAGCGCCTCGGCGCCTTGGGGTGCGCGTGAGCAACGATCGAGCAGGTGCTGCGGACATTTCCGTCTCCGATGGTCCGGTTACTTACTCGCCGACCGCGCTGCGTGGGGTCAGCCACTTGCAACTCCAACCCGCATCGCCTGTGGGAGGACCTTCGCCTGATCGCACGTCTTGAGATCCGGCGGACTCCGCGGCACCGATGCTTGCGGCACCGCCAGGGACTCTATCACCCGCTGCCATCGAACAGCGGGCGGCGTGAGCGAGCGTTCACGCGGAGCGGACAAGCGATCGGACATTCAAAAGGTGCCGTATTGCAGGCGAAACGTTGTGATGAGGGCAACGGGAATGGAGCTAGCCGGGGCACTTTCGAACCCCCTTCAAAGCGGTAAAGGGTCACTCACCCCACTCGAGACGCTGGTTCGCAAGCTGCGCCGCAGGCGTCTCGCGCCTCGCAGTCAGGCGGAAGCGGTCGTGTCGGCCCGCGCAAGCTCGAGTGCATCCTCGATCGTCAACCGGCGCCCGACCTCGGTGGCGCGGGCGAGCTCATCCGCAGAGAGCGCGCCACGAGCCTGCTCGACGAGCTCCCGACCAGGAGTCTCATCGGAGTAGACCACGACGATCCCTTCCTCCTGGGCGAGGAGCTCGGCGGCCGCGGCCAGCTGAGCCGCACGCTCAGGTCGGCCGTCGACCGCCTCGGCAGCCGCCAGCCCAACGAGCGACAGCCCTACGCCACGCGTACTGGCGATGTCGGTGTGCGCCTGCACTGCGGCGAAGAAATAGCGGCGGGCGACGGTGGTGTCGCCGGCGGCGAGATGCGCCCAGGCCATCTCCGAGAGGGTTCGCGCCTCTTCACCTCGGTCTCCGATCGCCTCGAACGCAGCAAGCGACTGCGCATAAAGATCGAGGGCCTCCGCAGCTTCGCCGCGGTGCGCTGCGAGGGAGGCAAGACCGCCGAGTGCCATGCCTGCCCCCTCCAGGTCGCCGCGCGGCTGCGCGATCTCGAGCGCCTCGGCGTACCGCTCCTGAGCCGACTCCTCGTCCCCGGCCGACGCATGGAGCATGCCGTCGAAGGTCAGTCCGATGGCGAGCGGCCACTCGAGACCGTGGGCGCGGCTCCGTTCTATGCCGAGCCTCGCCGACTCGAGCGCCACCTCGAAGTCCAGTCCGAGCAAACCGAGCGCGCTCTGACAGACGGTGGCGATGCAGAACTCTCGCTGAGCTTCGGCTGCTTCGGCGACCTGCACCGCCGCGAGCCATTCCTCCCGCGCGCGCTCGATCTTGCCCGTCATCCAGGACCCGAGCGCGGCGGTGACCAGCGCCGCGGCGCGACCCGCGCTAGCAGGACCACTCGAGTCGAGAGCGAGGAAAGCGCTGGCGTAGTCCTGGGCGGTGACGTTCTTGCCGCGAATGTGCCAGTACATCCAGAGGTCGCCGGACATCTGCAGGCCGCGCTCGAGAGCCTCGGCGTCGCCGGCTCGCGCGGCGGTGAGGAACGCGTCGAGCGCCGTGCTGAGGTTCTCCTCCTCGCGGATCCCGCGCTCGACAGCTGGCAGCTGTTCCGTTCCCTCGATCGCGTCGCGGATCTCGCGCGCGACGTCCGCGTAGCGGCGCGCGTGCCGCGCGGCGACTTCGGCAGCGTCGCCCGAGGCTTCGAGCTGCTCGCGGGCGAAATCGGAAATCGTCTGAAGCATCCGCAGGCGGCCGCTCGCCTGCACGAGAGCGGCGTCGACGAGCGACTCGAGTTCGTCGAGCGTCTCCGCGCCCGTGACCGCCTCGGCGTCCTCGAACGTGCAGCCGCCCGCGAAGACCGCCAGGCGCCGGAAGACCCGCTGTTGCGACTTGTCGAGCAGCGAGTAGCTCCAGTCGATGGTCGCCCGTAGCGTCTGCTGGCGCTCGTGGCTGTCACGCGCGCCGCTCGTCAGCAGCTCGAGCGCATGGTCGAGCCGATCACGCAGTCCTTCCGGCCCGAGTAGACGCAGCCGCGCTGCTGCAAGCTCGAGCGCGAGAGGCAGCCCGTCCAGTCGCTGGCAGATCTCGGCGACGGCGTCCGCGTGCTCGGTGACGCGGAACTCGGGGCTAACGGCCTGGGCACGGGCCGCGAAGAGCGCAACGGCGTCACCGGCCGGAAGCGGCTCCAAGGGGTAGAGACACTCGCCACCAATCCGGAGGGGCGTCCGGCTCGTCGCGACGATCCGTAGCTCGGGGCAGCGCGGCACGAGCTCGGCCACGTCGGCAGCTGCCGTGACGATCTGCTCGAGGTTGTCGAGTACGAACAGGACATGTCGATCGGCGACGAGTGTGACGATGCCGTCCACGACCGATCGTTCCTCGGCCTCCTTCACGTCCAACGCGGCGCCGAGCGCCGGGAGAAAGTCGGAGGCGTCGGTCACGTCGGCGAACCCGACGAAAGCGACGCCGTCGGGGAACTCGGGTCGGAGCAGCTGGCCGAGCTCCGTCACGAGCCGCGTCTTTCCCACACCGCCAGGCCCGATGATCGTCACCACCCGGTGTCGCCGCACGAGGTCTGCGAGCTCCGTGAGCTCGCAGATGCGACCGAGGAGCGGGGTGCTCGGTTGCGGCAGCGTGGCGCGTATCGCAACGACAGCCTCTCCCTTCCCCTCGAGCGTCGACCTGTCCGGAACTGTGAGCCCGCGACCGGCGATCGCATGAAGATCGAGCGGCCGGCCGACGTTCTTCAGCCGGAACGACCCCATCGGAGTCAAGTCGAACTCGGACTGGTTCTTGATCTGCTCGTACGCGGCGTCAGAGACGAAGACAGACCCCGAGACGGCGAACGACTCGACCCGCGCAGCGATGTTAACCGCGTCGCCGGTCAGCCGCTCGGGCTCGACCAGCACCTCTCCGGCGTGAACTCCGATCCGCACGGGGACGCCCGCCGGGGCCAGCTCCTGCTGAATCGCAACACCCGCCCGAACGGCGGCAAGCGAGCTCGGGAACATCGAAAGGCTGCCGTCGCCGAGCCGCTGCACGATCGTCCCCCCGTTCGCTCGGTGCTGACGCTCGAGTGCGTCCCAATACAGGTCACGCTTCTCGACCGCGCGCCGCTCGTCGACTTGCATCAACGCCGTGTAGCCCTCCATGTCCGTGAACATGACTGCCACGAGCCGGCGCTCAACCCCCTCACTCATCAGAGCGACCCTACCGCCGCTCCTACCAGCTCCCGCTGATCGGGGAGCCACGCAGTGCCGGGCGGGGTTCGTACTTCCGAGCTTAGTACTCCCCGGAATGGACCTAACCGGACAGCTTTCAAACCCGCCCGAAGCTATGGCGCGCCTGCTCTCCATTCTCTCACGACCTACCCCGAGGACCAAGACGGGCAAGACTGAGCCGAAGTAGGTCACCAAAGTCGGTCACGCCCCCCAATCGGCTACTTCCAAGAACGCAATGACGTTCACCCTGATCGAGTTTCTGCACCCGCTCGGTCGGATTACGGATCCCAGAGCAGATACATGCCGGCCGCAGCCCGCCCCAGCGGCGACGGAGAGTGGGCCAGGTGGCGACCGTGAAGGCAGGAAGCAGGCGGGTTCGGGTACAACGTCAGTTATGGCTTCGCCAGATGCTTCGGCCGGCTTCGATTCGCCCCGCTCGTGGCGGGGTGTTCTCGACGCTTACGCAGAGCCTCGGCTCGGTCGGAGTGTTGTCGATCTGGCGACCTCGGTGGTCCCGTACCTCGCGTTGCTCGTCGCGATGACGTTTGCGCTGCGCGTCTCGGTGTTGGTGGCGCTCGTGCTCGTCGTGCCCGCCTCGGCGTTTCTGGTTCGCACATTCATCGTGTTCCACGACTGCACGCACGGTTCGTTCATGCGCTCGCGCCGCGCGAACGACGCGTTGGGTGTTGCGCTGGGCTTGCTCGTGTGGCTGCCCTATCGCGGCTGGCAGCACGAG
>Ga0070730_10005745_pt1 | contig 10660 bp, 10 predicted proteins | sample Coa_R1_3_FD_66447 | JGI IMG/M metagenome (GOLD analysis project Ga0070730, IMG submission 66447) | Surface soil microbial communities from Centralia Pennsylvania, which are recovering from an underground coalmine fire - Coalmine... | ecosystem: Environmental > Terrestrial > Soil > Unclassified ... | reverse complement strand
CCCGCCGTTCGCGGTCTGCGCGGCCTGTGTCGCGTGATTGGCCGCCGCCTGCGCCGCTGGTGATACAGCGGCGGCCAGTTGCGCCGCGTTCGCCGCCGCCGCCGCCGCCGCCGCCGCTGCCGCGCCGTTTGCCGCGGTGGGGTTCGCCAGAGCCGTCTGTGCCGCGGTCTGTGCCGCTTGAGCCGCGGCGGCGGCAGCCTGTGCCTGAGTGGGCGCGGTCGCTTGAGCAGCAGCAGCAGCAGCGTTGGCCGCTTGAGCCGCAGCCGCGGCTGCGTTGGCCTGGGCCGCGATCGCGTTCGTATCAACGGTGGCGGGAGCCGGCGCGGGTGTCGGTGTCGGGGCTGGCGCGGCTGCCGCGGGCGCGGGGATAACAGTGAACGGCGCCCGGTCGATCGTTCCCCCATCCGGCGGCCAGACGCTGTCGACTTCGTACGGGCCGGGGTTCATCGGCGCGGTCATGACAACGCTGCCGCTGCCCTGGCCGGGGAGGCCCGCTTGCGAGTAGATGTTGCCGCCGACGGAGTAGCTCTGATCGTACGGGAGTGGCCCGTTCATCAGCGCGACAAACGCGCCGGGCTTCGCCCGCGCAAACCAGACCGTGACAGTGATCTGCCCGCCTGGCGCAACCGCGGTCGGCGAAACCTGAATACTGCTCGGCATCTGGCTTACGATCCTGGCACGCCCGACGGGAGCGCGCCGCCGTTCCATGCATTCGGTAATGCGGTCGTTGTGCCCGTACCCCCGAAGTAGCGGATGCCAGGGGGCAGGGCCGATTCGTACGCGAGCACCATCAGAACCGAGGCGGCGCTCGTGAGCATCATCGGCAGCGGGTGCTCGGCGATCGTCGAGACAATAACCCCCATGCCTTCGGCGAACGCGACGGCGGGCACGTAGCCCGAGCGCAGGTTGGCGATCTTCTGCGCCTGCGAGGTCCCCGTCGAGTCGGGCGCAACCGCGAGCGTGCGGATGGTGAAGAAACTCGGCAGGAACGAGCTGAAGCTGTGGAACGCTTCGCCAGCGGTGAGCAGGCTCAGCGCCATCACGTTCTTGTCCGGGTCGCGCCACCGCATCATGCGGCGGAAGGTCGCGGAGGGGTTTCGTCGACGGCGTGCCATCAGTCGAGTAGCAGCACGGCCGCGACCAGTCCCGCGACCAGGAGTACCGGGGTCAGCACCAGCGACGATCCGTCGCCGCCCGAGAGCGCGACGGTGCCCGCATTTGCGGTGATCGACGCCACGTAGCGCTGCGTCTCGGCAAACGGGGGTACGCCGCCGTACCGATCGACCGCGCCAGGGCCAGCATTGTAGGCCGCCAGCATGAGGCGTACGTCGCCACCGTACTTCGCCAGGTAGGACGCGTCGAGCGCCGCCGCCGCGTCGAGCGAGGCGTACGGGTCCCACGGGTTGACCCCGACGCCCGCCGCCGTCGCTGGCATGAATTGGGCGATCCCGGCGGCGCCGGCCGGACTCAGCGCGTTCGGGTTGAACCCGGACTCTTGCTGAATCTGCGCGACGAAGATGCGCGGGTCGAGCCCGTTCCGCTGTGCGGCGCCGACGGCGTAGGACTGGTAGTCGGGCATCTACGTCAACCGCTGAATCCCGAGCGTGACGACCAGGCCGGCGAGGCCCGTGAGTGTGCCCGCCAGGATCAGGTTGACCGAGCTCGCGTTGGTGATGCTCGTCGGGCTGGCGATCAAGGCCGGCGCGGAGTTGGTGTTGACGGCGGGTCCAGACGCAGACAGGCTGGCCGCCGAGCCGAGCTGGTTCGTGCCGCCGCCGATCGCGGTCGCGGTCGGGGCGACTTCAACCTGAAGCGTGCCCGACGTCGACTGTGCCGAGAGCCGGTAGTCGACAGAGGCGAGCTGGAAGGTGCCCGAGGCGGGCGCGGTCCAGAGCGCTTGAGACGCGCTCGCCGCGGTGAGCACTGGTGAGGTCACGTAGATCAGGCCAGTGCCGATGCGGAGGTCGACCAGGAAGCCGGAGCCCGCCGAGAGCACGCCCGCGCCGGTGAACGTCGCACCCGAAGCGATTACGACGGTGACGTTGGCCGGCACACTCACGTTGCTGCTGAGCAGGTACGTCCCCGGCGGAATGACGATGGTCCCGCCGATGTTCGCGGACTCGAGCGCCGAGGTCAGTGCTGAGCAGAGCCCGTTGAGCGCCTTTGAGTCGTCGCGCACGCCGTCGCCGACGCCGCCCGCGTCGAGCAGGTTGACCCAGCCGAGGATGCCGGCTGCGTTCATGGTGCGCAGTGCTTGTCCGTTGGGGTAAGGCATCAGAATCCTCCTGTCATCATCCCGTCCACGCGCCGCCGAGCCAGTACACCCAGTTCTGCTGGCGCGTCGTGTTCTGTGCGGCCTGTCCCCAGCCCGGCACGACCAGGCGCCCGCGCTTCATGTACGGGTAGTGGCGGCGGCGAGCAGTCGCCGTAGCGAGGAAGAAGTCGGGCGGCCTGGCGCTGGGCACCGCGAGCTGGACGACTCGCCCGCGGCGGGCATACGGGTAATGCCGCCGAGCCTGGCGATAGGGCGGGATGAACACCGGCTGGTTCGTGCTGGGGTCGGCTTGAAACCACGGCGGATCGGACTTCCGCGCGCGGGGTTGCCGTGGCCACTGGCGCACCTGCTCGCGGCGCAGACTCCACGCGAGAAAGGCAGGCGCCCCCACGAAGAGTGTTGACGAGGTCATACCGTCCGACACCGTGAACGAGCCGGGGTACGACGTGGGCGAGAGCGCCCAGACAGCGGTGGTGGCGTTCTGTGTGAAGATCTCGCTAAATGCCAGACCGACGCCTGATTCCGTGATCGTCCATGGCGTGAATTGCCCCCACTGCGTTCCGGTGCCCTGGAGCACTACCACAAAGGCACCGAAGCCGCTGGTATTCGGGGGGCTCCAGTTGAGAAGGCTCGGGAAAAAAATGAACGAACTGAGCGCCGCGGGCGCAGCCAGCCTGCCGCGCCGCGCGTACAGATACCGCCAGTCCCGACGGTGGCCGCTCGAGAGCACAATGCTCGGTGTGGCCGGTGGCGGAGACTGAAACCACGGCGGATCGGCTCGTCGGCCGCGCCGTGGGGTTGGATAGATGCGCGGCTGTGATCGGTGGGGATTCTGGACGGGCGCCGGGATCGTGACGGGGACGATGACGGTGATATTCCCGTCGCTGATCTGAATCGTGCCCGCGGTGGGAGTGCCGTTGAATGCGAACGTCCAGGTAACACTCGTGGGGCTGTTGATGGCGAACGAACTGCTGCCGAGCGTCGGTCCGAAGAGACTGGCCGTAATCGAGGTGCCGGGTTGCTGCCAGTTCGTGCCCGCCCCGGCGAGTTGCAGCACATAGGTGCCCTGCGCCCAGATGACTGAGTTGGGCGACACCGAGAATGCGGGGATGACCGGCGGCGGCGCGGTCCTGCCGCGGGGCGGGCGGGGTACTGGCCGAACGCCCCTGTAGCGACGCGTGGCAAAGGCGGGGACCGGGTCCGGCGCAGTCGGGACCGTGATAGACGGCCACGGCGGTTCGGCGCCGCGCCAGCGTCGCGTCATGGCAGGGGGGCCGTGCCGAGCACCACGTCGTCAACGCGGACGACCTGCGTCCCGCCAAACGGAATGTCGTAGAGGTCAGTCCATGCCCCGATCCTGAATTGCGTCGGCGGATAGAAGGACCCGAACGTGCCGTCGGTGAGCTGATCGACCTGGACCCATCCGGGCGCGCTGCCCGTGTTGACGTACCATGTCACGTTCGGGTTAGGCCCGCTGGTGTCGAGATAAATGCGTAGCCCGTAATACGGACCGAGCGTGAGCGTCTGGACGTCCAGCGTATGCCAGGACCCATCTCGCAGGCGCAGCGCCGTCTCGAGCTGGTTGCCCTTGTGGGCGTCGAAGTACGCGAGCTCTTCGGTGCGGCCGAACGGACCAGACGGGCTGCCGACACCCATGATGTGCCCCGCGTGGGACGCCGTTGCATCGTTGGAGATCGCATCAAACGCGATCCACGCCTGCGCGAAGACCTGGGAGCGAGCGGGGTTGATCGCCTGCGAGATCACCGTTCCCGCGCGACTGGAGAAGAACTCGGATCGCGCGAATTCCAGGTCGTACTGGCCCGACCGAGGCTTGGACGTATCGACGGTGAACGATCCTGCGCCGATCTGCTGGATGCCCGCCGTCCAGGGCGGATTAACAACGCCTCCCGCCTCGAAACCGTCTACAAGTAAAGGGGTCGGAGTCGGCGCCGCCGTAGAGGTCGGAAAGCTCGTCGGCGTGGGTGGCAGCGTGTTCGTCGGGGTTGGTGTCGGTGTGACGAGCGGCGTATTGGTCGGCGTCGGCGTCGGGCCGACGGTTGGCGTGAACGTTGGCGTCGGCGTTGCTGTCGGGGCCGCCTGGGTGTCGACCTTGATCGTGCTGAGCATGGTCGTCCGGCCACTACCGAACGACGCGGCCGACTGGATAAACAGCATCTGGTTGAAGACCTGGACGGTGTACGTCGCGGTCTGGACCTGGTTCGCCGGTGGCGCCGCGATCGTCACGTTGCCGGGGCAGGAAATCCCGCTGGTGGGGGAGATGTTCGTGCCGCTGTACGTGCTCCAAATGCACGTACCGAGTTTTTGACCCTGGAGCGTCTGATCGGCGCCGAACTCGCCTGCGTTGAGTGGATTCGGGTAGGCTGCGGTCGGCGCCACGCCCAGCGTCACGACGTACGTCCCGTTCGGCACGTTGATCGTCCAGTTGCCGTAGCCGCCCTGGCGGCCAACCTGGTAGAGGGTCGGGTCCGCTGTGCCCGTGATCGTGTTGCCGGTGGTGTACGGCGTAAAGAAACGCGTATCTTCGGCCAGCGCCGTGCTGGGCGTGTCGGGTTTGTAAACCGTCCCGTCGGCGGCGGTGTAGTTCGTCGTGCCGCCCAGGCTCAGGCCGAATGGAAACGTCGTCGAGTAGAAGACTTCGGGGACCGGCGTCGGCGTTGGAATCCCCTGGAGCGACAGCAGATGGTTGCGGTAGACCACGCCAAAGCCGGTTGGCGTGCCGCCGTAGTCGGAAATGAGCGCGGGGAAGTTGGAGCAGTCGTACGTGTCCCAGGCCCACGCCAGGTAGTTGCCGCCAAGCCCATCTAGCCAGCTCATCAGCGGGCTGATATAGACACCCTGGCAGTCGCGCTCGCCGATCTCGCCCGCGATCAGCGGCACCTGCTGCATGACCGGCTTCACGACCGGGTCCCAGCAGCCGGACTGTGTGACGCATATCTGGTCCGCGTAGCTATGCCACTCGGCGGCGATCTGCGGGGGGTTCAGCGTGTCGACAGGCTTATACGTGAGCCACTGACTGAGGGAGTTGGTGAACTGGACCCCCGGCACGTGAATGATGTTCGTGGCGCCCGTCGCGCGGATAGCGTTCAGGAGGGTTTGTGTCCCCGCGGCCGGGTACGACACACCGGGACACGTCCCACCGTCGCGCAAGCACTGCCAGGCGGCGGTGGTGTCGCCGTTGTTGTCGGGGAAGGGCTCGTTGAACACGTCGAAGATGACCGAACTGTTGCTCTTGAACGTGTTGGCGACAGAGGTCCAGAAAGCAGGCGCATGGTCCGCGTCCGGCATCGCCGTGAGCTGGTTGGAGACGGTCGTACCAGGTGCGGCCCATTGCAGGTCGATGATGACCGCGACGTTGTTGTTGGTCAGCAGGTTGACGAAGCTGACGATCTGCGACTGGTAGGTGGCGGCGGAGTACGCCACGGGTTGGCCGTTGATTCCGAGCCAGCAGTCTTCATTGATCGGCAGTCGAACGATGTTCACTGCCCACGACTTCATGGTCGTGACCTGGTTCATATCGGCGGGGCCGTCAAAGACGTTGCTGGTGTTGCTGAGGCACATGTACTCGGCGCCCGACTTATCGACCCCCACCAGTTTGACGGCCAGGTTGGAGCCATTGAGGATCTGATTGCCGACCACGTGCAGGCCGCCGACCGAAGAGCCAGACGGTATCGGGGTGCTCGTCGGTGTCGCGGTGGGCGTGTTGGTGGGCACCAGAGTTGGCGTCGGCGTGGGCGTCGGCGTGTTGGGAACCAGTGGCGTATTGGTGGGCGTTGGCGTCGGCCCACTGAGTGGCTCGGCGTAGCGCCACGTGCCAGACTCCCAGTTCGACGTGACGACGACGTATTGGGTTCCGTTGAAGGAGACGGCCGCCTCGCCCGCACCAGAGCCCATTTGCGATGGCCAGGTCTGGAGCGCCCAGCCAGAGGCGCCTGGTTGTGGCGCCGAGGCAAAGTTGGCGTTGACGTTCGGCGGCGCACACGCGCCGCACGCCCAGCCATATTCTGCGTAGACGTTGTTGGGGGTCCCGAAGACGGTCGACTCGTTCTGGCCGGTGAGGACGCAGGTCCAGGTCTGTCCATAGTCGGCGCTGCGCTCGACGACACCGAAGCCGCAGGCGGAGTAGTTGCCCGCCATGTAGACGACACCGCTCGTGTCGGGCTGGTAAATCTGATCGTCGCCGTGCGGGTGCTCAGTCGACTCGACCCGTGTCCAACCGCTGCCGTCGCCTCCGCCCGCGTTCGCCGTGCGCCAGGTCCCGACCACGCCGCCCGTCCCCTGCGCGGTATAGAGCCAGGTGTTCCGCGTTGAGGCGGCCGCGCCGGTGTTGATAAAGAACGAGAACGCAGTGCCACCGTTTTCGTTCATGCCGGAGTTGAAGGTGATCGACGCCCATGTTTGGCCGCCGTCGGTGCTTTCGTACAGGGCGTTCAACTCGTGCGCCGGTAACAACAGGTGGTTCTTGTCGTAGGGGTCAACCGCCGGGGGATAGACATCCTGCCGACTACCAGCAGGGGCGATATTGAAGGCGGTCCAGCTCACGCCACCATCGAGGGACCTGCTAAAGCCGGTCCCGGCTCCACGGATGCACGCCTCGTAGAGGATCGGCGGGGTTGTGCCCCCGCCGTTGGAGGCGATCGCGATACCGCCCGCGCAGTCGCCGGCCGCGGCGCCGCCAGTGCCGGTGTTGATCGGTCCCGTCCAGGTGAGGCCGTAGTCCGTCGACTTCCAGATGCCCTGGCAGTTGTATTCGATGTAGAAGTTGGAGGGCCGATCAGGATCCACCACCGCCGACTGGGTGCCGAAGTTGCTGCAGGAGAAGGTGCCGCCGGGGCTCGCATTCGCGGGCGTGACGTTGGTCCAGACGCCGGTGTTGGGGTCGATGCCCTGCGCGCTCACAACCGTCGGCAGCGCCGCGGCGACCAGGAGCAGGAGCAGCGCGAGTAGCAGCGGTCGCGTCATCGGATGGCCATCCATTCGCGGGCGAGAAACCAGGGGTCGTTGCGACGTGCGGGGATTGGTGGCATGGCGACCTGGCCGAGCGTGCCCGGAAAGCGCCTCAGTGGCTGCGGCTGCCAGATCGCGTACGGCTCGGCGTAGAGTTGCCGCACTTCGCCCGCGGTGAGGATGCGATTCCAGATGCAGAAGTTGTCGAGCATGCCGTCCCAACCAGACGCGCCCGACGTGATGTTCCCCAACTGGTACACGCTCGTGTCGGCCGTGCTCAGCGAGCCCGCAGGCGTGGCAGCCACAGAGACGGTGACAGGCGACCCGTCCAGGTAGATCGCAGGGTTATTGCTCGTGCTGGAGCCGTCGTACGTGAGCGCGAAATGGTGCCAGGTGCCCGTGGACGGCCCCGTGATCGTCCATGTCCCGTTCGTCACCGACCAGGCGCGAATGTAGTAGAGAATCGTGAGGTCGGTGCCCCCAAACTGCACCTGTTCGACACTGCCCTTCGACCACATGTGAGCGTTCCCGCCGCCCGCACCGTCCAGGTAGAACCACATGCTGAATGAGCGCTGGACCGCCGTCGCATCCGTAAACGCAGTGGTGAGCTTGTCAGCGGTATTGACACCCTGAACCAACCCGAAGCCGAGGCCGAGTCCTCCTGCTTTGATTGAGTTCCATTTCGTGCCGCTCAGCGAGCACACGGTTTTGCCGATCGGGTCGAAGGGCGTTGCACTGAACACGTCATTGAAGGGCAGGGCAAATACCGCGGCGCGAGCCAGCGGGTTGCCTGTGTCGAGCTCGAGCGGCCCGCACGCCGCCTTCTGCCCTGTTCGGCGCAGCAGCGTCAGCATCAGGTCACGCTGTCCACGGTGTCGTAGGTCGCCTGCACGACCGTCACGGCGTTCGTGGCGTCCAGATTGGTGATGACGCAGTGGTAGACGCCCGTCGGCAGGAAGATGCGCGGCGAGTATTGGAGGCCCGCGACGGCTGGCAGCGTGTAGGTGAAGTTGGGGTTTGTGGTCGAGTTGGTCGGTCCCGAGTTGAAGCGGGGGAAGATTTGCAGTTGGAGTCCGGCGGTCGCGGCGATCGTGCCGAAGTTCCCTTGAAAAACCAGCTGGCCCTCGAACTTGCCGCTGAAGTCCAGGTCGAATGTCGTCGTTGCGGCGGCATTGACGGTTGCCGACGCCAGGGCGTTCCCCAGCGCGTTCTTCGTCATTACTGGCGCAGGCATCTATCCCACCCAGCTCAGACTTGACCGGCTACCGTGTTCCAGCAGGCGTTGACGAGGTTCTGAATGTTGGTGTCCTGCGAGAACGTGGAGCCGCTAATGTCGAGCGTCCCCACGGCGAAAATCAATTTGCAGAACTGCGCGCCATAGGCCGCGCTCGCACCCGGCTGTGTCACTGCTTTGGCGAGCGCCATGCGGTTCGGACGGTGCGCCGCATCGTTCGCACTGGGGGTGCTGCCGACCGCCTCGCTGGCGATGTTCTGCGCGGCGTTCAGCACCGCCATCTCCACGCGCTGAATGAGGGTGACGTCGCTCGTCGCGGCGGAATACTGAGCCGCGAGGCCGGTAGTTGCCGCCACCTACTCTTCCCATTCGGTATCAATGGTGAACAGGTGCGCGGTCGGCAGCGCGTTGGAAATGTTCACGAACGCGAGCCCGTTCGCGGTGCCCTGGTCGCAGATCATTTCTTCGAGCATCTCGAACGGAACGTCAAACGCCGCCTGGGTGTTGAACGTCAACCGCTTGATGGAGTTGGCCGCGATCGTTGGGCCGGTGGTGCCCGCGGTCGTGGCAGTGGTGACGTCCAGGCCGGTGATCGCGGTCGCCGCGCCGCGCGGGTCGAGCGCAACGCCGGCGGTGGTGGAGAAGCCCGTCCCCGCCGCGCGCACCGTCTGGCGGTAGACCGCGATGGTGATCTGCTGCGAGGTCGGCACGGTGGCGCCCGCGCGGACGCCGAGGATCAGCCGCCGCAGCTTGTAATTCGCCGACGCGCCCGCGACCAGCGCGGCGAAGTAGCCGTTGAAGGTCGTACCAGACGGCAGGCCTGCGGCCTGGCCCGTCTGAGATTCACCGCTGATCGCAAAGCGCCCCACGATTAGCCTCCTGTCCCGCTGCGCTGGGCTTCCTCTTGTCGGGCGCGCTCAGCCTCTTCGAAAATGAGCCCGACCACCATCGCGACAGTCGATAGGTGACTGTCGAGTTGCTCCAATCGCCCACGCGAGTTCGGGAACTGACGAGCGATGTTGTCCCGCAGGTCGGCAAGAATCCTCCACGCCTGCGCGACGTCCATTCCCCCGCCCGCTTGCGGAGTCGCGACGTCGATCGCCTGCTCGGCGGGTGCCTGTGGAAACAGTCTCGGGAATGTCTCTGCTAGCGATGGCATTTACGGCCCCACAAATCCCTGAAGGTTGGCGCTGGTAATCACGCCGGTTCCGCCAGCACCGACGACGAGTTGCGCCTGGCCGGCGATCGGCCCGAGCGGTGCGTCAAACGACCAGTTGTTGCCGACGCGCGTACCGCGGGCCGCCGCCGAGCCGATGTAGGTCTTCCACTTGGTGGTCGGCCCGATGCTGTCCTGCAGGACGCACGAGATGTCAGAACCCGCGGCGCCGCCGGTGATGACGACTTCAAAGCTGGTCACATAGTTGTTCAGGCCGGTTGGCGGCGCGGCCTGCGAGAGCGTTTGGCCTGTGTTCGAGGCGGAATCCTGCTCGGTGGCGAACAGACCAACAGCGCGGCCCGAGCGGAGCGGCGGCGTGTCGGTGAAGCCGATCAGGAACGACCAGGTCCCAGTGAGGGACGACGCCTTGACCTTGAAAAACTGCTGGACTGATCCGACGACATACTTCGCGTGCCCGCTCACAGTCACGACCGCCGCGGCATCGGCCACCGGCTGCAGCGCGCCCGAGGGCGCCATGTCCTGCACGACGATGGTCGCGGACGTGGCACCGGACCCCGGGAGCGCCTCGATCACGACGTAGGGCGCGAGGCGCGGCATGATGGGGGACTCCGCGGCGTTGTTGACGTTGGCCAGTCCGTCGACCAGGGCGGGCGGGTAGACCTGACCTGCCGACGCCTGAGACGTGATGTCTCGCAGGTCCGCGAGCAGGCCCTTGATCTCGGCCAGCGTGTGGTGAATCTGAAATATCGTGCTCGACGGCACGCCCAGCAATGCGGGCGGGTTCGGCGGCGCGGGAGGATTGGCGAGCACCATCTAGCGGCGCCTACGACCAAACACGCTGTACGCGCCAAAGGCAGCGACGCCCCAGCCCCAGAGCGGCAAGGTCAGTCCGAGGAGCGTCGTCGGCCTCGAGAGCGAACCGGGCGGCCTTGACGCTGACGGTGTCCCGAAGGGCTGTGCATTCGCAGAGCCGATCGTGGTCGGCCAGACGGGATTACCACCTGGGGCG
>Ga0070730_10005744_pt1 | contig 10661 bp, 7 predicted proteins | sample Coa_R1_3_FD_66447 | JGI IMG/M metagenome (GOLD analysis project Ga0070730, IMG submission 66447) | Surface soil microbial communities from Centralia Pennsylvania, which are recovering from an underground coalmine fire - Coalmine... | ecosystem: Environmental > Terrestrial > Soil > Unclassified ... | reverse complement strand
CCGGCAAACGATGAGATCGGCCCAGGCAAAGCGTTCCGCCATGTTCGAAAGAAAAGGAACGACCTCCGCATTGAACTCGCGCCGCGCGTAGGCGGTGCGTACCGCATTATAATCGCGCTCGCCGGTCTGATGCACGACGCTTAAATCGGATTTTCGCGCGGCAAGAAGATCCATGGCGTCCACGACGCAACGATTGATGGGAAGAGCGCCCTGGCTGCCGCCGGTAATAAGGATGCGAAAAGGCTTTTGCGGTTTGCGCGGGGCGATGGCAAAAAATTCGGCGCGAACGGGATTGCCGGTGAGCACGGCTTTTTTGCCGAATTTTTCCGCGGTGACGGGATAGCCGGTGGCGATGCGGCGCGCAAGGCGCGCAAGAACTTTGTTGGTGAAGCCGGGTTCGGCGTTCGGCTCGAAGATGACGTTGGGAACGCCGCGGAGCCAGGCGGCAAGAAGCATGGGGCCGGCGGCGTAACCGCCGACGCCGAAAGCGGCGACGGGTTTGTGTTTGCCGACGATACGAAACGCATCGGCCATTCCGGGGAAAAGCGTGGCGAAATTCTTGACGAGCGTGAAGCCGCCTTTTCCCTTGAGCCCGGCGGCGCGCAACGTTTCGAGCGGCAGTCCGGCTTGCGGCACGAGCTTCATTTCAATTCCGCGTTGTGTTCCGACGAGCACGACTTCTCTTTCCGCTCCGCGTGAAAGCCACTCGCGCGCAATGGCGATGGCCGGAAATACGTGGCCGCCGGTTCCTCCGCCTGCAATGAGGAGTTTCATCGCGGGACCTGGGCGAAATCATCAACCGTAGGGGCACGATATACCGTGCCCCTGCTTGAAGAGCTTTGCGTTCGCGCTTGTGGCCGCGGATTCATTCCGTCCGCGCTTGCTGCGAAATATTGAGGAGCACGCCGGTGGCCAGCAGCATGACGAGCAGACTCGAGCCGCCGTAGCTGACGAACGGCAGCGGGATTCCCTTTGTCGGGACCATGCCGAGGACGACGGCGAAATTGATAAGCGCCTGACAAAGCACCATGGCGGTGATGCCGAGCGCGAGAAGACGGCCGAAACTATCGGGCGCGGCAAACGCGGCGCGCAATCCGCGCCAGCCGTAAATGGCAAACAGCGCGACGACGACGAGCGCGCCGATGAAGCCGAGTTCTTCGCAGATCACCGCGTAAATAAAATCGGTGTGCGCTTCGGGCAGATAAAAAAGTTTCTGTTTGCTTTCCATCAGGCCGACGCCGGTGAAGCCGCCGGAGCCGACGGCAATGAGCGACTGCGTGAGCTGAAAGCCCGCGCCTTGCGGGTCGTTGTCGGGATGAAGAAATGCCATGAGCCGCGCCATGCGGTACGGAGCCGTGACGATGAGGAGAATCAACGCGGGAATGGCAACGGCGGAGCCGGCGGCGAGCCATTTCCAGGAAAGGCCGGCGACGAAAAGAATTGCCGTGGCGACGAGAACGATGTCAACCGAAGTGCCGAGGTCGGGCTGCATGAGGATGAGGGCGATGCAGACAAAGAGCGGACCGATGGCGGGCAAGATATGGTGGACGAAATCTTTTTTGGAAAATTCGAGGCGCGTGGCGCTTTTGCGTTTCAGATCGAGGAACCACGCGAGATAGAGAATGACGGCGAGCTTCGCGATTTCCGACGGCTCGATGCCGACCGGGCCCACGCGAATCCAACGATGCGTGGCGTGCGATTTGTCGAGGAAAAATGCGCCGACGAGAAGGAAGACGACGAGGCAGAGCGCGCTGTACACGACGATGGGCTCGCGGAGTTTGCGATAGTCCATGCGCATGAGGGCGAACATTCCGGCGATGCCGAGCACGAGCCAGACCGATTGACGCAGGAGAAAATAATAAGAGTGGCCGTAGTCGTGTTCGGCGGTGACGGCGGAGGCGCTGAAAATCATGACGGCGCCGAGCAGGCACAGTCCCAGCGTCACTCCAAAGAGCCAGCGGTCGCTTTCCGTGCGTCTTGGCATTGCGTCACCTCTTTCCCGCGGCGATGGGGCCCGAAGCAGAGTGGGCCTTTTGTTTCGTCAATTCGTGCACGAGCTGCTTGAAGACGCGGCCGCGATGTTCGTAATTTTGAAATTGATCGAAGCTGGCGCAGGCGGGCGCGAGCAGAACAACGTCGCCGGGCTGCGCGGTGCGCGAGGCGATTTCGACGGCGCGCTCGATGGTGCCGGCGCGTTCGATTGAGACGCTGCCGGCAATTTGGCTTTCGATTTTCTCGGCGGCGGCGCCGACGAGCAGCGCGAGAATCGCTTTTTCACGAAGCGGCGCTTGCAGCACGGTGTAGTCGCTGCCTTTGTCTTTTCCGCCAAGGATAATCAGGATGCGGCCGGGAAAAGCGTCGAGGGCTTTGCGCGTGGCGTCGACGTTGGTGGCTTTCGAATCGTCGAAGTAGCGGACGCCGCCGAGTTCGGCGACGAATTCAAGGCGGTGCTCGACACCGGCGAAAGAGCGAATGGCTTTCTGGATTTCGTGCGGACGGGCGCCGGCAAGACGCGTTGCGACGACGGCGGCAAGCGCGTTTTCGAGATTGTGCGCGCCGGGCAGCGGAACTTCCGACTGCTTGAGAATGATTTCTTCCTCGCCGTGATGGCGAAAAACGATTTCTTCGCCGAGCAAAAAGGCGCCTTGCGCGACGCGCTGCTTGCGGCTGAACCAGAAAACCTTGGGTGTGGACGGCGCGTACGGCGTGCTGGCCAGATCGTCGGCGTTGAGCACGGCGAAATCGGCGGCAGTTTGTTTTTCGAAGATGCGCGCTTTGGCGGCGCCGTAAGCTTCGATCGAACCGTGGCGATCGAGATGATCGGGCGTGAGATTGAGAAACACGCCGATGTTGGGGCGGAAGGTTTCGACGAGTTCAAGCTGGAAGCTGCTGAGTTCGGCGACGGCGATGGTTTGATCGGTGGTTTTTTCCACGACGTCGATGAGCGGCGTGCCGATATTGCCGGCGAGAAGCGTGGAGAAGCCGGAATTTTTCAGAATGTGCTCGATGAGCGAGGTGGTGGTGGTTTTTCCGTTCGAACCGGTGATGCCGATGAGGCGGCCGTTGAGGAAGCGGTCGGCGAGTTCGATTTCGCTCCAGACGGGAAGGTTGCGGGCGCGCGCGGCTTTCAAAATTGCGGAATCGGCGGGAACGCCGGGGCTCGGAACGACAAGGTCCCGGCCATCGAGAATTTTTTCGGTGTAACCGCCGAGCTCGAGAGAAATGTTTGCCTTGCGCAGGTTTGCGGCAACTTCCGATAAATCGGATTCGGCGCGCGTGTCCACGGCAATGACGCTCGCGCCGTGGCGCGCGCAATAGAGCGACGTAGCGACGCCGGTGCGCGCGAGGCCGATGACCAAAACCTTTTTGCCGTTCAGATCGAACATTTTCCCTGCCGCAACTTTCTTATCGCAACTTCAGCGTCGTCAACGCAAAGAGCGCAAAAACGAGCGCGGCGATCCAAAAACGCACGATGACTTTGGATTCGCTCCAGCCCATCAATTCGAAATGGTGATGAATCGGCGCCATGCGAAAGATTCGTTTGCCGCGCAATTTGAACGAGCCGACCTGCAGAATGACGCTGAGCGCTTCAATAACGAAAACGCCGCCGACAAAAAAGAGCAGCACTTCCTGCTTGATGATGACGGCGATGACGCCGAGCGTGCCGCCGAGCGAAAGCGAACCGACATCGCCCATGAAAACTTCGGCGGGATGCGCGTTGTACCAAAGAAAGCCGAGCGAAGCGCCGACGAGCGCGCCGCAAAAAACGGTAAGTTCGCCGACGCGCGGAATGTACTGAATCTCCAGATAGTTTGCCCAGCGATAGTTGCTGCTCACGTACGTGAGCACGGTGAGCGCGCCGGCGGCGATAACCGTGCAGCCGATGGCGAGCCCGTCGAGCCCGTCGGTAAGATTGACGGCGTTCGAAGAGCCGGCGATGACGATGGCAACAAAGATCAGGAACGGCAAAAACGCGAACGGCCAAAAATGCCGGGAGTGGATGAGCGAATAAATGACGAGGTCGGGATGCATGCGCTTTAAGAATGGAAGAACGAGTTGGGTGGAATACGCGCTGTAGGTGGCGAGCACAAGAAGCGAAGCGCCGACGATGAGGCTGATCAGAATCTGGAGAGAGAATTTGCGCTTGGCGGTGAGGCCGAGGTTGCGCTGCTTGGAAACTTTGGCGTAGTCGTCAATGAAACCGATGGCGGCGAAACCCAGAAGCGCAAAGAGCGCGATCAAGACGAAGGCGTTTTCGAGATCGGCCCAAAGCAAAACGGGAACGGCCGTTGAAATAACGATGAGCACGCCGCCCATCGTCGGAGTGCCGGCTTTTTTCTTGTGTTCCTGCGGCCCTTCCTCGCGGATGTACTGGCCGATCTGCAATTCACGCAGCTTTCGAATGAGCCACGGACCGAAAACAAGCGCGAGAAACATGGCGGTGAGGCTGGCGTAAACGGTTCGAACGGTGATGTAGCGAAAGACGTTGAGCGCGTTGAAATAGCGCTGAAAAACGTGGTAGAGGAGGTAATAGAGCATTTTAGCGCCGAACCTCCTCGCGGGACGCATCGAGCGCGGCGTGTGCGGCGATGAGCGCTTCGACGATGCGTTCCATTTTCACGCCACGCGATCCTTTGACGAGCAAAAGATCGCCCGGTTGAAAGAATCTTTGCACGAAAGCACCGGCTTCTTCCGACGACGCGAAAAATTTGGTGTGTGCGCGGCTGAAACCGGCCGCCACCGCACCTTCGATGATTTGCGCGCCGTCTCCGGCCACGCCGATGATCCAATCCACTTTGCCGGTTTTTGCGGCCGCGGCGCCGGCTTCGCGGTGAAGTTCACCGCTCGTCACGCCCAGTTCGCGCATTTCGCCGGCGGCGAGAATGCGGCGCTCGAATCCGGGAGTGGCGGCAAGCAGCGCCGTCATGGCGTGCAGCGCGGCGGGGCTGGAGTTGTAACTATCGTTGATGAGAGCCGCTCCATTTGAAAAACGCAAAAGTTCGCCGCGCATGGATGGCGCGCGCATGGTGCGAAAGATGGCTTGCGCTTCCGCCGCGCCAATGCCCCAAACGCTGGCGGCGGCAAGCGAGGCAAGCGCGTTGGCAATCACGTGGCGGCCGGGCAAGGCGAGTTCGAGGCGCACGCGTCCTTCCGGGCTCACATAATCAAACGCCGAGCCGAGCGCGCCGCGGTCTTCAATCGCTTCCGCGGCAAAGAACGCCGGATTTTCGATTCCGTAAGTCAGCACGCGGCCCGGCGCGGAGGCGCCAAAGGCCGCCACGCGCGGATCATCCGCATTCAACACCGCGGTCGATTCGCGCCCATTCAGCCCTTCGATCAATTCGCGCTTGGCCAGCGCAATTTCATCCACCGAAGAAAAAAATTCCAAATGCGCGGGCGATACGCGCGTGACGACGCCCACATCCGGCCGGGCAATTTCCGCAAGGCGCGCAAGTTCGCCGCGCCGCGACATTCCCATTTCCAGCACGGCCGCCTCGTGGGTTTCGTCCAGCTTAAAGAGCGTGAGCGGCAGCCCGTACTCGTTATTGAAATTCCCTTCCGACTTCAAAATGCGGAGCCGCGTGCCAAGCAGTGCCGCCAGGATCTCCTTGGTCGTGGTCTTGCCCACCGAGCCGGTGATGCCGGCAATTTTGCCGCCCCATGCTTCGCGTACTTTTCGGGCAAGAAGCTTGAGCGCGACAAACGTGTCGGCAACGACGAAGCAGCGAGCGCGGACGGCTTCTGGCAGTTGCGCCAGCTTGTCCTGCGCCACCACGGCCGCGAGGGCTCCGCCCGCCAGGACGTCCGCCACGAAAGTGTGTCCATCGTGACTCGGTCCGTGAATGGCGATGAACAGTTCTCCAGCGCGAATCGAGCGAGAATCAATCGAGACGCCGGCCACCCGGGCCATGGGGTCGAGCCCCGTTCCCGGCCGGGTATCCAAAGCGCCAGCCACCTGTGCAATCGTCCACCGCATAAGTGCCTCAAAGAGCTTGACTTAAACCAACTGCCACGAGTTCGGTTGTGTTTCACCGGATTGAGGGGTCCTCCTTTTGGGAAGTTGACTGCTGGCATGTCCTGCAAGTACCAGAACTCCAGCGCCCTCGATCCAGTTTCAACCTTACCACTGGGCAGAGCGCGCTAGGTGCCAAACCCCGTGCCCGGGCCGGTCGCCGCTGGAGGCTCTTCTCCATAACCGCGGTCGCGCAAAGCTTTGCGCGCCTGGTTGCGGTCGTCCCAAGGCAAAGTCGTTTCGGCCAGGGCCTGATAGTCCTCGTGGCCTTTGCCGGCAAGAAGCACGATGTCGCCCTCGCGCGCTTCGTCGATGGCCATGCTGATCGCCTTTTCGCGGTCGGGCTCGATCAAATATTTTCCGTTGGTTTTTTGCAGGCCGACGACGACGTCAGAGATGATCTTCAGCGGATCTTCCTGGCGCGGATTGTCGTTGGTAAGAAGCGTCAGGTCGCTCAGGCGGCCGGCGACTTCGCCCATGACCGGGCGCTTCGTACGGTCTTTGCCGCCGCCGCAACCGAAAAGCGTGATGACGCGGCCCTTGGGATTCAATTCGCGCGCGGTTCGAATGAGATTTTGCAGAGCGTCGTCGGTGTGCGCGTAATCGACGATGACGAGGAACGGCTGGCCAAGATCGATTTGCTGGAAGCGGCCGGAAACGCTCGGGAGATTTCGTATGCCGGTTTCGATCGTTTCGTTCGAAAGGCCGAGGGCCTGCGCGGCGCCGATGGCGGCAAGAATGTTGTAGACATTGATGCGGCCGACGAGGGAGCTCGTGATTTGCAGCTTGCCGTTCGGCGTGTGCGCGGTGAAGGAAAGTCCCGAGAAATTCAGCAGGAATTTTTTGGTGCCGATGTCGGCGGCATTTTCGATGCCGTACGTGACGCTTGCTTTCGCAATGCCGCTGAGGCGCGGACCGTACTCATCGTCGGCGTTGAGCACGGCGACTTCGGCGGGGCCGGCGCCGGTGCCTTCAAAGAGGCGGCGCTTCGCGGCGAAATATTCCTCAAACGTGTTGTGAAAATCCATGTGCTCGTGCGTAAGATTCGTAAAAACCGCGGCCTGGAAATGGCAACCCCACAAGCGATCCATCATGAGCGAGTGCGAACTCGCCTCGAGCACCGCGAATTTGCCGCCGGAATCGCGAATTTCCGCGAAGAAGCCTTGCAGGTCCACGGATTCGGGCGTGGTATTCGGCGCGGGATAATCGCCGAGCGGCGTGTGATACGCGATCGTGCCGAAAAGGCCGGTTTTTGCGCCGGAGGCTTTGACGATGGCGTCGATCAAAGAAGTGGTGGTCGTTTTGCCGTTGGTGCCGGTGACCGCCGCGAGTTGCAGCGCGATTGCGGGATGCGCGTAGAAATTTGCGGCGGCGATTGCCAGCGCGCGGCGCGCCGCCGGAACCTGTATCCACGCGATGCTTTCCGGCAACAGCGGAGGAGCCGCGCCTTCGCTGACGATGGCGACCGCGCCACGCGAAACCGCGTCGCGCGCGAATTTCGCTCCGTCTTCTTTCGCGCCTTGCAACGCGAAAAAGAGGCCTTGCGGCTGCACTTTGCGCGAATCGCAAGCGAGGTTGCGAATTAAGATTCCCGATTGCGCGTCGCGGAGGGTCGCGCCGGTTCCGACGAGCAACGCATCGAGCCGCTGCGCCACAGGCTGCGTCTTTCCCGCCACACCGTTCTGCGAATCCGTTTCGGTCACCGGTTTGGTTTCTTTCTCCGCAAGCTCTGTCCTCATTCTAATTCCTGTTTTTCCCGCGTCTTGCGGCCAATTTTCCGGATGGCGCCGCCGCGTCAAACCGCACGGTAATTTTTGCGCCGCGCCGTACTTTCGCTCCCGCCGCGGGCGATTGATCCTGTGCAAGGCTGCTGCCAATCAAAACGGGGTTCAAGCCGAGCCGTAAACACGCTTCCGTTACGTCACGCACGGTCTTTCCGCGAAAATCGGGCACGGCGATGTCTCCGCCTTCGTCGAGAGCAACGGTCACGCTCGGCGGCGCGGTCTCCGGTTTCGAGGGAGGCTTCGCCGCGCGCGCTTCCGGTTGCGCGGCAAGGTCCACCGGATTGAAATCGTCGAGCGAAGTGTCCGGCGCTTCCGAAAGATCTTCATTCTTATACGAAGCTTGGATCAGCTTCTCCGCCACGGGAACGTCGCGCGGCACGTCGAGATACGGCAGCACCTGCTCCGCAACGCGCTTGAAGACGGGCGCGGCGGTCACCGTCGCTTCGTGAGCGCCGGCCGGCGAATCGAGCGAAACGAGAATCGTGACGGCGGGATTATTGATCGGAGCGAATCCGGTGAACGACGCGATGTATTGCGAGTGAGAATAGCGGCCCGAACTCGGATCGATTTTTTGCGCCGTGCCGGTTTTTCCCGCCGCCGTCCAGCCGTCGAGTCGCGCGTATCTTCCCGTGCCTTTGGGAGTCAGGATGACGCCTTCCATCATGCGGCGCACCGTTGCCGCCGTTTCCGGCCGCAGCACTTGGCGGGGTTCCGGCCGATTTGCGTCGCCGGAAAAGAGCACCTGGTCCCCTTTGCGAATTTCCGCGACGACATAAGGCCTGCGCATATAACCGCCATTCGCAATGGCGGAGACGGCCGTTGCAAGTTGAATCGGCGTGACGCCAACTTCCTGTCCCATCGAAATCGACCCGATGGAAATGCCGGACCACGTCTCCAGCTTGCCGAGCATCCCTTTGCTTTCCCACGGCAGTTCGATGCCGGTTTGCTGGCCGAAGCCGAAGGCGCGAATGTATTCGTAAAATTTCGGAGCGCCGAGCCGCAGCGCGATTTTGATGGTGCCCACGTCGCTCGATTGCGCCAGAATGTCCGAAACACTCAGCATGCCGAACTTTTTGTGGTCGTGAATCTTATGGCCGGCAAGGACGACGGCGCCGTTTTCGCAATCGAACACTTCGTCCGGCCGCGTAAGGTTCTGGTCGATGGCGGCGGCCAGCGTGATGAGCTTGAAGGTCGAACCGGGTTCGTAAATCGCGCTCACCGCGCGGTTCATCCGCGCTTCGGGCTTCACTTCGCCCGGCGAATTAGGATTGAATTTCGGCCAGTTGGCAAGCGCCAGAATTTCTCCGGTGTTCGGATTTTGGATGATGATCGTGCCGGCGATGGCATGCGTCTTGGCGATTCCCGCGGCAAGTTCGCGCTCGGCGATGTACTGGATTTTTTCGTCGATCGTGAGCACGACGTTCGCGCCCTGATCGCGGTGCGCCTGGCCGCCGTCAAACCAACGCTGCTTCGCGTCGGCCATGACCAGAATTTTTTCCGATTTGCCGCCGATCTGTTTATCCAGCTGATGCTCGATGCCGCCCTGGCCCTTTTCGTCGAGGTCCACATAGCCGAGGACGTGCGCGGCCATGTCGCGCTTCGGATAGAAGCGCTCATTTTCCTTCATCGTGTAGACGCCTTTGAGATTCAGCGCCTTCACCGCTTCCGATTTGTCCGGCGGCAATTTGCGCGAGACCCAGGCGAAGGTGGCGCCCGAATTGAATTTCGCTTCCAGAACTTCGCGCGGAATGTTCAGCACGCCCGAGAGCAAATGAGCGGCGAGCGCCTTGTTTTCGCCCAGTTCCGTTGGAATGGCGAAGGCGGACTCCACTTCCGTGCTCATCGCCAGCGGATGCATGTTGCGGTCGTAAATCGCGCCGCGCTTCGGCGTGATCTCAATCGTGCGCTGCTGCTGGCGATGCGCGCGCACAAGATAATCGCCGTGCTCGACCAGCTGCAGGAAACCCAAACGCGCGAAGACCGCGCCCATCCAGAGCGCGACGCATGCGCCAATAATCAACAACCGAAGTTGAACGCGATTTTCCTGCATCTATGTTGTTCCAGGCCGGACGCCGTTCCCGCCAAACTCGACTTTCATTCCCGGTCTCCCGCCTGGAGCGTTTTGGAGAGAGAAGCGCTACCGCACGCTATTGCTGCGCGTAAACCGCACCGCGGCCACTTGCGCGCCGCTCGGCACGTCGTATTCGCGAACCTGATCGGGCAGCGGCTGCGTCAATCCCAGCCGCAAGCGCGCAATTTGATCGATGCGGCTCGGCCGGCTGAGCGCGGCGATATTCAATTTCAATTCCGAATTGAGCGCCGCGGCCTGCGCCTGCTGCTGCTTCAGCTCTTCCAGCTGAAAGCTCAGATCGATGCACTTGAAATGCTGAAAAATGTAGAGCATGCAGCAGAGGGCGATCGCGCCGCCGAGCGCCGCCGTCTTGTAAAAATTTTTCAGCTTCACCGGCTCCACATGCCGCACCAGTCGCGAATTATCGATCCGCTTCACCGTGCGGAACTCCGTCATCGCCACCGTCTTTTTTTTCCTCATCGCTCAGACTCTTTCCGCGCACCGCAACTTCGCACTTCGCGATCTTGGGTTCGCCCGCTCTTCTTCTTCGCTGGGACGAATAACGTGTTTCGTCAAAATTTCGAGCGTCCCTTGACGCTCGCCTTCCTTGAAGGCTTCCTTCACCATGCGGTCCTCGCCCGAGTGATACGTCAGCAGGACGAACCGCGCTCCCGAATTCATTGTGGCCGGGGTCCGAGAAAGAAACTGCCCGAGTGCCTCCAACTCTCGATTCACCGCTATCCGCAGCGCCAGAAACGTTTTTGTTGCGGGATGCAGTTTCTGCCTTCCCCAT
>Ga0070730_10005743_pt1 | contig 10665 bp, 5 predicted proteins | sample Coa_R1_3_FD_66447 | JGI IMG/M metagenome (GOLD analysis project Ga0070730, IMG submission 66447) | Surface soil microbial communities from Centralia Pennsylvania, which are recovering from an underground coalmine fire - Coalmine... | ecosystem: Environmental > Terrestrial > Soil > Unclassified ... | reverse complement strand
ATCGCTTTCCAAGAGCGGTTTAATTCCTGCGATTAAGGTCCGCGAGGTCGCGCCAAGAAATGCCGGCGCAACCAAATCCGTTCCATCAGAAGTGCCTGCCACTCCGGTTACGGCCGTTGAAGGAGAGCTGGCGATTTCGTCCGTGCCCGCAGGAGCGACTGTTGAAATTGATGGTCGCCCATCCGGAAAAACTCCTCTGAGCCTGGATTCCCTGAAGCCGGGAGCGTACAAAATTACTGTCAGCAAATCCGGCTACACTCCGGAAGCGCGTCGTATCGAGGTTGTTGGGGGCAACCGGACGTCGCTGGATGTGAAGCTCATCCCCAGCCAGGGATTTCTCACGGTGACCAGCACTCCCCAGGGCGCTAATATTTTGATCAATGGGGTGGATACTGGAAAGGTCTCTCCGGCGGAGTTTGTACTCGATCCTGCGGTGCAGAACATTGTTGTCCGCAAAGAAGGCTTCTTGGATGCTCATACCGAAATCAAGCTGAATGCCGGCCAAACCGTAAGCTATGCGCCCAGCCTCAAGGAGGCCGGACGCACCGACAACATCAAGGCCGTAGGTGGCCTTTCAAAAATATTTGGCGGTGGAACGGCCCATGGTATGGCGCGCATCGACGTGAAGACCCGACCCGAAGGTGCTCAAATCATCATCAATGGTAAGCCCTATGAAAAGATCACTCCCGTCACCCTTCAGGTCGGCCCGGGAAACTACGAGATTCTCTTGCAGAAGGAAGGCTACCAGCCGGTTCTCAAGAGCTTGACTGTGAATGGTGAAGAGAAATTGAAAATTGACGAAACCCTTCCGAAATAATTTAGAACGTCTTCAATGCTTATCGCAGATAGGCCGGTATGGGTCCCGGTAGAAATGCCAGTCGGAGGATTTCACGGGTCACTTCCGTCTCAGGCCATTCCGGATGCTCCTGCCGGATCCGCGCCTTTGCCAGATCGCGAGCCAGCAGGCTCATTTCCAGCGCCAGGAGCAGTCGCTGTTCGCCAGACATCGCCCGTTGAATTCGAAGCTGAATGGCCTGTGCCTCAGGAGTTGTGTCACTGAAGGGCATAACGAGAGAATACTACCAGTTAGGGATATCTTCATTCAGCAGAATGGGATTTGGCTTTAGAATCGCCTGCCTCATAATTGTTGTTTCTCGCGCCCGCAGTGCGAGTATAATGAGCGACATGAAAGCCGTCGTAGCTGTATTCTTCCTCTGTTTGACCTCGGCCTGGGCGCAGGACGCGCCGTCTAACCTGATGATGGAAAGCTCAGTCCCTTCCATACAAATCACTTTTGCCGGCCAGGATAGCGCCTACTATAAATTCAGCGTCAAAAATGTCTCCGACCATGGAATTACGGCGTTCAACGTCAGCCTGCTTCCGGCGGGCTTCCAGAAAGCTGCCGGCAAACAGAAGTGTGGCTCGCGTTGCGGAGAGACCGGCGAGTTGGGCACTAAGTCCAGGCCGGTGATCGCTCCGGGCGGAACCTTTCCGTTGAGCTATCCGGTGAATACCGTCGCCGGTGGAGTCATGGTGGAAGCAGCTTTGTTCGACGACGACACATTCCAAGGGGATGAGCGCGCCGCCGCCCGTCTGATGGCGCAAAAGATAGGTTTCCAGGTGGAGCATGATCGCATTCTGCCGATCGTCAGCAGAGTCATGTCAGAATCTCGGCTGGATGATCCAGGAAAGATCGTCCAGATTCGCCAGGAGTTGGAGGCTCTTTCTGTAGAGCCCGACCCCGTAACCATCCAAAACTTCCAACAGCGCTTCTCGAACTCTTCAGATTGCGGTGATTCCTGTACCCAGATCATGCAAAGCACGGCCACGAGTGAGAAGCAACTGGTGCTGACCAAGCTGGAACAGTTCCTCTCGGGAGATGATCCGAAAGAACCTTCTCTCGCCAAATGGTGGGAAGAAACCAGTAAGAACATAATCGTCTACGGATGTGACGACTGTGCCTTCACATCCAGGAAACCTGCGATCTAAGATTCGGTCGAACTTGCGGCTTATCCTTGCAGGCCGTTGAACAGTCCACTGAGTGCTTGGGCGATTCGACTTTCCGTGATTGACTCCGGTAAGGGGATCGACAAAACCGGCGGTTCGTTCGTGCATCCCTTGAAAACAAGCCTGAGATGGCCTGAGAGATCGGGTGACTAGGCGTCTCTGTTGTCTCTTGCCTCCTTGTGGCCAACCCATCTGAAGATCCACACAAACGCTTGCTTGGAATCCTGGCGGTCAGGGAATTGCTTTTCTAAAATAACGTGCAGTAAAAGATTCAATACCCATTTTTCGCTGTGTCACCTACAATTTGCAGGTATTTTTGGCAGGCATTGATTTCGCATCGGTTGCTTTTTAAAGTACGAGCGAACTTAAGGGGGATGAATGCTACGCGACCACGAGCACAATCAGGAAGGCCAATCGGTACAGCACCATCATAACTGCGGAAGCCTCTTCGGGTGTGGTGAGGAGCAGGGAACCGGTGTAATCCGCGAAGATATAAAGGATGCGGCATTCAACCGGCAAACCGCTGACCGCCTGCTGCACATGGATGAGGTGAACCAGGAAAAGCTGGACAACTACCTGAGCACACGCGGGCAGTTCCGCCGGAAGCTGTTGCAGGCCAGCAGCTTTATGGGAATGCTTGCGGCTGTGGGGCCGTGGTTCAGGAAGGCCAATCAGGCTGGCGGCGGTGTAGGATTCGAAGGGGAGAAGTTCGCGGGCGGTATGCAACACTCCGGGGGCGGTGGTGGGGAAGGCCGGGTGCATACGGTCGAGTCCAACAATCAGACAGTGCATCTGGGCGTCTTCGACACCACCTTGCCGCCCATCATCAAAATCGATTCCGGGGACACCGTAAGCTTTCCCAACACGTGGTCACATTTCCTGAACCAGTTGCAGCCCGGCGTCCCGGTAGACAAGCTGGCGCAAATTCGCGTGAGCAATCCTGGGCGAGGGCCGCATTCGATTATTGGGCCAATCTTTGTCAATGGCGCCGAACCCGGCGACGTTCTCGAGATTCGCTATAAGAAGCTGCTTCCGTTCAACTGGGGAGCGGTCTTCAACAACCCAGGTACGCTTGGCACCGGGCTGCTTCCCCAGGACTTCCCCCAAGGGCAAGTAAAATATCTGGACCTTGATCTGAAGAAAATGAAGGCCGAGTTTATTCCTCGCATTCATATTCCTCTGAAGCCCTTTCAGGGAACATTGGGTGTGGCTCCCCCGGATGGATATTACCCACCCGTAAGTCCAGGCATCACTAGCTCCGTTCCCCCTGGACCGCATGGAGGGAATGTTGACTTGAGTGAGATGTCGGAAGGTTCCAGCATGTTTATTCCAGTCTGGAAGCCGGGAGCGTTGATCTATACCGGCGATTCGCACGCCGTACAGGGCGATGGCGAGATCAATCTTTCAGCCCTGGAAACTCGCATGCAGGAGATGCGCATCCAGGTCATTCTCCATAAGCAGAAGAACTTCAGTTGGCCCATCGCCGAGACAGCCACCCACTGGATTCTGCTGGGACTGGATAAAGACCTGAATGCCGCCATGACCCTCGCTGCCCGCAACGCGATCAAGTTCTTGGCCACCCGCGCTGGCCTCACAGAATTGGACGCCTATGCGCTGTGTAGCATCGCCGTGAGTTTCCGCGTGACCCAGGTTGTGGACATCGTGCGTGGTGTCCACGCCATGATTCCCAAAAGCCTGTTCGATGCTGACCTTCGGCAGCAGATCGCCGTGGTGTAAGAGCAACCAATGAAATTGCCATAAATGCCATAATTTTGGAGAGATGTATTTCAGCCGGATAGCTGCTTCTTACAACGTAATCCAAGCAGGATATCGATTTGTCTTCAAAATTTATGGCAATTCCGGCATTTTGTGGCAATTCCCTGGTTGAGTGCTATCATCATGCTGCATCCCATAAAAATCTCCATAAAAAATCACTCCGCAGAGGTAATGACATTTGTGATGCCCAGCACGCTTGATTCATTCGACAGCAAGACTTTTGCCGAGCAGTTGCATACTAAATTTAGAGTTAAACTTACCGGCCAGGATTCTGTGGAGTTGGAGCTTTTCGAGGTCAAAGATTGCGAAACTGCGCCCAAGCTTGAGCTTTTCTCGCTGGGATTTCGTGGGCCGCACTCTCCGCGATTGAACCAGCAAATCCATCATTTCGAACATGAAAAGCTCGGTTCTTTCGAGCTTTTTTTGACTGCGGTGGGCGTCGATCAGGAAGGATTGTTGTACGAAGTCGTCTTTCACCGCTTTCGCAATCCTCAATCATGAACCAGGACCAAAAGATCACCCTTCGTTCAGTGGGCGCTGTGGACGATGATTTTCTCTTGTCAGTCTATGCCAGCACCCGTGCGGAAGAACTCGCGCAGGTACCCTGGAGCCCGGAGCAAAAAGACGCCTTTCTCCGCATGCAGTTCTCAGCCCAGAAACAGCACTATGCGGCCCAGTATCCCAGAGCAAAACACGACGTCATATATATGGATCAAACGCAGGTGGGCCGGCTTTATTTGGCCCCGGATGTAGAAGCGATGCATATCCTGGATATTACGATCCTGCCTCAATATCGAAATTTAGGAATCGGCTCATTCCTGTTGGGCCGGATCATGGATGAAGCTCGCGATGCGGGAAAATCAGTAACCATTTATGTTGAGAGCTTCAACCCCTCGCTACGCCTGTTCGAGCGGCTGGGTTTCCGCAAGGATAGGGAAGAGGGGTTTCAACTATTGATGAAAAGGTCCTTCCAGGCAAGCAGCTAACACAAAGAATCATGGAATTGCGGCCAACGTTTCGTGGTAAATCCAGAGCTGTGCAATTATGCACATTCTTTAGAAATCAATGAGCGTATGGTTCCTTGATCGTGGCTTCAGTCGAAAATGCGATTTGATGCCGGTTATGCTCTTGGGCGGCGAGTCCGCGAGGACCCCCTTTGCAACTGTGCAACGGTTAGGGAGATGTGGCTTTGGAGCACTCCCTTAGGGATTGCCTGCCTCGCGGTCATCCCGTTTCGGGAAGAATATTCAGCTCTGTGTGACAAAAATTGGCACTTTTCTTCTTGACAAACTAATTGCCGAGAAGCAGAGTACCAGGTATACTGCGGGAACCCCCCAAAAGAAAGTGGCTGTAACTGCTTGATAGCAGGTGATGATCCCACCCAAACCACCGGGAGCAGAAAAAGGGATTGTTCCGCATGTTGCGTTATATGTGCGTGTTTTAAGAATTCGGCCCAGAACCCAGGTTCGGTACAAGAAATAAGGAGTCCCGCGTGAGCAAAGTTTTTTTGTCCCCCCGCAGAGTCTTGGCAAGTGTTTGTCCTTCGATCATCTTGGTCATGATCATTTTACTGAGTGCATTGGCCAGCTCTGCGTTTGGGGCCAGGCTCGCTTATGTAAAGGCAGCCCCGCCCAAGGTGTCACCGGCCAAGCTCGCGTCTATCAAGGCTGCGGCAACTCAGAGTTCGCAAGGGACTGGCTCGCAAACGCCACGGATCTGGTTGGCCGAGCCTCAGGGCTTGCAAGTCACGCACGTACCGGCTGCTGGTGTCCAGAATCTACTCGCCCCTGCTGGTCCTGACTTTGTTGCTTCGCAACCCCAGCCTCTTTCGATGATCAATGGCGATTTCGATGGTGATGGGATTGAAGATCTGGCGGTCGGGTATGCCACCCCAGGCGGCGGAGCCATCGTACTGCATCGCGGTAACCTGGATGCGTATGCTCCGCAGAGTCATGAATCATGGTTGGCGATCGGTCAAGGCCGTTTCCCTCAGCCATTTCTTGCGGAAGCCCAAGTTATCAATGTTCCGATCAGGCCAGATTTCATTGCAGTTGGAAAATTTGGCGGCAACTCCGGCCTGGATTTGGCCGTGGCATCCCGCAATGGAAACACGCTATATATTCTGGCAGGGGATGGCCAAGGCAATTTCGCCGCTCCGCAAGGTTTCAGTTTGTCCGGCGGAATCACCACTCTTGCGGCCGGTAGACTCGGAAACCAGCCGGACTCTCTACGTCTGCTTGTTGGTGTCCGCCAACAAAAGGCTTCTTCTTTGTGGGTATTAAGTGAGTCCGCCGTGGGATTTAGGGTGCTTGGTTCATACCCTCTGGATGCACCTGTTACCAGTATCGCTTTCGGCGACTTTGGAGATTTGGGTCCGGATGCGGCCATTCTTGCTGGCGGACGGGTTTCTCTTCTCCATTCTTCATCCATGCAGTTGGAGACCCTTTCGCTGCCGGTATCGGCCAGCGCCATGACTCTGGGTTGGTTTATTTTTGACCGCAATCCAGACACTCAGATCGCCCTGCTGACTTCTGATGGCAGCATTCAGATCGTAGCGCACAACGAATTCGATCCACGTCCCCGTACGAATGATGAAATGAGGACAATCCGGCAAGCGGTATTGAGTGGAGAGCCGAATCCGCTGGTTCCGCGCCGATCAGTCGCCACCAACGGTTGGAGAGTTGTTGAGAGCATCCCTTCGGTAGCTCCCTTCAGTCCCGGTCAACCGCCGGTTCTCGTCACCACTCGCATCTCCATCCACGGTGCGGACGATGTTATGGCACTCAACCCTTCCATGGGTCAATTGGCGGTCGCCTTTCATCCAGATCCGGTGCCAGGCGAGACTACCTTCCATCCTGCTCAGGTTTCAACTCGCCCTTTTGTTGGGTCTCCGGTAGCAGCCGTAACCACCCGGGTTAACGTGGATGGACGCCCAGGAGTGGTTGCATTGCACGATGGCCAAGTGTCCCCGATGGTGATGATGCCGCTGCCTGATCCTACTTTTTTCCCGAATCGCTTCGACGACATAACACCGCGGGGTACTGGTGTTACCTGTTTGAATACAGGCGGCGTGGATGGCTCCGGAGATTGCACCTTGCGAGAAGCCATCCTCAAGGCCAACGGCGACACCGTCATGCTGCAGGCGGGAACGTACACGCTCTCGATTGCTAAAGTTGCTAACGATTGCACTGGTAATTTCGGTGCACTTTCTGTGGATAGAAACCTCACTCTCGTCGGCGCCGGGCAGAATTCCACCTTTATACAGGCTGGAACAACCGCCTATAACGCGGGTACACCGAACGGCGTTGACATGGTGATGAACGTTAACGAGGATCTTGCTACGGGCAGCTGTCCGGTAACGAATGCAAGTGCCAGCATCTCCAACCTTACGATCCAAAATGGCCACAATCGCGGGACCCACGGCAACGACGGCGACGGCGGTTGCATGGAGTTTGACACCGGCACAAGCGGGACCGCGACTCTCTCGCTGACCAACGTTACGCTTCAAAATTGCGATACGACCCAGGGTAACGGCGGCGGCTTGGCAGTCTTTAATTTTGTTGTAAACGGCCCCGGCATGCCCACCATCACTAACAGCATCATCCAGGGTAATAAAGGTGTTGATAGTGTCGGCGGTGGCTCCAGCGGTGGCGGCATCTTTGTGTCCGATCCTTCGCGAATCCTGATGACCGGTAGCCAGGTAATTAACAATAGCGTTCCGACCGGTGTGGGGCTTGGTGGCGGCCTTCGTATTTTTTCCAATGTGTCCGGGTCCAGGCAAACTGTGATTCATTCCAGCACCATCTCCGGCAATAGCGCCAACGGATCAGGCGGCGGAATCTGGGCCTCTTCCAACCTCATGGTTGATCAAGGAACAATCTTCAGTGGTAACAGTGCGGGCATCGGTAACATAGCGAACTCCAAAGACGGCGGCGGACTCTTTCTGAATACAAAGAATCCCGATTCCGTCACGCTTTCCAAGGTTACGATCGCCGGCAATACCACTACAGGCAATGGCGGGGGTATTTCGGACGGCAACCTCAGCGGTGGATTTGGAACTTTGAGCTTGCAGTTCAGTCGCTTGGCGGGTAATACCTCGACTTTGGGAAGCAACCTTAACAACATTGATGGCACTGTAACTGCGACAAATGACTGGTGGGGAACCAATACGCCCGCGAGCACCATCAACAACACCACGACCACTGCCACGTTTGATCCTTTCATCGTACTGACTCATACCGCCAGCCCCAACAAGATCCGTATCAATCAGAGCACGACACTGACCGCCGATATGAGCAAGGATAATCATGGCAGCGGCGTTGCCCTGGCTGGCAACCTCAACCAGATTATTGGCCTGCCCATCACCTTCAATAACGCGGTGGATGGATCAATCAGCGGTGCTCAGACCGCTATCCAAAACAACGGAATGGCCACAGCGACCTTTAACGCAGGAAACGTGGCCGGAGGCGGCAAGGCGGATGCTGTTGTGGATCAGGCGACTGTCACGGCTAATATCATCGTCTTGCAACCGCCCTCCATTGCCAAGAGCTTCAGTCCAACAGTTATTAAGGTCAATGGCACTAGCACTATCACTTTCTCGATCACCAATCCCAACGTCGTAACCATCAATGCCAGCTTCACCGACGACCTGACTTCTGGCGGAACGGTAAGTGGCTTGGTAGTGGCGTCCACTCCTAGCGTGGTCAACGGCTGCGGCGGGAGCGTGACTGCCAATGCAGGCGCCACCAGCATCAGTTTCCTGAACGCAGCTTTGCCGGTCAGTGCTAGCCCATGCACTATTACTGTAAACGTCACCGGCACAAGCGACGGCATCAAGCCGAATAGCGTCACCATTGATTCGACTGACGCCGGCAACGGCAATACAGCTACCGCAAGCCCCAGCTTGACAGTTATTAATCCACCGACGATCAACAAAGTTTTTGGCGCCTCGGCCATTCCGCTCAATGGCTCGACCAGCCTCACGTTCACGATCACCAACCCGAACTCTAACGCTGTATCCGTTCTCAATGGCATCTCCTTCACTGATACTTTGCCGAACGCAGCTCCTGGGACCCTCGTGGTTGCCACGCCGAATGGCCTGACGAATACATGCAGCACGACTCCGACTGCTACCGCTGGTTCGGGTACCGTTTCTCTGACCGGCGCCAGCCTGGCCGCCGGTGCTTCGTGCACGATTTCTGTGAATGTTAAGGGAACCGTTGCCGGGTTGGCCCCCAATAGCGTTACGGTGAGCGATACGATTGCCGGTACTGGTAATACCTCAAGCACTTCGCTGACGGTGGTTGCTCCTCCAACCATCAATAAGAGCTTCAATCCAACCAGTGTTCCTTTGAATACAGACAGCACCCTGACCTTCACCATCACCAACCCCAACACCAGTGCTGTGGGGGACCTCACCGGCGTTGCCTTCAGTGACTCGCTGCCGGTAAGCGGCGGTCCGGGAAGCGCCACACTGGTGGTGTCGGGCACGCCCAGCGTGACCAATACCTGCGGCGGCACGGTGACGGCGACGGCGGGTACCGGAGTAATCAGCCTGTCCGGCGCCAGCGTGGCCCACAACGCATCGTGCACCTTGAGTGTGAACGTAACCGGTACGGTGGCGGGCGATGGCAACAACACCACGGGGGCCATCACCTCAACGGAGGGCGGCACAGGCACAACCAGCAACACGGCAACCTTGAAGGTCGTTGCGCCGCCTTCGATCGCCAAAGCATTCAATCCTACGAGTACCCAATTGAACAACACGTCGTTGCTGACGTTCACGATCACGAATCCGGCGGCCAACACAGTGGCCGAGACGGGAGTGGCATTTACCGACACGCTACCCACCGGATTGACGGTGGCCAGCAATACTTCCACGGTCTGCGGTGGAACTTTGACCACCACCAATCCAACCGGCATTTCCCTTACTGGAGCAACGATTGCCGTCGGCGGCACGTGCCAATTCAGTGTGACTGTCACAGGAGCGACAGCCGGCCAGTACACCAACACCACGGGTGCGGTAAGTTCCACCAACGGCGGTACGGGCAACACCGCCAGCGCCAACCTGACTGTGGTGGCGCCCCCGGTAGTAGCCAAAGTGTTCAATCCAACCACCATTCCGTTGCATGCAACCACGACGCTGACGATTACGATCACCAATCCAGCCGTGAACGCAGTAGCTTTGAGTCCGGTGACGTTGAATGACATTCTTCCAACCGGGCTGACTGTCGCCAGTGCGATTGTGAGCGATCCCTGTGGCCTGGGTAGCGGCGTATTGCATACTACTGCGCCGACAACCATTCAGATCGGCGGAGTCACGATACCTGCAAACGGCCAGTGCGTAGTCTCTGTAACCGTCACAGGTGCAACCGCAGGCCAGTATACGAATACGACCGGCAGTGTATCTTCAGGCAACGGTGGGACCGGGAACACGGCTTCAGCGAACTTAACCGTAGTAGGGCCAGCGACGATCAGTAAGGCGTTCAATCCGACCAGCATTCCAAGGAACGGGACGAGTACTGTAACCTTCACGATCAATAATCCGAACACCAGCGCTACTGCCGACCTCAGCGGCGTCGCCTTTAGTGACACGCTGCCGGTAAGCGGCGGAGCGGGGAGTGCGACGCTGGTGGTAGCAAGCACGCCCAACGTGAGCAACACCTGCGGCGGCACGGTGACAGCAACGGCTGGAAGCGGAAGCATAAGCCTGTCGGGTGGCAGCGTAGCCCACAACACCTCCTGCACGTTGAGTGTGGACGTGAAGGGCACGGTGGAAGGCGACGCCAACAACACCACCACGGCGATCAGTTCGACTGAAGGTGGAACAGGTACGGCCAGCAACACGGCGACCTTGAAAGTGATAGCGCCGCCCACGATCAG
>Ga0070730_10005742_pt1 | contig 10665 bp, 12 predicted proteins | sample Coa_R1_3_FD_66447 | JGI IMG/M metagenome (GOLD analysis project Ga0070730, IMG submission 66447) | Surface soil microbial communities from Centralia Pennsylvania, which are recovering from an underground coalmine fire - Coalmine... | ecosystem: Environmental > Terrestrial > Soil > Unclassified ... | reverse complement strand
GCCTCGTTTCGGCGGCAAGGTGAAGAGCTTCGACGCGGGCGCGGCGAAGAAGGTCCCGGGCGTCGTGGACGTCTTCCAGATTCCGACCGGCGTGGCGGTGGTCGCGAACAACACCTATGCGGCGCGCCAGGGCCGTGACGCGCTCGTGGTCGAATGGAACGACGACAAGGCCGAAAAGCGCAGCACAGACGCCATCCTCGCCAGCTACCACGCCCTGGCCGCCGGCCAGGCGCCGCCGAGCGGCGATATGAAATGGCAGGTGTTCGACAGTCACGGCGCCGGCGCAGCGCCCCCGCAGGGAGGCAAGGTGGTCGAGGCCAGCTTCGACTTCCCCTACCTGGCCCACGCCACCATGGAGCCGATGAACTGCGTCGCAGAGATCGGGGGCGGCAGGAACAAGCTGACCTTCGCCTCGCAGATCCCGAGCGTGGACCAGCTGAACACCGGCATGATCGTCGGCGCCCTGCCCGGCTCGGTGCAGATCGAGACCCTGTTCGCCGGCGGCTCCTACGGCCGGCGCGCCAACTTCAAGTCCGACTACGTCAGCGAGTGCGTGCACATCGCCAAGCACGTCGGCGGCGGCCGGCCGGTGAAGCTGGTGTGGACGCGCGAGGACGACATGACCGGCGGCTACTATCGGCCGATGGTCCACCACGCCGTGAAGGTGACCCTGGACGCCGACGGCTACCCGGCCCACTGGCGCCACCGGGTGGTCACCCAGTCGATCATGAAGGGCTCGCCCATCGGCGGCGGCAAGATCGACGAGACCGCGGTGGAGGGCGTGATGGGCTCGCCCTACCTGAAGGCGACGCCGGTGGTGGATGGCCAGCTGATCCTCCCAGACTCGCCCGTGACGGTGCTCTGGTGGCGCTCGGTGGGCGCGACCCACACCGCCTTCGTCATGGAGCACATGGTCGACCAGCTGGCGCGTGCGGCGGGCAAAGACCCGGTGGAGTACCGCAAGGCGCTCTACGCCAAGGCCGGCGACAAGCGCCGCCTGGCGGTGCTGAACCTCGCCTGCGACAAGGCCGGCCCCACCGCGGCGGACGGCTGGACCCGGGGCGTCGCCGTGCACGAGTGCTTCGGCACCGTGGTGGCGCAGATCGCCGAGGTGAAGATGGAGGGTGGCGCGCCGAAGGTCGGCCGGGTGGTCACCGCGGTCGACTGCGGCATCGCCGTCTCCCCCGACCAGGTCGCCGCGCAGATGGAGGGCGGGACCTGCTACGGCCTGTCGGCGGCGCTGTTCGGCAGGATCACCCTCAAGGACGGGGTGGTGGAGCAGAAGAACTTCGACGGCTACCGGGTCCTGCGGATGACCGAGGCGCCGACGGTGGAGACCCATATCCTCCCCTCGACGAACAAGCCCTCCGGCATCGGCGAACCCGGCTGTCCGGTAATCGGCCCCGCCGTCGCCAACGCCCTCCTCGCCATCACGGGCGCGCCGACCAAGGCCCTGCCGTTCGTGACGCCGACGTGAGACAACCTCCCTCCCTCCCCCTCGTGGGGAGGGACCGACGGCGAAGCCGTCAGGGTGGGGAGCCGCGGCGCCGTACCCCACCCTGCCCCTTCGGGCCTGTCCCTCCCCATCAAGGGGAGGGAGGCTCCGGGCGGTCGACGTCGAAGAGGATGCCGCGGTCGGTGGTGTCGACGGTGATGATGCTCTTGCCGAGGGCCTGGAGGACGGCGCGGGCGCCTTCGTCGCCCGTCGACGCGCGGAGCGCCGGGAAGAGGGCGCGGCCGAACAGGACCGGATGGCCGCGCTGGTCCTCGAAGCGGGGCGCTACCGCCCGCACGCCGGCCTGCAGCGCGGCGGCGAGGCGGGACGGAAGGTCCAGGGGAATCAGGGGCATGTCGCCGAGGAAGACGAAGACGCCGTCTGCGTCCGGCGGCAGGGCGGCGACGCCGGTGCGCAGGGTCGCGCCCATGCCCTCGGCGTGGTCGGCGGCGTGGACGAGCTTCAGGCGATCGGCCTGGCAGGTCGCGGCTGCGAAAGCCTCGGCCGCCGGGCCGACGGCGGGGTCGGCGCCGGTGACCACGGTGACCGAGCGGACCGGGGCGGCGAGGGCGGCCGCCAGGGCGCCGTCGATCAGCAGGCCGCCGCGCCAGGGCGAGGTGAGCTTCCTGCCGCCGAAGCGGGACCCCGCGCCGCCGGCCAGGACGATCGCCTCGAGGCGAAGTTCCGGGACCTCCCCCGCCCCGCCCTCTGTCGTCATGGCGCCTTGTCCCCTATGTTGAGCCGCAGATGAGCCCCTACGACTCCAGTCCGGCCCTGCAAACCCGCCGCGCGCCCGCGCTCACCGACGGGCTGGGGCGGAGCGTCAGCTATCTGCGCGTCTCGGTCACCGACCGCTGCGACCTGCGCTGCGTCTATTGCATGGCCGAGCACATGACCTTCCTGCCCAAGGCGGAGGTGCTGACCCTCGAGGAGCTGGACCGCATCGCCTCGGTGTTCGTGGGCCTGGGGGTGCGCAAGATCCGCCTCACCGGCGGCGAGCCGCTGGTGCGCAAAGGGGTGATGACCCTGATCGAGAACCTGTCCCGCCACCTGGCGAGCGGCGCTCTCGACGAGCTCACGCTGACCACCAACGGCACGCAGCTGGCGAAGTTCGCCCCGGAGCTCGCGCGGCTGGGGATCCGGCGGGTCAACGTGTCGATGGACACCCTGGAGCCCGACCTCTTCGCGCGACTCACGCGGGGGGGCGATCTCGCCCAGGTGCAGGCGGGCATCCGGGCGGCGAGCGACGCCGGCCTCGCGGTCAAGATCAACGCCGTCGCCCTGGCGCGGGACAACGCCGCCGAGATCCCGGCCCTGATCCAGTGGGCGCACGACCGCGGCTACGGGATCACCCTCATCGAGACCATGCCCATGGGTGAGATCGACCAGGACCGCACCGACCAGTTCCTCTCGCTCGCCGACGTGCGCCGGGAGCTGGAGAGCTACTGGACCCTCGACGACCTGCCGCTCAGCACCGGCGGTCCGGCGCGCTATGTGAAGATCGCCGAGACCGGTGGCCGCCTGGGCTTCATCACCCCGATGACCCACAACTTCTGCGAGGGCTGCAATCGGGTGCGCCTGACCTGCACCGGCACGCTGCACACGTGCCTGGGTCAGGAGGACGCCACCGACCTGCGGGCGGTGCTGCGGGCCGGCGGCGACGACGCGGCCCTGGTGGCGGCGATCGGCGGCGGCGTGCGGAGCAAGCCCAAGGGCCACGACTTCAGGATCGGTCGCGGCGTGGCGCCGTCGGTGTCGCGCCACATGTCGACGACCGGAGGCTGAGGACGTGGCGCGGGTGCTGCTGTTCGGGCGGCTCGGGGACATCGCCGGCTGGCGTGAGCGCAGCTTCGATCCGGCGCCGGAACGGCTCTCCGCCCTCAAGGCGATGATCCGCCGGATCGACTCCGCCCTCGCCGACGCCCTCGACGGACCTGGCGTGCAGGCGGCGGTGGACAAGGCCCTGGTGCGCGGCGACGCGGTGCTGCGTCCCGGGGCGGAAGTCGCCTTCCTGCCGCCGATGAGCGGCGGATGATCCGGCTCGTCGCCGAAACCTTCGATCCCGGCGCGGCCCTCAACCGCTTCAGCGCCGGGCGGTCGGTCACGGGCGCGGTGGCGAGCTTCCTGGGGATCGCGCGCGGCGAGGCCGGCCGGGCCGTGGCGCTCGAGCTCGAGGCGTATCCGGGCTTCACCGAGACCCGGATCGCCGCCTTCATGGAGACCGCCATCGACCGTTTCGGCCTGCAGGACGCCGAGGTCATCCATCGCGTCGGGCCGATCCCGCCGGGCGATCCGATCGTCCTCGTCCTCGCCGCCGCCGCCCATCGGCGCGAGGCGTTCGAGGCCTGCGACTATCTGATGGACTACCTGAAGTCGCGCGCGCCGTTCTGGAAAAAGGAATACGGACCGGCCGGCGCCCGCTGGGTCGAGCCGACGGCGCGCGACCTCGCCGACCTCGCGCGGTGGCGCGAGACCGAACAGACCTGAAGGAGGCCCGATGAACGCCCTGGCTCCTGGCGGCCGCTATGACGAGGCGGCGGCGATCAAGCCTGTCCGCGTGGCGGTGCTGACGGTTTCCGACACCCGCGACGAGCACAGTGACACCTCCGGCGACCTGCTCGCCGCGCGGGTCACCGGCGCGGGCCACCAGTTGGCCGGCCGGGCGATTGTGACGGACGACATCGAGGCGATCCGCGCGCGGGTGAAGGCCTGGACGGGTTCGGGCCAGGTGGACGCGATCGTCACCACCGGCGGCACCGGCCTGACCGGCCGGGACGTGACGCCCGAGGCCATCGAGCCGCTGCTGGACAAGAAGATCGACGGCTTCTCGGTGATCTTCCACCTGGTCAGCTACCAGACCGTGGGCCTTTCCACCCTGCAGTCGCGGGCGCTGGCGGGGCTGATCGACGGGGTGTTCGTATTCTGCCTGCCGGGCTCGAACGGGGCGGTGAAGGACGGCTGGGACAAGGTGATCGCGGCCCAGCTCGATTCCCGCCACCGGCCCTGCAACATGGTCGAGCTGATGCCGCGGCTGCTCGAAGCATGACTGGGGAAGCATGACGACGGAGCGCCGCACCGGCCTGACTCACCTGGACGCCGAGGGCCGGGCGCGGATGGTCGACGTGTCGGCCAAGCCGGCCACGGCGCGCGAGGCGGTGGCCGCCGGCTTCGTGCGCATGGCGCCGGAGACCCTGGCGCTCGCCCTCTCGGGACAGGCCCGCAAGGGCGACGTCCGCGCCGTGGCCGAGATCGCCGGGGTAATGGGGGCGAAGAAGACCAGCGAGCTGATCCCCCTGTGTCATCCCATCAGCCTGACCAAGGCGGAGGTCACGGTGACCCCCGGCGAGGGCGGCCTGGCGGTGACGGCGCGGGTCAGGACCACCGGCCCGACGGGCGTAGAAATGGAGGCCCTGACCGCCGTCTCGGTGGCCTGCCTCACCCTCTACGACATGCTGAAGGCCGCCGACCGCGGCATGGTCATCGAGGGCGTGCGCCTGCTGGAGAAGAGCGGCGGCGCCTCGGGCGACTGGCGCGCGCCATGAAACCACGCCCGTGAAGCTGCTCACCGTCGAGGACGCCCGGGCGCGGATGCTGGCCGGGCTGACGCCGCTCGGCGTGGAGGAGGTCCCGCTGACGGGGGCGAGGGGCCGGTTCCTGGCCCGGGCGGTGCTGGCGAGCCGCGACCAGCCGCCGTTCGCGGCCTCGGCCATGGACGGCTGGGCGGTGCGGGCCGAGGACGGCCAAGGGCCACGCCGGATCGTCGGCGAAAGCGCCGCCGGCCATGGCTATGCCGGCGAGGTGGGGCCCGGCGAGGCGGTGCGGATCTTCACCGGCGCCGCCGTCCCGGCCGGCGCCGACGCGGTGGTGATCCAGGAAGACGCCCGGCGCGAGGGCGACCGGGTGTTCATCCCCGATGTGACCCATCCCCGGAATATCCGCCCGGCCGGTCTGGACTTCCGTGTCGGCGACCGGCTGCTCGAGGCCGGCGTGAGGCTCGATCCCTGGCGCCTCTCGCTGGCGGCGGCCGCGGGCGTCGCCGCGCCGGCTGTCTTCGCCCGGCCGCGGGTGGCGATCCTCTCCACCGGCGAGGAGGTGGTCGAGCCTGGCGGGGCGCCCGGCCCGTTCCAGATCTTCAACTCCGGTTCGACGGCCCTGAGCGCACTCGCTGAGAGCTGGGGCGCGATCGCCGCGCCCCTGGCGCCGGTGGGCGACGACGAGGCGGCGACGGCGCAGGCGGTCGCCGGGGCGGGGGGCGACCTGGTCGTCACGCTCGGCGGCGCCTCGGTCGGCGACCATGACCTCGTCAAGCCGGCGCTCGCGCGGCTGGGCCTGAGCCTGGCGGTCGAGAGCGTCGCGGTGCGCCCCGGCAAGCCGACCTGGTTCGGGACGCTGGAGGACGGCCGCCGGGTCCTGGGCCTGCCGGGAAACCCGGCCTCGGCCCTGGTCTGCGCCGAGCTCTTCCTGCGGCCGATCCTGCGCGCCCTGCAGGGCGCCGAGCCGGGCCCGTTCACCGTGACGGCCCGGGCCGAGGAGGCCTTGCCGGCCAATGGCGACCGGGAACACTGGATGCGGGCGCGTCTGACCCGCGGACCGGCCGGCGTCCTCCGGGCGCGGCCGCTGCGGGACCAGGATTCGTCGCTGGTCACCATTTTCGCCGGGGCGGACGCGCTGATCCGCCGCGCCCGCGGGACGCCCGCACTCGCGGCCGGAGAGACCGTCGAGGCCTTGATTCTCGACCGCCTCTCCTGACTATCGCGCGCGTGAGATTGCTGGGGGACCCGCCATGCTGCTGACCGCCGCCCTGTCGCTGAGCCTGCTCGGCCAGCTCCCCCATCGGCCGCATGGCCACGACGCCCACGCGTCCCGCCAGCTCTACAAGCTCGGGCCGTGGTACATCGCCGTACGCCCCGATCGCTTCGCCGGGACCACCGGGTGCCAGTTGCACACCCGCGAGGTCAGCCTGCAGCGCGACACGCTGATCTTCCGCGTCGCGCCGCAGGGCGACACCACAGGGGCCGTGTTCCGCGTCGATTCCGGCCCGCCGCACCGCATCGCCGAGACCTACGATGCGGTCGAGGCACGCGGCTTCTTCCCGCAGCGTGGCTGGATCGTCGATCCCAACGGCGGGGAAGCGGCCCTGCCCGTCGCCTATGTAGCCGGCGCGAAGGTGGTGACCCTGCGGGTCACCCCCAGGCAGCAACCCCACCGCTTCAACGTCGCCCGCCTCGCCGACGCCGAGGCTTCCGCGAAGGCCCTCGGCTGCCCGATCTAGTCGATCAGGCTATGCGTGCGCTGGGCGATGATCTCGGCGAGGACGGCGACCGCGACTTCCCAGGGGGCTTTGCCGCCGATGTCGAGGCCGATGGGCGCGTGCAGGCGGGCGATGGCGTCTTCGGCGACGCCCGCCTCCCGCAGCCAGGCCTGGCGATCGGGAAGACGGCGGCGGGCGCCGAGGGCGCCGACGTAGAAGGCGGGCGAGCCCAGGGCGACGACGAGGGCGTCGTGGTCGAGCTCGGCGTCGTGGGTGGCGACCGCCACCGCGGTCCAGGGGTCGAGGCCGATGGCCGAAAGCGCCTCGCCGGGGCCGTCGCGGCGATAGGCGACGCCGGCCAGCGGTGGCGGCTCGGTCGGGCCCCTCGGCCGCACCAGGGTGGTCTCGCAGCCCGCCTGGGCCCCCAGGGCGGCGATGGCCAGGGCCGTGGGGTCCGATCCGAGGACCACGAGGCGCGGGACCGGGTCGAACCGCTTGCCGAAAGCCCCCTGCCAGCCCTCGGGGGGCGCGGCCGCGTGACCGGCGGCGCGCCGCGTCCCGTCGCTCAGCCAGATAGCCGGCGCCCGTGCGCTGGCGAGGTCCAGCAGGGCGGCGGTGGCGGGATCGTCGGGGCCCACCCGCTCGAGCTGGATCTCGATCCGCGCGCCGCAGAGGAGGCGGATGTCCGGCCATGGACTTCCGGCCCCATAGACGAGGCGGCGAGGGGTTCCATCCTCCAGGACCGACGCGGCGTGGGTGGCGACGTCGCCCTCCAGGCAGCCGCCTGACAGGAAGCCGGAGACCGCGCGCCGGGTGATGGTCATCTGGGTCCCTACGGGGCGCGGTCCGCCGCCGTCCAGATCGACGATGGTGGCCAGCGCCAGGGGCTCGCCGGCCTCGGCGGCTTGGCGCAGAGCGGGACGGGCGTCGTCGTCGAAGCCGAACAGGGGCCATTCAGGAAGGGAGTCGAGCATGGGCCCCTGGTTAAGGTTTCATCAATGTCGTCGATACCGCTTCTTTACATATAGTGGCCCAGTATCCTGCGACAGCCGCGCGGCGGCGCCAGGGAATACCGCTCCGATATGAACCCTCTGGTCTCCAAGCTTGGACTCGGGGCCGCGCAGTTCGGGCTCGACAGCGGCGCGCACAACCGCGCCCGCGCGCCCGAGGCCGAAGTCCGCGAGATGCTCGCCCTCGCCGCTCGCGCGGGGGTCGGCGTCCTCGACACCGGCGCGGCGTCCGCCCACGGCGAAGCGGTGATCGGGGCGATGATGCCGCGGCCCTCCCCGTTCGCCGTCACCGTCAAGGCCGCCCGCGGTGATCGCGGCGCCGCCTTCGTGGAGGCCGAGGCCCGCGCCTCGCTCGCCCGGCTTGGCCTCACCAAGGCCGACGCCATCATGGTGCAGGCTGCCGGCGACCTCTTCACGTCCTACGGCTGGGCCATGTGGGACCGGCTGAAGACGCTTCGCGACATGGGTCTGTTCGCCCGCGTGGGCATCTCCGCCTACGCGTCGGACGATCCGGTGGGCCTGGCGCGGCGCTTCAAGCCCGACATCATCCAGGCCCCCGCCAGCCTGCTCGACCAGCGCCTGCTCGTGGACGGCTCGCTGGCCGCCGTGCGCGAGATGGGCGTCGACGTCCACCTGCGCTCGATCTTCCTGCACGGCCTGCTGTTCCGCCCGCCCGGCCGGGCGCCCAACGAGGCGAAGGCCGCCGTCCTGAGGCTCTCCCGCGCCCGCCGGATGATCGCCGAAGGCCGCAGCGACCCGCTGCAGGCGGGCCTCGGCTTCGCGCTCTCGCGACCCGAGGCCAGCGCGGTCATCGACGGCGCCGCCAACTTCGCCGAGCTCTCGGCGGTCATCGCCGCCGCCGCCAGCCCACCCCCGGACCTCGACTGGGACGACATGGCCATCGAAAACCCCGAAGCCCTCGACCCCCGCCGCTGGGCCGCCGCCTGAAGAAGAAAGCACCTTTCTTCTTGGCTTATGACGCCGCTAGCCGGGTCAGGGCGTCGCCGGAGAGGCGGCGGGTGATCCAGTCGGTTTTGGCGGTGGCCCCAAGAGAATCGTAGAAGCCGATCGCGGGGGCGTTCCAGTCGAGGACGGACCACTCGAGGCGCGCCAGGCCCTCGGCGGCGCAGCGGCGCGCCAAGTTCGCCAGCAGGGCCTTGCCGGCGCCGGCGCCGCGGGCCTCGGGGCGGACATAGAGGTCTTCCAGCCAGATCCCGAGGCGGCCCTCGAAGGTCGAGACGCTGTAGAACCACAGGGCGAAGCCCACCGGCCCGGCGCCGGTCTCGGCGATGTCGCAGAACACCTTGGGCGCCGGGCCGAAGACGAGGGCCTCGACGTCGGCGAGGGTGATCCTCACCTCGTGCAGCAGGCGCTCGTATTCGGCGAGCTCGCGGATGCAGGCGAGGATCATCGGCGCGTCGGCGGGGACGGCGGGACGGACGGTGGCGCGCATGACCAGATTCAGGCCGCGCGATACCAGTGGACGCCCTGGGGGTCGGTCTCGCGCACGGCCTGGCCGCGGTGGATCAGGCAGTTGAGGTGGGCGAGAGCCTCGCCGGTGGCCATGCCGAGAAGGTCCGGGCCGATGGCGCGCTTGAAGAGAACGCCGAAGACGTCGATGGCCCGCTTCGGCTCGGCGATCCTGACTCTGAGGCGGGAGAGTCCGCGTTCGTGGCCGGAGATCAGGTGGTCGAGCCTGGTGTGCAGGCCGTGGAACGGATCGTTGTGAGCCGGCAGCACCAGGACGTCGGCCGGCACGCGGGGCTTGATGGCGGCCAGGGTGACCAGCCAGTCGTCCAGCGGGTCGCCATCGGGCTCGGTGGGGAAGACCGAGACGTTGGAGGAGATGCGCGGCAGCACCTGGTCGCCGGAGATCATCACGTTGAGGTCGGGGCAGTGAAGGCAGGCGTGCTCGGGCGAATGGCCGGAGCCCACCACCACCCGCCAGACGTGGTCGCCGATGCGGATCTCCTCGCCGTCGACCATGCGCCGGTAGCTGTCGGGGAGGGCATGGAGATTGCGGCCGAAACCGCCGAAGCGGGCCTCGTAGGTGTCCAAAGCCGCGCGATCCCAGCCGGCGGCGCGATAGAACCGCAGGCCGTCCTCCGGCGTCGCCCGCCCGGTGTCGGCGGCCATCACCCGGCACATCAGGTATTCGAGGCGGGTGATCCACAGCCGGCAGTCGAACTTGCGGGTGATCCAGCCGGCCATGCCGACGTGGTCGGGGTGCATGTGGGTGACGAAGACGCGGGTGACGGGGGCGCCTTCGAGGGCGCCGGCGAACACCTGGTTCCAGGCGGCGCTGGTGGCGGGGGTCTGCATGCCGGTGTCGACGATGGCCCAGCCCTCGCCGTCCTTCACCGCCCAGACGTTGATGAAGGCCAGGGGGCCGCCCAGCGGCATGCGCATCCATTTGACGCCGGGGGCGACGTCCACGGCGGCGCCCGGCGCCGGCGCCGATGCAAACGGATAGACCAGCCGCGCCCGTCCGCCTTCGTCCTCTTCCAGACCGTCCCGCAAATCCAGGTCCCTCCGATCGCCCTCCTTGTCGCCCCTCCCACACGCCAAGCCAAGCGGCTTGTGCGGGCCGCTCGCGGCGGCTCCGCTTGACCGGCGCCCGCCGGGGGGGCATTGGGGCCGCAAATGCTATGGACGAGCAGGGGAGTTCGCTCAATGAGGTTACTCGGGATTGGTCTGGTCGTGGCCACGCTGATGGCGGCGGTGTCGCCGTCGGCGGCGTTCGCCGCCGGCAAGGCCCCACCGGCGCCAACGATCAAGAAGGAAGATCGCGCCGCGGGCATGGCCGCAGCGCCCGGCCTGATTTCGGCCGGCAAAGTCGACTGCCAGCTGGCCGACGCGCGCAAGCTGGGCGACAGCATCGATCCCAAGACCAAGGTCAAGAGCAGCCT
>Ga0070730_10005741_pt1 | contig 10665 bp, 9 predicted proteins | sample Coa_R1_3_FD_66447 | JGI IMG/M metagenome (GOLD analysis project Ga0070730, IMG submission 66447) | Surface soil microbial communities from Centralia Pennsylvania, which are recovering from an underground coalmine fire - Coalmine... | ecosystem: Environmental > Terrestrial > Soil > Unclassified ... | reverse complement strand
CGGACGGGCTGCGCGAGCTTTGCCGTGGTGACGATTCGATCGGATTTGATGGCACTTAGAAAGTAGTCTTTAACAAACCAAGGCGTTCCAGAGCCATGTAGGCAGCCGCGATCTGACCCTGGACCGCGAATTGCCCGCTATGAATCAAGTGGAGCAGTTCCGCAGGGGTGACCAGGCAATTTTTGATCACTTCGGCGGGATCGAGCTTCTGCTCCCCTGTCAGGCGTACATTGCGAGCGAGATACCACCAGGCCCGCGTCACGGCTCCAGTAGGATTAGCCAGCATCTCGGCCAGCGGCTCCATCTGATCTGGTGTGGTACTATAGCCGGTCTCCTCCATCAATTCACGATGGGCCGCCTGCACCGGATCATCCTCATGTTCATCGATACCACCAGCTGGAAATTCCAGCACCTCGCAGCCAATGCCATGTTTGTATTGATTATTCAGGAGAAAACGCCCATCTTCCGTGATTGGCACGATACCAACCCAGCCACGATTCTCAATAATATAGTAATCTGGAATAACCATTCCACCAGGTAAAGCAACTTGCTCACAGCGTATCTTCAGATAGGGGGTGTCGATAACTTGCCGTGATGATAGCGTCTTCCACGGACGCTCGTGCTCTAGCATGTTCCATCCTTCTATCCTTCTCGCAGAGGAGGTCCCTGGCGGGCCTCAGAAGCTGATATCCACCAGGGACCTCCTCTGCGAGAAGGGAGTTCTTATTCTTTTACGCAAGCATTTTTGGGTCAAGAGGTTCTGTGATTCCCGTTCCGCGCAAAAGAAAACGCTGAATTTTTCCCGTTGCCGTCTTGGGCAATTCCGGTCGAAATTCAATGTAGCGCGGAAACTTAAAGGGAGCAATCTTATCCTTGACGAAGTTTTTCAAATCTTCTTCCAGCTCCTGGGATGGCTGGTACCCAGCTCTGAGCACGACAAACGCTTTCGGTTTAACCAATTGCGCTTCATCGTAGACCCCCACAACCGCAGCCTCCAATACAGCGGGATGAGCAACGAGCGTATTCTCAACTTCGACGGGCGAAACCCATTGACCACCTACCTTGAGCATATCATCTGAGCGACCACAGTACCAGTAGTAGCCCTCCTCGTCCTGGTAATACTTATCACCCGTATGGATCCAATGCCCATTGATCGTGTCTTTCGTCTTTTCGTGCTTATTCCAGTAGTAGGCGGCAGTGCTATCGCCCTTGATGAGCAGGTTGCCAATATCGCCCTGCGGCACTGGCTGCCCTTTTTCATCAGTGATCATCGCTTCATAGCCTGGGACCAGTTTGCCAGTGCTACCCGGCTTAATCTCCCCATGTCGATTGCTAATAAAGATGTGCAGGATCTCAGTTGAACCGATGCCATCCAGAATATCAACATGGAAGGTATCGCGCCAGCGCTGGAGGATATCGGCAGGCAAAGACTCGCCAGCTGAGACGCAGACCCGGACAGAAGAGAAATCAAAGCGTTGCGCGGCATCCGGGAGCGCAAGCATACTGGCATAGAGAGTTGGCACTGCAAAGAAAATAGTGGGGCGATACTGTTCTACCGCCTTAAACAGGTCCTCCGCCAGTGGTCGCCCTGGGAAGTAGACCGCACTGGCGCCAACGCCGAAGGGGAAATACAGGTTGTTGCCAAGGCCATAGGCGAAGTAGAGTTTGGCAGCAGAAAAGGTAATATCATCTTCAGTGATGCCAAGAATAGATTTCGCATAATACTCGGTACAGTAGATCATATCGTGTTGCAGGTGGACACAACCCTTGGGGAAACCTGTACTGCCCGAGCTATACATCCAGAATGCGCTATCGTCTTTGAGCGTCTCCGCAGCCTGCAACGTCGGGGAGGCCTGGTCTGTCCATTGCTCGAAGTCGTATGTACCCAGCGTTGCTGTGAGGGGAAGTACGCTATCATTCACGATGACCACATGGCGCAGATACTTGAGCAGGGGACGAATATGCTGGATGTTCGGCCAGAGGCTCGCGTGAACCAGCAATACCCGTGCCCGACTATCATTGAGCATATAGACATAGTCATCGGGACGCAGCATAGTATTGATCGGAATGGGGACGGCGCCCGCTTTGATCGCGCCAAAGAAAGCGGCGGCGAATTGCGGTGAATCGAGGAGCAGGATGGCCACGCGCTGCTCCATGTCAACGCCCAGGTTCAGCAGACCATTGCCAACGCGATTGGCTAATTCGGCTATCTGGGCATAAGTATAGGTTTTGCCTTCGTGATAGACGGCAATTTTATGGCCACGTCCTTCCGCGAGGTGGCGATCCAAAAAAAGTGTGGCGACATTTAGTTGGTCAGGTAGTTCGACCTGGGGCACGGAGATGCTGGGTTCGGGCTGTCTGTGGAGCATAGACTACACCTCTTTCTGCGGGTGCAAGACTAAAACGACAAGCTGATTTCATCGATGATTATACATGTGTATACGAGGACATGATACTCGAATATGAGGGGTCTCGTCTAGTGGACTGTCAGGCTTTGATTGACGGGAAAGACCCAGAGGCGAGGGAGGTGACCGCACTGACCAGTTGTATATGTGACAAATGGAGCACAGCCTGGTAACGGCACCGACTCGTTCAAACGGTAACAGCCTGGTAACAGCCAGTAACATGTTACTGCTCTGACCAGTTCCGTATGTGACACCCATCGAGAGGCAGAGCAGATGAGTCAGCTTTTCTTTGAAGAGCACCTGTCACACACTGACCTAGTCAGAGCAGTTACCAGGCTGTTACCAGGGCTGCATCGGCCTGTAGAGCTGTTTTATGGCGTTCTGGTAACAGGTAACAGACGAGGGGGGAAAAAGAGAATTCCGGAAATGCCGCTTTTGCATGATTAGATAGTTGTATAATTGTACAATCATCAAAGTGATATGGAGGCAGACAAAGAGAGATCAGGTGTCACAAAGGAAACTAGCCAGAGCAGTTACGCCAGCAAAGGGACATGGTGATTACCACGCATAGATATATAAGCAAGCTATTATGTCATAGCTTGCAAGCAAAAGAGCCAGGCCGTAGGGTGAAAGTCTAGGACCTGGCCCCGCTACAACAGGAAGAGGTGGGGTGATATTTTAGAGCAGGGTGCGGAAGGATTGAGCGACCGGGACGCGCACGCTAAAGCGGCGGAGGTTCCGGTAAACCGACCTCTACGAGCGCAACCCTATTTCGATGGCAGAGGAATATTGGAACTCCAGCGCGGTTGCCCCACAACTTTCGCATTCCTCGGGGAGCATTCCGGCATGCGTCATGCCACAGCCTCCGCAGATCCAGCGATAGACTGGAAGCGCCACCTTCGCCCGCTGTTCTAAGAGGCGTATGGCGGCCTTCGCCTGCTGTTCCAGGAGACGCATAGTAGCATCGGCCAGAAAAGGTCTGTTCTGATCTGTAGTATGCAGTTGGGGAGTGTTATGTAGGGTCATCGAAAAGCCTCCTGATTGTCTTGTAGGGACCGCAGGCCGCCCTAAAATCACCTCTCGGCGCCAGGTCATCCCTGGCGGATTGAGCGAGCCTGAGAACACCGCACCAGATCCCCTGGCACAGCACCCTGCTTTCTCCGATTACGAGCCTGTCCTGGTGATAGCGTGCTTCGATATTGCTGAGTAAACACAATCACACAGGAGATGCTTAAAGTCTAACAGGGGGATCTAGCTTATGTCCATGAATCATGATAGAGATTCTCGATGATATACATAAGCAAAACATTATATATTAAATCGTAGCCAGAAAAGGAACTCGCGATTCCCATCACGTCCCAGGATGGGGGAGTCGATCGTCTGCTGGACGATAAAGGGTGTTTGCTGCGGTATCCACGCTTGCAGTTCGCGCAGGACCCGACTGTGAACCTCAGGGTCACTGATGATACCACCTCCACGATCGGCTTCGGCCTTCCCCGCCTCAAACTGCGGCTTGACCAGAGCAACTACCCAGGCTTGAGGTGAGAGGGTAAGCAGTGGCGCGAGCGCGGGTAGCACCAGGCGCAGCGAGATAAAGGAGACATCGATCACCGCACACTGCGCAAGCTCGGGTAGGGTTGTCAGGTGACGAATGTTGGTGCGCTCCATCACCACAACGCGGGGATCGTTGCGCAGATTCCAGGCCAGTTGACCATGACCCACATCCACAGCATAGACGCGCTTTGCTCCGTGCTCCAGCAGGCATTGGGTAAAGCCACCTGTAGAAGCGCCAACATCGATGGCTACCCGGTCAGTCGGATCCAGGCCGAATGTATCAAGCGCTTTTTCGAGCTTCAAGCCACCCCGACTGACATACTTCATTTCGGGAGAGATCTCAGCCAGGCGGCAGTGAGCCTCCAGCGGCACCAGAGTACCAGGTTTATCAACCAGGCGCTCCTCCACAAACACCTGCCCCGCCATAATCAGTGCCCGTGCCCGTTCACGACTGGGAGCCAGGCCACGTCTCACCAATGCCACATCCAGTCGCTCTTTCTGTGCCGCCATCTCACCCTATCCTTTGTGATAAATCAGAGAACCAGCGCCCACCAGTCCAACATCTGCGCCCAGTTCCGCCAGAACGATGCGCGCCGCCTCGCGTGGAATGCGCATGGCCCGCTCTCGAACGATACGTTTAGCCGGGTCCAATAGCCTGGGGCCGATCTGGGTAACACTTCCGCCAAGAATAATGAGTTCCGGGTTAAATAGATGAATGATATTGACCAGCCCTACGCCCAGACCCTCGGCAGCCCGGGCGATAATCTCGCGAGCCAGGGGAACACCCGCCTCTGCCGCCTGAGCCACGGTGCGCGAAGTAATATGAATCATACTCTCCGCAATTACAGGAACATGAGAGCCGTTCCCGTTCTCTTCAGCCTCTTGATGCGTCAACGCGAACGCGACCAGATCATCACCCTTCCCCATCGCAACCATTTCATTGGCCCGGCGCGCAATAGCCGTTCCGGAAGAGATCCTCTCCAGACACCCCACATTGCCACAGTTGCAGCGCTCACCCTGCCAGTCTATCGTCATATGCCCCAGTTCCGCCGCCGTCCCTACAATACCCTCCATAATCTTCCCATTCGTAATCACCCCACCACCGATACCTGTGCTCACCGTGAGATAGACCATCTCTTTGCTGCGACGACCAGCGCCAAACATATGCTCCCCCAGGGCGGCTGCATTGGCATCATTTTCAACGAAAATCGGTCGCGTAAACTCCTCCTTGAGAATATCGCCCAGGGGCACATTAACCCATCCCTGCAAGTTCGGAGGAGCGAAAACGACCCCGGTTCGATGGTTGAGAGGTCCGGGCGCACCAATGCCTATCCCTGCGATATCGTTCGGAGTCACATCGGCCTCGTCAATGGCCTGATGGATTGCCTGAATGATGCGAGGGATTACGCGATCAGGAGTGGGATTTTCTCCTGTCAACAATGCAACACGCGAAATAAGTTTGGCGCCTTGTAAGACCGCCGTGCGGATCTGCGTTCCTCCCAGATCCACACCAACAACAAGTGGAAAATCGTTAGCTTGCTGAGTAGTATGCGCTGGCTTTACATGCTCTTCAGTCATAGGGATGCTCCTGGCAAAAGGGTATTTTTATTGATGATACTCCATTTTGTAGTAATGGGACAAGGGCAAGTACAAAATAGCAACCAGCAAAGCGTTCACTGGTCTTCTATCCCTATGATAGAAGCGACAAAAAAGCTCTGGCATTCCCATTTGCCACTCACAAAATGAATATTACTACTACTAGCATGAATATTTATTAATTGTTTCTAGATTATACAAGATTTATTGCTTTATAGGAATATGCATTTTGATAATCGTACTGTTACACTTAAATGCGTCAATCGTTGTAGTAAGTGAGAAGGAAACAGGTACGACAAAAAGATCTATACTTTAGCAAAACGTTATGTGGTTGGAGGTTGGTTCGTGCGTATATTGTTTGTAACCCCTTACCCTTTATCGCGTATTCGCAGTCGTTCTTATGGCTTTGTTACGCAACTATCTAAGCAACACAGTGTGACGGTACTGGCGCTCTGCGCGGGTCAGAGAGATGTAGAGGATGTGAAAAGCCTCCAGCAGCAAGGAATAGCAATCACCGCAGTTCATGAGAAGCCCAGCGAGGGATATTTGCGAGGGCTGCGAGCATTAGGGTCGCGTCTCCCTTTACAGGTGGCCTATGCAGCTTCGCCTGCTTTGCGTACCGTGATTGAGGCCTATCTGGCCTCGGGTCGTTTTGATCTGATTCATGTAGAGTCTGTGCGTGGGCTGGGAGCGCTGCCAGAAGAGCTGCCCATTCCCTGCGTCTGGGATGCGGTCGATTGCATCAGCAACCTTTATGAACAAGGGGCAAAAGTGGGAGCGACCCCCCTGATGCGCACACTTGGGAGAAATGAAGCGAGGCGTGTGCAAATCTACGAGCGAGAAAATCTCTGCCGTTTTCGCCAGGTATTAGTAACCTCTGAACGTGAGCGCCAGGCATTGTTAAAAGTGGTAGGAGATCCCGTAGGGTCGCCCGCCGCTTCGAGGGAGCCTGCAGGTCTCGTAGGGTCGCCTCCCTTGCGAGGGCCGGAGGTCATCCCTGTGGGACGGGCAACGACCCCAGGGCCCGTACAGCCCAAAGTTGCGGAGATTACCGTCCTTCCTCACGGTATTGACCGGGAGTATTATCGGCCATACGCCGGGCCGCGCTTGCTGGGCACACTGGTTTTCTCAGGGAAAATGAGTTTTCACGCCAATGTCGCTGGCGTACTACACCTGATAGAACGTATCCTGCCACGTGTCTGGGAAAAGCGCGCGGACGTTCGACTTATCCTTGCGGGCAGCGATCCGCCCCCCATTCTCCGTCGTCTGGCCGCGCGGGAGCCACGTATTGAACTCACCGGGTATGTACCCGATCTCCGATCCTATATTGCGCGGGCTCAGATAGCGGTCAGTTCTTTACCATATGCAGTCGGCTTGCAAAATAAGGTTCTCGAAGCCATGGCGCTGGGCACGCCTGCGATTGTCACCTCGCATGTTGCTTCGGGCCTTCAGCCGCTGGCAAGATCGGCACTGCTCGTCGCCGATGGCGAGGAGGCTTTCGCGGCTGCCATCCTGCGTCTATTGGACGACCAGCTCCTGTGGAATAAGCTAGCAGAACAGGGCCTGGCCTATATTGCGATGTATCACAATTGGGAGCATATTATCAAACAACTTACCCTGGTCTACGACCGGGCAATCAGGAGAGGATCTCTCTCTGCCTTTGCGCCTCCACCTGCATAGGAGGTAGAAGTGGCGGGAAAGGGGTAATGGACAATGGCACTGCAACTGCCCAAACAGGGGAAATATACGTACGGCTATGTACATCACCTCCCCAGGCTCTATCGTCTGGCGAAGCGGATCATAGATGTCGTGGGGAGCCTGATAGGGTTGGCGGTGATAGGACTGCTGCTCCCCTGGCTCGCGCTCGCTATCTGGGGGGAGGATCGTGGACCTATCTTTTATCAGCAAGTGCGTCTTGGTCTGTATGGTCGACCTTTTATGACCTACAAGTTTCGTAGTATGATAGTGGAAGCTGAGCGCTATCTGGATCAGCATCCTCAATTAGACGAGGCGTGGCGGCAAGGTGGGAAGTTGCAAGATGATCCACGTGTAACCCGTATCGGCAGGTTTCTACGCCGAACGAGCCTCGATGAGTTACCACAGATGCTCAATGTGTTGCGTGGTGAGATGAGCCTGGTAGGCCCACGCGCTATCCAGTGCTCAGAAGCAAGAGCCTTTGGCGAACTGGCCGAATTGCGCCAGATGATGAAACCGGGCGTGACCGGTCTCTGGCAGGTGAGTGGCCGCTCAACAACCGACTATGAGCAGCGTTGTGTTCTCGACTGCACATATATTATGGAGTGTTCATTAGGGGTAGACCTGTATATTCTCTGCAAAACATTACCAGCAGTAGTACATGGTCTAGGGGCTTATTAGGCAATTTCGTAGGGCCATTCCTATGAAGGAAGCACGTAGCTCAAAACACGAGCCTCGCGCTGGTCCCTCACAGAAGACAACCCTACGAGACATGGTTCGAAGGGATTAGAAGGGATTTGGTGGTATATGCAATTACGAGACACGATAAGACATTATGCCTGGGTTATTCGCTATCGATCTTTGCTCATCTTTCTTGGGACAGTTGTTTGTGCTACGGCTACGTTTGTCACAAGCATCTGTCTGCCTCCTGTTTATCAAGCATCTACACTGGTGATGGTGAATGAAGCGACTACCAACAGTAGTAACGAGGTCTTCAGCAATCAGGCACTTGCTCTGAGCTACTCGCTGCTTGTCACACGCGATGATGTGTTGCAAGCGGTCGCACGCAAACTGCCAGGAACGAGCGTCAGCCAGCTCAAAGCTGCCGTAAGTGATGCGCCGATAGACAATACACAAATCATTGAGATTCGGGTGCAGGCCTCTACACCAAAGCTGGCTATGGACATCGCCAATGAGGTTGCGACGGTCTTTATCCAGGTTCAAATCTCAAAAGAGACCGCAGACCTCCAGCATGTCTCGGATCAGCTTTCCTCGCAATTGACGGTGACCAAAGCCAATGTGGATGCCGCTCAGGCCCGGCTCACGGCATTGCAGAACGCTCATGCTTCACAAGAATTCATCACACAACAGAAAAATATGCTGGGGACTTATCAGGAAAATTATACTACGTTGCTGGCGACTTCTCACGACCTCCAACAACGTCAACTACAAATGACGAATGCGCTGAGCATCGCCCAACTGGCCACCCCTCCCGATAAACCAGCCAGTCCGCAGATTGTGCTGAACACCAGCGTTGCCGCGCTAATGGGACTGCTCCTCATGATCGTGCTGGCGTTACTGTTTGATTGGTTGGATGTGACAATCAAGACCCCGGAAGATGTGGCCCAACTTACCCGGCTGGAAGCACTGGGAAGTGTGCCATTTAGCGCACCCTCGGCTACACCGCCTCATCTTCCTATTCTCCATAATCCAGCCGTAGAGGATGCCTTTGTGGCTATTAGCACTAATTTTAGCGCCTTAAGCAAAGAGCAGCGCCTGGTACTGGTAACGGCTTTACACGCTGATGCCGGGACATCCACAACGGCGGCTAATCTGGCTCTGGCTCTGGCTCACAGCGGTCTACGCGTGCTCCTTGTGGATGCTCATCTACGTAACCCCGTCCTTCATGAGATCTTTCATTGTCCCAATACGCGAGGCTTACTCAATAGTTTGACCGATATGCAGGTATTTCGGACACAGCCAATCAGTTTACTCTACGCATGGCTGCATCAATGGAGTACAGGCATCCCTAATCTGTGGCTCCTACCTGCTGGCTCTGCTCCCGAATATATTCCATTACGCCTGCCAGAACTGCGTCAACTCTGCTCGTGCCTGTTAGGCTCACAGGGGAATGAAGCGGCCAGAACACCAGTGGTGGATATCATCCTCTTTGATGCCGCTCCATTGTATGAGGGCGGCGATACATTGGCTTTGGCAGCTATCACTGGCGCCTCTGTACTGGTTATTGAAGCAGGCAGAGAGCAGAGGGAGATACTTATAAACGCACAAAAAACGCTCCAGAGACCAGGATCTCCCATTGTAGGAGTCGTGGTCAATCGTCAGCGCGCACATCACCGTACTTACTTCTATGTCGATTACGACCAGCAAGCTATGCTCTATCCAGAGCATACCTCTGCTAAAACGCTGCAAGAGCAATCTGCTTCTTATGCTCAAGACCACCTGCCTGAGACGCCTGCACAGCTCTCGATAGTGCCAGAGACCTCTCCAGAGCTGGCAGTAGTAAGTGGAATGTCTTCGCCATATACGAATATGCAGGAGATGCCAGCGCAATTCTCAGTCGTTCCTGAAACACCTACGAATGTGTCGCTGCCATCGATGTCAATTTCGGAGATAGCAGGGGATGAGAGTGAAGTGCCACAGCAAGACTTCCCTGTATCAACGGCTCCAGGCAAAACACTGGGTATGAGTTTACCAGGGTTAAAGGCGCTTTCACCTGATAAAGTTCAGCGTTCGGGACTGCGACATTACTACAATTCCCATGAGGAAACACAGAAAAATAAGTAGCCAGGGATTGAAACATCATGAATAGAACTTCTACCGTCACGGCGTCGTGGCCAGGGTCACGCGCCGCTCTCTGGCGTCCTGCTGGAGGAACACCCCCGCTGAGGGGGCCCGTCGTCATACTCCTGACCTTCTCTGGCCTGCTCCTAACGCTGGTAATTATCGGCATTAGCCCATTGATGGCAGTAGCACTGATGAGCCTGCTCGTGCTTGGGATCAGTGTCTTAGCCCGGCCACCTCTTGCCCTGCTCCTGCTCTTTATTGGCGCAGGGCTACCGTCTCTGCTCATCCCGTTTCCCGGCCATACGATACGCCTGGTTGAGCCAGCCTTGCTCCTGGCACTGCTGGCCATTCTGTTCAAGCGGCCTGGTTTGCGCTTGCGCTTACCACATCTGTTCATGGTGTTGTTTGTGGTTATTGGCTGCATCTCTTTCTTCCATGTACCACAGATCTCAACGGACTTGAATGCGTATGCGGCGGATAAACGACTCTATGAACTGCTTCTGATCTCTATCGCATTCTTTTGTGGCACAGCGCTGATCTCCTCTATCAAGAATGTATCCTCGGTGCTGGTAGTTATATTGCTCTGTAATATCCCTCTCTATCTCATTGC
>Ga0070730_10005740_pt1 | contig 10665 bp, 10 predicted proteins | sample Coa_R1_3_FD_66447 | JGI IMG/M metagenome (GOLD analysis project Ga0070730, IMG submission 66447) | Surface soil microbial communities from Centralia Pennsylvania, which are recovering from an underground coalmine fire - Coalmine... | ecosystem: Environmental > Terrestrial > Soil > Unclassified ... | reverse complement strand
CTTGGCTGGTTAGGAAACTGCTGCAGGCGGACGCGCACATCACGGCGCTGGTGCGCGACTGGGACCCGCAGAGCGAGCTGATCCGCAGCGGCCTGATTTCACAAATCGCCGTCGTTAACGGCGCGATCGAAGACTACGCTAAGATCGAGCGCGCGCTGGTCGAGCACGAAATCAAGACGGTATTCCATCTGGCGGCGCGAACTATCGTCGGCGCGGCGCTACGCAGCCCGCTGGCCACATTCGAAGCGAATATTCGCGGCACCTACAATCTGCTGGAAGCATGCCGCCGGCAGCAGGATCTGGTCGAGCGCGTGGTGGTGGCATCGAGCGATAAAGCTTATGGCGCGAGCGACCGCCTGCCGTACACCGAATCCATGCCCACGCTGGGGCGCTATCCGTACGATGTTTCGAAATCCTGCGCCGACCTGATCGCACAATCCTACCATCAGGCCTACGGTGTGCCCGTGGCCATTGCGCGCTGCGGCAACATCTACGGCGGCGGCGACTTGAACTGGAGCCGCGTGGTGCCGGGAAGCATTCGCAGCCTGCATTTCGGCGAGCGGCCGGTGGTGCGCAGCGACGGCGGCTACACCCGCGATTACGTCTATGTGGAGGACGCGGTGGCGGCGTACCTGCGGCTGGCCGAAATGCTGGACCGCGACGACGTGCGCGGCCAGGCGTTCAATTTCGGACCGGCCCAGCCGCACAGCGTGCGCGATGTGATCGGGGCTTTGCAGCGGCTGATGCGGCGTGAGGATCTGGATCTCGATATCCGCAACGGAGCGCGCGCCGAGATCCGGCATCAATATCTGGACTCGGCGAAAGCGCGCCGCACGCTCGACTGGCAGCCGTCGTATTCGCTCGACCAGGGTCTGGCTCGTAGCGTGGCCTGGTATCAGGAGTTCTTCGGGAGGGCGGCATGAATCCGGTTTTAGTCACGGGAGGTTCGGGCTTCATCGGCGGGCACCTGGTGCGCAGTCTGGCGCGGCTGGGGATTGACACGGTCAGCGTCTTCCACACTGCGAGCTGCGTGGAGGACCGCTACCATGTCCGGGTCGATTTGCGAGATACGCCGGCGCTGCAGCAGCTATTCCGCGAATTCAACTTTTCCGCCGTCGTGCACCTGGCGGCGTCGGGAGTTTCGGCGGAGACCGAGAGTTTCCACGAGCTGGTGGAGGTCAACACGCTGGCCACGGCCTCCCTGGGTCGCACCGCGTTGGCGCACAACATCGAGCGCTTCCTCTATGTCGGCTCGGCCCTCGAGTACCGGCCGCAGGCGCAGCCGATCGACGAATCCACGCCGCTGGGCGCGCCCAATCTATATGGAGCGTCGAAAGCCGCGGGCTGGATGCTGCTGGACACACTGCACCGTCTCGAGGGGCTGCCGCTGATTACGTTCCGGCCGTTCAGCACGTACGGCCCTGGTGAGAGGCCGGAGAAACTCGTGCCGTATGTCATGTCGCAGGCTTTGCGCGACGAGCCCGTTCGGCTGTCGCTCGGCAGCCAGGTGCGCGACTACGTTTTCGTCGAGGACGTCGTCGAAGCGCTGCGCCTCGGCCTGACCGGCTCCGCCAACGTCGGGCAAACGTACAACATTGGCGCCGGCCCGCAGGAGGCTCGGAACGTGCGCCAGATCGTGGAAGAAATTCTGTCGATGATGAAAGCGCCGGAGCGGTTGTGCTGGTTCGACCGCGCCAGGCGCAGCCGCCGCGACCCTCCTTATCTGGTGTCCGATCCCACCAAGGCGCATGTGGAGCTGGGATGGCGCCCGCGTATTCCGCTGGCCGAGGGCCTGGCGCGTACGCTCAAGTGGTATAGGGCCGCGGCCCTCGAGGAGATGCCCGCATGCACTGGCTGATCACCGGCGGCGCCGGCTTCATCGGGACCAATGCCGCAAGCATGCTGGCCGAAACCGGACAAAAGGTTTCGCTGGTCGACAATTTTCATCGCCAGGGCGCGCGCTACAACCGCGACTACCTGAGCGACACGCTCGGACTGGCGGTCGACTATCTGGATATGCGGTTCCCCGAACAGGTCAACGCATACTGGTCGGCGCACCGCGACATCGGCGTGATTTTGCACCTCGCCGGCCAAGTCTCGCTGGTCGCCTCGCTGGCCAACCCGCGCTACGACTTCGAGGCCAACACCGTGGGCACCTTCAACGCGCTCGAAGCCACGCGCCACTTTCTGCCCGACGCCACCTTTATATATGCCAGTAGCAACAAAGTCTACGGCGACCTCCGCTGGTTGCGGACCGAGGAGGGCGAAACCCGGTACCAGCTGCCGGACTATCCTAAGGGACTCTCCGAAGATCTGCCACTCGAACTGCACGGCGGATACTCTTGCTCAAAAGGCGCAGCCGACCAGTACGTGCTCGACTACCACCGGATCTACGGTCTGAGCACCATCGCGCTGCGGCAATCCAGCATTTATGGCGGCCGCCAGTACGCGTCCGAGGACCAGGGCTGGGTGGCTTATTTCGTGCAAATGGGCGTCGAACGGCGGCCCTTCCGCACCAGCGGAAACGGCAAGCAGGTGCGGGACCTGCTGCATGTCCACGATCTGGTGGAATGCTACCGCGCCATCGCGCGCACGCCCAGAGAGAGCGTGGCTTTTGGGCAGGCATTCAATATCGGCGGCGGTCGGGAGGCCAGCCTGTCGGTGAACGAGCTGCTGACGCGCCTGGAATCCGAGCACGGCTTCCCGATGCAGTACACGGCCGGGCCCCCCCGCGTGGGGGATCAAAAGGTATTCATCGCGGACACCTCGAAAGCGAAGCAATACCTCGGCTGGTGCCCCACGGTTTCGATGGCGGACGGCATGGGTGAGTTGATTCAGTGGACGCGGGCGAGGTGGGCGGCGTGAACCTCCGGCGGAACGCAGGGCACGGCCTGCTGGGATTCATAGCCCCATCACTGATCGTGTTTGCCAGCTACCCGGTGCTGATCCGGCATCTGGGCGCGGCGGCGTTCGGCGTCTATCTCTTGGCCGCGTCTTTGAGCGGCGCCATGATGTTTCTCGACATGGGATTCTCCGCCGCGACATTGCGGTTCGTGGCGCAGGACCTGGCCGCCGGCCGGCCGAAAGCCGCGGCGGACGTGGTGCTGACGTCGCTGGTCTTCTACACCTGCATGGGCGTGTTGGGCGGCGCGGTGATCGCGGCGCTGGCGCCGGTGTGGGCCGCTTCTTTCAAAGTGGATGCGCGGATTATGCACGATGCGGTCGTGGTGTTCCGCCTAGCCGGTTTCCAGTTCGCGGCGTATCTGCCGGTGATGGTGTTTGTTTCGATCGCCAAAGCCGTTAGCCGGTTTGACCGCTCGACTATCTTTGTCTCCCTCCTCGCCGCTGCAACCTATGGAAGCGCCGTAGTAGCGGTCCTCGCCGGCGCCGGACTGGTAGTCGCCATGTTCAGCGTCGTGGCCGTGAATTATCTGGCCTTCATCTGGATTGCGATCGATGGTCTCCGGTTGTGCCGGGAGTGCGGCATTCACGTGGCTGCCGCGAGCCCCATGGCCTTCCGCCGGATGTTTTCGTTCGGCTGGGTGCTCACTGTGAATTCGATTGCCGCATTCTTTCTGTTTCAAGTGCAGAAATTTCTAGTGGGTTTCGCCATGGGCCCCGCTGCCGTGGCCGTCTATCAAAGCGCGGCGGTGGTTCCGTCTAAAATTCACGCGGTGGTGAACGCAGCAACCGAAGTAATGTTTCCATTTGCCAGCGCTTCCCGCGATCGCGCCGAGCTGCGCCGCGTTTACCTGCGGATGCTGGGTGGAAGCGCCCTCGTGGCCCTCCTGGGGTTCGTGTCGCTGGTGGCGCTCGCACGCCCGTTTCTGGCTTTGTGGCTGGGCGCAGCCGTAGCCGCGGGGGTGGCGCCCCTGGTTCCAGTTTTCGCGCTGGCTTACTTCTTTCTGGCGCTGTCCCCCGCGCCTTTTCATCTCGTGAACGGCTTGGGACGTCCGGCGTTGAACACGCTGGCCTGCGTTATGAACGCGCTGATCAATGTCGCGCTGATCGCCGGTTTCGCCCTAAACGGCCTGACGCTAGAGAAGTTCGCCTGGGCCTTCGCTATAGCGAATGTCGTGACCAGTATCTTTTACCAGGCGACGGTGGAGACGCTCATCTGGAAACGCGATCCGCGGCCGGCGGAAGTCCCGGCATGAGCTCGCCGCTGGTCAGCATCATGGTGCCGGTCCACAACCGCCGCGTCCTGCTGGCCGACTGCCTCAAGTCCGCACTGGCGCAAACCTGCCGCGACATCGAAGTCGTCGTAGTGGAGAACGCCTCGACCGACGGCACGTGGGACGTATGCCGCGCGTTCGCGCGCGCCGACTCGCGCGTCCGCATTTTCCGCAATCCGGAAAACATCGGCCCCGTGCGTAACTGGCAACGCTGTTTCCGCGAGGCCGAAGGGCGCTTCGGCAAGCTGCTTTTCTCCGACGATGTGCTGGCGTCCTATTACCTGGAAAAAACGATACCATTGCTGCACGATCCGCATGTGGCGTTCGTATTTACCATGGCGATGATCGGCCCCGGCCCGCGCGCCAGCCGCCTGGCCCATCGCTTCGACGACCGCACAGGCCGCTTCACGCGCCAGCATTATATCCGCCGCGCGTTATTCGGCTCGCGCGCTCCCGTATCTCCCGGCGCCGCGCTATTTCGGATCAAAGACTTGCGTCTGAGCCTGCGCTTGAGTATTCCGTCGCCCACGATCGACGACTTCGAACGGCACGGCGCCGGCATCGACTTGCTGCTCTACCTCATGACCGCTGCCCGCTATGAGGAGGTCGCCTATGTGGCCGAGCCGCTGGTGTTTTTCCGCGCGCATGAAGGATCGATCTCACACGCGGCGCGCGATTCGCTCCTGATTGACCGCCTATCATCAGGCGCGTATCTGGTTCGCCGCGCATACGCAGGGGCGCTGGATGCTGGCCTCGACCCTGGCCGCCGCGTGGCTCAGCACGATGAGGCGCAGGCGGCGCCCCGTGAGCCCGGGCTGCATCGCGGATCAATTTCTGCCGGTGGTTCTCGAAAGCTGGACCCAATGAAACTTGGCATTGTCACCATCTCGTTTAACCAGGCGAAGTACCTGGCGGAAGCCATCGAGTCCGTCTATGTAGCCGATCCCGAGCGCCTCGAATACGTGATTGTCGATCCTGGCTCGACAGATGGCTCCCGCGAGATCATCGAGAGCTACCGCCGCAGATTTAGCCGCGTGATGCTCGAGCCCGATCAAGGTCCGCCCGACGGCCTGAACAAAGGTTTTGCGGCCCTCGATGCCGATATTCTGGGATATCTGAACTCAGACGACCGCTTCGCCCCCGGGGCGCTGGATTACGTGCTGCGCTATTTCGAGCGCCATCCTTCGGTCGACGCGCTCTGCGGTGCCATTCGCATTATCGGCGAAGATGGCAGGTCCAGCCTCCGGCGCCGCACGCCCGATCCCATCGATCTGCGGCGCTATGCCTACGAAACTTGTTTCTTTTGGCAGCAGGCTACGTTCTTCCGCCGTGAGGCGTTTCTCAAGACCGGCGGTTTCAACGTAGCCAGCAAGACGACGTGGGACGGTGAGCTGGTAGTCGATATGGCGCTGGCCGGCTGCCGCTTTGCCTACACCAACAAACTGCTGGGCGATTTTCGCGTTTACGGCGATTCCATCACCGGCTCGGGCCGGCTGAATGATGCGCTGCGCCGCGACCGCCAGAACATGCGGGAAAAGATTCTGCGTGCGGGCGTCCCGCGCGCTTCCGGCCTGGAGGTTCGGGTGATGAAGTATCTCTACAAATTCAATCTCCGCCGCCACTGGTCGTATTTGTTCGACAGTGAAGAGCTGGAGGCGCCGCAATGACCGCTGCCGAGCTACGCGCCGAGGTTCTCGCGAGCGTCACGCGCCACGCGAGCGCATTCCCGGGCCGCGCGATCATTCCAGGAGAGGAGCAGGTCCCGTGCGCGGGCCGGGAGTTCGACGCCGACGAAATGGTGCACCTGGTAGATTCGGCCCTGGATTTCTGGCTGACGACCGGCCGCTACGCCGTGCGGTTCGAGCGTGAATTCGCCCGCCTGGTGGGTGTGCGCCACGCCATGCTCTGCAATTCCGGCTCCTCGGCGCGGTGGCGGCTCTGACCTCGCCCAAGCTAGGCGAGCGCCGGCTGCGCAAGGGTGACGAAGTCATCACCGTGGCGGCCGCGTTTCCCACGACCGTGTTTCCGCTCGTCCAGTACGGTCGGATTCCGGTCTTCGTGGACGTCGATTTCGGCACCTACAACGCGAATCCGGACCGCATCGAGGATGCTATCACGCCGCGGACGCGCGCCATCATGCTGGCGCACACGCTCGGGAACCCGTTAGATCTCGACCGTGTAGTCGCGCTGGCGCGCAAGCACAATCTCTGGCTCATCGAGGATAACTGCGATGCTCTTGGCTCTGCGTTTCGCGGGCGGCGGACAGGCACCTTCGGTGACCTCGCGACTTCCAGCTTTTATCCCGCCCACCAGATCACCATGGGCGAAGGCGGCTGGTGCTGACCGATGCTCCGATGTTGAAGACGATTGTGGATTCTTTCCGCGATTGGGGCCGCCACTGCTGGTGCGAGCCTGGGTTCGACAACATCTGCGCCAAACGCTGCCCCTGGCAGTTCGGTGCTCTGCCGCCTGGCTATGACCATAAATACGTCTACACGCACGCCGGATACAACCTGAAGCTCACCGACATGCAGGCCGCCATCGGCGTGGCGCAGCTCCACAAGCTGGCCTCTTTTGTCGAAGCTAGACGGCGCAACTGGACGCTGCTGCGTGAGGCGCTCGCCGGTCTGGAAGAATACTTCATTCTGCCGCGCGCGACCGAGCATGCCGACCCGAGCTGGTTCGGGTTCGCCATAACACTGCGCGAGGGTGCGCCGTTCATCCGCAACGCGCTTGTCGAATCGGTCGAGAGCCGGCGAATTGCCGCCCGTCTGCTGTTCGCGGGTAATCTCACCCGCCAACCGGCGTTCAAAGGAGTGGACTATCGCGTCGCTGGCGAACTCACCAACACAGATGCCGTCATGAACCGCACATTGTGGGTGGGCGTCTATCCGGGCCTGACCGCGCCGATGATGGAATGGATTACGGAATCCCGCCACCAGTTTGTGGCGCAGAGCAGCCGCGTTTCGACCATGGCGGTGCTCTGAATGGTATACACGGCAGCGCCGGCGCTTCTGCATAGCGGCGGCTATGCAGAATCGAGACCGCGCTTTCGGGCATGTTTGGGCCACAAAATCGCGGCGGCGGCGATCGGGCTCAGCACGCCCTTCCAATTACAGTGGCTGGGCATTCTCTACGCGAGCGAAATCCTACTGGCGATGGTGGCGGTTTGGGCGCTCATCACGCATGTTGCGGACGGAGACTTCTGGCGCCGTCCCGTCATCACACTTCTCGGCTTTCTCGGTGTGAGTGTGCTGGCCTACGTCGTCACGGACCTGACGCTCGGAACCGAATCCCAAAACCTGTTACGCGGCTGGGCGCGAAATGCGTTCCTGGGCAGCAACTTTGTCGGCTTGTACTTCGTGTGCCGGCGAAACCTCGAGAATGTCCTCAGGTACGCCATCGCAACCGCCACCGGCATGCTGGCATTCTTCTGGCTCAGCGGGCAGGGGATCGAGGACTGGAAATTTGGCGCCGCTACACCGGTGACGCTGCTGGTCGCGGGGCTAGTGCCGCTTGTGCCGCGGCGCGGCTTGTGGCTGGGGCCGCTGGCACTCGCTGCCGTTGGATTGCTTCACCTAGCGCTCGATTCGCGCGAGATCGGCGGGAGCTGCCTGCTCGCGGGGGTGCTGTTGCTGGCGCGCGGTTCCCAGATGCGTTTGAGAATGCTTTCGCGGGCCATGCTGGGCGTAGTGGCGCTGGCGGGCTTCGGCGCGTTCCTTTACCTCGGTGTACTGACTGGCGGAGAATACGACCAGCGCCGTCATCTCTCGAATGCCTGGCGCACGGCGTCTATCATCACCGCGGCATCTGCCATATCCGACTCTCCATGGTTGGGAAATGGATCGCAGGCCAACACCTTCGAACTCCAGTCGCGTTACGATTCCATCTTTACCGAGCGCTCCGGTGTCCGTTACCGCGGACTGCCGACCGACACCTCCACGTTTTCGCCGCATTCCCAGATTTTGCAAGCCTGGTTTGAGGCCGGCATCTTCGGCGCCGCCTTCTTCGTCTACCTGGGTTGGAAGCTGGTTCGCGCGGCTCGCTGGTGCATTTTCCGTAGGCGCATCGATGTCTTTTCGGTCCTGTTCGCTTACTGCCTGCTGCGTGCGCTCTGGCATCTGGCGTTCAGCCCGTTTGCGGGGCTCGCCCGGCTCGATGTGGCGCTTGCCGCCGTGATCGTTGTCCTACTGGATCTGGAAAGGCGAAAACTCCGGAGCAACACCAAGGCATGAGAATCTGGATCCATCGTCTGCTTGACCGCCTGCGCCTTGCCACGGCCGCCTTCCGCCTGCGGGAGACATGGCGCAGCCTGAAGGGGACTCGGCGGCCGGTCGCGGCGCCAGACGGTTTTCCCCTGCCACCGCCCAAGCTGATGGTCCTGGTGACCGGGTCGGCCGACACTTGCTGGTATACCGAGGGCGGCCGGCTGGGAGTCGAGAGCATCTGCCGCATTCTGGATCAGGCCGGCGCCCGCCCTGGCGACCTACACTCTGTGCTCGATTTCGGATGTGGCTGCGGTCGCGTCATCCGCTACTGGCGTGCGTTAACTTCCGCCCAACTGTACGGCACCGACTCCAATCCGCGCCTGGTCGACTGGTGCCGCCGCAACCTGCCGTTTGCAAAATTTCAGTCAAACACCCTAGAGCCCCGGCTAAATTACGCCGATCATCAGTTTGAGTTTGCTTATGCGCTCTCCGTTCTTACGCATACGCCTGAGGATCAGCAACAGCCGTGGATGAACGAGCTTTGGAGAATCTTGCGGCCGCGCGGATATCTTCTGATTACGACTCAGGGCGACGAGTTTCTGCCGAAACTGACCGAGGACGAACGCCATCGCTACGGGCGGGGGCGAATCGTGGTGCGGTACCGCAGTGCCGCGGGCTCGAATCTCTGCAGCGTGTACCATCCCGAGACGTACGTGCGCGAGAAGCTGGCGTTCAATTTCGAGATCGTGGCGTCCAGCCCCCGAGGCGCGGCCGGCAACGGCAACCAGGACATGTATCTTCTTCGCAAGCCAGGCTAAGGGTGCTGCAGTGCGTCGGAGACATCGACCCGGCTCTAGGCGGCAGTGTAGAGGCCGCGCGCCAGCTGTCGATGGCTCTCGACCGGTTAGGGCACGCTGTCGAGCTGGTGACACTGCGCGATCCGCTGCCCGAGTGGAGCGCCGAGTGGCCCGGAACCGTGCATTGTGCAGGCCGCGCATCCACGCGTTACCTTTACAACTCCGACTTGCCTGCGTGGATCTCCGCGCGGGCCCGGCACTTCGATGCCATCGTGATTCACGGTCTCTGGCGCTATACCAGTGCCGGCGTCTGGCGCGGCCTTCGCGGTCTGGGCGTTCCGTACTATATCTTCCCGCACGGCATGCTCGATCCCTATTTCAAGCACGCCCATCCGTGGAAACATCTGCAAAAAAGCCTTTGCTGGCGGATGGTGGAACGCCGTGTGCTGCGCGATGCGCGGGCGGTTCTGTTCACGTGTGAAGAAGAGCGCCGCCGAGCTCGACTCACTTTTCCCTCGTATGTCTGCCATGAGCGCGTAGTCGGCCTGGGAATCGCACGCCCCACAGACGACGCCGTAGCCCAGAAACAGGCGTTTCTGGCCGCCTATCCCCAACTGGCCGGAACGCAGACCGTACTGTTCTTAGGCCGAATTCATCCCAAGAAAGGCTGCGACTTGCTGATCCGCGCTTTCGCGCGGGTGATTGCGCACGATCCCTCGCTGCGGCTGGTCATGGCGGGTCCCGACGAGTGCGGCTGGCAGGCGGAGTTACAGCAACTCGCCCAACAACTCGGAATCAGCGCGCGCATTGTCTGGACCGGTCCGCTTTATGGCGCGCTCAAGTGGGGCGCTATGCGAGCGGCTGAAGTTTTCGCGCTGCCCTCCCACACGGAAAATTTCGGCATTACGGTGGCCGAGGCCATGGCCTGCGGGTTGCCTGTGCTGATCTCGAAAGAAGTGAATATCTGGCGCGAGATCGAATCCGATGGCGCGGGTCTGGTTGCGGCCGACGATCTGGAGGGTACGGGGACTCTGCTCGAGCGCTGGCTCGCCATGCGAGATGCTGGCCGCTACCGGATGCGCGTGAACGCCCTGCTGTCGTTCGCCCGGCGTTTCGAGCTCAATCGTTTTGCTCATGACTTTGTAGAATGCCTGAAATCGGTGTGACGGCGGTCGACCTTTCCGTCGTCATCGTGAACCATAATCACCGCCCGGTGATCGAAAAGTGCTTCGCATCGCTGCATGAGCTGCCCGATCGCGCATCCTTTGACGTCACGCTGATCGACAACACGCCTGCCGATGGCGTGGCCGCTTGGGTGGCCGAACATTTCCCGCGGACTGCGATCCAACGCAACGCCCTGCGCCGCGGTTTTGCCGCCAACGCAAACGCGGGCATGCGCGCACACGGCCGGGGCCGCTATGCGCTGCTCCTCAATCCCGACGTCATTTGCCTTCCCGGTCTGCTGGACCAGCTGGTCGGATTTAT
>Ga0070730_10005739_pt1 | contig 10666 bp, 15 predicted proteins | sample Coa_R1_3_FD_66447 | JGI IMG/M metagenome (GOLD analysis project Ga0070730, IMG submission 66447) | Surface soil microbial communities from Centralia Pennsylvania, which are recovering from an underground coalmine fire - Coalmine... | ecosystem: Environmental > Terrestrial > Soil > Unclassified ... | reverse complement strand
GGCGCGGCAGCGAACGCTCTTCCGCGAGTCAAGCCCTCAGTCATGCCGGCGCGCTGGCTGCCCAACGCCATGTTCAGCCACGAAGCGCACAGCGTGGTGGCATGCGAATCCTGCCATGCACAGGCGCTGCTCAGCGAGAAGAGTTCAGAGATACTGATACCCAGCATCAAGTCTTGTCAGGGCTGCCACAATGGCGACCCTGCCCACGCAGGAAACGCGGAGAACCGCTGCTTCCTGTGCCACACCTATCACAACTGGAAACAACGCGTGCACTTTCACAGCAGGTTCACGATTGAGGAGTTGACCGGAGCGAGGCCGCTGGGCTCAAGCAGCGAGGCGCAATCGTCGAGCGCGAAATAATAGTTCGAAGAGTAGTCCCCCCTCCCCCCTTACTAAGTAACCTCCGGAACCACCCAATTTGCATGATCGCCTGGCGAAAATCGGCGTGGGGTGGGGGATTACTTGGAATTTCCTCGCAGCTTCGCGAACGCCAGATTCCTGGCTAGCGCGCTGAGACCTGAAACAGGGAACTTTTTCGAATTGTCAAAGAGCCCAGGAGCAATGCCCGACCCAGAATGACCTATGATCGGCAAATTATCAACGATGTGATATCAAATGTGGTTTTCATGGCGGGCTTTCTATGGCCAAAACGAAAACCCCCACCCTCCGCGAAAAACGCGCGGAAGGGTGGGCCACCCGGCGGGTCATTGCTTCTTAGTTGTGGTTCCAGAAATTGCTGGCATTGGGAGTTTTAGCTTCGGTGGCCGAACCACTCCCTGTGCTATGGTGCATGTTCCGGTGGCGAGGGTATCACCGCAGCTGGCCTTACCGTTCGCGTCGCATCCACCTGATGCTACCTCTGTACTACCAATCTGACATGTCAGTTTCTGTCCCGCACTGACTTTTACGCACGCGCCGGTGCCGCCGCCGGTCGATACTGTCACGGTACCGTTGGAACATTTGATGCTGTTTGTCGCAGCACTCGCCAACGTCGCTGTGCCTAGACCCAATGTCAGCACTATCCCAACTACAAATGCTTTTTTCATGGCTAGCTCCTAGGTAGTTTCTAGTGTTGCAAGAAGCGTACTCCTACCGAAGGTTAACGTTTCTCTTAAAAAAGGCTGTTACCAGGGGTAGGAATCGCGTCATTGTGTTTGTTCCTTTGCAAGTAGTGATACAAGCCAACAAACCGTATCAAAGAACAATTTGCCGAGTGGCCCACCCTTCCGCGCGCTTTTTCGCGGAGGGTGGGGAAGTGGCTGACTGTCCGGCGCTTTTTGCGAAGCGGGGGGACTCTCGGAACGCAGCTGCCGGGCCGTGATCTGTTTCAACATTTGGATAGCGACAGCCAGGGGACTGCGCTTCGGCTCGCTGATCAGCAGATGCACATGCTCAGGCATGACCACGTACACAACAATGAAAAGCCGTACCAGCCTCGCACGCGCTCCATTGAGGATGTCATTCTGAGCGAAGCGAAGAATCTGGCGGTGCTCTGTCCCGCACGAAACCAGTGGCGTCGGCGTTGTAGCAGGGAAGTTTGTTCTGCTTAGGGTGATGTGGACGTTTTTTGCCGGCTGGCACCTGCACCGCTTCCTCGAGGCGGCGTCGAAAAACGATCCTCTTTGGTGGTCGAATCTTTGGTCGTGGTCGAATGGAGTCGCAGCCTGCGCATTCGCCGTGCTAGCTTTGCTGTACTTTTGGCGAGTCTGGCACACGATCCCCAAGTCAGCTCCCTGGCACAAATCCAACGGCTCTTCCCAACAGTCTGAGTAGTGCCGCCTCTAAAATCGTCCTTCACAAATCGTAAATCGTACTTTAATGGCTCAATGAGCCGATGATTTAATGATTCAATCTCCTTCAGTCCCCAAGGCATGGTCAGAACGTTATATCCATACGCCGGAATTTTCCAACGCTAAGACGAAAATCCCCACCCTTCGCAAAAAGCGCGAAAGGGCGGGCCACCCGGCCGGCATTCATTGCTGCCGGAAACCGACATTTGTCTCACCTCTCACCGGACTCTTTACAGGCTGTAAGCTGCCTTCCACTTGCATCCGAACGCAATGTAACGACGCCGAGGACTCTGCGCCGGGCAAGATTTCACGAAGTGCCCACTCAATGCGTGCTACCGAATCTTCGATGACACGAACATCATCATGCGAATAACGGGCATATTTGATAGCCTGCAGAGCATTGCGCACATGGTGATTCATGAGTCCTATCGTCTCTAGCCGCTCCGCCAGGTAGCGATGTCTGTGCCGCTGGTCAACGAAAAGGAGCACACCTACAAAGACTCCGCCGAGAATATTGTCACCCGTGCGCTGCCAGCCTGTCAGCCCATAGTGGACCGAGATTTGATCGACCAAGAGCAGAAGCAAAAAGACCACAACTGCTCCTAAGAGAGGCCGAGAAATATTCGCGTGGTATTTTATTTTTGGGTTCATGATTGGGCTCAATGGGCAACAGAAGCCGCGCGCATTCACTGATGGCAGCGGTCACATCATCTTTGTTCTGCTAGGTCACATTTATTCTGGGCTTAAGTGTCACATAGGTCCGTGATGGCGGTCACACACCCTATGGAATATCTGCACGTCAAAGGTAGTAGGTATATATGCCTTTATGAAACTCCTCGGAATTCCCGAGGCATGAGAAGGAGAAGAACATGTCTAGAAATAGAATCATTCAAGTATCGAGTCTGGCATTCCTGTTGGCTGCATTCCTGTTTGTGGTTCGGCCGGCGCTGGCTGGTGGGCCGGCGAAGGATTCCGACGATGTATCGAAATTGCTTTCCCAGGTGAAAAGCGAGGCTATTGAGCTGCAGTACGATACGTCGATCATGGAGTCTTTTACCCGTTCCAATTTGGCATGGGAAAGCCATTCAGGCAAGATCAGTCAAATCAAGGAACACGTGAACAACCTAGGCAAAACGCTCACCAAGCTCAATGATGCGCGTAACACCGCCTCTCCCTGGCAGGAGCAGGCGATTGATCGCATTACTCCTTTGATGAAGGACCTGGCTGAAAATGTGAGTGCGACGATTCGGCGCCTCGATGAGAACAAAAACCATCTTCAAAATCCTGAGTACAAGGATTACCTTTTAGCCAACCACGAGATGACAACTGAGGTTGTAAACCTGGTTAGCGACTATGTGGAGTATGGCAAGGCCAAGGCGAAAGTTGAGAGACTGGCAGAGCGTCTTGAAACACCCTCAGGATTGCAATAAGTTTAGGGGGTGGACGAAAGTCCACCCCATTCTTTATCCCGCGCTATGGGCTGCAGCAATGTTGGGAAGAGTGCTCTGGCACCGTAAGAAAAAACAAACATCACCAGCATAGGCAGTGCATCTCGTGTGCTGTTATGTTGACAATGAACTTTGTTCCCACTCGCGCTTGACGCGCGAATGGGGCACCCAGGTCTGTGTGAGCCACCCGTCTGGGCGCCTACCAGCAAAACTTGCCCATGAGTATCGTTGCCGTGTGGCCACCCTTCCGCGAGCTTTTTCGCGGAGGGTGGGGAAGTTTAGCTTCCTTCTCGAGTCAGCTTGGGAGTTCTTCCCAAGCGCTCTCGTCGTCGCGCAGTCCACGGAGATTCTATTTCAACTCTGCCTTCCACTCCGGTTTGCCAGTGACGGAAGCTGCTCCAGGGCCATTCTCCCGGATGTTTCACCAACCCCCGCTTGACCGGATTCATATGCATGGAGTCGAGCTTTTCGGCGTACTTGCCTTCGCTCCACAAGTTGAAGTCGTAATAACGCCGTTCCCAAAAAGGATCGGGTGGCCCACCCGGGCAGCGCCGCACGCGCTCCATTGAGGATGTCATTCTGAGCGAAGCGAAGAATCTGGCGGTGCTCTGTCCCTCACGAAACCAGTGGCGTCGGCGTTGTAGCAGGGAAGTTTGTTCTGCTTAGCGTCGACCACTCTGATCGCGGGCTTGCTGAAATCGCTTCAGTCCCCAGGGCATGGTCAGAACTTTATATCAATCGCCTATGAACTTTCCACGACCGAAACGAAAACCCCCACCCTCCGCGAAAAACGCGCGGAAGGGTGGGCCACACCGACCCTGGCATTAAGGACGGGAAGAAGCAGACACAAAGTCTCTGTGAACTTCATCACTCTTTCGGAACCAATCTAATTGTTATGGGTTGGGTATGGTCTGAAGCGGAAAAAGACACGTTCGAAGCCATTCTTGCTTGGTTCGTCATGATGTCCCGCACCGTGTATTCAAATCCTTCGATTGCTGGAAACGAAAATTTACCCGATGCATCGGTATTAACCGTCCCTGCCCAGGTGGCCATCCCGTCCCTATGTGTTGCGATATTGGCACCTATATGTTTTGCGGGTTTGCCATCTGGAAGCAGCACAACGAAGTCTACTGGTGTGCTCTGTAATGCTACCGGCAGACGAAAATCACATCGCAGCGATTCGGTACTCTCGTTGATTTCCACAGCAGACGCAGTTGCTTCAGTACTTACTCCAGGCCAGTACAGCGTCGGGTAGGGATATTTTCCCGTTGGAACCTGGTAGAGGTTCAGAACGACTTTGTAAGAGCCAGGAGCAACGCCGGAAAACGAATACATTCCGCTCTCGTCCGTTCTCACGTCTGTCTCGATGAGAGGATCCGACTTTTGATTAGGGCCACTGCCCTCAATGCGGATTAAGTTCACGCCCATTCCAGCGGGCGGTGGCGAACCATCGGGACGAGAGACACGCCCGGTGACAGTGCCCGGCCAGATTTTACGCAACACGACATCGTGTATGGCGCAGCCACGGGCTGGGACTTTTCCTGAGTCGTGCTCTGGTTCCTCTTCACGAAACCCGGGCTTATCGGTTCGTGCGACGTATGAACCGGGTTTTAGTCCGGCAAATGTGTACCGCCCCTCGCTGTCGGTCATAGTGGTCAGGAACTTTCCCTCACCCTGGATCTCAACCGCCACATCGGAAGCGGGACTTTTTGTTTCCGTGATATCGTCAGCAACGATCGTGACTTTACCTGTGAGTGTTGCCGTGGGAGCTGTGGTGGAGAGGCTGTTTAGAAAAGCCAAGTCCTCACTGGCATACTTTGCATTCCTGCTGCGCGTACAGCTACCGGATGGCAAGGCACCAGTCCCAGGATCGTAGGTGTAGATGAGGTACTGCTCACCCACGCGTAGCGGCGGGCCACCACACATCCCGTCGTCAAAGAGGGTGACGGTATCGGAGGAAATGCCCTTATACGCCTTGTCGATCTGCACGCGAGCCCGCACTACGTAGTTGTCTGTGGTTTCAAGCGCGTCTACGACTGTTCCTAGAAATATTATTGGGGTCCCAGCATATGCGGCACACGGCGGCGGTGGAGGAGCGCATTCGCAAGCCAGCGCACTCGGCGACGCGAGGGCGAGGTTGATAGCAGCCACAAGCAGCGCGACAACGCCTCGGCGGCCCACGCGGAACGACCCATACAGTCCCGCAGATACTTTGCTAAAGCGCGTTTTTGTTGGTCGGAATAGAGTCATAGAAGGCCACAGCCTCTCTCAATATATATGAACGTCGAGCGTGAATTTTCTTGCAACATATCAGCAGATGCATATGCTCGCACATAACCACGTAGCGCCCAGACGGTCTTGAGGATACTGGCGCTTAGAGGTATCGTGAATAAGTGCCAGACGAAATCAACATAGACGAAAAATTTGCGCGCCTTCAAGATGCCCTTCAGCGGGATAACGGAGAAGACGTCCAAGATGCAATCTTCGACCTCGGCGGCATAAGAAACGATTGGGCAGAAATTCCGGACGAAGTTGTGGAGCGTCTTTTGACTCTGCTTAGAAATGAAGATATGTGCAAATCCCCATGCGCCGGCCACGTGCTTAATTTCTTTGAATTCGAATCTAAGAGACTCACAGATCGCGCGAAATGGCTTTGTATCGGTTTCTTGAACGCGCATGGGGATGAGTTCTCAGATGTGCGCAGTCAGCAAGTCGTGACCGAGTTGCGTCACGGTCTTTATGGGGATTGGCTAAAGATGAAGAAACCAAATGCCCAACAGTGGAAGGACTATCAGAAGATGCGGGGAGATGGAGACAAGGACTGAAAAGCCTGCGCGAGCGAACCGCAAGAGCTATGACCTATTTCAAAGATCTCACCATCTACGAATACACCCCACTACTTGTCCGCCCTGGAAACAATATCGGGTGGTTAGGGCGCGGGCGCCCGTTCCCTACAGCGACTCCGAGCCAAGAGGTGCTCGATCTCCTCTGGCTCTTCTGCTCGATTTCGGTCCAGCCTACGAGAGGCTTTCATGTTTGTGAATTCTGCCTTGGCGGCGGCAATCTGTATTACGCCGAAAGGAAGGGCGAAAGGCTCAAGCTGGGCACAGCGGAGATACGCGTATTCTCCGGGCAGGGGCACATCTATGCGGCGCCTAATCTGATCTATCACTACGTGGCGGTCCACCACTACAGGCCACCCGATGAATTTCTGCGGGCCCTGCGGGAGGGGCCCCGGCTTCCGAATCGGGAATACTTTGATGAACTGGCCAAACTGGGTGTTGAATGGTGCAAGACACCCCCGGGCGCTCCCTGAGGCCACCTGTCCTACCATCGGATTTGCACGTGAATGTGAAGAATTTGTGGAGGACTTGAAGAGCAACGTTTATTTGCTGAGCTTCTCTGTGTAGCCAATGATAGGTGAGTACAAGGTCATCTTGATCAAACTGGCCGTGGCAAATACCGCCAACATCGCCGCCAATGTCGTGACTAGGGAAACAATCTTATCGCGCATGATGATTTCTTTCAGCACCACAATCATTGCAGCACTACCAAATAGTAGGGGATAAACGTACACGCGCGAAGCCAGTACAAAGCGTACCCATAGGGGCAGCGCCGCGTCCAGGCCGGCGTAAAATTGACTCAGTGTCTGGGTAAAACCGGTTAGATCGAAATAAGCCCAGGCAAAATACCCACAAGCCAACAAGCTCCAAGCCCAGGCAACAATCTGTACAGACTTGTTATTCATTGCTGCCGCCCAACTTTATCCGGAATATTTTCATTGCAATCATAATAACGCTTTTGCCAAAACGGTTTTGCTCGATCAAGAGCGCGCAGCTTCTGGCCGTGTTTTGTTTCAACATCTGGATAGCGACAGCCAGGGGGGACTGCGCTTCGGTTCGCTGATCAGCAGATGGACATGCTCAGGCATGACCACGTAACCAACAATGAAGAAATCGTACCAGCCGCGCCCGCGCTCCATTGAGGATGTCATTCTGAGCGAAGCGAAGAATCTGGCGGTGCTCTGTCCCTCACGAAACCAGTGGCGTCGGCGTTGTAACAGGGAAGTTTGTTCTGCTTAGGGTCGACCACTCTGATCGCGCGCTTGCTGAAATCGCGTTAATCCCCAGGGCATGGTCAGAACTGTATATCGATCGCTTATGGACTTTCTACGACCGAAACGAAAACCCCCACTCTCCACGAAAACGCGCTGCAGGGTGGGCCACGCGGTCATGCTCCGGCACAGGGCTGATAGAACGGTATAAAATCATTTAGCGTGGATTTTGGCGGCATTTTCAGGAGGCGCTCATGACCGACAATCTGGAACAGCTTGAGAAAGATTGGCCTGAACGAAGACCCAAGCCTATTTCTGCTCAGGGTGTAGTGAAGATGAACTTGGCATTTGCTATTTTTTTTTCGGTTTGCGTTGCACTCGTTGGAGCTGACCGCATAATGCCTCACCACGCAGACAAGTGGGTTCTGGATATCATTGGTCTGAGTCTTGTGATCGTGCTTCCCTGGTTGAACGCCATTGTTACTTACCGCCGAATCAAGAAAGTGGTCGCCTCCGGCAGTTCACCATCGGACGTTCTGCTGTATATACGCTACCAAGGCGTCCAGATGCTCACTTCGATGTTTGCCGTACTGATGGGGCTCATCGTGCTCATTCCCCGCGGTCGCTGATTACGTTAGCTTCAAATCTCGCGCACCAGGAAAGACTGGGTGGCCCACCTGTTCCTGTAAATTTCCTACTGCGCAGCCCCCCACACTCTGCGAAAACGCGGGAAGTGTGGACCACCCCGGCCCAAAGAGTAAGGACGATTGAAAAAAGTTTAGATCAGGCCATCCGTCCCAGAGTAAACTTAGCAAATGAAAGAGAAAGGCTTTTGGACGCGCCCCCGCCGGTATTTGGACATCGGTTTCAAAATAGCAGTTGGTGTCACAATCTTACTGGTCCATGAATGGCGGTATTCATTGGTCTTGTTATGCATTGTGGGAGGCGGCACGCTGATTGCACTGCTCATGAAGCTCCTGCGTCGTAAAGACCGTATGCTAACCATTACTGATATTCACTAGAGTTTATTTGGCTGGGTGCCCCCTCATCCGTTAAATCTGTACACTAACTATGAATCCGTTCTAACATTTTGAAAGAGGTATTCTCATGGCTACTTCAGAACAAAATGAGGCCATTGGTCAATTCAAGCTGTTACGGCTCGAAAAGAAAATGAAGTTGCTTAAAGCTACTCATGGCCCGAAGCATTCCTCAACCATCACCGGCATCATTACGGGTTTGTCCGCTCCAATCGTCGTGACTCTCTCCGACAAATTCTTTCCGCACAACTATGCAATGATGCTCCTATTGCTCTTGCTTCCCACAATTTGGTCCGTCGGTTACGAAGCCAGAAGCGCGAATTCGAGGCTTGACGCTCTTATCCAACTCATTGGCGACGAAAATTTGGTTAGTGAGAAAAACTGAGGTCAAGTGAAAGCCTACGTCGTGAAATTAGGAGAGGCCGGGTGGGCCACCAGCCGGATTCATGTGCATGTAGTCAAGTTTTTCGGCGTACTTACATTCGCTCCATAAGTTGAAGTCGTAATAGCGCCGTTCCCAAAAAGGATCGGGCGGGCCACCCGGCTAGCGACACAGCGCGCAAACATCTTTCTCGAAGCTGGGAAACTCACGCCGGGCCTCCGCGATCACGTCTCCGGGTGGCTTTCTTGCCGCCGCGTGGTCCTTCGCGAAGGCGGCAAAGGCGTCGTTCGGCTCTCGTTTGAGTCCGGGATAGGCGACGGCCTCGTAAGGGCCAAAGCCTCCGGCGAGGAGCCACAAGTAGTCGGCGAAGTTCCTGGCCACCACGCCTAGCTCGCCTTCAGAGCCGAAGAAGACGATTGGCTGCTCGAGCAACTCCGCATTTGGCCTCGCGAGCCAGAACGCGGCGTATCCTCCGCTGCCGTCCTGGCCGAATATGCGGTACTCGCTTCCAGTGAGGTCATCGTTGCCGGTCCACGCCTGGATCCAGGAGGCGTTCTCACTCGCAGACTTGAATTCCTCGTAAGGCTCGAAGTCGATCCCCTCGCCGTCGGCATAGTCGAAAGATAACTTGTGAAGGTCCGTAAGTAGTGGCGGAAAGGCAGTTTCGAACTCACTCATCCGTGTCTCCGACGTAATCCCTTCCCTGGGGGAAGTTTAGCTTCGTTCTCGCGCAGTCCACAAAGATTCTATCTCAAACCCTCCGCGAAAAACGCGCGGAAGGGTGGGCCACCCGGCCCTTCGTTAAAGGAAACAACGTGCGTGACATAGAAATAATTTTCATGTATTCATTTCTGATGAAACAAGCGAGCGGTGGCAAATGGAAGATGGCGGCGTTTATTTTTCTTCTTTTTATCCTTATCTTGGTCCTTTATCAAGTTGTGAGGACTGCACCGTGATGCCGACTGACGTTCCTCACACCCTGGATGACGAACATGGCATGTGTAAACAGTGCGGCCACCCTTTTAATCCTCACCTTGTGATTGCCTATGACCGAGATGATCTTTACAGAGGCGGGATAATCCGCTGTCCGGTTCCGGACTGCAAATGCTTCCATACCTGGGACTTTAAACCGAAAATGGAATGACAGTGACCAAAGCTTTTGTCATCATCGGATTGCTTCTCATCGTGCTTGCTTCGATAGCGATTGGGATACGCCGTCATTGGTTAACGACCATCAAGTTGACGCCGGTAGATATGCCAGTCTCCATGGCAATCGGTCACATTAGCACAGGCGACTTCAAAATTGATATCAACTATTCCTATAAGATGGCGCTGGATTTTGATCGTGACTCCTATCCTGATCAGACCCTCGCTTGCCTGACTGGAATCGAAACTCACCATGAAGAATGTGCTGGCATGCCATCTCTGGTAGACGTTCGGTGGGTTGTAACCAGTGACGGAAAAGTGGTAGAGGAAGGAACCACGGACGACCAAGGTGGCGGTTATTGGGGAGATCATCTCGGCCGTGAATTGGGTCTCTTCAATGCGAGAGCCGGGCAGCATTACAAGGTTGATCTTGAGTTCCTCCAAGATGGCAGCCGCCTGGCAGCGGCACATCCGCGATTAATCATATTTCCGGGTCCGGAGTTCGGCGGTGAGTTGGGCGCTACCTATCTTTACGTCGAATTACTGGCCGTGATCTGCGCTGGCGTTGGAGCACTACTGATTCTTGTGTCGTTCCTCTTGCACAAAGCCAGAGTGCAGGAAGCCAAGTGGGCGATGGAGTCCGCGCAAGAATAAATCCCACACGCGCTTGGCGCGCGAGTGGGGTACCCATGTTTGTGTGGGCCACGCATTATAAAAGGGCGCCCTTTTGGAGTAGTCTGCAGTGATCTTCAAGCACTCAGCTTACTCACGAAAGGAACACCCTTATGAATGACACCAAGTTTATTGGT
>Ga0070730_10005738_pt1 | contig 10667 bp, 11 predicted proteins | sample Coa_R1_3_FD_66447 | JGI IMG/M metagenome (GOLD analysis project Ga0070730, IMG submission 66447) | Surface soil microbial communities from Centralia Pennsylvania, which are recovering from an underground coalmine fire - Coalmine... | ecosystem: Environmental > Terrestrial > Soil > Unclassified ... | reverse complement strand
TTTAGGTCTGCAAAGTCTTGTTGTTCCTTTTCGATAAACTCATTGACTGTCGGCTTATTGCCACCGTGCCATGATACGAAGATTATCGTGCTTGCACTATCTTTTAGGCAGTCAACAATATCTCGAATGATTGCATATAGTGTTTCCGGCTTCAGCGATATCGTACCCTGGAAACCAACATGCTGCCAGGAGGGGCCGATGGGGATATGTGGCAAGAATATGACTTCCGGCAAGGCTGTCTGAACATTCTCCATAAGGGCGTTTTGGATGAAGTTATCTGTACCGAGCGGTGCGTAGCGACCGTGCTGCTCGGTTGCGCCAAGCGAAACGAGAAATACATTCTTTTTATTGAGTTTAGGGTCAAAGGTGTTGAAATCTGATAATTGCATAGTTGTCATTATACAGGATAGGTTAGCCCTCCCACTGTCTGGCTATTGTAAGGCCATAACTGGCCGCCTCAAGGTCGTTCAGACGTGGGGTGCTCCACCTTGACGCGTCCAGTTCTGACCTTGCCCGTTCGACAGAGCGGGAGGTCGAACGCTCGAAAGTTTCAGAAGTAACTTTACGAGGAGGTTTGCTATGCAGACAGAAAACGCAGTTGAGATTGCGAAGTTGAATGATGCGTTTCGGCACAGTGGTTTTGGTATCACGGTGACGCCTGGCGTACAGGCGGTAGAAGATTTGTCGGGTTTGATTGACGAGGTGCGTAGGTTTAACGAGTTTACTGAGGATAATGACCCATACGGTGAGCACGATTTCGGTACTGTCCACTGGTACGGCGAAAAAGTGTTCTGGAAGATAGATTACTACGACCAGAAACTTGAATATGGCGAGGAGCCATTATCGCCGGATTGCAGACGGGTACTGACCGTTATGCTGGCAAGCGAGTATTAGTTCACTGGCTCTTTAAGTATAACCCGGGAGCTGGGTAACTGGCTTCCGGGTTTTGATTTCGTGAAGGAGATTTAGGTTATGTGTAAGTCAAAAGGTTATAACGGATGGAGCAATTACGAGACGTGGGTGGTTGCGCTTTGGCTCAATAACGATCCGGCCAGCTACAATGCGCTTGAGGCGATCAAGGCCGAGGACGAGAGCGAGTATCACAAAGCAGAGAGCTTAGAAGAACTAGTACGTGAACTGTATGAGTTTGAGCCAGTAGGCATTGTTGCCGACCTGGTTAATTCTGCGTTTGCTCAAGTGAATTGGGCAGAGATTGTGACGGAAAGGTAGCTCCGCCTGTCCTGAGCACGACGATAAACTACTCAAACAGGCGAACAAAAGACTTGGGGCTGAATACACTTGACCAGATGCGGTCAGAGTTTCCGCCCAAAGCTTTTAGATCGGTTGCAAGTACGTAAATCTCGTCTTCATCCATCCCCATATTTTCAAGCTTCTTGCGTGCTGTAAACAAAAAACTGTTTTTGTCATTACCATGCCTGAGGATAAAACCAATGTGCGGATAGTCACCGTCCCAACCTTCATCTTCGCTGTGCCTAATGATTTCATCAAAACGCTTTCGAGCAATATAAAGCGGTTTGTCGTCCATAACGACAATAACAGCCTCTTTGTTGTCTGGTGTACGAATGTAGAGGTCTGGCCGGTTCTTGGGGAACTGACTGAAGCGGTTGATCTCGGCCTTAGTGAATATATTGGTATCAGCTGGCAGGAAATGATTAAGGATGGCGTAGCAATGCGCGGCGGCGAGGCAACGTTCGATAAACTCTGGCGTGGCGACGTCATTCTTGTAGAGCGCATGGACGGTAGATTCTTTGACATCGAGGAGTCTACGAACGGCTGTAACGCCTTGCTTGTTCAGGTAATAGTAGGCGGCCTTTCGGTCAATCCGGAACTCCTTCTCATAAACTTTGCTGACTAGCTTTTTATCAACTAATGCTTCTAGGGCTTGATAAACACCTTGACGACTAATACCCATAACCTGAGCTGCTAACTGTGCTGATATAAAACGAAATTTGAATAATGATTTCAGTATTCTTTGCTGTTGAACTGTAATTTTTACTTCTTCCTGGCCTGCTTCCATATATATCTACTCTCCTATACGTAAGTATATATAAAGAGAGAGTGTTTTGTGAATGTCTCTATCTGTTAATTTGTACCCTTCTAATTGCTATGCACTGCAAGTATTTTCTGCGCCAAACGCATTGATATTTATAAGTAACTAGTAGTATAATTACTAGTAGATTGAGCGTCAACAGGAGGATATATGTCGCGCCCACAGGGGAGCAAGAACAAGGGACAAAAGCTCGCTACGCCCGATACAGTGCTGTTCAGCACCGAAGAGCGGGTAAATTTTCTTGCCGATCTAATCGTAGCTCGCATAGCCGAGGACGAGGCTGAGGGCTTTCCTCTGCTCAACGCACTAAAGAAAGAGACTAACGATGTACCCACACAGCTCACCACACAATAGTCTGATGCCAAAACTTCGTAGAGGTGTCCTGGCGGTACGTGTATCAACCGTAGGCCAAGGTATCGATGGCGATTCGCCCGAGGCACAGATCGAACAAGGCAAACGCTATGCAGCTAGCCACGGCATAGAGATAGTCAACATCTTAACGTTTTTGGAGTCTGCGGCAGGCGTCAATCAGCCAATGCAACATGTTATTGACTATGCCATAGACCCTAAAAATGAAATTGAAGTTGTATTGGTTAAATCCATTGACCGCTTTACCCGCGCTGGCGCGACGACCTACGCTCTACTAAAGCAGCAGCTTGAGCCACGCAATGTTCAGCTTGAGGATATGTATGGTGTCATCAGCAACATAAAGATAAACACGCTTGAGCACCTTGGCATGGAGTATAAATGGAGCGTTACTACACCTTCCCGCAAGACAGAGCTGCTTGAGGCTGAGCGCGCCAAAGACGAAGTCCGCGATATCCTGACTCGCATGATCGGCTCGTCTATTCGTTACACTCAGATTGGCTACTGGCCACGTGGCGCATACTATGGCTTTAAGACACAGAAGGTCGAAACAGTTAATGGCAAGCGATCGATCTTAGTACCCGAAGATGAGGGCAATAAAGCCGCCATCATCCGCAAGATGTATGAGATGCGTGCCAGTGGCCTTTACGCCGATGACCAGATTGCCAAAGAAATGAATCGGCTTGGATTTCGTACTCCGATCAAGGTAATACGCGACAAGGTAGACCGCACTAAGATAGTCAGACGTAGCGGCAGCAAGGAAATGACCGGCAAGCTGTTACGAGAATATGTTGCCAAGACAATTTATGCAGGCGTGAATACCGAGAAGTGGACTGGCGATAAACCAGTGCTCTGTAAGTTTGATGGTCTAGTATCCATCGAGCTATGGAACGCCGCCAACCGTGGTAAGTGGGTTATTGCGCTCAACCCAGACGATCCAGAACACCCCACCGTAAACCGTGCCCCGAAACAGGAAAAATTCGTCAAAAAGAACGTGTATAACGGTGAATTTCCCTACCGCAAGATCGTCACATGTCCTGAATGTCGCAACCCGCTTCTGGGCAGCGCCTCACGCGGTAAACTTGGCAAATACTACCCTGCATATCACTGTAGCCACCATGGACACTACTTTCGCGTTCCTAAAGATGATTTCGATGAAAAGATAAATGCATTTGCTGCGCGTGTTAGTGTCAATCCTGAGCGATATGAGGAGGTCATCCAAGCCGTCCTAAAGGTCTGGGAACGGCGTCAAGCACGCACGCAGGACGAAGGCGCCATGCGTACCAAAAAGCGCCAGGAGCTTGAAGCAGAGGCTCGTGTGATTGTAGACAAGATGCGGTTGGTATCATCGCCAACGGCAATTAAATACATGGAGGAGGATCTGACAAAAATAGAGCAGCGAATCAATGATTTAGATACTCGTGCAGATGAGCAAATAACGGAAGGAGGCATCGATATGCCGACAATCTTGACATACGTAAAATACTTCGTGGAACACCTTAAAGATTTGCTCATTGACCACTGTAATCCGATCATGCGAGCACGTTATTTTGGTGTCATTTTCGATCAGGTTCCAAGCTACGCAGAAATAGCCTGTGGAACACCCGAAATATCAAAAATTCCAGGGGTAAATGAGCTTTTTAAGCTCACAAATCCTGGAATCGTTGATCTGGTGCGCGAGAGAGGACTTGAACCTCCACAGGATTGCTCCCACTACCACCTCAAAGTAGCGCGTCTACCATTCCGCCACTCGCGCGTTGACTTTGGTATTTTACGGTGTTTGGGCAAAAAACTCAAGAGCATTAGGAGCGGGGCATGTGCTGGTACAGGTGGTCGAGCGTATAGCTGGAGCGCAGCAGGGGCTTGATGCTTTCGAGCGTGCTGCCCAGCTTGACGCCCGGGTTGAGCGTACCGTAGGGGTCAAAAATTTGTTTGACCTTGCCGAAGAGCGCGTACACCTCCGGGCCGTACAGTTTTTCGAGGTATGGTGCCCGCAGTCGGCCGTCGCCATGCTCGCCGCTGGTGCTGCCACCCAACGAAATCACCAGGTTGTAGTATTCATCGAGGATGCGGAAGGCTTTTTGGCGGTCGCCCACCTGGCCGAGGTCAAGGAATGGCTGCATGTGCAGATTGGCATCGCCGGCATGGCCCCATACGGCCGCTTGCAGGTGATTGCGGGCAAACAGTTGGTACACGCCTTCGAGATATTCACGGAAACGCTCCGGCGGCACGACGCCGTCTTCGATAAGGGGCAGCGCTTTGACGCCGCCATCGCCATGAGCCACGATGGCCGCCGAGGCGTGACGGATTTTCCACATACTTTCTTGGCGCACCGGGTCGGTCTCGGACACAACCTGCACACTGTACTTTTCAAGTACTTTCTGGGCTTTTTTGGCGGCCTTCTTTTGCGCGCGGTCGCCAGGGTCGTCAAACTCGACCAATAGTACTGCCTTGGGAAATGGCTTGGCAATGACATCTTTTAACTGATTTGGATTAAGCTGGTCGACCACGGCTAGGAGCTGTTCGTCTACCATTTCGACGGCGCTCGGAAGGTCGGACAAGGCGCGCAGTTCGAGGACGGCGCCCTGCAGTTTTTCTAAGTCGTCGAAATGGGCGACCAGCAAGGTGGTAGTCGGATTGTACGGCGCGGTGTCGAGCACTATCTCGGTTATGATGCCGAGCGTGCCCTGGCTGCCGACGAACAGCGGAGTAAGGTCGAGTGACCCGTCGCGCCGCTTTACTTCTGCTAATGCATAGCCGGCCGAATTTTTGGTAACGCCTAGGCGCGTTTTTTCAAGCAGCTGTTGGCTTTCGTCGCACAGGGCGTCGATGGCGCGGTAGATTTCGCCTTCGAAGGTAGCAAGACCCAACTTTTTATTTAGTTCTCCCTTCTTGAGCCGCATCGTTTCAATGACTTCACCATTGGCGAGCACCACGCGCAAACCTTGGACAAAGTCGCGCATAGCGCCATATTTTACACTCTTTTCGCCACTGGCGTTGTTGGCCACCGCGCCGCCAATAGTGGAATATTCGAGGCTGGCCGGATAGGCCGGCACAAAACGGTCGTGCGTTTGCAGCGTTTGTTGCAGCTTGCCGAAAGTGACGCCCGGTTCTACGGCCACGATACCACTTTTATCGTCCAGCTCGAGAATACGGTGCATGTGCGCTGGAAAGGCCAGCATAATACCGCTGCCCAGTGCCGCTCCGGATTGGTCGGTTCCGGCCCCGCGCGCGGTAATAGGTATGACGCGCCCTCGCTCGGCGAGCTGCCAGGTAAAACGGGCGGTTTTGCGCACATCGTTTTCACTGCGCGGATACACCACCAGCGCCGGCGTTACCGTAAAAATGCTGGCATCAGTTGCAAAGTAGCGCCGCGCATCGGCCGAGCTCATTACTTCGCCAACCAAATGCTCTTGCAAATAATGCGCCACCTTGCTCATGAACTACGTCTACCTACTTACTGTTTGATTCTAGAGGTTATAGTACCACAAACCGCTTGCGTTTACGCCCCGGTTATCCACCCTACTCTTTGGTAACGGTGATATTGCTCGCGGCGCGCTCCACGGTAGCCAGGTCGGTCGCGCTGGGAGTTCCGCTGAGGTTTATGCAACTGCGCTCCACAACGGCGCGTTCACCATCCTTCAGAATCGCCACGCTGTAGTGGTCGGTCTCGTGCTTGTTGCCCACACTCGTGGTAAAGGTAAGTGTGGGAAGACTAAATGTAGCTGTGCTATCCTGCGCGTCCTTAAGGATGATAGCGGCATCGGCGCGCGGACCGTCTACCGTCGCACCAAGCTTGCGCAAATTATCAAGCTGCGGGTTCACAATGCCGTTAAGGTCCGTGCCTGGCAATTGTGCTGCCGAGTACAAGCCGAAATTAAAGTCACAGTACTTGTCGCTTGTGCCGCCTTTGAGCACAAAGGCCTGCCCGCCGGCAGCGCCGGTTTGCGGTGTATAGTTGCTGGTGTCCGCGGGCGCATTAAAGCTTATTTTGTTAAGCGTGGAAAGGTCGACGGCATTTTTAGCACTCTTGTTGGATTCTTGAGCCGCTGTTGTAGCTGCCGTGTTCTTCGTTTGGTTTGAAGCACCGTGCATAAAGCCTACAAGAAATGCGACCACAGCCCCCAGTACAATTAAACCCCCTACCACAATAAGGACGACCACGAGTACGTTGGGTTTGTGCTGCTGGGAGTTGGCGCTCATAAATGGCCCGCCGGCGGGTGTGCCCGATGGATTAGCGGGACCCGATCCGGCCACCGGGCCAGCACCGAAGGCTGAACCCGAACCTGATTGTTGCGATCCGTCTTGCGGAGTCGGCTGTGCACCGATTACCGGTGTAGTTTCCTTGCCCTCCCCGTTTGCCGGTGGCTGTTGATTGTTCGTTGGATCCATGGTTTCCCTCCTAATATGAGATCATTCGTTACACGCCGGTCCATTATACCATTAACCTTTATATGCGCTGAAGCGCGGCAGCCAACGCGGCACCTTCCGGCGATAGGCCTCGTAGCTGGCGCCAAATGTGCGACGCAGGTTCGGCTCTTCCTGCCAGGCAAAGTAACAGGTATTGACGGTAAAAAAGATGATCGCCCATACACCGAGCGCGTACGAACCGAACCCGATTGCCTCGCCGACGATCATGCCGAGCACGCCGCTAATCATGGGATTGCGGCAATAGCGATAAGGCCCGGCAATTATAAGCTTACGGGTAGGGTTCCAAGGCGCCAGGGTTCCCTTCCCTACGGTTACGAATAGCCGGAAGGTCACTACAAACAGCGCGCAAGCCGCGGCAAATAGGCCTGCGCCGGCAAGTGTCCACACGCCCACACCCTTTACAGGATAACTCCAGAGTAGCCAGGCAGGTACAAATACGACCGTAGTGCAAGGCATGAGGAGCGCGCCCGCGTGCGCAATGAGGGAGGGTTGAGCCGAACGGTTGGCAGTGTTTGGTTTCTTCATATCAACCTAACAGGCCTGCTACGATTGTCCGGTTGCTTCCTATTAAGTGCACCGAGATCAAGCATAGCCCCTCCTGTTGTGTTCGTTACTTCTAGTATAAACCAAAACCGCAAGAGCCATACCGGGCAGGTGCGTTGTGTCGGCAGTGACGACCTTCAAGATAGTGTCTATATACTATTAAACTATGGCCGCACTAGAGTATGGTGTTCCAGAGGATCGTTCCGGCGTGTTCACCCGGACTGGTTTGCAATTATCGGAATTGGGGCTGGGATGCTATCCGTTCACCGATCATTGGCACGGAGAAGCTTTGAGCGATCAAAATATCGTGGAGTTTATCCATCTCGCCATCTCTAATGGCATAAACGTTATAGATACCAGCGAAATGCATGCTAATGGGCGCATTGAATCACTTGTCGGCAGGGCAATAAAAGACCGTCGGGACGAGGTGGCAATTGTAACTAAGGGCGGGTTTATGCAGCGATTTCTCGATGGCTCAAGCTACTGGGAAATCGACGCCTCCGCCAATAATCTCAGACGGGCCATTGATGGCAGCCTCCAGAGGCTCAACGTTGACTATATTGATTACTATCTGAGTCATTTTCCCGATCCACGTACGCCGCTTGAAGAAACACTCGGTGTGCTTGAGCAAGCACAACGTGCAGGCAAAATTGTTGAGTTTGGATTTTCGAACTATACTGCATCGACTGTTGAGCGCGCATTAGAACTCGCGCCCGGACTTGGTGCGCTGCAATATCACTATAGTTTACTCGATCGGAACATTGAAGGCTCCATTATGTCTATGAGCAGGCGAAACAATATACTTCTCATGGTGTACCGGGTGTTGGAGCGAGGGTTGCTAACGGGGGTGCTGCCTGAGGTTCACGACGTGGCAAGGAATCGTTACACTATGTTTCAGGAGCCGTGGCTCTCGGAAATAACCAAAAAGGTAGCGGTACTCAAAGATATAGCCAACGCCTACGGGCGGACGCCAGCACAGGTAGCCTTGCGTTGGGCCCTATCACATCCGGAAGTAAAAGTAGTATTGGTAGGCACACGTTCAAAAACACAATTAGCCGAAGCACTCGGCGCACTCGGCTGGACCTTACGCGAACAAGATATAACGTCCCTGGACAATACCTTCGCACCGCTAGCCTTTAGACTGCTTTCCGACTGACCGCGTTCTTACAAACAAAAATAACTGCTCCGCCTTGACACCCAGGCGTGGGCAGCACGCCTTCGTACATAGGCGTATGCTCTTTACCTCTTCCAGGCAACACAAAAAACCTCCTCGGTCAAACGGAGAGATTTTTACTAGCCTAAGGGTGTTTAAGAAAGCAGCGGTTTTGACGGCGTGTCACCCTTACCCAGCAGATCGCCTAGCTCGGAGTGCAGGCCGCGGATAATCGTGCCGATTTCCTCGGGGGGCAATGTTTCTAGAGGCGCGTCGTGGCGCTGGATTTTTGTGACTAGTCCTCTAACACCGATGCCCATCACGACGCCACTGGGCAGCACGCATAGACGGGCTCCCACGCCATCGCGGGTAATGACATAGTGCGAAACCACCACATCTTCATCGGCCGCTTCGGGGTTGGGAGTGGACCAACTAATGTAGTTGATGCGTTCCGGGTACTGCGTATTGTCGCGGACCATTATGTTTACCTGCTTGTTTTGCTCATCTTCGCCAACAAAGCCAGTGACATTGTCGCGGGCGTCCAAATACGGCCTAAGAGTAGTGTGCCGGCCATCAGTCTTACCTTCCACCGCTAACTCTATTTGGTGGCGCAAGATAAGACTAGTAAGGTCGTACGCTCCCTTTATACTGAACCGCTCGCTACTCAGATCAGCTGGCGGCGTTACGGTGTTCCAGAAGCTAATAAGTGCGTTGCCGAGGCGACGATGCGTTTCCGGCGCAAGCCCCACCAGTGACGTAGTCTGTCGTTCTTCGTCCGGCGCTACCAGATGGGTGCGCATGGCGTCGATAAGAGCACCTATGGCAAGCGGTACCCTAGTTGCCGGCTCAACAAGATTGTTATAGCTAACGAGTAATCTGCCGTAGCGGCTTCCGGTAGCATGGAGGTCGACGCCTTCCACCCACATTTTGTCGCCGGTGCCATCGGCGCCACTCGCAACACCGAAGTAGCGGCGCGACAGATCTTGCGGTGGCAGCACGACGAAATTGGTCGAGTTCGGGTCGGCCGGGTTGCGCCACACAAACGAACTGACATTCTGCGGCGAAGAGCCCGCCACATGCAAAAAGTATTGTCTGGCGTCCGAGCCGGCTCCCAGATCGGCGCCCGCTCCCTGTAGGGCAAAATTAGCGACTGCGCGGAGCTGGGCTTGGTAAAATGCTGTCTGCTGCGGTACTAAAATTTGCACCTCAGACATCGCATCCACACTATATAGCTCACTCATTTAAACTATATATTAACATGTTAACTATAATGGGTCAACTCCCCAGTTATATGGTAAGGTATAGTATGAAAGCTACGTGGAACGGTAAGGTCATTGCCGTAGGCGACACCTGGAGCCAGGACAACGCCTGGACCTACAAAGAGCCCTTTCCTCGCGCAATCAGTATTGTGAGAAAAGACTTTTCCCATTACATTGCCTTCTGGCGAGACGTAACCGCTAGCGAATAACCGCCGGCCTCCCGGTGAAAGGAAAACAAACCATGAAACAAGCTGTACTCGGCGCGACCGGAAATATTGGGAGCCTGCTCGTCGACGAGCTTTTAGCCCGCGGTATCACTGTTAAAGCACTGAACCGCACCGTACCTGAAGCCGACCGTAAAGACGGCGTGGAATACGTCGCCGTCGATGCCGAACAGGCCGGCGAGCTTACTGCCGCTACCACCGACGTCGACGTGCTGTACGTGACGGTCGCTATTCCTTACGGCACCGAAACCTGGCAGCGTTCATGGCCGGTCGTTATGCAAAGCGTCATCGACGCCGCCAAGGCCAACAAATGCAAGGTGGTCTTTTTAGACAACGTATACATGTATGGCCGGGTCGACGGCCCAATGACCGAGCAGTCGCCCATTAAGCCACTCGCTAAAAAGGGCGAGGTCCGTGCCCAGATCGCCCATATGCTGCAAGAAGCCATGGACGCCGGCGACGTCACCGCCGTTATTGCCCGCTCCGCCGATTTTTACGGCCCGCACACTCGCATGAGTGACGGGTTCTTTCAGGGAGCATTGCAGGGCGGGGTCAAATGGATGGGCAGCCCAGATGTCCTGCGCACCTGGAGCTACACCATCGATAACGCTAAGGCGTTG